>LAZR01000954.1_pt1 | contig 19633 bp, 41 predicted proteins | sample 329461 | NCBI WGS metagenome assembly LAZR01 (sample SAMN03002196, study PRJNA259156) | marine sediment metagenome | biome: sea floor; feature: Hydrothermal impacted sediments; material: marine sediment; isolation source: Loki non-amplified sample from Loki's castle hydrothermal vent sediment ...
ATTTGTCCATGGTGTTTCATTACTTTCGCTTGGGCTTTAAGTTTTTGTACTCGCTGTATCCACGTGGGCCATGATTTAGCTGATATACGTGCTCGGCACAATTGCCTCACTTTGTCATCAGAGTGCGTAAGGAGTAATTGGAAAGAAACATCTGTCTTGGCGAGTGCAGGTATAATTTTTTTAGTGCCCATTTTGGTAGGAACCTGTTCCCCTTCTGGTAAAAGTTCAGCCAGAATTTTAGGAAATTGTTTGTTACTCCTGATAAGCTTTAAGATATTTTCGTGCTTTTCTTGCAATTTCATCATCTTTCTCTAAATTCGTTTACATTTACTACAATTTTTACTTTGCATAATCTAATGCCCAACTTACTCCATCAAGTGTATTCATCAATTCTTGATTCATTCCAATTTCTATTTCATCAGCTAAATCAAAATCAAACTTAAATGGGGGTTTAAGATAAAGATTAAGCGTATGACGAGCGAGATCAAGCTCAACGCCGGGATTATCAAGCCGAGGTAACAGAATTTCCAACAATAATTTCTCATCTATAACATCTCCTAAACAATATTCTTTCATAGCCTGGCGTTGCTCAGGTGACATCGTTTCCCAATATAATCCTTTAAATTGCATGGTATCACCTTTTGGTGGTAACTTAAATAGCTTAGCCAGATCTTTTAATCCTTGTTTCATACGGCTGTCATAATATCGTGATAGATCTTCTATGTCAATAGTGTATGGTGGATAAATGTCGAATTTTTCAACCAGAATCAGACAATCGAATTTGTTGTTCTTTGCGACCAGGGTGCAGTTATGTAGTGCTTTACCAAATTTCTTTTTCAGTTGTTCGATTGCCCAGGGCACATGAGGTCCAGGAATGAATCTTGGCTCGTTATCATTGAGTTGTATTCCAAGCCCGGTGAGGTGGAACCGGGGATCAGTGACATACTCTACGATGGACAGGGCATTCTTACCTTTGCCCATGCAGTAATCCTTATCGAAGTATGTCTCGAAGTCGAGCAGCAGGGTGTCTGTTGGCCAGTTTATTTTATTGAGGATATTAGTTATTTTACGCATAATTTGATGAACCACGCGATTAATGTTAAACCAAACAAAGAGCCAACACAAAAACCCAAACAAAAATGTATTGTCTCATAAAAAGGTATTTTCATTCTATCACCCTTCCGTTTCTTTTTACCAAACCCTGTTTCACTAACTTCCTATACGCTCGTTCATACTGTATAAACGACATTCCGCCTTCAGCATACCGTTCTCTAAGAGCACGTTCTTCTTTGGTCGTTTGGTCTGGTCTGCGTTTTGAACCTTTACCCACTACTATCTCCTATGTTCCCAGAGTATATGGACTAACATACAAAGCACCAATGCTATAACTGCTATTTCAATTCTCATTTGAACCTCGAATCGTGATACTTTTCGCCTTTACCACACGGCATTATAATATGTTGTGGCACGCCATCAATAACTACTGCCGCCGATAGAACTGATCTCACAACGGCAAATTTGCCGTAAGCAAAAGCCATAGATTTATCATTAATAAGACTACCCGTATCTAATCCAAACATTCTACGTAATGGATTGACAAGCCACTTTACTCCACCCGCTTGATGAAAGTGGCCGAGGATACACGACATGCCCATTTTTTTCATTTTGTTATATGCTGGATACATACTTGTACCCGCACCTTCGCCGTGCGAATATAAAACATCATCAACTATAATTTCGTGAATCCAATCCCATCCTGGGGTTTTCCATACATCGCCGTATTCTCGTATAAACTGAGAAGGGATATTTACAGATTCAGCAAGTCTTACAATTCTGCGGTCATGGTTGCCTAAACATACCCAAGCTGCGGGAAAAGCTCTATACCATTTTCTAAGGCACTTATATGCGAGCTTAAATTCATCTTTTGGCCCCGGCATTTCGGGATGTCGAGCATGGAAAGAAATAGAATGCCAATCAGTGATGTCACCTATGAATATTGTGGTATCAGTCTTATGTTTTTTTCTTAAATCTTTACAAAATTCCAATGCTCCGAGCCTGGAACATGGTTCATGTAAATCTGGTATCACAAGAACTCTGCTCATTTGTCAACTCCTACATCATGGACAATACTAAGTAAATCTATTTCCAAATCTTCAACGGTATGGTCTGCTCTTTCATAACCCTTGTTCCAAGGACGGTTTACAAGTATCCCGTAACCCCCGGCTTTGTAAAACTCCTCGACATATTTATCACAATCTTCGATAAGAAGGGTGTCCGGTCGAGCCAATAATGATTTTGGAACTCCGAGCGTCATTAAAATTACTTGATCAGAATAAAAAGGTAAATTATTTTGAACCCATATCATTTTACCAGATGCAGTTTTGGCGTTAGGCATCATTTTAGTGAGTAAATATATTTTTTCAGGCCCAAATACATCTATAATCGCCCTTAAAATATCACGCCCATCATCCATCCATTCAAGCTTCTGCCAAAACGACCCATCGCAAAAGTCATTAACCTGGGATCGAATTTCTGGAAAAAAATGATAGGTTTGGGGGGGATAAGGTAAATTAAATTTCTCACAGACAGCTTTGTTGAAGTTTGTAATTACTCCATCCATATCAAGAAATACTGTTTCTATCATTTCGTTCCTTTCTAAGATAATAAACTATCATCGAAAACCAAATAGTATGTGCCATTGTAGTGAAAATTCCACCGCCGAAACTCCACCATTGATGAAGGTGCGGATAATAGTGTAAATTCCAATAACTCCAAGCAGTAAAATAAACTGCTGCCAGAAAACTTACCCCCCGCACCCCCTCATCTTGATACATCTTGAGACAATGGAGCAAGATAAAAAACCCACTACAAAATTCAAACAGTCCGTTTACGTTATCTTGCCATTGCACCATTATTTCTCCTGTTATTAGCATTTATTTTTGTAGTAACAAACCTAATATTTCCTTTTTCATAGTGCCCATTGTTATCTATTCGGTCAACCTCTAATCCTCGTGGGTCAATTTGTAAAACATTGATTACATAATTTCTAAAGTCATCCAATGTCTCAAATTTACACTTAATCCCGCGACCACCATAATCTTTATATCGTGGATGTCGTGGGTCAACACATCGTTGTTTTATACGGTGGAAACGATTACAAAGAGTACCTTTAAGTGTTTGGTTATATTTATTTCTCGCCTTTCGGTGTGCGTATTTACCTCTTTCTGTTTGCTGATATTCTTTGTGGTATTCCCTTACATTAAACATTAGTCAGATTCCTTTTCCAAATATCTCCGTAAAGCATCTTCTGCGGCTTTTTTCGTTGGCCAGTAACCGGGTGCTTCGCCGAATCTGTGGTTGTTCCAACCTGTAGTCATTTTATGAATCCGGTTATCTTTATGTAAATATCCGCATTCAATGTTATTCCTAACATACCACCCAAGACTATCAGTTAATTCTATTAATTTTATCTCCCACTCTTTAAGAACAACAAACAACTTGAAATACTTTTCCATCAACAAAGCCTGAAGCAGCATACTATAATTGCGGTCATCAGTAAGTTTTTCAATCCACCATTTTTCTGAACGGCAAGATTTTTCATCCACCAATTCATCAAGCCCTTGCCTAAGAGAAGTTCGGTGTTTTAGCCACATACCCCGCAATGCTTCAATGGGTGATATACCATCTAATTCAGCCGCGAGCTTGAAATTGAATAACTTATCGCCATCAGCAGAATAATCAGCCGACTTACTACACATCACATCCTTCATTCGTTTAGTTTCTCGCTCTACAAGTTCATCAAATGTTTTGAAATCCATATCATTCTCCCGATTAAAGTAATCTAATTAGTTCGACTCTCTTTCATTCTTACTCCGTCTGTTGATGTGGTCGCAAGCGAGAGAGCCGAAGTAACCAGACTAAAATTTATGTATTACGTTTATGTCCATGTCAGGAGTATAACTGAGCACTCTACCCCTTGCTTCTGTAAAATATACTCCTTTGTTCTTTGCTCGTTGGAGTGTTAAGTAAATTGCATTTTGCGACAGTTTTGTATATTCTGATATTTCATCTACTTCCCAACCTTCAACCATATAATAATGATAAATCTTTGCTTCGTGTTTGGTTAAAATTGGAAAATAATCGGGTAAAATTTCTTTCACGCGGCTTAACAATTTGCCCAAGGCACGAGGACTAATATTCATTTTTGCTGCTGCTTCTTTTTGGGTCAATCCCCCAAAGTCCTGATGACATAAGCGTAATGCTTGTTCTTGTTTTTCAGTTATTAGTCGTTTAGTCATTATGTATGTCTTCACTATACCGAGGAATTAGTTCTTTTCTGAACCTTTTTAGAAATAGAAATAAAATATTTCTATAAATAAACTTATCGGACGGCAAAGCCCAGAAGCTCTGACCAGCTTCCCCCAACTGGCCATCGCTTCCAAACTAAGTTAAACTTGCTATTGTATGTCCATAAGCGGAATTACAACAACCCTCATGTAATATGCCCTGATATTGGCAGGGACTTTTCAGAATTTCTGCTTAACTGCAAAATCCATCCACGTTTCATATTCGGCTGATGTGCCTTTTTTACCTGGTACAAATATATTTGGATGCTGTAATTTATGAAGCGTACCACGCACAGTTATATCCGATATACCTAAACGCAATCCTATTTCTTTCGGCGATAGGCCAAGTTGTGAATGTAAATTTAATATTTCTGCCTGTCGCTTCGTCAATATTGGAAATAATTGTGGTGCTTTCTTCCGCATTTTGTGCATGTGCTCATTAACAGCTTGTATTATGATTCCAAGCTCAGCCGCCACTTCTTTCGTGCTCATGCCGCCGAAGTCGTGATGTCGCATCCGGTATATCTGTTCCTGGCGTTCTGTGATTAGGCGTTTCAATATAATGTCCGCCCTACGGTGATTTTCATTACCAGTATGTGTGGCATGTTCAAAATCTTTTTAAGTTTCGCAATACATATTGAAACATCAGGTGGCCATAATTCTTTGTGATTAATCTCAATCACTTGGCACGGCCTGTGATTGTTACCGAAATACGCCATGCCGGTCAAGATTACGAAGTCACTCGTCAGTTCCTTTACAGCTCCGATTACTAATTTCTGTTTATCGAATCGTTGTTCGATTTGGATTCTGTATAGCATTATGTTACCTCACTTTCCTGAATAATTTAGTTCGTTTGCAATTCCCGCAAGTAACGCCCCGTCTGGTTTTGGCAATCTCCTCTGGCAAAGCCGGTAAAAGGCTTCGTGTGAAACGACCATGCCCAAAACAATGACAAATTGGAATACCCATTTCACCTCTGTTGTCGTTGTACCTATTTGGTACAAAGTGTTTCGTTTGTTTCTCTCTCATATCAATTCCTCTCAATCTTAATAGTTACATTTTCAGTTGACTGATACGCATCGAGTGCTTGTTCGAGCAGTTCACGGTCGACATCTACTACCTCATGCCTAAGATACTCATCCAGATATTGAGCCAGTGGTTTCGGTACTAATTTATTGTCTAAGTTACAAAAATCTCTTTTACTTCTACATCTTATTTCTTCCATTATTCTTTTATTGCCCAGTTCATGTGTAGAAACTGGCCGTTCCATTATTTGCTCAATATATTCGTGCATGTCGCAAAACCTACCAAGCAAAACACCAGTATATGCTGATACTATAACCATTTCTCGTTCTGTCATTTTTTACCTCACTTTCTTAATATCCACATGCTTACTTTTTTCGGCATGAGATTATTATTAGCAAACTCTGCCACCCATGCACATGCATCACCCCAGAACTCAAATTTGTTTTGCTCTGCCGTACCATTTTCAAATTCTACGATTACACCTACTTGATACATATCTTACCTCACTTTCGTTAGTTCTTCCGGCCAAAATGATTCAATATTTCCTAACTTAAACTCTACTGTAACGCTTGGTGCTTCACTTTCATCTATTTTAATAACCGTTGCTATCTGCCCTATAAGTTCTGAATCAATAGGATTAGAATCATCTATTGAATCTCCAACCCTAACTCTATCATTTATTTTCATTTCCCATACCGCCTTTCTAAACTTTTACGTGAAGCCACCACCTTCTCATAGACCAGCTTCGCTACCTGCTCAGCATCAACGATACCATACCCGCTTATAAAGCGGTCTGCGAAGCTCTGAGCTATCTCTGGCAGTGGTTTGTCGAGTTTATTGCTTTGTTTGTTTCGCGCTCTCATATTACCTTATCTTCATCCACATAAGGACAATCAATTTCACGCCGACTTTGGTCAACCATAGTACAATTCCTACACTCAAAGTTCTCACATTCAGCCGGTACGTTGTGAAAGCCGTTACGCTCGCAATCCATTTCCAGTCCATAACACTATTCTTCATATTCTTCAAGTCCACGCTTGTCAAGCAGGTTCACAGCGATTTCAAGTTTCTCTACGTCTGTTAGTTGTTTCATATTATTTCCTCTACATCTATATATTCATAGTGCACTTCAAGATTTTCAAGAAGTTCTTTATCCAAATTACCCATATCCATAGCAATCTTTCTGGCTTGCTTTGGACTTTCAGCTTCAACAATGTGTTCAGTAAACGTATTATATGGTATGTAAACGTCCCATTTTTTCACTTTATCACCTTACTTTCTAATTCAGCCGTGAAATCAGGCTGTGAAACTGGTTCAAGATATTCTTCTATATTATCATCATAGTATTTATCTATTGCATCATCTTCATCTTCTGCAAGCACAATAGCAACTATGTCATCACAGTGTACTGTTACTTTATATCTTTTCACGTTACCACCTCAATTTCTACATCCCGATAATCATCAGCATCAAGGACAAGCTCATCAGCGTTATACTGGTCTGTTACTATGTCAATAGCTACTTCCTCACTGGGTACGTCCAGTTCTATTACTCGTTGTGATGTTTCTGTTACCTGTACTTTGACTTTCATTTTGTTATCCTCACTAATGTATTCACATTAAGTAGATATACGCTCTCCATTGCCTTGTCGATATAATCAAGCTCAATACCAATCTCGTGTTGCAACCGCGACCTAACTTCGATTAGGAGTGATTTTCTGCTAATCAGATTCGGGTCAAAGTCGAACAAGTGATATTCACCGTGTTCACCATCATAATAGATACACTCGAAAACTGGTTTTGGGCAATGTTCGCGGATAGCATCATACATGATAGCAGCTTGCGTTTGGCTATTCACACTATAATCGCCTACATGGGCGATGTCTTTTGTAAACCTTAAAAGGTCGCCATCTTTTCGATACTGTCCAAATGCGTTTTTGATTTTCGTTTCTATAATTCCCATTTGTCACCTACCTTTCATTATCACAATTATACCATATTCAATAACCTGTGTCAAGTATTAAATATAAATAATACCTGATATTCTCCAACGGCTGTTATCGTTACATCATTTAATGCGACAATCTCATATCCTGCTTTGAGCAGGTCTGGGATGAAACCTTTGAACCACCGAAGCAGGTCTGCTGCTGTGGCACAGCCACAAAATTCATTTGGACTGTGGTTAATAATGCCCGCATCCCTGTATGGTGCAGGGTGTTCGCCAGATTGGTCGTTATTATGCTCTCGCGTCATGTGACTTACAATATCTGCACACTGGAAATGCCTTGCGTGTGAATTATACGCACCACACATCCTGTCCTGCTTACTCTGTATTCTGTATACTAAACTCATAAGCTCTGGCCAGCCGGTAATCACGGAACACTATGCCGGATATTGCAGTTGGCCATCGCTTGTGGATTTAGTGTAATCTAATCCTAAGTTTTTCCCACAATTCATCACGGTTGTAGGAACTAAAAGGTGCAAGTTGTCGATACCAACACTTTAATGCAGGAAGTGTACTGCCAATTATAAAATGATTCCCTATCGCATGAAGAGAATCCACTTCCTCTTGACTTTCCAGCGTTACTATCACTGGTACAAACTCCGGTTTTACTTCTGCTCGTTCTGCTTTCATAGTTACCTCATCTTTCTACACCTGTGGTGGTGCTGTTTAGTGTGTTTTCCAAATTGTAATGATATTTCAATATTCCAACTACATTTATGTACCCATTTTATATTAAGTGCGATTAACATTTCACAAACACGCTCAAATTCTTTTCTACTCTGTGCTATATAGGTGTGCATATCACCCCGTCCTTTCCGGCTCATCGGCCTGTTGTGGTTCTGCTTTGATTATAGCCCGTTCAAGTGCTTTTTCACATTCTCTTATACTTGAGGCTAATAATTTAGGTAATTCACCTGTCGATAATCGTTCTTCTCGTAATTTACCACTGAACATATCTGGTTTACCTGTGCAAAACGCTTGCCAACGTAAATCCTCAAGACTTTCTGTCTCCCGTTCTTCATCGTGGTATTCTTTACAATCGACACAAATATAGTCGTGTCCATAATGCTCACCTGCATCCACTTGCACGATTTCTGTTTCGCCTACATAAGATTCACAACAGGAACAAAAACCAGTTGTATAACACTCATCGCAGAATAATTTATTCTCGTCCAACACAAGCTCATCGCTATCTATATGACACTTACATTCCGAACATACTACGAAAAACTTAATACCGGTATCGGGATTATCCTCAAACCACTGTAAAACGCCGCTAACGTGGACAGGATGAGATTCATTGCTAAACGTGATTATGTCCTGCTCGTTGTTCATATCATAGATATAAGTTTTGTTTTTATCCTGTCTAATAAACTGTTCAGCGTCCTGCTTGTTGTCAATACCTGCTCTGCCGGACGACTGTATATCGTGAAACGTTCCCTGTTTGTCGATATAAAAATAATTCCATTCCCAAAAACAACCATCATATCCGCCGCCCTGGTACTGAACCAGTATGTTTGTTTTCATAGTATCCTCACTTTCTGCAATCACATTTACACTTATGCCCACGATAATCACAACCGATTACCCGCTTGCATCGTGGGCATCGCTGCTGATTCTGTTTGTTTTGTTCTGGTTGTTTCATCTTACATTCTCCTATTATAGCCCGTGAACAACAAGGCCAAGTAAACTAAAACTGTTAAATACACTATTCTCATAATGTTATTATACCATAACCGGATTATCGTGTCAAGTCTAAAATCATCTAAAATACCGGAAATCGGCCTAAATCCGAAGTCCTCACGTTAGCTGTGGTGGACAAACTCCAGTCAATGGGTATCAAACTACTCGTAATTATAATTCATTCCCGTCTGTGTCCCAGTGTCCTGCAAATTGCAGACCATACCATTCCACGCCTTCAAATCCACACTTATTGCAGGTATATGGATATTTGATACTATCGCCGCAAGGTTCTGAACATTGATAATCCAAATCGTCTGTGCTGCATTTCGGACATACGCCTGGTTCTGTATCGTCTGCTGTTATTGATTCTATAAATTGCTCGAAAGTTAATACTATTTCATCAAACGGTTTTCTGCTGTCCAAATAATCTCCGTAGCTTTTTTGTTTTTGTTCGTCTGTCATATCATATCCTCACTTTCTGTTAAATATTGCACAACCATTACTAAACGTCCCGATTCTATTGATAACAATAACATATTTGCCAATCAGTTTCGATAACGTAGTCCATACCTGGTTTAACCAGTGTTCGGCTAATTCAGGATATTCCGTATCGCCCCGGACAAATACCGATACTGCCCCACAACCACAATATTCCGATATGCTGATTTGTATATGGTCGTTTTCAAGTAATATGCAATTTTCTCGGTATGGCCATCGTGCCCACTGATTAGGTGTATTGACAAAGGATTTATATCGTGCCGTTATAGCACAAATAATATTATTTTGTAAATCCTGCCAATTTTCTGTTGCAAAGTCTATATCATCATAACTAAAATCGAAATAGACTATGTTATCGCCTATCGTTTCAACGCTTCGTCCCATTTTTATACTCCCAATAAATCCATATTCCGTTGATAACACAATAAATCATCAGGATAATCACAACCCTGCGGAGTTTCACTATCGTAAAACTTGCCATCATAGTAGATAAAACAATGTATATTTATAAAATAGTCAAAATAGTCAAATTTACAATCCGCCGCTTGTAATACAGCATCAGACCAATATTTGTATGGGACTTCACTTCCCCAAATACTTATTCCAAAACCTTGTTCTGCTATATTATCAGCGAAATCCATACATAGGCCACTGTTGATTTCCGCTGGTCGTAATTTATGCTCGCTGGCATAATCTATTCGGAGACTTAATATCGCTTTTGTAATACTCATACTTAATCCTGAACATAATTTGTTTTTTGCAATTCACAACGTGCTAATTCCGCTCCGATATAACTGGCGTGTTCTATTGACAACGGCCATAGTACCAATGGCCAATTCTGCATTATATATTTACGAACATCATCGGCCGTTCCCTGATAACTGATAAAAGGCATATCGTCTTTATCCATAAAATCTAAACGAACATGTCCGTCTATACAATCAATACAAGCTCTTTCACACGTTCGACAATCTATCTTAATATAGTGAATTAAGGCATAATATCCTGAATTATCCTGAACCCACTTAGTTTCGCCGACTTCTTTTAGTTCCCAATTCATAATCATACCTTCTCATAAACTAAACTCTATTGACAAGTAAAGTATAACACAAAACTTCGGACAACGCAAGGGAAATCTTTTTATTTTTCACAAGCCCAGTTGCCGGAGTCGAACCGGCAAGATACCTGCTGGGCATAGTGGCTAACTATTAAACTTTGCGTCCATTAACCATTCTTCCTGTTCCGGCGTTACATCACCGAAAATCTCATCTTCATAATCGTGTGATATAAATACTTTGCCATCAATTTCTCGGCTATCGGTGGTATCGATAGTCATAATAGCACCGATTAACGATTGATAGCCCATTCCGCTATCAAGTGAACCACTTTCAAGTTGTTCCTCTATTTCTTCTCTTAATTCTCTTAAACTGTTGGCATTGATTTCGTTGGCAGGATAACCGCTGATTCCGCCACCCCAATTATTGCCTAAAACAATACCTGTCGCTTTATAGGTAATCATAAATTGCCTCACTTTCTGTTAGCCACTATTAACTTGTCAAACAACACTATGTAAAGTATAACACAAACTAAACTATAATGCAAGGGAAATCTTACTAATTGGTGAAATATACTTATCGGACAGTTTGAAAGTACACTATATATAGTATGTTCGGATAGATTGTAAATCGCAATATGTAGTGTATGTCATATCTGTTATCGGTCGTATTGGGTCTGGATAAGGAATGACTACCCAGACACGAAATCGGCTGTTGTGTATTGTTATCGCTATTTGGTCTGGATAGGTCTGGATAGAATTATTGTACCCAGACGCTTGTAAATTGTTGATAATACTGGTCTTATAGTCTATTATGTCTATTATGTCTATATACCCTTTATAAACTATCTATTAGGTATATATAAGGAATATAGGGATTAGTAGGATAGTCGTTATAACCGTCAAATATATGTATATAGATAGTTTACAAGGTCTTACCCAGACATAATCGCCTAAAATTGTTATAAGTCTTTATGCTATAAGGGTTTATCTGTGTCTATATAGATTTTTCTACCCAGACGTACCTGGACACAAGTGTGTTTTTGGTCTGATAGTATTGATTTTCATATCGGACGTGAGTGTTTTACCCAGACTTACCCAGACGCAAATTGTACTGACTCTAAGAAAACCACTCTCGCCGCTCCTGATTCGTCTAATTCACCTAATACGCAGTTTAGGGCTGTTCCGTTTTATGGATAATCGGACGTGATAAAATGAACAGCCGGACAACGTGGTCTGTCATCCGGCTGCTGGTGAAGTGGAGTGTGGTGTGATTATTCTGACTCTGTGTAATAGCCGTTTTCGTCCCAATTAACTAAAAGACCATCATAATACATATCATCTTCGGCTGTTATCAATTCTATATTTTCTGTGTCTGCTATTCTTAGTTTTGCACCTATACAATATACTTGGTCGCCGATATTAAGATATGTTTTCATTTTCTTACCTCACTTTCTTTTTGGGTGATAAAACATTCGGAGATACTCACGCCATAGCTGATTCGCTTCTGGTTGTGTGATATACTCCCACGATACTAACTGCCTGAGTCTATTGCGTTTCATAGTCTTCACTGTTAAGCCCTCTCACACTCGCTGTGTTGGACGTTTGTTACTATGTATAGTATAACACACACAAGGCACAAATGCAAGTCTTTTATTTTATTTTATGAATATTCTTTTATCGGACGATGAACAGGTCTGATGGGCGTTGACTGGTCTGATTCTCAATGCCCCCCGTGCCGACCCTTTGGTTATCGGATATAGGGGAGTGGACATCCCTTCCTACAAGATCCCAACACCCCGTTTTCGATGTTAGATAATCACTTAACAACTGCGGACTCCAGCCAGAAAAAATATAAAATATTTTTCAGATTTATCCCCGAAAAGGTTCAGATTCCGACTAATCTGACTGTAGTATAGAGGAACGTGTTTTATGAATATAACCGTAACTACACTTAAAGAAGGTGATGAATGTCATCTGTTCGCTGATATATTCATCCCTGACCGCAAATATTGTATGACAGCTAATCCGGTCACATTTTCACGAAGGTACCTTTTTAATAAAGATACGCGTGATCCCGTATTGGTCATGTCTCTTGAAGATGCGAAGAAGATGGCTGAAGAGATATTGAAACTGTAACCCCCACGTTAGAGAAGGAGATGATATGTTGATGAGCGAGTGTATTAAGATCTTAGAGAAAAATACCCCAGATTATTTCCAACATAGTAATTGGTTAATAAATTGTCAACAGCCAATGGTTTGTAGTCTACACCTTGATAGCCTTATGGCCTCTATAGATATATTAGAAATTAAGGACAAAACAGACGATGAGATACAGAAACTCATCAAGAGTAGGATATTGACTACTCTCAGAGAAGCTATAACGAGATTGAGTCCTGAATATTTCACACCGAATCAAAAGAAGCAGAATGTGATTGAACCATTGGGCACTAATATTGTAGTTAGACCTATTGAAGAAACACCAGAAGGAGTACTCCTGCCTGAACGTGCACAAGATACCCGCGACTTTGGCATAGTATGGCTTGTTGGTCCTGATGTTAAGGTCCTCAAGCGTGGCGATCTGATTTTACTGCCATCCTGGAACGATGATAAATTGAAAGTAGATGGTATAGAATACGTTATGCTTGCAGAGAAAAGCATAGGTGTGAGGATTTCCGAATGAACTATCAGCAGATAAGCGAAATCTACGACAGCTTCCCAGAGAATCAACAGAACATACCCAAAGCAGAGTTTGTCAAACGGGCGTTGGCTACTCAGAGTGTAACCAAAGGCAGGGAGATTCTTAACGTGATGCTGGATGATAAGAAACGAGAGCGGGTCCAGCGAGCAGTTATTGACAGTGCGATAACCAGAGGAACATGATGAAGGTCCTAGAGCGATATGTACATCATTGGGAAGATATTATACCGCATCATGTTTACCAAAGACAAAGTGGGCGATTTACTTTATGTTGGTTAGGTTGGATAATAATATTTGATAAATTCTGGAAAAAGGAGATAACTAATGCCAGTTAGTGAAATATTTTCATGTGACAATAAAGGCAACCGTGTGCCAGCCGTTGTAGAAGCATCTGATCCCGTAGCTGCGAGCGGAATAACATTAACGCTTACTACTTCTGGTGAGGATTATACACAGACATTGGATGCTGGTCAGATGTATATTATAACATTTGTGGGTACAGCGGGTAAAGTAATGCTTGCGAGTATAACGGGAGTGACATCCACGGCGGCAAATGTTGAATGGATATTTATGGCCAATGTTAATTATATCTTCCGTATGCCACTTGGCAAAACTACGTTATATTTTGAGGCTAATGAAAGTAGTAAGGTGGCGTATGTAAGGAAACTTGCAGGATGAAAAAATGGATTTTGTCAGTGTTAATATTGATTTTCTTGTTTGCAGGGTGTTCCCTAAATAGGAAACCCAGTCTATATGAGAATATGGTCAACGCTTCGGTGGCAATACGTAATGATTATGGTTTTGGATCTGGTGTGTTTATAGATGATAATGTTGTTCTAACCGCTGCACATGTTTTAGAACAACCAGATCTTATCGTAGAACTTGTTGATGGTACTGTATTAGAAGTTGATGATTTTTATATCGACAATAAAGAAGATGTTGGTTTTATATTTATAAATGCTAACGAACTCTGTATCGCCAAGATTACGGCATCGCCGGGAGATATTGGAGATATTGGAGATACTGTATATCTTGTGGGATCTCCACATGAACCATCTTTGAAATTTACTATAACTAAAGGAATACTTTCACACCTTAGTAGAGATATATGGGAATGGAAAGATCTTTTACAGACTGATGCTGAGGGTGCTTTCGGTAGTAGCGGTGGTCCATTATATGATTCTGAAGGTCGGGTGATTGGTGTTTGTGTTGCTGGACCAATTCCGGGTGGTGGTGTTACTTTATGTGAAAGTGCTAAAAGTATTTTAGAGGCATATGAAAGGTGTATGAATGCCCGCTAAAGACACGGAAAAAAACAATCACGGTAAAAAAGTAGTAGCTGGTAAACTACTCTCAAAGTTCATTCGTGAGATCGCCAGTGAAGAATATGACGATCCAATCATCAAGGCCAGAGGTGAAGAGGCCGTGATGGTGACTAAAGCCGAGGCCATCGCAAGGCATATATGGAACGTGGCTCTTGGTTATGTTGAAGAAATTGATATATACAAGGATGGAGTTAAGGTAGGCGTTAAACTTGAAACTCATAGACCAGATAAATGGGCAATTGGTATTATCTGGGATCGAATGGAAGGCAGAGTAGGTCAGGCAGATGCCAAGAGTGGCAATAATAAGGCATCGTTGGCTGATAAGGTATCTGAGCAGGGTAAGAAACGCTTGAGCCAGATAGCGAAGAGTTCTTTGACAAGTAAAGAATGATTGACGTAGCCGAAAAACTCAAACCGGAACTACGAACACCGTTTCCTAACGTGCCTGAGACATGGAAATGCATCAGGACTGGGTTGGTCGTTCCAAAACATGAGATAGAAAATATTGAATATCGATCTCAAGTTTTACGTGATGCTGAATATGATAAGGGTTTTCAGAATGATCTGATGACGGCGAGTCGAGAATCTCTTTTGTTTTGGGTGAATACGTTTGTTTGGACATATCATCAATTTGATGTGGATGGTGACACTGGTGAGCGACACGAAGCAAAAATAGCACACCATCCATTTATCCCTTGGGAGATTCAGGATATTCTTTTCGAGAGATTAGTATGGCATCTTGCTAATGCTAAAGATATTTTGATTAATAAATCTCGTGATATGGGTGCCTCATGGATATGTACCATATTTTTGCACTGGTTATGGTTATTCAGACCTGATTCACAACTTCTTGAACTGTCGCGTACCGAACCGTATGTGGACCAAGCCGGTAACATGAAAGCATTGTTTCAGAAACATGATTATTTGAATACCTGGTTGCCAGAATGGATGTTACCGCCAATGGTCGGCGTAGGGCAAAAATATCGCACCAAAATGCACCTCTATAACATTCTCAACGGTTCTTGTATTGATGGTGAATCAACTACTGAACATGCAGCATCGGGTGATAGACGATTAGTTGCCTTGTTAGATGAATTCGCTAAGGTGAAACATGCTCGATTAATGCGGAGTGCGACACGAGATGCTGCCCTGGTGCGTATTGTGAACTCGACTGTTTCTACTCCCGGTAGTGAATATTCTAAATGGAAGAACGATGGAACGATTATAGTGTTCCCATTAATGTGGTGGGATCATCCAGATAAAGGCAGACATAGACATGTTGTTCAAAATCCAGTGACAAATGCATGGAAGATCAGATCGCCCTGGTATGATGTTGAAGATAAAAATAGATCGCCACGCGAAATGGCAAGAGAAATTGATGCTGAAGATCTTGAAGCCGGTTCAACATTCTTCACTGTAACGAATATTGATAAACATGTAGCAATATTTGGCAGATCGCCTAAGACACGTTGGGATATTGATTTGGCAAAGGGAGTAGCCAATGATAGTATTCCAATGATTCTGAAGAAAAAAGACCTGAAGAAGATAACATGTAAGAGGGCGGTCAAGGGCAAACTCAAGGTTTGGGTTAATTTAATAAACGGTAGGTTGGATCAGAATCTTGATTATGTTATTGGTTTCGATTTGTCTAAAGGTCAGGGTGCTTCTAATTCAGTCGGATCAGTCAAGTGTCGGCAAACTGGTGAGAAAGTAGTTGAATGGGCTGATGCTAATACACCACCGTATGAGATGGCTCGTGTTGGTATAGCTTTGGCTTTGTGGGTTGGTGGTAGAAAGAAACTTCCATTTTTGAAGTGGGAGATGAATGGTGATCCTGGTTATGATTTTGGTAAGATAGTTGTTAAACAGTTTCATTATCCATACTATTATCGTGATGTTAAGGTTGGTAATATTAGGGATAAGAAAACTAAAAGGTATGGTTGGCATAATAATCCAAAATCTAAAGGTGAGCTTCTCAATGCGTATGATCGAGCATTGGCTCATGGTGGGTATATCAACCATTCTATAAAAGCACTTGAGGAAGCTAAGACTTATATTTACAATGATGATGGGAGTATTGGTCCCGCGTGTTTGGTGGAAGAGAGTTCTTCCGCTAAGAAAACACATGGTGATAGAACGATGGCTGACGCGTTGACCATAGAGGACAAATATTATAAGATGAGGAATCTTGCGGAAGCATCTGAATCACGGAATGATATGCGGACAGCAGCAGGTAGGAAAGTAGCATTAAAACAAAAACGTGCCAAGCCGAAGGGGTGGCGATCTAAGTTTGATTTTAGGGCATAGAGATGGCTGAAGTATTTTGCGGCGGTTGTAAAGAATATAAAGGAACTGAGAAAGTTCCTAATTCAAAAAGTACAGCTTGGATGGATGCAAGTCGCCCAAAATGTGCGATTGGTAAGAGTGCGGATAAACAAGGCTATCATTGTATAGATTATAAACCTAACGAGGATGATTAATGCCTGAGTATTTTACTCCAAACAAATTTGCCCTTGCAGTTAAGCAGGGATTCGAGAGAAACAAACGACATCGCCGAGCGAGAGCGATGTTCATTAAGGAATATGTAGGCCGCTATTACGCCAGTGAATATGGATTAACCGGTGAAGAACCTATCAATCTGATATTCAATACTATTCGTGCGACAGTGCCTAATCTTGTGATGAAATCTGGTATTAACAAGGTATCAACAGAAATTGTGGAATACGAACAATACGCTTATTTGCTCGGACTTGCATTAGATAAGGGTGACAAACAAATAAAGATTAAAGATACATTGCGTGCTGCTATTGTTGATGCGTTCTTTATGATGGGTATAGCTAAAACTGGTTTAGCGGGCGGTGGCCAGATACTAAACTTCGGTGACATCTTCATTGATGAAGGCCAGGTGTATACTGATCTTGTTGATTTTGATGATTTCACTGCCGATCCATCGTGTAAAGATTATCGCAAGGCAGCTTTTCTTGGTGACAGGAATCGAGTCCCGCGACAGATTTTGTTGGATGACGATGAGTTTGATCATGATCTCGTGATGAAAATACCAAAATCAATTCATCCTAATGCTAAAGATAAAGTTGAATCCCTTAGTAAGAGAAACTTTAGTGATAGTGAGATGTACACGCTTCAGGATTTTGTAGATGTCGTAGAAGTATTTGTTCCTGGGGCTAATGCGTTAATTACTATACCAGACCCATCTCAGTTAATTCTTCCTGAATATCTTGCTGCGCGTGATTATTATGGCCCAAAGGAAGGACCATATTCCATACTTGCCTTGACACAACCTGTGCCTGGTAATCCGTTCCCGGTAGCTCCGATTGGGATTCATTATGATCTGCATGTGATGGCCAATAAAATGATGGTCAAACAAATGGACCAGGCTGATCGCGAAAAGAGTCTTGGTATTGTAGATCCAGCAGGTGCCGATGAAGCTGAAGATATAAGAACTACTGAAGATGGTGGAATGGTGATGGGTAATCCTGATACTGTTAAAGTGATTACTTTCGGCGGCAATAATCAAAAAAGCGAAGCCATGCTTCAACAGTGTCAGATATGGCATAATTATATGTCAGGTAATCCAGACCAGATGTCTGGTCTGGTATCTAATGCCGAATCAGCGACACAAGCTAATATTTTGCAAGCTAACGCTACTATTACTATTGAAGATTCACGCGGTATGATTTATGATTTTGCAGCGGATACTGCCGGGAAGAGAGCTTGGTATATACATACTGATCCATTTATGGACATTATGCTTTCCAGAAGGAAACCCGGTGGTGAGAATGTTCAGTTGCATTTAACACCAGAACAAAGAGATGGTGATTTTCTTGACTATACATTTACTTTGAAAGCAAGATCGATGTCACGCCTTGATCCGGCTGTTAGAACTAAACGTATTGTAGAGTTTGGTACTAATATTATGCAAAGTATAATGAACTCTGCTATGATAGCAATGAATATGGGGTTGCCATTTAATGTTCAGACATCCTTGACTGACATTGCGGAAGAAATGGGTATCCTTGAAGATGTTCGGGATTGGTTCGATGACCCACAGTTTATGCAACGTATTCAATTACGGATGGCAATGAATCCTCAACCAGCGGGTAAGGCCACACCAGGACAAAGTGGTGGCACTAAAGGTATTGCACAACAATCTAAAACACAGTCTCCATTTCAGGAGAGAAAACAAATGGAACAAGTAGGGGCAAATGAATCGCAGAGTGCCCGTACAAGTGAGCCGGGAGTATAATATGAGTGTACACGTAACAGGTAGTTCAAAAAAGATTGGCGGTTATGATAAGTGGGAAGTTGAGGATGCTGTTAGGACAATGCAAAAATCAGCAGAGATTGAGGCTGATTCTAAATTTCTTGCGGTTGTGGTCAAAGAAATGAATAGGGAAGCAGATAAGTTAGAAGATAAAGCTGATCTTCTTGTTAAGACTTCGGCCAAATTGAAAAAAGTATTCGGGAAGGACAAGAAATAATGGCAATCGGAATTAAAAGTTCTTTTAATAGATATAAGAAACAAGGATTAACAGATACACAAGCGATGGAACGAGCAATGAACGATCAAGCGAAAGGCATTGCTAAAATCAGAAAAGCAGATGCTGCTGCTGCAAAAAAGAAAAAAGGCAGTTGGGTTTCTCGACTTAAAAGAGATATTGCTTCATTAAAAGGGCCAGGTCATAGTCCCGCTGGAAAGAAATATTCTAAGAGGAAATATTGATGCCACTATACAAATTTGCTTGTGATTGTGGATATAAACAAGAAGTGACATGGCCCATGAGTCGGTCCAGTGAACTTCTTAGGTGCGAGCGTGGTTGTGATGGGAGAATGTATCGCGTATACAATTTTCATAATAAGGGTATGAGTTATAAAAGACCAATACACTCTGATAGTTTAGCTATAGCACCGAGTCAACGAAATGAACATGAGCAGAGATTCCCGAATATAAAATTAGATAATCAATGTAGACCTATTTT
>LAZR01000955.1_pt1 | contig 19632 bp, 22 predicted proteins | sample 329461 | NCBI WGS metagenome assembly LAZR01 (sample SAMN03002196, study PRJNA259156) | marine sediment metagenome | biome: sea floor; feature: Hydrothermal impacted sediments; material: marine sediment; isolation source: Loki non-amplified sample from Loki's castle hydrothermal vent sediment ...
GTTCAACGTCACTTTGATTTCTGGAAGTAAAAAATACTTCAAAGAAATCTACTCCGCTTGGAAAAGTTAAGTTAAAAGGAGAATATTTTACAAAGACAGTAAAATTAATTGAATCTGAATAATCAGAGTTATGTGCGTTTATTGTTATATTTTTACTTCCTCTATAGTCAAATTGTATATCGTCTATTTTAAGCGTGCCTCCTGTGTAAGTCGGCTTTATTGGAATGAACTGCAGACTTTGAATAGGGGTGACGTTAAATCTAATCGGATTGATGTTTTCAGTTAAATTCAAAAGACTAAATTCTACAATTCCTCCAGAGCCTGTAGCAAAAGTCAAAGGAATTAAACAGTAGTTTCCAGGGCAGGAATCATTGATATAATCGTTGATAGTCCAGTCTGTTCCAGTATTATAAATAGGAGTAGTGCTTGCATTTAGTTCGTAATAGAAGCTAACTACGTTATTAGTTCCTATATCTATAGTCAAACTACTAAGGGGAGAAGAAACAACTTTTGCGTTGAAACTGTAAACTAACGGAGACGAAAGATTATTTCCATTTGACATATTCAATCTAAATTTTGCTTTAAGTCTATTTCCTGCAGAAGAAAAAGTATGTTTTACTCCGTTTGTTACAGATTCCCAAGTGCTTCCGTTATTGTTAGAAAGAAGAAACTGAATATTAGTATCAGTTGGTTCTAAAATAATAGCATTTAAAGTAGCAGCAACTATGTCGTCTGTTGTTTCGTTTATCATATGAGTTGTGTAATTTCCAGTATGGACTTGAGAATTGATTCCTTCTTTTCCTGAAAAAGTAGTATTAGTTCGATTAATCCAAATACCGCTGTAGTTTAAATAATAAAGACGTAAAGTAGTTTGAGCTAATCCGTTGTTTACTATTTTGAATTTCAAATAATAAGAAGCGACTGAAACAGTTGAATACTCTTTCGAGTCATATACTCCCCATGTAGTTGAAGAAAGTTTGTACATTGTGAAATTAAAATAATCAGTAGTTCCAACAGGAGTTCCAGATTGACCTAAACCTTCTGAAACTATTTCTACTTCGTTTATTCCATCATAGAAACTGATTGAATATGCTCCAAAATACCACCTATCTGGAATATAAGTAATCCCTCTGTCTATTTTAGCTTTGAAGTCAATCATACTTAATTTTCCTAAATCAATAACACTTGAGTAAATATTCTGAGTGGCGCTATCTGTAGTTCTATAAAGATAATAATCATAATCTACAAAATAAGCATCATCACTGTTTCTATAAGTAGGACTTCCCTGCCAGTTACCTACAGTAGAATTATCTACAAAATTCTCCCAAATTCCAGAGAACGAAGTTCCATTGTATTTCATTCCAGTCTTGACACTTTCGTTTCCAAAATCATTTATATATTCTAGTTCGTTTTCTATGTCTATATTAAAAGCAGTTATAGTCCAATTAAATTTGCCAGTTCTGTTTAAGTTCCCTTGATTTGAAAAATTAATAAAAATAGTCTTGCTTCCTGCTGTCGTAAAAGTTATATTAGTTTTGTTGGTTTTAGTTCCTTCATAAATAAAACTATGTTGGAATAAGTTACCCTCGATTAATTTGCCTGGAAAGAAAAGATAATTAGTGTAATTGATTGTTATATCAATTGGATTATCGTAACCTGTTAAATTAACAGAAGCGTTATATAAATCTGTTCTGTTGTCTATTGCAACAGAATAATTATCAAGTCCTGAAGTTATGTTTTCTAATCGATTGGAACTGTTAAATTTATTTATTCTTAAAATATCTATCAGAAAATTAAAAGGGGAAGTTAATATATTAATATATCTGCTTGTATTGTCTAAAACATCAAGAAAAGGATAATTAGTAGTGATATTTACTGTCGTCTCAAATTCATAGTATCTGCTTTTATTTAATTCGTTTAATTTAAGATAAGGGTCTTGCAGTGTTATACTTATAGTCAGATTAGAAACAGAATGATTATTCCCATTTGTGTCATTCGCCAAAAAGTATAAAGTAGTTTCTGTATTTTTATCAGTCAATTTATCTGCTGAAATAAGTGTGCAAATCCAGTTATTTCCAGTTCCTTGAGTGCAGTTTCTACTGACAGTTGCACTGCCAAAAGTAAGTGTAGAGTCATTTGATATTCTAACCATCTGACAAGCAACATCATCAACACAAGTAACATTAATAGTGGGAGTTGAATCTATTGTATCATTTGTTCCAGAGTCACAAGAAGTACAAACTGCATTCGAAAGAGTTGGTGGAAATAAATCTGCCATTACAGGACAATCAGTTCCATTATACCACATTATATTGTCTACATGAGTAGTAACAGAACTCATGAAAAATCTAACTTGTTGAGTGGGGTCAGCTGTCCCTCTGTCTGTTGCACCAGCTTGGCAACTTGCCCATCCTGTTCCGTTATAATAATAAACATCCATTGTTCCTAAAGTATGATTATAAACAACTGTAAAATTATACCAATCATAAGGTACAATAAACACTCTTGGACTACATGCTGTTCCTGTTGATCCATCATGTGAAGCAAATTCAATTGAATTAGCGTAAAAAAACCAAGCATTTTCAAATCCATTGGTTATTCCACTTGTAGAACCCATAAATATACCTACAGAATTACTAGTAGTTGTAGGCTGCTGGCTAAAAAAGAAACTTGTTACTCCAGTATTTACTTGATGTAAAGTATTATTTCCAATATATTGGTTTGCATCTGCATCCCAGACTGTAAGATAATTACCGTCGCCAGTTGCAGTAGAACTGTTGTGTCTTATATTTGCGTTTCCTACAGTAAAATCTGAATCGTTACCTTCAGTATTTAGATATAAATAATCATCTTCATCAGTTGATGTTATAATATTATCATTAGTGCAAAATGTTATATCATCTAAAGTAGTAGCAGCGTAAGCAAAGTTACTTAACAGAATCAAAAACAGAAGTAATTTAAATTTCATCTTTCACCTTCAATCCTGTTTTTAAAGAATTAGCTCTTGTTCTTTTTTCTGAAACCAAATCATCACAAAAACCGTCTACACTTAAATCTTTTTTGAAAGTATTAAACTGTCCTCCTTCTTTGTTATCGATACAACAAATTTGATTTCCTTCTAATTTGCAAAAGTGATTTTCATAAGAATAAATAGTTCCTGAGACGTTTACGGTTCCAGTTTTTTGACAATCCACTTGTTCTATTAATTTTATTGTTTCTAGATAATCAAAACAATCATAATCATAAGGAGTGCAGGTTTTATTCTCAGCAACACAAACAACATTGCATCTTTTATAGTGAGGTATTTTTTGGATTATTTCTTTATAGATAGGAATGCAATTTTCTTTAACGATTTTGTCTCCGACTTGAACTGCGCTTATCCAAAGAGGGTCAAGCTCTTCAAAAGGAGTTCCGAAAGTCCACTTAATGTCTTTCCAAGCATCTTTTTTGCCGACTAGTTTAAAGTGTTTAATAGAATATCTGGGAAACACAAAAACATATTTTCTATCTTTAGGCACGTTACCTAGTCTAGTCTCCATAGTAAAATCCATAGGCACCCATTTTCTATAGTACTTAACGTATAACTGATAGTCTTTTATTTCTGGAACAAAGTCTAACTTAATTTCATTTCTGTTGTAAATATAAATACTTCTGTAAGTTGGATTTCTAACTGAGAAATACGAAGTACAAGTATCAGTACAGTAAACATCTCCAGAAACATCAACTATTTGTAATCCCCAAAGTTGAAGAGCTAAAAACAAAGCTACAAAAGTTCCACCAGCTGAAATGTAATACCTTCTGTATCTTCTTTCAACCATTTCAACCCCTCACAGTTCCTACAGCAAATTGAATCATTATACTAAAAGTTTTATTTTGACTGCCTTCGTCTCCTACCCTTCCAGCAGTTTCTTTAATACTTCCTTTGACTATATCTCCAGCATAAGACTGTTCTTTTGCCCCTGTTCCCCATATCAAAGTGCATGATGTTGCTACAGATAAAATAGACCTCAAGGTTGTTTTTTTAGCCAAACCACTTTCACTATCTATATCTTCTAAAAACCCATTTATTGTGATTATTTCTTTTAATCTTTTTATATCTGTCAGTCTAGTAAGTATTGGTGTTTGCTTAGGAATTGAAGTTATAATCAATTGTTTATCAAAATTATGTTCTATTCCACGTTTTCCATCTACTAAAATGTCTACATTTCCTGCGCTGTTTGATATGTTTACTTGAATATCTGAAGCTGCCATTTTAAGGGAATAAAGTACTTTCCTCCTCAGGTGTTAAATTTGAAGTAGTTGTTCCTAATAATGGAAAAGTTACTCTAGCTAAAGCATTTACAAATCCATCTTCTACAGCGATTTTAATATCTTCATCAGATATAAATTCAGCACCACCTGGTCCAGCCCTTGCAGGTGCTTCTCCAAGTAACTTATCAAAAAGGGCAATTGCAATATCATCTGCAACAGTAGGTGTAAGTTTAGCAAATTCTTTTAATACGTCTTTAATATCTCTGAATTTCTCTATTAAATCTTGAAAATATCCTATAATATTTTTAATAGCATCTTGTACAAACCCAGGCAATAAATCCCATACCATCTTCCAAATCGCTTTAAAACCGAGGATTATGTCTTCCCATTCTTTGTATATATCTATTCCTATCATTATTGCAGCTGTAACTGCTGCTATAATAGCAATAAAAGGAGCACCAATAGCTATAGCAAGCAAACCAATTGCTAAAATAACAAGTTTGATAGTCAATTTTAATTTATCAGACATATTTTCCCAATTTCTCCAATAGCCTATTATTGCAACAACTGCAATAACAACTAATGCAAGTCCTGCCAAAAAAGGAAGAACTACAGTAGTTATAGTCCCCCAAGCCAAAGCAAGACTCCCTAATCCAAGAGTGAACATCCCTACCAAAAACAACAAACCACCTATCCCAACACCTAATAAAGCAAAGTTTCCTATTATTTCTTTAATTGGGTCAGGAAGGCTAATTAAAAAGTCCATTAAAGGCAAAAACAAATCTAATAATTTTAAAGCCGTAGGCAAAAAAAGTAAAGAAAGAGTAATCCCCCATAATTCAAAAATTCCAACTAAGTTCATAGCTGGTTTAAGTAATCCTTGAAAGAATTTCTGTAAACCCATTCCAAAGAACATAACTCCAAGCATTTCCATACGAAATCCGCGCATTCCGTGAGTAAGAAGTCTAAATCTATGTGCCATCCTTGCCCCAGCAGTTCCAACTCCACTCACATTTTTACTTAATTTTCCAGCAGTTGCAGATATTTTTCTAAACTGTTCTTGTGGAAGTTTTAGCATTTTGTTAAATCCTTTAATATTAGACCCAAATCTAAGAAATACGTCTACTATCTTTCTTGTAACTGCCATTATCTTCTCCTTGCTCGCTTCATTTCAGCTTCTTCTTTTTTGTAATGTTTTTGCATTTCTTCCATAAGTGAACTAAATAATGGAATTGTAAGTCCTTTTTTGATTATTGAAACATAAGGTTTTTTTATCTTCCAAAACCACTTAGTCCATTTTATCTTAATTACATATTCCTCATCTAATGGATTGAACTTGAATTCACGCATAAAATAAAACAGGGCTTGAGAAAAACTACCTTTCTCTTGCCTGAGCCCCATCCTTTGCATCATGTCCGACATTTTGTTCCCTTAACTTTTTAAAAAATTCTTTCTTTTCAGAATCCATCTCAAGTTGATTTACTTCCATAATCGCTTCCATTAATTTAGTCATATGTTCTATACTAATTTTATCTATTTCTTTGTCTGTTGCATCTGGAACACTGTCTTTTAGAGTTCTTGTTAATACTTCTTTCATAGCGTTTGCTTGCGCTTCTTTGTTTGTTTCGTCTCCTATTTGCATTAATAGAGGCAAAGAACTTACTGTTAGAGGTTTTATGTCTAAATTAATCTCTCCTATCTTTATCTCTTTTCCTTCTCCTACTAATTTTTGTAATTTACTCAATTTTATTCACCTCTTCAATACAAACAATCTTAACATATCCAGCACTAATTGTTACTGATTCAACATCTTTTGGTTTATACTTCTGTAGTTTTTCTTTTATTTGTGCTAAGATTTTATCCCAAGTTTCATCAGGTAGGATAGCATAGCTTTTTGTTCTTATCTTATCCATTATTCTTTTGGTTCTATCTTCCAAATCTACTATTCTTGCATTCAATTCTTCTTCTTTCATTTTTTCACCTTCAGTTCTTTTCCAGCTACATTCATAACTGGTTTTTCTTCTGTTGGCTCTGCCAACTCTGTTTCTAATTTAACAATTCTTTCGAGAGCTTCAGTCGCAATCGACTCAGTTCTTTCGTGTCCTTTGCATATAATTCCAGTATAAAAATCCCACAACCATTTGAGTCCCATACCAAAATTATTCGACAATTCTAACTTGCACCATTCTGTAAATTCCTTGAGTGTTGGTTTTGGAACATTGCTAAAAGTTATATCTCCATGTTTTCTTCCGCAAGTCTTGCATCTATTTGTTTTCTCAAGGAATTTATTTACTTCTTTGATTGCTTCAGTTCCTGTTTTTTCCATTCTAAAATTTAGTTGAACCAGGAGAATAACCTGCTGGTGCAGCTAATGCTGTATTTGTTGCTTTAAGTACAGATTCCCACTTTACATTTCCTGCAGCTGCTTTGTCAATCGCTGGACCTTTGAAAGTAATTGTAGTCTTAAGTACTCCATCTGTAAAGTCTACAGTGTGTGAAGTACAAAAGCAATCTGCAAAAAGGAACCTAATGCCTGCGTAAGCTGTTCCTGCTGTTACTGCTGTAGTTCCTGCAGTTGCATCTCCATCGTTTGTCCAAAGCATTGCAACTCTGTATCTTGTTCTAGTAGTTGAAATAATTATTTGAGTTCCTCCAACGCCGTCATTCGAGTCTTTTGCTGGCTTTTCTGCAAATATATCCCAAAAACCTGTAGCAGTTCCAGCTGAGTTTGTTCCAGCAGCAAGTGCATATCCTTCGAAGGTTACAGTTACCATTCCTGCAGGACCATGTTTTACGACTTGCCCTAGATTAAAAAGAGGTATTGTGTCTATATCCCTTTCGCCACCTTCGATATTAATCGAGCTAGTTAAAGCATGAAGCTGAACTGCAATCGTGCCGTCATCTACTGTAATCAGTGCGTGTCTTTGCCATGCATCATAATCTCCATAACTTGTAGTTGCCATTTTAGAACTTTGTACTCCCTGCTGCATAAGTGCTTGGTGCAGACAATGCTGCTGCTGTTGCAAGTAAAACAGACTCCCATTTTACGTTGCCTACTGCAGACTTATCTATAGATGGTCCTTTGAAAGTCAAAGTAAATTTAAGTATTCCATCAGTGAAATCCATTGTGTGTCCAATACAGAAACAATCAGCTAGCAAAAACCTAATACCTGCGTAAGTAGAACCCGAAGTTACTGCGCTTGTTCCAGTAGTAGCTGCGCTGTCATTAGACCAAAGAATTGCAACTCTTGCTCTGTTTCTTTCTGCAAGAAGTAATGCTGTCGTAATTGGGTCACTTGTATCTTTAAGAGGATATTCTGCGTATATATCCCATACTCCTGCTGCTGTGCCTGTGCTTGCTGTTCCAGCAGCAAGTGCATATCCTTCGAAGGTTACAGTTACCATTCCTGCGGGTCCGTGTTTAACGATTTGACCTAAGTTAAATAAAGGAATTGTATCAATATCTCGTTCTCCGCCTTCTATATTTACTGAACTTGTTAAAGCTTGTAAATGTACTGTTTTAATTGCTGGACTTGCTGCTTCATCTGAAACGTCTATTGTAATAGCACAGTCTCTTTGCCAGGCATCGTAGCTTCCAAAACTTGTTACTGCCATTTTAGTTTACCTCCTTTTTCTTTTTTATTTCTTTTGACTCTATTACTAACCTTGAGTCTTGGCTTGTTTTGTAGTTGCATTCAACTACTTCTCCTGCTTTTATATCGTGACGTTTTCCGTCATCATCTTTGAAAGCAAGAGTTCCTTCTCCTGTATTTTTTACTTTTTGCATTTTCTCACCTACGGTTATTTTTAATTTGCTTTTGGATGGTAACTTTACCATCGAAACTGTTCCTTTCATTTTACAATTCTATTAGCTATTCTGTTAGCGACTATATCAAGTCTATTTAACATCATTCTATAACCTGCATCAATAAACGGATGGGGAGTTACGAAAACAGCTCCTTTTATTCCGCCTTTAGGACCATATCTTACTTCTGACATACCTGTTACCGTTCTCGTTCCAAAGTATCTTCTTGCCCATTCTGTTATTCGCCTTCCCTGTTTAAGTGAAACGAAGTGAGGTGGCATTCGGTCTAATAAAATCAATCTTTGAGGAATGAAAATACCAGAACTTTTTTTAGTTAATTTTCTGGCTTCTATTTGATTGTAACTTTTTCCTTTTCTTATTTTAGCTCTTATATAAGATTCTTTTAGTTTTTTAGCTCCAAACTTAGCAAGTCTAAATACTTCTTCAGGCCCTATTTTTTTAGCTCTAGAACTTAAGCCTTTAAGATAGGCAAAAGTTCCATGGTCTCTTATTTTTACTTCAACTACTGTCATTTTAACTTGCTTCCCACATTTTAATCAAACCTCTCGAATCCATAATCAATTGTTTTAATGTAAACTTTATTTCCACCAATAAATTCAATATCATCCGCACTTCCATTTATTCCAACTAAAGGTAAAGCAGCTTTTTTTAATTCCGAAACGCCTGTTGTATCTAGGATATATTTAATTTGTTCCGCTAATTCGTTGGCTTGAAGTCGCGTTCTAGATTTACATTCAATAGAAAATGAATGATTAATCATCTGTTTCAATTGGTCTACTGTAATATTTTTTGCATCTATATCAGGAAAGTCGAAGATGACTAGTGGAAATTTAAAACCTCCACTACCTTGACCTAATCTATCGGTTTCAGGCATCCCTTCAAATATCCATTCTGTAGTAGAGCTTCTTGCTTGTTGTTCAGTAAGGGGGTCTACAATGTTAGAACTAATAATATCTAATATAACTGCTCTTGCGGCAGTAATTTCGTATCTACGAGTAACTCCGTCTGTCATTTGCTTCTACTCCTTGAGTGGAAAAGCTAAGAGATGCTTTCGCATGGCCCTTATCCTGAACTTGATTTACCTTTCATTTTATTTAAATAGTATTAAAAACTGTAAATAGGAGGAAACTGAATATTCATTAAGATTTTGTCTATTTCTTTATCGTCTACTGCTAAGTTTTGAATTGCAGAAGACAAACCTTCTACTTCACTTGCAGACATATTAAGTCTCTGAAGGGTTCTTTTTCCGAAAGCTCTGCCTGTCATTAAAATAGCCAGTCGTTTGACGTTAGCAGGCGTGCTCTGGCCGTGTTTGTAAGTTATACGAACTTGGTCTATTCCAGGTTCAGGAAGTTGGCTGGCTCCGCTTGTTAATCCGATTCGACCTCTAGCTAGATTAATATTCAAATCTTCATCGTCTTCGGCTTTTATATCTGTCCAGCTTGCAGCATCCCCTTCTGCTTGAGAATTTACTTCAAAGTTTGTAATTTCAGTACAAGGAGTTTTGTCTGTAAACCAAATATCTTGATACCTTGCTGCATCGTGATATTCAGTTGTTACAGTGTAGTTATCTCCTCCATTGTCATCCCAAGTTCGGTTAGTTAAGTCTTCTATTTCTTTTTCAATAGACTGACCAACCATCACTATCACTTGAGGTTTGATTCCATTTTTGTTGTCTTCATCATAAACAGAAATATTGAAAGTATCTAAAAACTCCTGGACGTTAAAAAGCTTAAGCGAAGGAGCCACGGTTATAGATACTAAAGTCAAAGTTACAGTAGTTCCACCAGTGTCTCTAACTAAAATAGACTCTTTGGCTTCAAAGCCCTGATAAAGAACGAAATAAGAAATTCTATCTCCTGCAGTCCAACCGCTAGCAAAAACAGAAGCGTTGGCTAATTGAAAAATGACTCTTCCAGTAGAACTTGTGTTTAAAGACTTAGACTCGTTAGTTGATTCGTTTCGAATCGTTACTTGAACATCTGCTTTCCTTGTAGTTTCATCTGTGTCGAAAACAGTAATTCCGAAATTATGTGGGCTTCCAGGCACAAGTCATCACCTGTATTCCCATTCTCCCTTTTCATTCTTAACGTATCCTTCTTTTACGTCAATCATGCCCTTTGGATGAGTTTCAGGAGCTCTATGGCTTATCTGAGGGTCATGATAACCTGTAGTTCCAGGGTGCTTATGGAGAATCTTAAGTGTTCCGTCTCTTCCTCTGTATGATTTGATTCCAGTTCTGGAACTTGTAAATATCTTGTTGTTGAATAACTTAAAGAAAATTGCAGCTCCTCCACCCATACTTAAGATTCCTGTTATGATTATTGCTGCTAAGTTGTTTGTAACAGGTGGACAAGTCTTTTCAGGAGGGCACTCAGTTGGAATAATATCAGGGCAAGTTTTGCATACAGCTGGTGAAGGACAGACTGTATCTATACATTCTTCTTCAGTGCATGCAGGACATTCAGTTGGTTCTGGTTCTATTCCAATTGTTTCAGACTCAAGTCCGATAGTTACAGTAAGTTCAGGTACTTCGTCTGGAACTATAACATCGAAAGTCCCTTTGCCATCTACTGAATCTTCTGGATTTTTAAATATAATCCCTTCGTAAGTCAAGTAATTATCATCTTTGTTAGCGAAAGAAATTCCTTTGTAAAGTATATCTAAGAAGTTTAATTCAATAGTCAAGTCTCCAATGATTAAACTGCCTTGTTCTAAGTAAACGTCTGATTCTCCTATTCTTATTGAACCTATAGTAATTAAAACTTTATCAGAATCTAAAATGCCTTCGGCTCCAACATAAACTTCATCATAGTCTTCGTTGTTGTAAGAAAACGCATCATCTTGGTCATCGTCTCTAGAGCCTTGAACTAAAAAATAATCATCTCTTATTTTAATGTCTACTTCAGTTACGTCAGAAGTAGAGATTTTGTTTACTTTAATAACAACGAATTCATTAGGCAGCTCTATTTTATCCCCTAGCGAAAGAGGTTGATTTCCTTCATCTAAGTATTTATATTCTTCTGAGTTAGTTATACAAATACGGTTTTCAATAATTTTATAATCCCACCCTGGAACAAATTCATCTCCATCATCTATTGCTTCTTCTATATCTTCAGCTATTCTAATAGAACAAAGCCCTGGTCTGTCCCTATTTGGAACTGCTTCATCAACATAAATTTGTATTTCACCTACTTCTCCTACTGTTTCATAGTTAATTCTTTCACTTTCTCCATTATAAGAAAGATAAACAAAATCTTCCCCTATTGTGCCGATTGAAATAGGAAGACCATTATAATCTATTTCTTCTCCTTCAACACATCCATCTTGTTCATTATATAACTCACCGTGTCTTATTGTCATTCTATCGTTGCTTAAAGAGATAATTTCAAGGCTATCATTAAGAAATTCAATTTCAAGTTCTTCATCTCTTGCTATGTCAGCTAAAGGAATTAAATCATCAAAAACATAACAGTATTCAATAGACTCTTCTTCTATGATTACTTTAGGTTCTAATCCAAAGTCTACATCATCTAGACTTGTTTCTATACAGTATTTTAAACTAATCTCTTCGTGAGTGTCGTAATCTTCTGTATCAAAATCGATAGTTCCATCGAATAATTTAGATAATTTACTGTCTGTAATTACTACGTCTACGCAGTCTCCGAAATTTGCTTCAATCAAAGCAATAGTTCCGTCTTCGTTTGAATTTACTTTTTCTTCAATTTTAGGTTCAGGTGTTGGAGTAGGTGTAGGTTCTGGTTCTACATAAACACATTTTTCTGATATACATTTATAGTTTAAAGAACAGTCAGAATCAATTAAACATTCAGGAACTGGCTCAGGAGGAGCTTCGCCTAACTCGTAAATATATTCACATTTAGGACAATCCATTGCTCCTGCATTATAAGTTTTTTGACAGGCTTCGTAACCGCAATCTACTTCAAGTATAGAACAAGTTACATCTTTAAATTCAGGACTCCCGCCACCTATGTCTACCATAACTCCACCTTTGATATTCGTTGTTTTTGTTATAGTCTTGCCACCGCAAGTAAACAAAACATCAAGACCTACTACTGGTTCCCCTTTAAACATAACATAAGCAACAAAAGGCTTAGGTGAAGGTGCCCCTGCTAATGATGTAATAGGTAATAATAACATCAATCCGATTAAAATAGTTAGTATTTTTTTCATTTTTCCTCCTATGTCCAATTTCCTCTTATATTTCCATTTGTAGTAAAATTTATTGTAAGGTTGAAAGGGAAATAAGCCCAAAGAGTATCTATTCCATTTTTAGGGCCAGTTCCGATTGCTGTTAGGTTATTCCAATCCCAAGTAAAAATAGAACTTACATATTCTTGATTTGTATTATTGAATCCAGCAAGGTCATCTATTTGAAATTCTAATCCGCCTGCATTATCTGCTCCATAATAATCAGACTCGTTTATTGTTCTGTTTCCACCTGTGCTGTTTCTGAATAAAATGTGGCTTATGTTACCTAAACTATAAGAGTCATACAACCCGAAATAAATATGTCCAGCTGTTACGTTTCTAAAATAATCTGGACTCCCTGTTACGTTTCTAAAATAAGTAGTATTTGTAGATTCGTAAAAATGAACTACATCTCCTATCTTGAGATTATAAGGACCTTGGCCTGTAGATGCTGAACTATAAGAGGTCCATGATTGACCAGAGTTATTCCACCAATAAACAAAATCTGCTCCGCTATCGTCAGATAGATTTACAAGACTTATTCTACTATCATAAATACTCCAATAGGACCATTCAGTGCAAAGTCCAATCGGAGATTCTATTAACATTTCTTCATAAGTTGTACCAGTTCCATTACAGTTTCCTGCTCTGTCGCAAATAGTAACATTTGCATAAAAAGTTGTATCATACGATTCGTTAAAAGTAAGAGTTACTGTTTGATTTATCGCGAAATCAGTCTCAATAGTCTCCCAAGTCTCAGATATTGAAGTAAGCCCATACCTGAAAGATAAATTTACTGCTTCAGTACTAATAAATTCCATTGTGATTCCTTTACAGTTAGCAGCAGTACTAGTATAATTTGAATTATTACGCATAGCTGGATAGAATGAATCCATACTAACTGTATAATTTGAACTCCAACCAATCCTGCCTGCTGAATCATTGCAGCTTACTCCCCATATTATATTATAATCAGAATCAAATAATTTTTGAGAAAAGTTAAACCTAACTCCACTTGACATAGAAGTTATAGTCTCGTTATAATTAGATGCGTTCCAATTAGTACTTGTTGAATTAAAATAAATATTACAATTCGCTATATTTGAATCAGTAACAGTAGCATTAAAGTAAAGTGTTCTGTTATCCTGATAAGTTAAATTTAATGGAAAATTTAATGTAACCGAAGGGTCTGTTTTATCTATAGTAACAGTCCTATTTGATGTAGCCCATCCGTAGATATTTGAATTCAAAGACTCTGCACATCTGGCATTCCAGACTACATTTCCTTCTGTAAACACTTTAGATGTCAGTTTATCTGTATTATTTGTAGCAGTAAATGCTCCTGCTTCCTGAACCCAGCTTCCTGTGTCGTTTGAATAAATAAGACATTGATAAGTATCACCATCTCCAACAACTGTTATATTTATAGGTACTGTGCCATCAGAATCATATCCGTTATCTAAAGGAAGATTTAAAGTAATAGTTGGAGCATCTTCAACGTAAACCGTTCTGTTTGCACCTGCGAATCTAGCATTAAGAACTATCGAATAATTGGCAGTTACAACAGATGTCGTTAAAGTTTGTTTTGCTTGAGTTGCAGTACCGTTCCATACCTGTATTGTTTGATTACAGTAAAATTGTCCAGTAGCTAAGTTAGTCATATTACAAGCACCAGTTATCATTTCTCCTGTGCTGTTTTTTACAGCAAAAATAGAATTTACTGGAGAATTTGCTAAAAAGCCTTTGCTTCCTCTGACTCTAATAGAATAATTACAGTCGGTTCCTGGATTAACACATAACCCATCTCCTGTTGTATTTGTATGATTATCAAATACCATCCCATATCCTTCTGTATCCATAGCTACTGATTCACTTGGGAAAATTGTAATGTTATCGTAAACAATAACATTCCAGACAAAAACTAAACCATCTGTTAAATCCCTGGAAAATATATTTGTTCCATTATGATGAAATCTGTAAATTATTGCAGTATTTATAGCCTGTGCTGTATAATTTGTATAATTAGCACTCCATGTCCCAGAGATATTAGTCCATAGCGTTGCATTCTGAAGTGATCCAGATAAAGAACTTGGAGAAGCATTTATTTCAAATGAGATATTACCTGTAACTCCTCCTCCTTTTATTAAATAAAAACCATCATCAGGAGTGATATATTTTACAGAAACTATAGCATTAACTAACCAAATTGATAAAAGAATCATCAAAAATGCACTTATTAATATTTTTTTGTTCATTTTTACCTCATATGCTTACAGTTGGACCAGCAATGGTAGTGACAGTTACAGTTTTCCTAGTTCCCCCTCTTGTGATAGTCACGCTTGCACTTCCTAGTGTAACACCGCTTATTTCAATCGAAAGCTTATCTCCGTTCTGCCATGCTAATTTTGAACTAGCTGGATTTAAAACAACTTCCCCGTTTGAGTTAGCCTGACCTCTAATCGTTCCACCTCTAGTTAGATTAGTCACTTTAGCGTATTCTCCTTGAGTTAAAGTAGTAGAGGCTTTTATTCCTATATTAAATGAAGTGTAAGGTACTGGCATTATTTCACCCTCAGTTTTACGTTTGTATCAGCGACTGTTGTTCTTATTTTCATCTGTCTCAAAAGTGGATAATCAAAATTTTCACTAATTCCTTTGTTAATCGTTACAGTAATCGGGTCTGTAAATTCTTTTCCGTTCATCGAGACGATTTTAATAGTCTGGTCCGCCCAAAGGAAAAATGCCCTTGCTCTGGTAAAAGCTCCAGGAGTCACTGAATTCAACTGAGTATCAAAGTATTTTTCTGTTGCAGTATCGTTTGCGCTTGTGTTAGCTGTGTTGTCTATATATATAGTAACATCACTTATACTAGCTACAGCGAATTCTTTGTTTTCTCCTTCACTTGCATCAATTAAATTGCTCATATTTTTCCCTCAGTTTGTAATTTGAGTATCTGAACAATTATATTGTCGCATGACTTTCGTCTGTCTATTACGTTTTCACCGCAGATTTTTTCAGCCCATTCTTTGAATTTTTCTCTGCCTTTATCTTTTTTGTGTTTTTTGATATATCTGGCAACTCTTTGATTCAGATTTTCCATATCGTAATTTGGAATAAGTTTGTCTATTATATCTTTTTCTGTTTTTATTTTAGGCTTTTCAAAACTAAGATTGTATTTTTTTTCTTGTTCTTTAGTCAATTGAGGGATTCCCCCTTTAGTTTGAAGATTAGCAATATGTTCTCTATTGTACCTTATAAAATTAGGGATAAAAATCTCTGGAATTTTCTTGCCTAATTCTATCTTAATCTCTTTTGCGCCTTCTATATTTGGACTTGTATCTCCGTCTTTTACGTGCAAAGTCAAATTATGCGCTGCTATAAATTCAGATTCCTCTAGTTTTTTTTCTGCCATTATCCTCTCCCTGCTATTACAAGTGTTACTACGTCTGTTGCGCCTACAGTTGTAATTGTTATTACTTTTGTAGTATTTGACCAAGATACAGCAACACCATCGTTATCTGTAAAGTTATTTCCTTTAACAGCGACTATATGATGAAAATAAGGACAGATATATGTACTTGTAGTTCCAGTTTGAGTTAATTTTACTCCAGCTAAGCCCGAAGGCATGCTTTCAGTAAAATCCGCAGTAATAGTAGCAGCTGCCATCATGGCCTCCCGTAGATAGTTAGTGTGCCTGTTACATTATTTCCAGTTTCAAGGGTCAAAGTTACTCTCGGTTGTCCGTTGGCTTTTAAAGCCCAAGAACATTGAATTTCGACTCCGTCTGTCGTACCTTGGGCAGCGAAAGCTGCATCTACTTGGCTTAGCTTTCTACAATCATAAAAATCTCCACTAGTAGCAGTAGTAAACTGTACTATTTCTACATTAAGAGAGTAAACATCTACATTTGAATTTTTGTTTTCTGTTACGGCTGCAACTGGCATTAAACATCACCCCAAATAAATAAAGAAAAAACTTCTTGAGTTGCTGTATGATTTATTGTAATCTTTGCGTTAGAGTTAGTTCCCCCTTGTGTAATCGTTATCTTTGGATTATCCGCTCTTACTCCTGTCCCTATGTTTGTTCCATGGTTTTGCGCATGCACTGATTTTATCTTTTGAAATCTTCTGGAAAAAACAAAATCTCCATTAAGTGAAGACTCCACTCTCATTACTTCAAGTTGAGGCAATCCAGGGACTTCCAGATAGCCAGCTATCCCATCTGTTCCTGCTGGTTGGACTTCTCCAGTTCCCGCTAGTTTTAGTTCTGCCATTTTAAAAAAAAGTTAAAAAAAATTTATGTAGTAGCAAAATCGAAAGCCCAATAGTTATGGCTTGGATTTGTATTGTACAAGTTTACCATCATCCAGATGATTCCTTTTCGTTTTAGTTCAGTCAATCCAAATTCTACATAAGTTGCTGCTTTCTTGACTCCAACTCTCATATGAGTTAAGTCAACCAACCATAAGTCATCTGCATTTGCGTCTTTATCTGGATAAATAGGCACTCCGTCTATTTCCACTTGCCCTTCAAATCCAATTCTTGCGCTAGTTGGAAATGACCTTTGTATCGCTTGATACTGAGTTATTACTTTTCGTCTTTGTGTGTAACTTGTAATAAAAGCAATGTCTGTTATTTTTGCTCCTTTGATTCTTACTGCATCAATCATAGCTCTCATCTTTTCTAAAGTAATAGGAGCTGAATCCACGTCATCCACTCCAGCTGCTGCTAAAGTTGTGTAACCGCTTGCCTGAACAGATTTTCCATATAAGTTACCTGTGGTTTTGATTGTTTGCTCGAACGTATAAGGCTCTGATTCACTAGGCGTTGTTGAGCTTGTAAGCAAGTCTACGTTTATGTTACTCATTAATTTACTTGTTGCCCATTTGATTTCATCTGCATAAATATCGCCGATTCCGCCTGCAGCCCTAGCTAGTTCGATTTCTTCAAATTCAACTGCTACGTCTGCTTTATACGTTACGAAATTTAGATTGAATTTCCTTCTTACTGCATATCTTGTCCAGTTTGGTGTGCTTCCGTAAGCTACGCTTCCAGGTGGATTGCTTCCGCCTTCTGCTGTTCTTGCTCTGAATCTAATTGCACTTGCTCCACTCATGTTGTCTTTTGGAAGCAAGTTCCAGGCTGTAGTTTCTTCATTCAGTTGATTTATTATAACAGGCCCGTATATATCATTTAATTCAGCTGGTGTTTGTTCGTAGTTGTCTAAAGCATCCCAATAAGTTGTCTGAGCCCCAACGTAATTAGAATCAGTTGTTAAAGTTTTGAATTGGATTTTTCCTTCTTTTATTTCAAAAGGAGAACTTGTGCTGTTTTGTGAGCCTCCAATCCATGCACTCTTTTTGTCAAGAGCACTATGCAAATTACTGGCTTCTTTCCATTGTAATTCAAGTATTTTAGACTGTTCATATGCTCTTTCCTTATAATTAGTAGCTGTTGGTTCTTTAGTCATTGCTTCTTTGAAATCATTTAATTCTTTTAGTTCCATTTCTTTTTTCTCTATTTTTTCTTTATTTACAATAATTGGTTTTTTCTTTTCTACTGTTTCTTTTAAGTCTGCTATTACTTCTTTTCTGATTGTTTCTTTTAGTTCTTTGATGTCTTCTTTGCCTTCGGCTGGTTTCTCGTCTTTCTTTTCTTCTGGAGTATCTTCTTTTTTCTCTTCTTTAGGAGCTTCTTTTGTTGGTTCTTCTTTTGGAGCATCTTTAGGTTCTTCAGTTGGTGCTTCTTCAGCTGGTTTTTCTTCTTTCTTTTGCATTTTTTTTCCCTCGCTATGTTTTTCTTTAAAATGGATAAGTTCTTTGTATCCATGTTCTTGAATTTGAGTATTTTCGTTTACTACAGTTCTAGGAGAAGCAAGTCCGTAACCGACTAAGTCAGTTCCTGGCTCGATGTATCTTACCCAATCTCCACCTACATTTTCTCTGCTTGTAGAAGATTCATCATGAGTGTCAAATTCAATTGAATAATGAGTTAGAAAATCATTGTCTATTTGATAGACTGTATCTGCAAAATCAGGATGAGTTTTGTTATGATGGGTATCTACAAACAATCCGTATTCTCCATCATCTAATTGTTCTACCCTTGCAGATTTTTCTCCTCTGCCTGCTAAATTTAAATCCTCTCTTTTGTGATGTATACTTACGTTATCTGCGGTAGAATTATCAGCAGAATTAATATCATCAGCCCATTGGTCCATTGTTTCTTTTTGGATAATGTCTCCGACTGAATCTTTATGGGTTGTTGCAATATAACCTTTAGAATGATATTCCCCTTGTATTTCTTTTAAATCAATTTTACCGAACTTTTCAGAAATCTTTGATTCTTTTTTGCCTTCTACCTTTTTTTGAATAGTTGCGCAATAAGCTTTAGGATTAGATTTAGATTGGTTTTTAGCTACACAGTCTGCAAAGTTTTTATATACTCCAAATGGCAATTTTACCTTCCTCGTTTAAGTTTTTTTAAGTTAGACTATTTAAATAGTAACTTTAATCCATTCTCCAGCAGTGCATCTTCCCCATGGGGATTTTCCACAAGTTTCGTAATAACAAGTCATTTTTGAACCAGAAAGGCAAGTACAGGTTTCTTTTCTTGTTGGATTAGTAGAACAGTAATACAAATTATTACACCAGCTGTAAGTATTGTTATTAGTTGAGCATAATTCATCTTTAAGCATTTGAATCTCCTGATTTGATTTCTGGACTTCCCGAATCAAAGGAGTTATTAAGCAGCCATAATTAATTCCATCTGGAATCTTTTTTCCTGTTGTTTTGTTGATTACTAATTTAGTTCCTATTGTTCCAATAAAACAATCACCTGGAGCAAGACATATTTCTCCTAAAATCTCTTCTCTTAAATAACTAACACATTGAGGGAAAAGTTCAGATACTTCTTCTGCCGTCATACCAATTTGATTTTTCTCTCCTCTAATCTGGTCGTATTGATATGTCTTTAAGTCATAAATTTTACTGCTTATACTATCTGGTAAATCTACTATATTTTCTTTATATCTTTTTGAAGAAGTGATAACCCCTATATCTCCACTTGAATTAATATATAAAGCCCTTTCTGAAGCTGATGGACTTATATCTTGTGAGTAAGTATCTGTTGCCTGAAAATTTCCATCGTTCAATACTTTAAGTCCACCACCAGTTGTAGACAATTCCATAGTTCCTATTGAAGTTTTCCTGTTTAGAACTATTCCTCTTCCATCTTCATTATCATATTGAAACAAAATTCCGAGAGTTCCTTCTATTTCTGTCATTCCAACGCTGAATCTTGTAATTCCGTCAGCTGCTAGATTTTTTACATACCATCCACCAAAAC
>LAZR01000956.1_pt1 | contig 19616 bp, 41 predicted proteins | sample 329461 | NCBI WGS metagenome assembly LAZR01 (sample SAMN03002196, study PRJNA259156) | marine sediment metagenome | biome: sea floor; feature: Hydrothermal impacted sediments; material: marine sediment; isolation source: Loki non-amplified sample from Loki's castle hydrothermal vent sediment ...
GTTCAAGTCACTTAACTGTTCAGCTTTCGACTTGCCCTCAAGTCCGATGGCTGTCCATTTCGCATATTCGCCACTGGCAGGAGCACCAGCGGCAGGCCCATCTACAGTAACAACAGCATTATCTGTTATAGCCTGAGCATGTCCTGTAATAGCTGCAGCACCCATCCCAAAGGTAGGCATAACAAGGGTAGCGCCAGTGTTGGTAACTGTGCCATCAAGAACGGGAGCAGTTATTGTTACTCCATCTAACGTGCCACCGTTAATGTCTATGTCAGAAGTAACTATCCCTGTGTGGGTACTATTTACCCATGCCCATACCGCAGTATCAACACCGCCGCTCAAGCCTAATCTTGGTCTCAGGATATCGGAGGTGTCCTTTGACTTAATGAGCCAAGCTGTGCCAGCATTTGCAGCGGTTAACGTAGCCGAGAAGGTGCCCATGGCGGACTCAGTACCAAGGTCTAAATCCAAGACATTAATTAAAGCTTGAGAGTTAGCATCCATTGTGCCGCCAAGTTTCAGGTTGGTGATTAACTGACTACCCATATCCCAAGCACCAGACAAAGCTCTTGTGCCATCAGCTCTTATATACTGGGCATGGTCATCATCGGCCAAACCAGATAGTGTCCCATGATCGCCTGCTGCGGCAGCCTCGCCTAAGATTTGTGCTCCTCTAAAGTCTGTTACTCCATCTGTTTCTATCTTGGCTTTCTTTGTCCCACTGAAGGTGTCCTTTGTTTGCATGACAAATCTATATAGAGTAATCACTTCGGGACTCAGAGTGCCTCCGCCAAAACTGATAATCTCGGCTGTAGCCTCTTCAACTGCTGTCTTTTTATCGGTGTATTCGTTCTGACCCTGTATAGCTTTAATAGGATATTGCCAATCGTTGGTTGCAATAAGGGTCATACTTACCCATTTTCCATCAGCCACTTCTACCTGCGACCAGTTTCCACCACCATCATCTCTATTGAAAGCCAATCTATTGCCCGCACTAATTAACTTATAAGGTAAAGTTGAAGCAGCGTCTTGCACCCATATCCCAGCTGCATTCCTATAAACAATGGGTATCTCAGCATCACCTCCGTTGAGTTGCTGTGCATATTGGGTGGCTGGTGCTCCATCAATTATAGTATGTTCCAAGTCCTCATCGAAATATACACCATTGGTAAGTTCAAATGTGAGTGCGGCATCACTATCGGTAGCTTCTGTATAACCTGAAAGCGTGAGTCCATCATGCCAAGCTGCACCGTTAATATCGTGAAGCCAATGGTGTGTCTTGCCTGACATCTGGACTCCATGCCTCTCATCGGCAAGAAGAGGAGCTACGCCAGCACCAGCACCAGTAGTTTGCCAGTAGATAGTTGCCACCCACGCCTTATTTAATATTATATCCTCTATGGCGGCATTGCTAGGATTAATAGACGCAGAAAGCGTACTGCCGTCATAGTAGATAAAATGAACACCCGATGTGTCAGCGATTACTATGTTCTCTGCGGAACTTTTAGTATATTTTGCCCCTGCTATATAATAATCAAATGTACTAACTGCAGGAGTTATGGTAAATGTTACTGTATCAAATGAGAGGACACTGTCACCCCTATTGGGGAAACCTGTAGCTGCATTGGTAATGGTTTCATGGGTAGATAATTCAGCAGTTTTACCATCTAACCCAGCTACACTTATCTCATCACCGCCAGTATCTTCATGGGAAGGTCCATGAGCCTGTGGGGCAGTGCTTCCTGTAACATCAGCCAACGCCTCAATACCATCTAACTTACCTTTATCAACTTTGGACATAAGACCATGAAGGGCTGCACTAGCGTCTAGGTCTACATTATCATCAGGAGTAGTGAAATCATCTAGTTTAACTGTTTTGGCGGCAGCTACGGCCTCGGAATTAAGGTATTTAGCATGATGGTCATTGACACCTACGCCTGACAATTCATTGTGGGCTTTGGTACTATGACTACCCAGAGTATGAGCCTTTGGTGTATGGTCTTGAACCTCGGATTTGGTCGAACCCTCTAATTTCTCGGCATTATCTACAATGCCATTATTGTCGGCATCATAGATGGATTTGAGCATATCCCCAGCACCACCAACAGGGTCTAGGACAATACTATTACCATTATAATTGATGACCAGTCTACCACTAGAGTCTATATAGCAGTTACCTATCTCGTCATAACCATCAGGTGGTGTTGATACTATGGTATCAGCATAGATGATTGTCCTCTTTAGAATTGTACCATCATCATAGGTAAAAGTAAGAATACCTTTTTCTTTGGTGACCGATGTTAATGCTGGCACATTATCTCCTTAGCGATTAAAGCCTTGCCTTTTAGCTGCAGACGTCTGAGGAAGATGTGCTCTCGGTATTCCTCTTACTTGTTTACCCATACCAAGGGCTCTCATAGCTAAACCAATATTACGCCTGCGAATTGCTACACCAAGGATTTTGAAAACCCTCACCTTAGCTGGTCCTCTAGGCATCTTTCTCCTCCAAGTAAGATTCCCAATTATCATAGGAAGCTGTTAATAGCTCTGTAAACTTAACACAACCACATTCAGGACAGGCTTCTGTCTTATCCAGTATGACCTTACCACAGTTATCACAAACCTTCACATTCGTTTCCTAAGTTTATACCTTTGGCCTCTCAGTCCAATTCTGCTCACTTGAGCTTTAAGCAGGTTATGCCTTCCTGCTGCTGCCTGTTTCCTCGTAGCACGAACTCCTCTAGCCACCCCAGCCACCAGTTAAGGTAATTACCCCACTAGCAATAACGCCTATAGCTAGAACGATTCCCCATAACATCCAAACCCTTGTGGATAATTTGCTGTGGCTTGTCCATTGCTCCTTCTGGTTAAATTTAATCTGCTTGACTTCACCAACCAACCCTTTATCATCTGTGCCTGGAACACCAAGCAACACTGTGGTTAGAGTATTAACGTATTTATGGGTTTCCTGTATTAGTTTTATTTGGGACTTTTCTGTCACTAGACTCTCCTTGATAATCACCTAATACTTTTTTCTTCCCGCTCTAACCTTATAGTCAATACAGTCTTGGTAAAATCAAAGGCTTCTCCTGAATTATCCTTACCACTAACTAGTTGCCGAATCCTAGTTAACTGTTCTGGAGTGTAAAACTTCCTAATTACCAATAGGTATTCTTGTTCCTTCTCTGTTAATGTTTTCTCCTGGGCATCTTTGAATAGTATCTGGAAATCTTTAGCCAATACTAGACGAAAGTTACGGGTGAACTCAATATCAATGAGTTGGTTGGATAGCTCCCGTCTTAAATCACCAAGAGCCTTTTTCTCCAGCTCACAAAAGCCATCACCTTCTTCCCTCCAACGCTTTACCGATTTAAGGTGAACTTTAGCTAGGGTTACCGATTCCATTGTAGAAAAACCCGCTACCAGATAGGATAAGTAGCGAGCTTTCTTACCACCATCAGCATAATAGTTGATTAGAGATTGGGCTATTCCTTCAGTTGGTGTTATGCTGCCTTCTACGGTTTCAATGTCACTGCTGGTTTCAATGCTCATTACTATACTCCTACTTATATTATACAACAATCAGCGTATTATGTCAAGTCAAATAAGTATACATTTATATATATAATACTATATTATGTTAAGTATACTTGACAAGTGACTGACTAGGTGTTATAATGATAATAGAGAGGTGGAAAATGGATAAAATGATAGGTAAACAAGTTAGGATACAGACAGAAAGAACTATAGAAATTTCTCTAGGGAATGAAACCGTACCAATAAAGATTCCTACTGGTTCTTTTGCAGAGGTAATAGGACAAACTAAGGATATAGGAGGTAAATTGATAGAGATAAATTTACTTTTCCGTGCTACAGGGAGTACAGACTACCTTTCTGGACTAAGGATAGGACCCTTATCACCAACCGAAGTAGTATTAGTAGAGAGGTGAGAAATGACTTGGGGAGCGTATCAACAGCCAGGGTTGGATGAGGAGATAGATAGTCTAGGTAGCCAGTTATCCATAGAAATTGGCTGTGCTGTGCATTATCCTGCATACAATAAGAATTTATTTGAATGTATGTGTGGGGTTATATTTCCTCTATATGTGGTTAAAGGGCAGGATTGGAAGCTGATTAAACAGAAACATGTTGATGAAAGGAAATTGCTGAAGGTATGACCATACCCAATGTAACTATGCGTTGGTGCAAAAAGACATGCATTTGTAAAGGATGCCCAGAGCCTATAGAGCAGGCTACTCCTATGGTTGCAGTTATTTTTTGGAATCGAGGCAATGCGGACAGTAGAAAATGGAACAGCTACTATAAGTATCATCCTCAGTGCTGGATAGACCAAGGACTGGACTACCTTAAAAGGAATCCATATGTACCTCAAAGAAGGGTTAGGAAACAAATCCTGTGTGAGGAGGATAAGAGGAAACGTTTTCTGCTAGTTAGAAAATTTCATAAAATCATACAGATGAGGAAGAATTGCAATCACAGTTACCCAGACCATGTATTAACGGATATTAGACTAACCCAACAAATGTTAGATATTATACTAGAGATAGCTACATTAGGAGGAGTACCAAAATTATGGACAGAAAGACTCTAACGTATGAGGGGTATCTAGCCTCAGATGTTTGGAAATGCCCCAAAGCATCTATAAATCCTGACATCCTTTTACAGGTGGAAAACAATACTGGTGCCCACCATTGGATAGAAGTACAGAATATTGACGAGGGAATAATCCATACTGGCCTGTACTACTGCGAATATTGTTATGATACTGGGAAACGTCCAGTCTATTGGGAACAGGCAAGGCCAAAGATGGTTAGCATGGGCTTTGCGGAATAGATTGATGGCTATAAGGAGATGTTTAAGCTATGAAGATAATATATGCTGAAAGGAGAAGGGGAATATGGCAGAAGTGAAAGAATGGAAACAGGAAAAACCGAATTGGTGTTGTTTTCCCGACTGTGCTTTTAAGCGTAGGGTTCAGGATGCTTTTTGTTGCGGTGTCTTACCAGAGCCAACTCCGCACAATAGGGATTATAACAACTACCGAATATGCTTTTGCGGCACAGGAAAATATCAAGAAGGCAGTTTTAGTGGTGAGCACTATCAGGTTAATGATACTGACCTTGAATATCTACGCTGGATATTTGATGCTCTGGATGGGAAGAGTACGAGTTGGATTTCAAGAATAGAGCAATGAAATAGAGTAAGGTAATCATCGCTACTATACTCCTGTGTCAATGATTACCTATTGGAAAAATCAAGTTGGGATAATTTCTCAGAGGCCATGTAAAAAATACATACCTATCTATAAAAGAGTCCACCCGTACCCTTGCCAGCTGTAGGCTAGGTAGAACATATGCTTCCTAGTACTAAAGTACTATTGACAGGATATTGCCAACCTGCTATAATAAGTAAAAGCGAAAGGAGGCAAGAAGTGACAGGAAAAGACTGGGACAGGTATTTCAAGACATTAGATAGGAAATACAAAGACAAGCTACGTGAAGCACTACTGATCCTTGACAATGACCCAGAGATTAGAAAAGCATACGGGGCAGACTTCAAAGAGCTAGCTAGCATTGTAGACTTTCCATTTAACTTGAGGTACTAAGCAAACAGAAGAGCGGGTAGGATAGAACTCTTACCCGCTTTTCTAATGCCCGACAATCAGAACATATGTTCTAGTAGTGGGCAAACAAAAAGAGCGGACTGGCAACTAGCCCGCTCCTTTCATGACTGTTGGCTACTTCTTGATTAGCTCGGGATGCTCATTGAGTATCCGCTTGATAGCTGGTTCACTAGCAAACCAACGTGGTCGGCTGTCTGCTCCTGCTTCAACGAGCTTCTGCTTCTCCACATCGGTGCCATACTTCTCCATGATTTCCCAGCGGCTCAAACCCGTGATGTCTTTCAGCTTCCCAGAGCCACCGCCGCCTGTACTGACACGCTTGACTATAGCAGTTGTCAATGCAACGCTCTTGTATCTCGTATCCTCAGCACCAGGTACAGCATTGTCAACTTTGTAAGTGAAACCCCACGCTTTGACGGCTAGCAGTTCTTTGGCTAACCCCATAGCTACTACAGCCCCATGAATCTTAATTGCTAGTGCTTCCCTAACCCCCGCTAGCTTCTCAGCTTCAGCTTGTAATCTAGTAGCTTCCTCTTTTGCTAATACCACTTTAGCTTTATTCATTGCATTGGAGACCTCTTGAATTTTACTCATGTCCCCAGTCTTATTGAACTCGGCTACAGCAGCTGCCATCTGGGTTTTTAACTCTTGTAATGTCATTTCACACTCCTTTTTATTATCTTGCCCTTCGAGGAGCCTTTGTTAAAACTCTAGGCTAAGATTGCTAAGGTGCTATTGCCACTTCACTATAATAAGTATAGCACAAGGTAGATACTTTGTCAAGTGTTTTGCAGGCAGTTTAGTAACATTTATGTAAATCGGTAGAACATCCGTGCTAATTGACGGTTATGTAAAGCTGAGTTATGTTAAGTAGAACTAATGTTCTATTGACAAGTGCAATAGTAGGTAGTATAATGATAATAGAGTTAGTTGACAGGAGGTGAGAAGTGAAATTATGTAGGGTAGAATTGCGGAGGAGAGCCAAGTCATTCTGGATTAGGTTTGGAGTAACAAAGGATTACGACAGGGTTACCATAAGGTTATCATGGCATAGGAATTTTGGCGGCAATTTAATCATATTCTTAAGGAACAAAAGGATAGTCACACTATAGGTCAACAGGAGCAGAGCAAAGAAGTAAGAGCTATAAGGAGGTGCATCAATGAATGCCAGGTTATATGTATCCACACTTGAAAGGAGACAACCAATGAGTAACAATCCCTATGAGAATATAGATATAGGTAACCACTGTCCAAAGTGTGGACACCCAGTTATAAGAGGAGCTATGCCATACAAGGTAATAGATAGTAAATACTACCACACTTGGTGTATAACCGAAGATAGCAGCAAGGAGGATGAAGAACTTGAAAGGAAAGGAGTTAAACCATGTTTAGAAAAGGAACTAGAGTAGTAATAGTGGATGAGGTAGAGGCTCAAAGGGTAAGTGCCATTGTGTACAATGGGCAGAAAGGCACCATTGGAGAGCCATGCACGGAGGGCAATGTAAACGTCCATATGGATGGAGACCTTTACCCTACCCCTTGGGCAGTGCCAACTAGTTGTGTGAGGAGACTTCATAGAGCAAAAGGAGGGAGGTAAGGTGCATGTCCAGATTTTATGGATACCTAAGAGGGAATCGGGGACTAGTTACAAGGGAAGGGACAGCAAACAGTGGCATTAAGGGACATACCGGGGGGTGGCATATTGGAGCTAGGGTTGAATGTTTTGTTGGCGATGATGGTAGCGACTATGTAGTTATCAATATTACCGATGGCAGCTCTAACTCCTCATGCTTGAAGAGCCTCGGCACTTACAGACTAGTAAATGGTAAACTAGAAAAGGTCAACTAAACAATAATAAGGAGGTAAACCCAATGAGGTTAAGGCAAACATTAAATAAACCAGTACATGGGAATTGGGATGGTGGTGCCAAACAAGTGTTTGATTGGGATATTGAAGGTAGTCCAGCCATAGATAGTAAAGGCGAGTATGTAAGAATAGGCTCCTTTGCTGCAAACCATTGGTTCCATGTGGCACTAGGTAAGACGATTAAGCTGACATTATCCTATGCTATGAAACACCTAAAGGCTGTTACAAGAGTTGGTTGTGCATTCCAATACATAGATGATTAGTTCCTTGACCCAGCCCATTACCTACTGCCAGACACATTGAAGTAGTAGCTAGGACAGAGATAGTGGGCTGGTATGAGGGAATTAATAAAGGAGGTTAAACCAATGAATGTTACCCAATGTAACCTAAGTGCTAATAGTACCAAGCTAGACCATGAAGCCTTGTTGAAGGTAGCCAAAATAGCCACAGGACATTGTATTGAAGGTGTAGCCAGTCATCTATCCAAACTTAGAGGTAAACTATTTGATAGTGACATTACTGCCTTACACCTAGAAGCCCATTGGCTAGCTAGAGAGGCACAACAGCTAGACGTATCCGCTGAGGTACTGGCTACTCTAATGGGTAGTATAGCCAGAGAGGACATAGAGATAGTCAACAAGCCAGAGGTAAAGGAATTCTAAGAAAGGAGATAGCCAATGATGATTATAATATTCATACTAGCCTTTATGCTAGTCGCTGGGACAGTGATTGGTATTGGACAATACTTTAGATAGGAGGTTAGGCATGAGAGTTAAGGGTAAGCGTAAATGCCCAAAGTGTGGCAAGTGGTCAAACTGGGTAGAAGCTAAGGCCGATGGCACCTGCCTAGAGTGCCAACCTACATAAAGGAGGTTAGCAATGTTTACACAAGAGGATAAACAGGCTATGGACGATGCTGCTGCCGATGCCCAGAATGACCTGGCTGAGGTAGGAGCACCACCAGAGGAAGCCTTAGTTTCCGTAGCCAACTGGTGGGCTAAGTGGTATCTCAAAGCTGGTCATAAGAGGCTGGCTAGAGTACTACTAGAATATAAAACGGAGGAGTAAGGAAATGGCTAAACTCAAGTTTAAAGGGTTCGGCGGTGAAAACCTAGAAGTAAGGGTAGTAGCAGGTGGACACCATGACCATCTGGAGGTGTACCATAATGGTAAAAGGTTGTGGCGAGCTCACCTATGGATGGATGGCATCAGTCTATGGGATGGAGAGTTTTATAGACCTGGCCAAACATCTGACAAGGCCACAGACAATGTCTGTTTACGATTAGGAGGTAAGGTAAAATGAAACTGTGTCCACACTGTCTAAACCGAGGTTGGAAAAGTATATTAACACCTACAAACCCTGAGAAGGCGTTGGTTCAAACTCTTCGCTGCCCATATTGTAGGTGGACAGAGAGGGTAATCAAATGATAGCCTTAGAGGACGCCAAACAACTTAAACATGATACAGTATAATATTTAATTATAATAGTATTATATATTTAAGTGTATACCAAGGAGAATAATAGGTGAACTATTTAGTTGGTTTCCCTATCTGTCCAGGTTGCTACAACCTATTGGACTACAATCCAATGCCGAATGTTAACGAAACCTACTGGTACTGTAAGCCTTGTGGGATGTGGTGGGAAACCGACTTCTTAACCCAATGCCTGGAGGAGGAGAAACTATTTGATTACCTAGGAGGTATAATATACTAGACAGGAGGCAGAACAAGCCTGGGACTTTAATAGGGTTGGAGTATCCCAGGATAGCCTTTTTCTCCTGTAGGTGCAGCAGGAGGTTTCTGCTATAGCCTCTACTCCAACCCATAAAAGGAGGGATATAATGGGTAAGAGAGACAAGGAACGGAAGGAACGGGTAATAGCTGGTACTGAGCCAATGATACAGCATACCAAGCCAGCCCCAATGGTCAAGTGTATAAGGTGTAATGTAAGAATGCCTGAATATGCCATGGAACACCACGAATGTAAAGGAGGTAGGTAATGCCAAGGGTTAATTTCCTGTACATAGACATCAAGGTTTATCCAGCTAGTATTAAGGAAGGACGGCATACTGGTTATGAGTTGGATACAATAATGATAGCTGAACAGCCAGTCCTATCTTGTTATGTAAATCTGTTTGACCTCTACCAAGATGGTGGTTGGTTAGAGAAGGGTCTCATTGATTGGATTCAAAAGGAGATGCTAAACAAAGGCAAGGAGCTTGTATATCGAGGTTGTCCCAAGGCTCCTAAGTAAGGTATCCTACAATAATAGTTAATGAGGAGGGAGAACATGAAAGAACTAAACAAGAAGCTGGCTGAGTGGAGATTTGGTAAAGATGGTGTGACGTATGGGCATATCATTGGTGAAACTCTGGTTATCTACCGTAGAACAAAATGGATTGAAGTAGATGAGGAATGGGGCATAGAAGTTCTGGAAGTCTTCACTGAATCCCTAGATGCCTGCTTTAAGTGGCTGGTGCCGAAGGCTGTTAGGTTACTTGGAAATACAGATTTAAGTTCTGACGAGGAAGCCATGTTCAAACTCCTTGGCTTTTCGCTAAAAGAATTCTGGACTAGGAGACCCATGCCAGTATCTCCTGCCCTAGCCCTCTGCCTAGCTATTGAGAAAATAATAGACAAGGAATAATAGTTGAAAACATTAACACCAAGAGAGCGGATACTAAAGGAACGAGGGTTGCTGGAGAAACAATCTGCTCCTAGAAAACATAAACGGTTACAACCAGCAATAAGGGTTACAGTATTAGATAGGCTGAAAACTCCTCTAATGCGTTACCTTGAACAGAAGTACGGTAAACTGATAGAGGATGTGCTGGTTAGTGGCTCTCTTTCGGTGGTAGCCCATAAACTAGGTGATGAGGTAGACACCAGCACTTTGAGTAAATGGATTAAGAGGTTCAAGCTAAGGTATAGTAAGGACAATCTACCTAGCTGTATGGATTGCAAACAGTATGGGTTAGCTTGTGGACAAGGAGTATGCTATGTATTATTAGGTTTGGAGTTATGGGAACTAGTACCAATAAAACAGAAGGAAGTGTTAAATGAAGGAGATAAAAATCCTAATCCAACAACTTAGGAATTACCCAAACAATTTCTTTGTCTATCCAGTAATGCCATTACCTGAAGGTGAGGAACATAATAGACTAGGATTAAGGATATGTGACCATCTAGGAGAGGAGCAAGGCTTTATTGAAATTGGTGGTAAGGAAGGAGTTATAATACAATGAGAGAGATTAAGTTTAGGGGTTGGCATACAGTGGCTAAAAGGATGTTCTCTGCAGATGAAATGGCGGTTGACCAACTCACACTATTGCCAACAGGTTCATTTATAAATGTTGAAGGAGATTCAACCAGGCGTAGCATAATTTACCCTCGAGACAAATTCATCCCCCTACAATACACAGGACTTAAGGACAAGAACGGGGTTGAGATATATGAGGGGGATATAGTTAAAACTACGGTTGGAAAGCACATTTGGTGGTTTCTCATTGCTACTGATTCTACCTTTGGTGGTAATAACTTATACCTAATCACAAGATACCGAAACTTTCGCCATATCAATGTTGGTGAGGATATTGAGTGGGGAGACTTCTTTGTAAATGAGTGCAGGGACACCCTAACGGAATATAACGCAAATGAGGACCTTGAAGTCATCGGCAACATCTATGAGAACCCAGACTTGCTAAAGGAGTTATTATTTGAAGCCTGAATCCCTTGACGATTTCCTAGCTTGGCGGCCACCACATATAACTGAACTGATAGGAAGTGGATTATTGATACCACAGGGAAAGATAATCCTATTTGGCCCCTATAAGAGTTGGAAAAGTATGACTGCCATAGACCTGGCTTTCAAACTGTCCAGTGGTAAGCCTTGGTTAGGATTCAAAACAACCTTATCTACTGTCCTGATAGTACAGCTAGAAATACCCAAAGCTGCCTACCAAAAGCGGGTTATCAAGTATTGCTTTGGTAATAAGCTGTCCCCACTAGGCAATCTATTCCTTGTCACCACCAGGAACTTGAAATTAGACAAGGCTTGGGGTGCAGCCTTACTAAAACAATGGATTGCAGAAACTCAAGCTCAGGTGGTAATCATTGACCCTATATTCAAGATAATGTCTGGCCGCCTTACCGATGAGTACGATGTAAGGCAGTTCACCGACAGGGTGGATGAAATAATAGAGGAGCTAAGAGTCAGTTTTGTCCTTATACACCATGAAGGCAAGGACTGGATAATAGAGGGAGAACGCTATGATAGAGGAGCCGATGCTGCCTTTGGCTCTGCTGTATTTGGTTGGTGGTGTGATTCCTCCATTGAATTGAGGACTATCAGTGAAGGCAGCAATATAGTGGATATTAGTTTCCCACTATTAAGACTGGCTGAGGATAGCATTAAGCCTATTAGGGTGGAAATCAATAGGAGTAACTTGGTATTTACCAATAAAGGAGGTGAACAGTGAAGCCTAAATGTCCACATCTGAGGGTTATACAAGGTGGTGATGAGGAAGGTTATATGTGTGAACTAGAGGACAAATGGTGTTTGGTCGAGTGCGGTTACGAGTGTGATATTTATAATGTTTTTCTAGAGGAGGTAAGTGATGGAACCTATAAATAAACAGTTTTACCAATGTCCCAATTGTGGTTTGAATGAGAGATTTTTTGAAATACTATCTAAGGAGTTAAAGGATAAAGGCTATGCTAGAGAGGAATGGAGGTTTAGCCTTGACTTTAGGCAAGGGGTTGTAATTGACAAAACAAGAGAGGCAGCTATACCAATGGGTGCTAAGATTCCAAGTTTCCAGGTAACCACTGATGTTTGCTTCGGTTGTGGAACCATTTATGCTATAGAACTAAAGTCAAGTGAGGCAACCAAGTCCATTGTGCCTAAAATAATCAAACCTGGAGATGAATTACCACCAATGGCAAATGACCCTAGATTCTCCTAACTTTACATAATAATAGCTCATATGTTCTATTGACAAGTATGTTGAATAGTGTTATAATGTTAGTAGACTTTACAATTAAGGAGATAAATGATGAAGTGAATTACTATATTATTGTTAACCTAACCGTGGAACAGATAAAGAGGCTCAAGATTATGGCCATTAAGGAGGAAAAGACAATCAAACAGTTGGTTAAGGAACTGATAGTAAAAAAGTTGGAAAAAGTACAACCAAAAGAGGAGGATAAATAATGGCAGACATGACCAACGAACAAGTGTTAGCACAACTACAGACCAGAGGATTTGAGTCAGGAGGATTTGGCAGCCCAATACGACACGCTAGGTGGAAACTAGATTCTATCACAGGTAGTATGGTACAACGTGGTACTATGCCTATAGCCAGACTAGAGGTTAACTACAATTTCAGTGGTGTTGAGATTTTACCTATGCCTGATGGTTCGCCTGGTTCCACAGAACCATACCCGTGGCCTATAGCACAGATTAACCTTCTACACTCCAACCGAGATAAGAGTGGCATGGGAATATTGGGTAAGTCCATAGATACCATCATTAACGCAGGAGTAGATGGTAATGCCCCACAAACAGCCGTTAAGAACCAAGACTTCCTAATAGGTAAGGTTCAAGAATGGATGATAACACCTGGCCACATGATGTGGAATCGGGACGAGAATAAGGAAACTCCCAGAGAATGTTGGGAAGTAGTCCATATTGAAGGTGTAGGAGGTACTCCTCATTCTGGGGCAGCTGCTACAGAATCAGCGGGCACTCCTAAATCAGCTACCAAGCCTGAGATTACTCCAACCCAACAGGCTATCAACCTGCTGGATGGTAAAACCCAGCAGGAGTGGAACGCTATAGTTTTCCTAGACCCGTTTATTAAGGCGGATACCAGTGACCTAAAAACCAACATCATTAGCGGTTCCTTTGTCACGTCACTTGAGACTGCTGGTATAATTACCAAGGATGATAACGGTATATTCCACGTGAAACCAGCTGTTCTAGAAGGGTAGCAATGGACAAGGAACTATTAGCAACAAGAAAATACAAGGCGGGTTACGAAGTGAGAACCGAAAAGCATCTGGTTGGTGATGACAAGCAAGAGGTTATTATAAAGTCTGCTTTTACACCATCAGGTGATTACTTGGGAGACCCTCGAACAGCAAGGTATCTCATCAGGCGGAAGGGTATCAAGCCAGAGAAGGCAAAACCCTCACATAATGTCTGCTCTATTGGCTTTTGTGAAGCAGAACAAAAATGGTATGGATGGTCGCACCGAGCCATTTATGGTTTTAGGGTTGGCGATACAGTAACAAAGGGTGATTGCACAGCAAGTTCGGGGTTGACTGCCGAATACTTAAAGGAATATCCAGGGCAAGATGGGAGTTTACCTATTGGTTTTACCGCCAGAACGATAGAGGATGCAAGACGTATGGCTGTTGCATTTGCTGCGTCAGTGAGTTAAGCAGGTTTAAAATAGAAGAGCTTGCTGTTGTCCTAGAGCCGTAAGTCGGCCACTAAACTAAGTCTAGGCTTATGTATGTCAGGCCGAGCCAGCAAGAGCCAGCTACCCGAAAGCCGAAAGGCAACAGGGCACACGTTGATGGTAGAACCTGATACGGACTACTAGCTGGCATCCCTGAGTCTCATCAGGGTATAGTCCAACTCAGGCCCAAAGGACAAGGGTTAGGCTCAGGCAGTAGCGGGGGTATAGTGAGCTTGAAAGCGAGTGAGTCCTGCGCCTGCGGGATGAGAGCCAGCCCCCACTACCTAAAGGAGAATTATGGAAAACTTAGAAGATGTGAAGAAGATATTTTATAAGGGCTTAAAAATCCAAGCCGATTTGAAGGAAAAAGGTATGAGCTTAACTTACCAAACCATGTCGGAAGATATGGCCAGACTAACCTGCCAGCTATTCCCAAAGTCTCCTGATAATCCTGATGGGTATAGACCCTTTAGCCTCAAGCAAAAGGAACTGAAAAAGTGGCAGTTAGCTAATTTTGGGGACAGTAATTCTAGCGATATGACTCTAGGAATGGCAGAGGAAGTTGGCGAGCTTGCACATTGGATACTCAAAAGAAAGCAGGGCATCAGAGAAGGTGCTAACGGTGGAGACTTCAAGGATGAAATATCCGATGCCTTTGCCGATGTGGTTATTTATGGTATCCAGCTCTTATCCGATGAAGGGTTAGATGCTGAGGAAGCCTTTACCAAGACAGTAGCCAAAGTACTTAATAGAAACTGGAAGGAGAATCCTAGTGGTAAGGACGAGAGCCAGCATAAGAAGACGGAGCCAAAACCTGAAGGTAGGTTGCTGACAGTCGCTGAGGAGCATGAGCTTAGACAGGAGTGGGGGAAGCTACCTGAAGATACACGACCTTCTTGGCGAAATTACTGGCTTCAAGCCCAACGAGACCTGACAGCCTCTATCTGTAAGGCTCAGGAACAAGAGGGAAGGGAATTAAAGCCTGGTGAGGGTAGGTTGCTGACAGATATGAAGGTAATAATAGACGAAAGAACCAAGAATTGTGTGGATGCTAATTATGCCTCAGTAAAAGAAAACCTTGAATGGTTAGTCGCCAAGACAGCCTCTATTTTGGAGACTGAGTGGGAACACCATGTTGACCACATTGTAGAGAATACCAAAATACTAGAAAGAGCTGAATGTAAGGCTAGGGTGAAGAGGATATTTGAGGAGATAGAAGAACACTACCAAACCTTTGATAGAGCTGGCAATCCTATAATCCTTCTTGATTACAAGGGAGCAGATGGTAGTAGGAAAGTAACTAATTTTTGGCAAGCTCTCAGGGAAGGAGCCATGAAGAAGTGATTAAGGTAGAATCCAAGAAAGATTATGAATTAAAGTTGATTGAAGCTGAAAGGCAGTTGGCTATCTTAGAATACGAGAATTATAAGTGGCATCCTCTCAAGAAGAAGGAGTGAAATGACCAAAGAAGAACTGATTAAGGAATTAGTAGAGTGGGTGGCAAAAACCATTTATGATGATTGGGGATGTAGCAAGTGGGAATCTCTTATGGATAGAGAAAAAGAAACATGGCGTAAAACTGCTACGTCTATTCTCTCCCACAAGGACAAGAATGGCAACTCTGACCTTGCCCTGATTGATACTACTCCAATGGCTAATGTGAGCTACCTGCCAGTTGTTCGTTTGGCAGAAGCATTGAAGGAGGTAAATAATGTTTAAGGTACTGAGTCCAGAGGAGATAAAAGAGGCAAAAGTAGGTCATGTTGCAGTTCTGGTAAGAGGCAAGCCCCAAGTGTGGGAAGCTGATAGATTTATAGCCCAAGCTGCACTCAAAGACGCCATTCGTCAGTTTAAGATGCTGCTGGATGGGATAGAGAATCCTTGCAAAGAACTACCAAGGGGATGGTTTGGTTCGGATGCGACAACGGCGGTAAACCATTACGCAAAGAGGGAAGGTTGGGCAGAAGCAATCCAAACTATAAAGCAAGCCGTAGAGGAGGGTAAGGAATGACAATAGAACTGGCTTTTATAATTGGAATATGGATTATGCTTGCTGCAATACTGATTAGGGGTAAAAGATGATATGGTACGCCATCTCTTGCGAATTACAGATGGATTAAGACTAGGATTTTAAGGAGAGAAGGATGAATAAAACTGAAAACTATGAAGATATACCCCACGAATGTAAAAGTTGTGGTGCAAAGTGGAATGTCCACATGCGTCTGATGGGAGGCTATCATTTAACACTTCCCACTTATACAACAGGTTTAGACACTTATCTTTGTCCTGAGTGCAAGTCGGAGAATACCATTATGTTCTCTGGTAGGGAAAAGGTGAATGAATGATAGAATGGTTCAAATGCCCCGACAACCAGGTAATAACAGTCAAGGATTGTTTATCCAGATGTCAGTTGGGTGAACGCTGCCTTACATTACCAACACTAGCCTTAATGGCTCAGGAAAGGGAATGGAAAGGTATCCCATCAACCACACAACTACTCAATGGCACCATGTATGAGTTCCTCAAACTAACTCAACCTTACGTGGTAGACCCTAACGATAGAGCCTTTATGTTAGCTGGTATTAAACACCATGAAGAACTAAATATTAAGGCTAAGGAACTAGGACTGCCATCTGAAATACCACTCAATATTGATAGGGATATATTTGATTTACTAGAGCCTGAGAATGGTTCATTTAACCTTACTGACTATAAGCTATGGGGTAGCTACAGGGTAGTTAAAGCATTAGGTTTAGTTGAGGTTGGTAAGAAGCCAGACCCATCAGGAGCGGTTTATAAGACTCCTGGTAAATGGGGTAAGGCTGGCGAACCTAAAATGGTTTCGGTGTTCCAGCCTATGCTTCAGGAGGTTGATTTATTTAATGAGGAGTTACAGCTGAACCGCTATAGGATAATGTTGGAGGAACTTGGTATAGCCATATCCAAGATGCAGTTACAGGTTACAGTTAGGGATGGTGGATTGGCTATAGCTAGTGGTAGAGGATTGACCAGGAACATATACAGAATACCCATTAGTAGGCTAAACGATAGTAAGGTTTCTACCTACTTTGCAGGCAAGATAGAAGCACTAGAGGAAGCACTACGCAACAAGGCATGGACTATTCCTTGTAATGACCGTGAATGTTGGGAAGGAGCTAGATGTAAGAGGTACTGTGAGGTAGCCATGTACTGTCCTAAAGGAATGTTATACCAACAGGTTCCTAATGGATAGAGTTAAGATAACCAGAGACGACCAAGAGGGAATGGTCAGGGAAATTGCTAAACAGGCCAAAGAACTGTACCAAGACAGGCATGGTAAACGTAATCCAGTTACATTATCCAAACAGGAACTAGATGATATAACAACTGAGGCTGGTAAAAGAGTGCAAGACAAAAGGAAAGGGAGGTTAATACCATGATACAAATATATGATTGCAGAAGCAAGGAAATAGTACTTGAGGGTAATATAACTAATTTGGAGTATTTCGGTCAGGGTAATGACCATTACATATATATAAACTTATCTATCGGTTATAAAATAACGTTGAGCAAAACTGACCTTAACACCATATCAAAATTTATGAAGGAGAAACTACCATGACTAAGAGGAAATGGAATTAAATAAGAAGGGAGCTGATTGATATGTCCATTGTAGGAATCTGGGGTGAGGATAAAAGCTGTAAGACTACCTTAGCATTAACATTCCCAAAACCAATGGTGTTTATGGAATTTGATATAGGTGGGTTTGACCGTGCCATCTACAGATTTCAGAAGGAGTTTGACCAAGGGCTAATCAGGTATGAGTCTTACCCACTGCCCATGACATTTGGTAAATTTGACCCAACAACATTAACGGTTAAACCTAGCAGGATGATAGTTGGTATGAAGGAATTGTTTTACCAGTGGGCTTCCAAGTATATCACCCACCTGAGAGACCCAGAGGTAGCCTCTATAGTTATTGATACCTTCACCTTACATTATGGTATTACTTGTGATGGTTTTTTACAGGAAAAACAGGAGCTACAGTTACCTCTGAGACCTGATGGTAAAGGTGGTGATGGAAAGGAGTTAAGGTCTCAACTGCTTCAGATAGAATACAGAGAGCCTAATACTAGGATTAGAGGTATCATCTACAATGCTAAGGCTGCAAGGAAGAATCTAATACTAGTCCATCATGCTAGAGATGAGTATAAACCTATGCCACAGAGGGATGGGAGCATAGCCAGCTCTGCCACAGGTAAAAGGGAACGTGCTGGGTTCTCTACTCTAGGTGATTCTGCTGATGTTATTGTTCATACCTATTGGGATGATAAGATTATGAAACCATTTTGTAAGGTAGAGTTGGCCGAGATTAAACAACTGGAGGGTATGGTGTTTGAGGAGCCTACTTTTGATAAACTGGATAAAACTATCAGGATGATGAAAGGAATCAGCTAGGTTGTTGGAAAATGAACGAACAGAATCAACGAGAACACGTCTTAAAAGTCGCTAGCGTGTCAAAGTACACATTGACTCAGAAACACGCTAGATTTGCACTACAGTGCTGCTCATCAGACTGAAGCTAACCGAAAAGGAGAATCTCCTAGCAGGAGCAGAGTAATATGACTATACTAATTGACAATCACGAACCTCGTGAGATTGAATACCTAATTGGTCAGTCTGTTCCTACCTCGATGCCTCAGCCTGGATTGAATAGTAAAGGATTTGCCGACTATTTGTGGTTTGCCTGTGATGGTCATAGGATACAGGTAGAAAGGAAACAAATCCATGAAGTGCTTGGTGGTATAAACCAGGTGGAGGAGCAGCTGAGTAGGGAGATGGATAATGGTGTGGAAGAGACGCTACTACTGATTGAAGGTGTTTGTGAACCTGTGGCTGGGTTGAAGATAGCCACTCAGACTTGGCATAAGGCTAAGGGCAAGAATATATTGATTCCTGGCAGGGTCTATAACTGTAGCTATACAGGTTACAAAGCATGGCTAGACCAGCTAGATAAGGCTGGGATAACTAGCGTTGAGACCTTTGATTATACCGCTACAGCCATGACCTTGGTAGCCTTATACCAGAACTCTCAGAAGAAGGAACATAAAACTCTTAAACGGTATATTAAGGATAGGATATATATTGAGTCTAAGAATCCTCATATCCACAATCTAATGGCTGTAAAAGGAGGTGGAGTAGGTGAAGAAATAGCTAAGGCTTGGATAGAACAGTTTGGAACCTTCTGGTACTGCATTAACCAAGATGCTGAGGTGCTGGCTGAGGTGCTAGTGAATGAGAAAAGAGTTGGTATGGCTAGAAGTAAGAAATTCCTAAAGGTTATAGGGAGGAATGTATAATAGATAAAACTCTCTACCTTGGTGCTGCTGAGGAGAGAATCAATCTAGTAATAGGTGTATTAAAAAGGAGGAATCAAATGACTGAATTAACCCGGTCAATTATCAAGGATAACAAGTTCTACCTGGGCCAGCTGGAAATGGCCAACATAATCAGACCTGCTATTAGGAGCTACAGGTTCAATAACAATAACCAAAGCCCTGAGGCTGTAGTGCTGCCATTTGTAGAGGAGGTGGACGGAATCAAGGTTGAGTTCACCAAGGAGCCTGAGTTAGCGTTTGACGGGATTCAAGCGGAGAAAGGAG
>LAZR01000957.1_pt1 | contig 19614 bp, 26 predicted proteins | sample 329461 | NCBI WGS metagenome assembly LAZR01 (sample SAMN03002196, study PRJNA259156) | marine sediment metagenome | biome: sea floor; feature: Hydrothermal impacted sediments; material: marine sediment; isolation source: Loki non-amplified sample from Loki's castle hydrothermal vent sediment ...
CACGCCGAACGCGACGCCGAGGGGATCGAGCATCACGTGTCGCAGCGGACGTTGCGGGCCTTTGAAGCTTTCCTGACCAAGAGCGAGACACAGCCCCAATCTTAGACAGCCATCGCAATGCGCGTATTCGTGGTAAAGATAACCCGGTCCACCTGTGGGCAGGATATTCCGTGCACGTGCTTTTGGGCGTAAGGCTGATTTGGCGGCAATTATGGGACACCGGTATGTATGATGGTGATTAGCGGCGCGGATCAGGAAGACGTTCCTGCCGTATGCGACACATATGAACACGACCCTATTACTGCTTAGCCAACAACTATATTTTACTGACCAACTACGGCAAGCGACACGGAAACGGCTTTCTAATTTCGTTATGACGCGCAGAGGGTTATCGACGACATTCGCAACTTTCCTATGGGCAAGCAAGAGGTATGAGATGGCCGTTGATATTGGCCCAGAACCGTATAGGTCCCTCGAGATACTGCTGTCAGTCTAACGAATGAGCGGCCCAAGGTGTTCGTTATTGCTGACGGATGTTGTAGACATGTTTCCCCAAGCTGAAGGCGAGAACTATGACTCATGGTATTGGTATAAATGAATTACGATTCGTTTGGGAAACGATATCACTGCCCTGACCGGCATCGACACGCAATCAGCACCCCCCCTGCCCTTCAGCTGCGGTTCGCTCCTAACGGCTTCTCGCTGTCACAAGGCCCGGTGGCCGTCATCTTCATCCTCCGCAAGCACGTAGCCCGGACAGACAGCGAGTTTTCCGTAACGGCCGAGCGAGACGAGAGCCCCTGCCCGTAGTTATCGAAGATCAAACGGTTGGCTCTTAAGTTTCTGCACAGCCTGCTCTGGTTCATCCAATGGGGTATCGTTCTCTTCGAAGAATCATGATGGGTAGGATACCGCTCTTTCAGCGCCCGATATTTGGCCAGCAGCTAGGCATGGGCCGCGGTCTTGTGATCTGTAATCAACGCCGGTTCTCCCGAACGACACCGCAGCCCGCGGTTGTAGCCATAGGGGCGGTCAAGTGACACTTCGATCCATCGGCAGCAATTGCTTCAGCTTCGATCAATGGTCTGTTCTTGGCGCTGATGTCAAAACCCGCGTCCCGTACGGGCGCACCTTTAGAAATCACCAGTCGCAGGCTCAGGCTTTGGAGAAGTCCGTGGGGGACGATCCCCTCCGATAAATAGTTTATGCATATGTGAGCCTTGATCCGTCGTGCATTGTACCGGCTCCTCACGAGCTTATCCCTAGCAGAGGACAGGTTGGTTTTCTTACTGCATTTATCATCAGGATTCTCCATGACGGGCATTGGAAGTTGGGCTCCCATCCTATGTTCACCGCCATTTTCCTTTAGGTGATTGTTTAATGTCCACCGCGGTGGACGTCATGCTAAAGCACCTTCTGCGTTCGCCAGTCTTTTGAGTAATAGGATAGGGTCGAATTGGTTCACGCGTTTGCCAAGCGTTATGCTGTGAAAGTACGCTCCAAAATTGCGAATCCGATTACCTAGTTGAAGCATGATGAAGATTGCGCAGGAAGCCTTTTGTGTACCTATGGCTTTCTTAGCTTTTTCGAATGTCGTGGTATGGATTCCCATCATTGGAGCCAATGTCTGTGCATGGTGTTCCACTTCGTTCCAGGTTGTTAGCTTTTTCGGAGAGAAAGCAGTGGCCTCCCTGCAAACCAATGTTAATGTACGGACTTCTGGTTTTTTGGCGTTCTCTCTTCTTTCTAAATCTTTATCTTCTTTTTCTGACTTAGATAGATGCCGGTCATTTTGTCCGTCGTTGGCGGGCAAATGGGTTGCTTTTGGCACGTCCACCGCGGTGGACGTGAGCTCATATTCGTTCTCTGTCTCTGCGAGCAAGGCGCGATATTCGACCTCCGACAACTTCCTTCTAAGAGTTTTCCTGACCTCTGATACAAAAGTGTTTTCAGGGCAGGATTCTTCTAGTTGAGCAAGGATCGTCAGGATTTGCTTGCGGATAAACACGCAGTCACGGCGTCTGTTCTCTACCTCTTGAGCTATCGCGAGGAGTTCGTCCGCACGCTCAATCAATGGTGTGAGAGAGAGCCCATAGCTTATGCAATGGCCGTCTGACGACCGCACACGATACCGCTTGCGGTTTGGACTGTCATGGCGTGTTATGAAGCCCAATACGAGAAAGCGATCAATGTGTCTACGGAGTGTTCGTTCATCAATACCTCCGATACGGCGGCAGATTTCAAAATTGGAGGCAAACACAGTCTCGCCGTGGCCTGTTTTCAGAAAGCTGAGCAACGCTTGGAGCGTTTGCATGTGACCAGGCCGCAGACCAAAGTGACTGTGAGAGTCTCTGAGGGCTCTGAAGATGGCCCAGACATCAGTTTCAGTTGCCGGCGCTACTTTGCCAGGGGCTGGGTAAGATTTTTTTCGTTTGATGGACAATTTTGTGAATGTCATGTTTTTACTGAACGAAGACCGCTTTGCCCATAACTTTCCCGTCTCTTCCCGCAAGTACGCGCGGAAAAAGGCAATAAAAAGATGTCCACCGAATCGGTGACTCTTGACCACTTTATTGAAGATTGCTACATCATAGGTGCAAAGCTGATGATGAGGGCTCTCCGGGGGAAACCTTGGGGGGCTCTTTTCTTATTGGTCTTCGTCTCTCTCCTCTGCTCGTGTTTCTAGTTGTAATCCGGAGTCAGGACCCCGAACCTCTCTCATTCCGCCATTTGTCAAAGATCTGGCGAAGCATTGCCTCGGCGTTCTCTTCGACCCATTGGCCGAATTCTGGGTTGTCCTTCCGCGTGATTTTGATTGCTACGGATCGACCATCGATGGCAAACGTGGCAAGTGGAGCACCGCTTTCATCTTTAACCACTCTGGACTGACTTGGGGACTTTCGCTTGGCGACGCCACGCACCTTGCTGGATGCGGCATCAAAGACGGACTGAAACCTCTCAAAGCTTGGCGTATCGTTTTTTACTAATGAGAGCGTTTCTCTCGCGGTGTCCACTAAGCTTGTTTTCTGAGACAGAGCCGCCAAATCTCCCCATTGGCGCCGACCTATGCCATGCGCAGGCCCAATGAGGCGGATGAGTTCGTCGGGCAGTTGTTCGATCACCACGCGATGATTTGAGACGCCTTGCCGTGTAAGGCCCAAAGCATCCTGTATCACCCCCGGTTTGTACCCCGCTTCCTGCATTTCCTTGATAAATATCGCTTTTTCGATGAAAGAGGGGTCAAGTCGCAGGTTATTCTCTTGGCCTTGTGCAATGAGCGAAGCATCGTCGTCCAGAGTTCGCACTATCGCCTTAACTGTCCCGCCAACCTTTCGGATGGCTGCGAGGCGGCGGCGCCCATAAACGACACGATACCGCTCTGGCTGGTCGGAAGGGCGGACCATGATTGGCACTTGCTGACCGTGTTTTCGGATACTTTCGGCAAGCTCACCAATACTGTTGTCTTCCAGAACCAGACGGTCACGCAGGCCGTCCATGTCAATCTGGTCAGGATCAATGTCTCGGATCGAATTGGCTGTGATTTCGCGCAAAGAATCACGTAACCCACCGACGGACCCGGGAAGCTTAGAAGACTTTGCCGGGGCAGGGGGGGGGGGCGTAGCTTCGGTGTTCTCTTTTGGAGGCTGATTGAAGATGTTGCGGGCCATCAGCGACGCCCCCATGCCATCTGAATCGTCTGCTCCAGCTCATCTGCGACGCTGTTTATGCTTGTAAGTGCCCGATCAAGCGTCTTTCGGATGAGCTGATTTGGATCGACCTCATAGATAGTCTGTTGTGTCATGCCTGCATCTGAGATTGCGGTCGATTTCAGCATGGGTTCTGTCATGACCTGCCCAGCCAAAATTGACCGTAGGTATCCGGCCATCTGTGTCTGGGGGCCGTCAGAGGGTTCATATCGTGTGACCAAGAATTTGACGAAGTCCCATGTGACGCGCCTGCCAATGGCTTCTTCGACAGCTTTTATTGTTTCAGAGGCCAGTTTGAGGAACTGGCTCATTGAAGCAATGTCGAGCATGCCAGGTACGACGGTGACCAGAAGGCCGGTCGATGCAGACAATGCCGTCAAAGTCAAAAAGCCCAATTGAGGGGGGCAGTCGATCAGTACGATGTCATAGTCGGCGTCGACTTCTTCTAATGCCAACGCCAGACGTTCGGCAAAAATAGGCTGCGCCCTACGTGCAAGCGCATTTGCTGTCTCGGTTTCGTACTCGGACAGCATCAATCCGGCCGGGACCATGTCGAGCTTGTGAAAATAGGTTTTCTGGATGACTTCTGAGAGCGGAATCTGATCTTCATATCGTAAAGCATCGTAAATAGTGCCGCCGTCCGCGAACTCCAGCTCAGGGCGGAAGCCGAAGAAGGTGGTCAGGCTGGCCTGCGGATCTAGATCAAGCACGAGCACACGATACCCGCGCAAAGCAAAGCGCTGCGCTAGGTGTATCGTCGCCGTCGTCTTGGACGACCCACCCTTGAAATTAACGACCGAAATCACTTGGAGACGGTCATCGCCGCGACGCCCGGGGCGATAGGCGTCCGCGTTCTTTCCTGTGCGACCGAGGATATCGCGCAGAATATCTACTTCCTCGGCGCTATAAAACCTATGCCCACGATTATCGGTGTGAACCTCGGGGAAGCTCCCGTCTTTGTGTCGATTACGCAGGTTCGACGTGCTGACCCTGAGTACGCTTGCAACCTCGGTCGAACTGAAGCGCCGAAGAGATTTGCGCTCTTCGGGCTCAAAGGCAATTTTCATCTGCCGATCAAGCGACTCGGCTAAGTTGTCGGCGAAGGCTCCGATGTCTGCTGAGCCTATCCCTTGCATCATTTCAGCGTTACGATCGTCCATGTTCTGCCGCCTCTCTTGGCCTTTTCGAAGGCTCTTTCTCATTCTGACGATCAAATACCTACCTGACGAGGTTTGTCGTCAGAATGGAAATGCCATGAAAGCACAATTCCAGCAAGAAGATTCTATATGTAGTGGAAAAGTTATCCACAGCACCATTGGAATCCGCGGACATTTTATAAGCCTAAGGTATTGATAATATATCATAAAGAAGTGTTTTTACGCTGGTTGCCGTGCACCGTGAATCTAGGGCGCTGTCGCTTTAATCTGGATCGCGGCTCGAATACCCGCGATTTCCTAGCCTAATTACAAATGATTCCATGGACTTGAACGCGTTCAAGTGTCGATAGCGGGTCGGTGGTCATCCGTTTCGTGATGTCCGCCATGGCCAGAACGATTTTACGGACTCCGTCTGGGGCAGGGAGGTCTGTTCTTCTGTCGCCACGCGTTCATACCCGATTAGTGGCATCAAAACAGGTCATTTGCAGTTTCATCTATCGTCACTAAACGACCGTCTGCAAACCCGTGCAAATGTGTGGTTCTGGTGCTATTCACTAGAAACCGTCGTTGTTGCACGGATCGACCGACCGCTGATACTGATGCGGCTTTTAAGCTTTAGGTTGCAAGTGATGCCGTGCAAAGTCGATGCTGTCCAGAACCCCGGCATTGGTGATCGCCATAATGCAGATATTCCAACGCACAGCCTGGAAATCCGTCTCGCTTACGCCGTGTGTGGGAGTTGATCCGTGCAACAAGGCCTTCCAGAATTGGCTTTGGTTCAGAGTATACTGCATGCCGAGGATTCCGGCATTATGGCAGTCGGCTACATAATCTTGCGCGTGACGGCTCTTAATAGGCGGGTCAAGATTGATTATCTGTAATGTGTAAGCAAAATCAAAGCAATTTAATCTCTTTAGATGGGGAGGGCATTTTAGTTAGGAGATAGTAAATGGAGACCACCCCCCCGCTCAGACATACACGCCTGACACGGCTGGCTCATATGGGGCTCGCGCTTGGGGTTATCGTGCAATTGTTAACCAGTCTTGTGTTCGTGCCCGATGCGCCTGGCGAAACCGCCAATATATATTTTGAAATTCATGAATATGCTGGCCTTACCAGCTTTGGCTTTGCCTTGCTGTTTTGGGTGGTTGTGATGTCACGCAAATCCGGCACCAAGATAGGAGAGCTGTTCCCGTGGTTTTCCAAAACCCGTCTATCCACGCTGTGGGGTGATATTCGCGATACCTTTGGCGCGCTAAAGCAGATGAAGCTGCCGCATATCGATGAAACATCTGCGATTGCCCATGCCGTTCATGGGTTGGGGATGCTGCTGATCCTGACAATGGCGCTAACCGGAACCCTATATTACTTTATAAATAACGGTGATCCGGATGCCGGCGGATTGGTCGGCGTCGTGATGTTTTTCCACATGGGGCTGGCGAATGTTGTGTGGGCATATCTGATCGGACATGCGGGGGTTGCCATAATCCACCATGTTACCAGCCATCTCAGCTTACGCGAAATGTGGTCGTTCAAACAACAGGGGTGAAACCCGCGCGCAGGCCGGGCGGCATTCCCACGCCCGGCCTATTGCGATGCCACCCAGAGGACTATGATATGGATCATGCCCGACAGAACTGCTTTATAGTAGGGGCCGCCAGCAAGGTCGGGAGAGCCATCGCCCAGCATTATATCATCCAGGGTGCGAATGTCGTGATCGCCGATCCGCTGTTGGCGCGGGCCCAAAAAATTGCAGCTGAACTGTTACCTGGCCTGTCCGACCGGTTATTACCAGTACAACTGGACATCGCGGACAAGGAAAGTTTGCAAGCCGTATTCAAAATGGTGGCGGGCAACTGGGGCAAGATCAACGTATTTGTTCTTGCCTCCGAGACTGAGGTAGCCTGCGAGCTGGGGGATGCACCGTTTGATGCTTGGAAACCCTATTTATCACGGTACCTCAAGACGGCTCGTTTCGCTTTGAAAACCTGTCTACCCTACATGGATACGTCTGGGGGGGGCAGGGTGGTGGTGCTGGAACCGCCCCATGTTCAAGGGTATTCGTCGTTCAAGCCAGCGTATAATTTGGCCAAACTTGGGCTGGCTCGTACCGTGAGCGTTATCGCGCGAGAAGGTAAAAATTCTGGGGTGGCTGTAACACTGGTTCGCCCGCGCCCTAATTTTCTTACCGTTAGGTGGCAGCAAGTCTTAAGCGTCAGCGAAAAACCGGCGCGCCCCGTTGTCCCGAACGCCGGTACGAACATCGTGGCGGGTGATCGGCGTTTTGCTAGTGAAGGCCAGGCGGAGATAGAAAGATTTCTACGCCTTTTCCGTTAGAAATCAACGGATAGGCCCCCTAGATGTCAAATCTAAGCAGTCAGGCGATACATAGCGGATGTTTGACTGGAAACGCGGGCCTGTTTTGTAAGGAAACACAAGAAATTGCATATGATCACGCGCAAGTGACACAATGGTTGTTGACCTCCCCCTGCTGGAAGGTTCCATTTAGGGCGTATGAACTTTGTATACCGCCTGATCCTGATTCTGACCCTGAGCCTAGGGGCAACCGTCGCGCCAGACGCTTCATTGGCCGATACGTTCGGCGTATCCATGTCACAAATGGGCACTGAATTGGGCGTGCAAGATAAATGCGATGGGTGCATTTCGCGTGATATCGTCAATGGTACGGGCTGCGAAGGCGGGGGGCCGGTGCCTTGTGGTGCAGGTAGTACCGCAGCGATTTTAAACGAAATCTCTATTAGCATGATCGCCGGGACATACGAGAAAATTCTGATGGTCGCTGACCCGACCGTGCCGCCTGGCACCAGCCCGTCCCTTGACCCGTTTCCGCCTAGAAAATCTATCTGAAAAATTTCTGGCCTGCTTGGCGCAGGTCTTGACCGTTGTCTTCGTTTATATGGGCGACGGGTGATCCTTTCAGATTGAGGCAAACAAACAATGAAATTTGAACAACGATTTACACGCCGGCGCGTGCTGGGTGCCAGCGCTGCCGTGGGTGGATTGGCCTTGCTATCGCCTGGGCGATTGGCTGTGGCAGCCACGACGCCCGACCCTTTCGTCCTACGTGCGGCTAAAGGCACCGCCATGTTGCGCCCTGTGCCCTATAGCCCGACACAGGTCTGGAACTATAATGGGACGGTCCCCGGTGCCGAAATTCGCGTACGGCAAGGTGATCGCCTGCGCGTGCTCGCACAAAACGGACTGGATGATCCCACCACAGTTCATTGGCATGGGATACGCACACCCAATGCGATGGATGGCGTGCCTTTCTTGACGCAAGACCCGATATCTGCGGGCCAGGAGTTCCTCTACGAGTTCGACGTGCTTGATGCAGGAACTTTCTGGTACCATCCGCATCACCGTAGCTCTGAACAGGTGGGGCGTGGACTATACGGACCGTTGATTGTCGACGAAGTTGACCCGATCCGGGTAGATCGCGACGTGACCTGGATGCTGGACGATTGGCGCATGACCAAAAATGGCCAGATTTCCGACGACTTTGATAGTCGTCACGATGCGGTCCATGGCGGACGGGTGGGGAATGCCGTGACCATCAACGGCAAGGTTCCCGAAAGTATAGAGATCCGCGCCGGAGAGAGAATCCGCCTGCGTCTGGTTAATGCGGCGAACGCACGTATATTCGGCCTGAATTTTGGTGATCTGTCGCCAGTGGTAATAGCTATGGATGGGCAACCTGTAACGCCACACGCCCCGGAAAGCGGCGTTATTGTCTTGGGGCCCGCCATGCGCGTCGATCTTGTAATCGATATGACGGGAAAACCGGGTGATACCGTTTCGGTCGCCGATGTTTTCTATAAAGACCTAGAGTACCGGTTGGTTGATCTCACCTACGGAAGTGAGCCCTTGCGCAGCACAGTTCCTGATTGGCCGATAGAGCTTGCCCAAAACCCGTTAGCAGAACCTGATCTAGCCGCCGCGACGCGTCACCAGATTGTATTCAACGGCGGTATGATGGGGCAAATGATGATGGGCGCGGGCATGGGCAACATGATGGAGCAAATGCGCGAAGGCAACATGTGGTTCATCAACGGTAAAGCGGAGAAGGCACCGATCAAGGAACCACTGCTGACGCTGCCTTTAGGCACATCTCACATATTCGAGATGGAAAACAAAACCAGATGGGCGCATCCGATCCACTTTCACGGGCACAGCTTTCGCGTGATTGCCCGAAATGGCCAGCCAACAAAATACAATGAGTGGCAAGATACCGTCATGATGGCCCCCGAAGAACGGGTCGACATTGCCTTTGTAGCCGACAACCCCGGCGATTGGATGTTCCATTGCCATATTCTTGAACATCAGGCGGCGGGAATGATGGGCGTTGTCCGTGTTTCCTCTGCCGTTTGAAGCTTGATTAACCCACGATAGATAAAAGGATGAAAAAATGAAGAAGATATTAGGATTTACCAGCCTTGCTGCTGCCGGTGCCGCTGCTGTTCTTGCGATCAGTCTGAATGCTGCCCCGGTAAGTGCCGAAACGGTCACTCTTTACAAAAACCCACAGTGCGGGTGCTGCGAGAACTATGCAGACTACCTTCGCGAAAATGGGTACACGGTTGAGGTCAAGCCGACGCATGATTTGACGCAGATCAGTGAAGAAGCGGGCATTTCGGAAAAGTTTCAGGGATGTCATACTGCTTTTCTAGGCGACTATGTGGTCAGCGGGCACGTGCCGATCGATGTGGTTAATAAGATGCTGACCGAAAAGCCAGACATTGCCGGGATCACGTTGCCAGGTATGCCAATGGGTTCGCCAGGTATGGGCGGTGCAAAGCAGAAACCGTTCGAGATTCTTGCGGTTAAAGCTGGGGCAGAGCCGACAGTTTACGCTGTGGAATGACACGATAAACTTCCCGGCACGACCTCGTGCCGGGACTATCTTAAGGTTGGATAAAGGATGAAGTGTATGTTTTTGGAAAATGGAACGATGGGTGGCGGAATGATGGTTGGCATGGGATTGTTCTGGTTGTTGACCATCACAGTGTTGGTTCTTGGGGTGATTGCCTTGTTGAAGTACATACGTTCTGACGACAGTAAATAGTACTCCTGACGGAGGCGAATTGCGGAACTAAACGGGCGACAGGCTTGTGAATGCGGGGCTGCACAAAAGAGTGTTCGTGCTTTGGAATGGTCTTACTGGTTACGCTGCGCGTCGGAGATTGGCAAAATTAGGAAACGAAATGATCAGATATATAAGTGTCTTAGGCCTTACGCTGACAGGTTTAGCTGGAACGGCTTCGGCACAGGATGTGCAGTTGGCCGAGGGCAAGGCGCTTTATCAGGAAAACTGTGCAAGCTGCCATGGTACCAACTTGGAAGGCCAGCCCGATTGGAAAATACGATTGCCGAATGGCAGATTGCCGGCACCTCCGCATGACGAATCCGGGCACACTTGGCACCACGCTGACAGGATGCTGGTTGACATAGTGAACCGCGGTACTGCGGCAATCGTAGGCGACGGGTACGAAAGCGACATGCCCGGTTTTGGCGACATTCTTTCGGACCACGAAGTCATCGCCATACTGGATTACATGAAAAGCACTTGGCCTGAACGTGCCCGCAAAGCCCAAGCAAAGATAACGCAAAGCGATGAAGAGGCGCGTAAATGACGGATCTTGATCCCCCTGAGCGGCGCGGGAAGCCCGGTTTTCGGTTGACCAGACTGGCTATAGTCCCCGCAGTAGCTTTTGCGTTGCTGGCGCTTTTCGCTTGGGGGCTGTTCAACAGTGACGAAACATTGCCGTCGACTATGGTTAACAAACCCGTGCCGGAATTTTCCTTGCCTCCCGTTCTTGGGCGGGCCGAGGGACTGTCGACGCAGGACCTGGCCGGACATGTATCACTGGTAAATGTGTTCGCATCTTGGTGTGTTCCGTGTCGCGCCGAACACCCGCTGTTCGTCGAACTGGGTGCCACAGGCGAGGTGCCGATATACGGCATCAACTATAAGGACCCGCCAGAACAGGCACGGGCATGGCTGGATGAACTGGGCGACCCCTATTCCCGTATCGGGGCTGATCGTGATGGTCGCGCCGGGATCGAATGGGGCGTCTACGGCGTGCCTGAAACCTATGTCATCGCTGCCGACGGTACGATCGCCTATCGACATGTCGGGCCGTTAACGGCCGATATCTTGCAAAACACGCTCATGCGTGTGGTGCGTGAACTCAAATCATCTTCTACCGCCAAGGAGGCGACACAATGAATTATATCAAATTGGCGTTCGCGTTGCTGTTGGGTTGGTCCACCGCCACGATGGCTGCCCCGCAAGGGTTCGCGCTGCATGATGCCGCCCAGCCTATCGCCAACGTCCGTTTCGTTACAGAAGACGGCACTAAGCTGGATATGGAATCGTTTCAGGGCAAGGTATTGTTGCTAAACATCTGGGCCACGTGGTGCGTGCCTTGCCGCGAAGAGATGCCGACGCTCGACGCGCTTGAGGATAAACTCGGGAGCGATAAATTCGAGGTCGTAGCCCTGTCGATTGATCGCGCCGGCGTCCCAGCTGTGCGGCGGTTCTATGACGAGATCGGCGTGGAGCATTTGAACATGTATGTCGATAAAACCATGCTGTCGGCCACAGCGCTGCGTACCGTGGGCCTGCCCACCACTTTGCTGATCAACGCAAAGGGAGAAGAACTGGGCCGGCTAGTAGGTCCCGCCGAATGGGACGACCCTGAGATGGTGTCGTTTCTGGAAGGGTTCATCGAATGAAGGCCGTGAGCAATCTGATGACCTTGGGCGCATCGGCACGTGGGTTTTTGAACGATAATGGTCGGCACACAATCTTAGGATCGGTGATGAATGAGAGCATACCTGCACCGGCTAGATTTAGTTGGCCGACATGGATGACACGAAGGCGCGTGATTTTTGCCAGTGCTGCGACCCTTGTCGGGGGTGGTCTGGCGCTAAATTGGGGGTGGCTGACAGCAGTTGGCCTTACTCCAATCCTCATATCGCTCGCGCCGTGTGCCGCGATGTGTGGACTGGGTCTGTGCATGAAGGGTGGCACAGGCAAAGGGTGTGGAAAATCGACTGACACCCCATCAACTGAATAACCTTTCAAACCCACGTATATCAACTCAAGGAGTGACCCGATGAAAAAGACACTTGGATTAATCGCATTCGCCACCGCATTCGCGACTGCGGGTTTCGCCGTAAATGCCGAAGAAAAGCCCGCGATGGATCACAGCAAGATGACCCAAAGTGACGGCACCATGAAAGACGGCAAGATGGATGGTAGCATGATGAAAGACGGTAACATGAACGGCGACATGATGGGCATGATGTCGATGATGTCGGAAATGAAGCCGATGATGGTAGAATGCACCAAGATGATGGCGAACATGAACAAGATGATGGAAAGCGGAAATATGAAGTCGGAAAAATCCGACGGCTGATCGCTACCTTGCCCCTGTCGGTTACAAGATCGGCAGGGGCTCTTTTTGAAGGACACGGTATATTGACTAACCTGACACGGCGTTCCGCCTTGGCGGCTCTTGCCGCACTTGCTGCTACACCCGCTTTTGCTAATCATCCCGGCGAAAACCTTGACGCACGTATGATGGAAATGGAGGATTACTTTCAGCTTATCGACGAACAATCAGCACCTGCGTTTGAGTTGCAGGACGCGCAGGGTAAATTGGTGCGTCTCTCTGATTTTAACGACAAGATCGTTGTCTTATATTTCATCTATGCTGGTTGTACGGACGTCTGCCCGCTCCATACACAAAAGATTGCGCAGATTCAGAGCGCGATAAACGAAGGCCCCATGAAGGACGTGGTGCAGTTCATTGCGATCACCACGGACCCGGCCAATGATACGGCTGAAATTTTGCAAGCCTACCCCGAAATACATGGGCTTGATACCGAGAACTGGGTGTTTTTGACGACCACAGCGGAACAGTCTGAAGATGCGACACGGCTTCTTGCTCGTGAATATGGGCTAGAGTTCACGATGACCGAAGATGCCGACATGATGATGCATGCGGCGGTAACCCATGTGATTGATATCGGGGGACGTTTTGCCGGTAAGTTTCACGGAATGAATTTTAAAAACGTCAATTTGATCTTGTATGTCAGTGAGCTGATCAACAACACGCAGCACCGTCAGCGCGAACGCGGATGGTTGGATTGGCTGACCGGTGCCTTTCGATGAGCGCTACGAAAATTAGCATGTTGCTGCGCAGCGATGCCCAGATTTCACTGGGGGCGTTGCGACGTTATTTCGTCGTTATCATTCCAGCCAATCTGGTGTGGGAATTTGTCCAGATGCCTCTTTATACGATCTGGGCAGAAGACACGTGGGGCGAAATCATCTTCGCTGCTTTCCACTGCACCGGTGGTGATATCCTGATCGCGATGAGCGCATTGATGCTGGCTTTGATGCTTGCGGGCCAAGGGTGGCCTTATATGGCGCAGTCGCGTCAACAAGTTCAGTTACTTGCGGTCAGTATCGGTCTTGGGTACACGATTTTCAGTGAATGGTTGAATATTGTGATCCGTGAAGCTTGGGCTTATTCAGACCTCATGCCTATCGTTCCAATCGTGGATGCCGGCCTGTCGCCGCTGCTGCAATGGATAGTTATTCCAGTGGTCGCGTTCTGGTGGGCCGCAGTTCCGTATAAAACAAAAGAGGTCTAGCAATGGATTTATCAGGCATAGGTATTTTGGCGGCATTTCTGGCCGGCGCTATTTCTTTTCTTTCACCTTGCGTGCTGCCCTTGGTGCCTGGGTATGTCTCGTATATTGCCGGTCAACCCGGTCTGCGTACCACACGCAACGTCGGCTTGCGTGCCCGTGCCGGAGCATTGGGTTTAAGCACCTGTTTCGTGTTGGGGTTTTCAACAGTCTTTATCGCGTTGGGGGCCAGTGCCAGTGCGCTTGGGTCGCTTTTGTTGACGTGGCGGACTGAACTGAACTATCTGGGCGGCGCGATCATTATCTTATTCGGGCTCGTGATGCTGGGCGTTTTCCGTATCCCTGCACTTACGCGTGACACGCGGCCGGATCTGAACATTCCCGGCGGTCGCCCTTTGGGGGCTTACGTACTGGGGCTGGCTTTTGCGTTTGGATGGACCCCCTGTATCGGGCCTATCCTTGGCGCAATTTTGACGCTGAGCTCAACCTCGGGAGGAATGACTAACGGCATCTGGTTGCTGGCGATCTATTCTGCCGGGCTGGGGGTGCCTTTTCTACTGGCAGCGCTGTTTACCGACGCCATTGCATCGCGTGTACGGGAAATCGGCAAGGCAGGGCGCTGGCTGTATAAAGGGGCAGGGGTAGCTATGGTCCTGATGGGGCTGGCTATCATGACAGGCCAATTGTCACGACTTGCCTATTGGCTATTGGGGACCTTCCCTTTTCTTGCCTCGATCGGTTGACCATCGCGGCGGAAAATAATGAGAATCGACTGAAAGTCAGGCTAAAGCCGGCTACTTGCGAAACCTAAACGGTCGCGCAAACCTGTGGCGATAAATCCCGTTTTTTCCAGATAGTATGCCGATATTTTTTTCTGCCCGTTGTTTCACAAAACTGTCGCAAACCAAGGGTAGGCGACGGGTAGGAAAAAATTCCGAAAACCGAATCTAAAGGAAAATTACTAATGCTGCCTAAATACCTACTGAGTTCCATCACCGCTTTGCTCGCGCTGAGCGCAATGCCTGCCATGGCTGAATTGAAATACTCCAACGACACCGGCGGCTCCGTGAAACTCTATGGTCAGCTTAGCCCCGCTTACCTTTCATTTGATGATGGTGTCGCATCTTATGGCGATTTGGTTGACAACGAAGTATCCAACACACGCGCCGGTTTGACAGTGACGCAGGATTTCGGTTCTTCGGTTCTACGATTTGATTTTCTGACGGCATTGGGGTTTGGGCAGTCGTCGAGCTATGGTCAGGCTGGCGACCCAAAGTTTCTGGACTGGCGCCGGACCTTCGTTCGCAAGCTGGAAGTCAGCTGGAAAACCGAAAGCGCAGGTACCTTTACATTTGGTCAAGGCAGCATGGCAACTGACGGCGTCGCGCAATCAGATCTGTCAGGCACCAAAATGGCGATGTATAATGGGCTTGATACCGTGGCTGGGAACTACCAGTTCCGGACTTCCGCCGGTGCTCTCTCGGGGATCGAGATCGACCATACCTTCACGAGCTTTGATGCCTCGCGCCGTGGCCGTATCCGGTACGATACGCCTAGTTTCAATAACTTCACGTTTTCGGCGGCCTACGGTAAAGACATCCTGTCCACCAACAACAATGACACATATGCGGACGCTGCCGTACGCTATAAGAACGAAATCGGCGGGACAAAAATTGCCGCGTCGTTAGGTTTTTCGCGCAGAACGCGTAATGGAACTGACCGCGATGATACGTTCGGTTCGATCAGCGCTCTGCACCCGTCCGGAGCAAACGTCACCCTTGCCGCCGGTAGCCGTAAGAACGACGGGCAATATGGGTTGATAAAGCTGGGCTATACCGCCGACTGGTTTTCAGTGGGTAAGACTTCGCTTGCCGTGGACTACTACAAAGGTAGCGATTTCGTGACAAACGGCTCGTCCTCGAAAAGTGTCGGCGCAGGCATCGTTCAAAAGTTCGACGACGCCCGTCTGGAAACTTATCTTATCGTTCGCAAGTACGAATACACCGATACGACAGCTACGAGCTATCTGAATGCTTCTTCGGTACTTTTGGGAACACGCTGGAAGTTCTGATAATCATTACAATTCGGTACGCACGGCAAAGAAGTGCGTACCGAACTCCTAGCGTGAACAGGGTAATTGGAACCGAATTTGTTCGGGCGCGTTGCGTAAGTATGATAGAGAGTGCGGCATTGCCATTTCGGTCGTCGCAGCGGGATATCTAGATTTTTGGCAACCGGAGAGATCTGGTAGTTATAATTTAGCTGACCGGCTTGGAGATCCAAGGTTAGGACCACGGCGTTTAACGAAATAGAAAGTCAATTTCGTCAAAGCGTTACACGAACATGTGATTGGTTGTGCTTGGTTTCGAACAAGATCGCTAACATATAGGTACTATTACACTAGTCAGGAGTTTACGTTGCCATGCTAACTAGGCGTCATTTCGTTCTTTCATCCGTCGCGCTCTTTTCCGCGCCGATACCTCAAGCTTCCTGGGCTGCTGCTAAGTCCAACAAATCTATGTGGGAAACATGGGATGCACAGGTCACGCCAGCCAACTACGATCCTGCAACCTCTAATCCCTGGGGTTTCCACCCGCGATTTCTTCCGCAGCTCGTTGAAGCGAACCCCAGCCTGGCACCCGGCGATATCCACGTCGACGCCGTAGCCCGGTACCTGTATCATATCAGAGACAACGGTACTGCGATGCGGTATGGCGTGGCGATTGCCCGCGGCAACCTGTATGAACCGGGTACCTATACCATTCGCCGAAAAACGCACTGGCCCACTTGGACGCCCACGCCTTCGATGATCAAGCGTGAGCCAGAGGTGTATGAGCAATTCGCCGACGGTATGGACGCAGGCCCAAAGAATCCGCTTGGGTCGCGCGCATTCTATCTTTTCGAAGGTAACCGCGACACGTATTTGCGTATCCACGGGACCCCGAACCCTGAGTCAGTTGGCGGGCGTGCAAGCTCTGGCTGCGTCCGGATGGTCATGCCCCACATCAATGGTCTGTACGATCATGTAGAAACCGGTTCGACAGCGTTTCTGTATCCGCCAGAAGACCGGGTCACCGCGCAAAGCTGAATGCTGAGCCGGGCCTCTGGCGATAAATGTCGTCAGGCTTTCGCAAGATAAGGTCGGGTTATCCGGCTACTGGCACACCCGGCTGTCTTGTGCAGATCGGGTTGCCACTTTTAGATCTAAGCGGCAGGAACGTCGTTTCAACAGGTCCTACGTGCTGATAGACGAAACACCCGTCAGACGGCTGAAGCTTGACAGCATTAAGATTCTGATATGGTGCTGCAATCGCAAGCACGCTCGCTGGCAGTTCCGTCATGAAGCCGTTTTCGACTACGGGAGGAGGGGCCACGGGCTGGGCACAGGCCCCCAAAAGCGTTACGGTGGACCCTATCAGCCACAGACTTATCTTCATCTCTTCCATTCCTTTCAATGTTATGTCGCGGTAAAGTTAGCGCACCCGAGACACATTTCCTGACAATTACTGAATAACTTGGATATCACCAGATAAACATGGCTTTATTCAACATTCGGCAATTGCTGGTCAAAGGTTATTGAGTAGTTAGGCAGATAGTATTCCGCTGAGCGGCGGTAAAAACCTTTAGGGACACCCCGATAGTCAATTCTGCACTGAAGTGTTGGTGAACTTTATCAAATGATACGCAGCGTATTTAGATGAGGTTAATGTATTGGTATCCTCACGAGAAAGTGGGGATCTTTCCCACGCAGGAAGGATTGACAGAAGCTTTCTGTTCGACCAAGTATTTGGAATGAAGTTGAACTATGCCATATCTGCTTGCGTAAAAGCTCTTTCGTGCTTGGCACTTGTTATGGCATTGGCACTTGCGCCTACGTCGGAAGCTCATGCTTCGACCATTGGGCATGAGGAACATGTGGTTAAATTGGGCGGAGCCGATAACGCCATTCAACCCGTATCGCTGTCTAACGTCAAATCCGACGGAAGCAGCAGCGCAGCAACTTCATCGCAGGATAAGCTTGACGCCTTCGCATCGTGTTGCAACGCACTTTGCCTATCGATCGTGTTAAACGAAACCGGGCATCCCGTCGTTAACGAGAACATCCGCGAGAACCGTTTGACCCTTCACGCGCAAACTGCCTTGATTGATCCATCGGGCTTCCTGCGGCCTCCCCAGCTCTTGATCTGACTCAGGGCCCACAATGGGCCCGTATGTTACACGCGCATTGCGTGAAACTGAAGCTTGTCGATCAGGTTGCGTCCATGAAAAACTTTATTGATCCAGGGGCTTTTGACCCTGCATTCCATATGGCCATCGTCTTTTCATCCTTGCCTTTGATGGCCGGGTGTCAGGCCGCGCATAACGTCGCGTTGGCAAATCGTAACCGGGCCGACAAGCCGCAAAGCATTCAAACAACACGCAGTTTCCAACCAGAATATATGCCCCCGGGCGTGTCGGCTGTTGGAACCATCGCGAAGAAGTTCATGCTTAATGCTGATGATATCCTACCATTGAACATGGATTTGGGATCATACGGTCCGGTCATACCGGGAAGCATGTTCACGGTTGTAAAAGACCTCGGTAATATTAAGAGGGACATTTGCACCGTTTCCGATAGGGGTAAGAACCCATCGGGCAAGATGGCAGATGAATGGACTGGTGAAGTTGCAAGCCTTGCCTCTGATAATGGTCCCGCTGCTGTTGACTAGCTCTAACCAAGTTTGAAAGGCTGGAACGCCTTTTGGAACCTCACACCAAACTTACAGGAAAAACTGATGAAAAACTTTCTTTTGACAACCGCTCTGACAATGTCTCTGGCCGCCCCAGCGTTTGCGGCAGGTGAACATGAAGCCAGCCATGGCGATATGAAATCGGACGAACATGCGGCAATGATGGTCGGTATGCCCGGCGATGCTTCTAAGGTCGACCGGACAATTGACGTGACTTTGCTTGAAAACGACGAAGGCCAAATGCTGATCGAGAGCGAGGATCTGAACTTTAAAAAGGGTGAAACAATCCGCTTTAAGATTACCAATAAAGGTGAACTTGAGCATGAATTCGTTCTGGATACAGTGGAACGTAATGCAGAGCATAAAGAAGAAATGATGGAAATGGCCGGAATGGATATGAAGCATGCCGACCCAAACCGTATGATTCTTGATGCCGGTGCTTCGGCTGAAGTCGTCTGGACCTTCTCGAATGATGGCGCATATGAAGCCGCATGTTTGATCCCGGGCCACTATGAATCCGGCATGCACCGCAAGGTGTCAGTAGGTAAGTAGCTCACTACGGAAGCCGAGATATTCACCCACGGGAAAGTCAAGAAAATCGACAAAAAAACAGGTGAGGTAACTATCAGCCACGGTCTGGTCGTCAACCTAGACATGCCGGGGATGACCATGGTGTTTAAAGCCGACGAAGCGATGATAGACAAAATGTCGGAAGGCGACACCATTGAATTCATCGCTAGCGATGTCGACGGCGAACTCACTTTGACAGATGTGAAGTAAGCCACCAGGCGAGGCTGCAATTTTGGTTGCAGCCTCGCTATCGACCAAAAACCCGACAGGATGGGTTACCTCTCCGAAACCGGGAACGAAATTTACCGCGAGGCAACGCTGGCCGTGAAACCACTATTGATCATTATTGTGTACGTGTTGATCGGGCTCTTGCCCGCGCTCGCAAATACAGGTGAAGGCGTAAGTCCGCATGCAGGCGTATCCGAGAAATCGAGCCATAACTTCATAGGGAGTCCCAGCGATGACTCACTGGTTACTCAGGAAATAGAGATATCTATTAGGGAAACCGCCGCAGGGTATATGCTGTTCGTCCCTGACGTCATCTATATAAAAAAAGGGTCCACCGTACGGTTCGTCATCACGAACACAGGCGCAATGTACCACGAATTTTACCTTGGATCATTCGAAGAAATTCAGCAGCACGAACAATGGATGCGCAGTCATCCCGACATGTCTCATGTCGACCAAAATGCTGTTGCCATCCCGGCCGGTGAAACCGCCGAATTGGTCTGGAAGTTTTCGGTGGAGACCAATCTGGAATTTGTCTGT
>LAZR01000958.1_pt1 | contig 19609 bp, 15 predicted proteins | sample 329461 | NCBI WGS metagenome assembly LAZR01 (sample SAMN03002196, study PRJNA259156) | marine sediment metagenome | biome: sea floor; feature: Hydrothermal impacted sediments; material: marine sediment; isolation source: Loki non-amplified sample from Loki's castle hydrothermal vent sediment ...
CTTTCAATGGGTTTCTGGTAGATAACGATAACATCAGGAGGGATATTCCCGTAAAAAGGGCCTCGGTGTTTGAAGGGAACGCCGTGATAATGACCCAAAATAGAGCTGAGGGGTGTGCTTCCTGTTTTCTCGAAAATTTCTCTTGAAGCCTTCTCCTCGACAAGCACTGCCAAGTTACTGATTAATTTCTTGAATTTTCTTGGAATTTGAGCCAGCGCCTCTTCGGCTAGCTTTTCGAATTTTTCTCTTTCCATGGGATGGACAGCTCTTCTCCCTCATTCCTATTTTTCTATTCCTTCTCTTGCCTTCACTCCTTTCTTGTAATAGTGCTTTTTTTCCTTCATTTCTGTGACTAAATCTGCTCTTTTTAGGAAGGAAGGAGGGGCATACCTTCCTGTCAGGATAATTTCTACATCTTCAGGTCTTTTATCAAGGAATTCGTGGACTTTTTCTTCTGTTATAAGATTGAAGTCGACTGCTACATTTATCTCATCCAGGATGATTATCCTGTATTTTCGAGAAAGCATGGCTTCCAGGCATTTCTTCAATCCTCTCTTGGCTTTTTTGATATCCTCCTCGTCCGGATCTTTTGTTACGTGGATAAAACCCTTTCGGCCGAATTGTTCGATTGTGATGTAGGGTGAGAGTTTTTTAGCCGACAAGAGTTCTCCATACTCCTGCCCTTTGAGAAATTGTCCGATGTAAACCTTATGTTTGTACCCGGCTGCCCGAAGGGCAAGGCCCAGAGCCGCAGTTGTTTTTCCCTTTCCATCCCCTGTATAAACCTGAATATAGCCCTTAAATTGTGTCTTCTCTTGCATTATTTTTACTATATTTTAATCCCCTAATTGAGTCAACACGAGAATTTTAAAATTGAAGTACTTATGCTATAATCTGCGGCATGTTAGATTCAAAATATATGCTGGAAAACGCTGATTTTGTAATAAAAAAGATTAAAGCCCGAGGAATTAAGCTCAGCCTCGATAAATTTATAAAGCTCTCCCAGGAAAAGAAAAACTACTTAATAAAAATTGAAAACCTGCGTCATGAAAAAAACAGGGCTTCTCAGCTCGTATCCCAGAAGAAAAAAGAAGGGAAGGATCCAGCTTCTGTCATTTCAGAAATGAAAAAGGTGGCTGGAGAGATAAAAAAACTGGAAGGGAAACTGAGGGGATTTGATGAGAAGCTGAGGGAAATCTCGCTCTCCATTCCTAATGTTCCCCATGAGTCTGTGCCTGAAGGCAAGAGCTCTAAAGAAAACGTTGAAGTCCGGACGTTTGGCGAGAAGCCGAAATTTTCTTTCCCTCTCAAGCCTCATTGGGAAATCGGTAAGAAACTGGGCATCTTGGATTTTGAGAAAGCTGCTAAGATCGCAGGTTCGAGGTTTGCTGTCTATTTTGGCGCAGGAGCTAAACTTGAAAGAGCATTGATCAATTTTATGCTTGATGTTCATACCGAGGAAAAGAAATACTTAGAGGTGATCCCACCTTTCATAGCTAATGAAAGGAGCCTGATAGGAACAGGGAATTTGCCTAAGTTTGAAAAGGACCTTTTCAAGCTGCGAGGCTATCCGTGGTACATGATTCCTACCGCGGAGGTTCCTCTCACCAACCTTTATCAAGACGATATTCTTGAGGCCGATTCCCTCCCGAAGAGATTTGTGGCTTACACTCCATGTTTCAGACGGGAAGCCGGCTCCTACGGGAAAGATATAAGAGGACTGATTCGCCAGCACCAGTTCAACAAAGTTGAGCTTATGAGCTTTTCTTTGCCCGAAGATTCTTACCAGGAACATGAAAAAATGACCCTGGATGCTGAGGAGGTTTTAAAAAGATTGGGGTTGCACTACAGGGTGGTTGTCCTCTGTACCGCAGATATAGGCTTTTCAGGGGCTAAAACCTATGATGTGGAGCTCTGGATGCCTGCCCGAAAGAAATACATGGAAATATCTTCCTGTACTAATTGTGAGGATTTCCAGGCAAGAAGAGCCAACATCCGTTTTCGAAGAAAGGAAAAGTCGAAACTGGAGTTTGTTCATACTCTGAACGGTTCTGGAGTTGCTTTAGGAAGGACAGTCAGCGCCCTTCTGGAAAGTTTTCAACAAGAGGATGGCTCTGTTGTTATTCCTAAAGTTTTACGGCTTTACATGGACGGCCTTGATAAAATAACGTAGGAGGGATGGCCGAGCGGCTTAAGGCGGCGGTCTTGAAAATCGCTTTCCGGGCAACCGGAACGGGGGTTCGAATCCCTCTCCCTCCGCCATCCACAAATTTCTTGTGGTTCGATTCATAAAACCCGCACTTTTGTTATTTATATAATCATTTGTGGAAGAGATGGGATCGCGTCGGTGCATTAAATAAATAATTTAGATAATTAAAATGTGGGTTTGATGAATCAAACCCCTACAAGAAACAAAATGGGTCAGGTCTCGACTTTTTATGGTTTTGATACATATTGTGTAGGGGCTTGATTTATCAAGCCCACCTTATGTTTTTATATGTAGATACTTGATTTATCAAACGCGTACTGAATACCAAAAAATAGCAGTTGCTTGCTTATTAATTTTGATTACAATCTAAAAAATGATAGAATAGCACAGCCATCAAGAGTACTGCGGAGAGGTGCTGGAGTGGCCGATCAGGGTCGCCTGCTAAGCGATTGTTCCGATTATGTCGGAACCGTGGGTTCGAATCCCACCCTCTCCGCCAGTCCTACCAATTTGAATTGATAAGAAGTTCCTTTTGGTGTTCGCCACAAATCTCTCACGTTTTGTCTAAATTATCACTCGCAGACATCCCTGAATGAGCTTATCACACTCAAAACAGACTACTCAATAGTCACAAGAACGAGACAGAAAGTAAAAAAACAACTCAACACCCAGAGCTACTCAGCCTCCTTTTCATTCGGTAAATGCCCGAATCCTCTGAGGTGCACCTCTTTCTTTGGGTCGACTCCGAGAATATATCTTTTGTTCAAAAAATTTGTTACGAGCAAAAAAATAAAAAAGGGGACAGGCTATTTTTCCAGATTATAAAAGTTTTAAAGGTCTGACCCTATCTGCACAGGCTACTTTTTTAAAATTATGCAAGTTTTGCAAGCCTGACCCCATTGTTTTTTTGTTGGCAACGGAATCGTTCTATTATATTTTTTTAAGAGGTAATAAGGAAAAAACTGAAATTAGTGGTTTTAGTAGGTGGAGGGATACCAGTTTTCAATAAGAAATAGTGCACCAGTTTCGTTTTAAGCGGGTTGTATTTAGCTGATAATTCCTCCTCGATTGAGATGAGCGCTCTAACCTTCTCAGATGAGGGAATGAAATTAGTAATCACCTTGAAAAATCCTCTTTACTGATGATTGACAGCAGGCGAATCCTTTGCAATCATAAGAGGACGTTATGATTATCTTACAGAACTCAAAAAGGACATATGCAGCCTTAAATCTGGAAAAATGAAAAATTTAGGTAAATACAAAATTACCAGTATACTGGGAAAGGGAGCCATGGGGATTGTCTATAGAGCTCTTGATCCCGATATAAATCGAGAGGTGGCTGTCAAGACTATACGTTTCGATCTGGTCTCTGAGGAAGATGATCGAGAAGAAATGATGGAAAGGTTCATGAGGGAGGCTCAAGCTGCAGGTAAGCTAACACACCCAAATATTATTACTATCTATGATGTCGGCAGAGAGAAAGAGATGACATACATTGTTATGCAATTAATTGAAGGCCATAGTCTCCAAAAGGTGATTAGTTCAGGTGAAAAAAATTCTACTGAAGAAGTAATCCGGCTCATGGATCAGTTGTGCAGCGCTTTGGATTATGCTCACGATAATGGAATCATCCATCGAGATATTAAGCCCGCCAATATTTTATTGGATAAAGAGGGGAAACCTTTTATTGTCGACTTTGGTGTGGCTCGACTTGAGACATCGACCTTGACTGAAGCGGGGACAACGCTGGGTACACCAAGTTACATGTCCCCAGAACAGGTTATGGGAAAAAAAGTAGATAGGCGTTCAGATATATTCTCATTGGGAGGTATCCTGTATGAACTCCTCACGGGAAAAAGGGCTTTTCAAGCCCAAAGTATCACTACAGTAATTTATAAGATTATCCATGAAGAGCCTATTGCTCTGACTGAAGTAAAAAAAGGCCTGCCAATTGGTTTTGAACGGATAGTCTGTAAGGCTTTAGCTAAGGATCCAAACAATCGTTACCCAAGCTGTAGTGAGCTTGCTGCAGATTTGCACAAAATTGACCAGGTATCAGATAAGACAATACCCGTTACCATGATGAAAGAGGAACTCCCAACTTTAATGATGAAAAAAAAGCGGAAACTTTGGCCTATCATAGCTATTTCTGCTGCTTTGATTCTCTTGGCTGCTGCAGGAGGCAGCTATATTCTCTACCAAAAGACAGGAGAAATACCTTTTCTTTCAGGCGTATTCAAAGGAATGAAAACAGAAGAACCTCCGTTACCTCCGCCACTAGAAACTGTTATACCTAGCAGCACAGAGGATAAATTGAACAGGGCTAAGGAAAGTTTGGAAAAGGGCGATTATGACGGAACCATAAAGTTTGCAGAAGAGGTTACTGCCAAATATCCAAAAAACAAAATAGCTCAAGACTATATAGCTAAAGCGAAGAATGAAATTATGATCGCCCAAATCCTGGAAACCGGGATCAGCAGTTATGAAAACAGAGATTATAGGCAGTGTTTGCAGGAAATGGAAAAAATTTTAGAGTTGGATAAAGATCATAAAGAAGCAAAAAAGTATTGGAACTTGGCGGATAAAACCATTTATGAAGCTAATTCCATCCAAAAAATTACGAAAATAATAGAAAGCCTGAGGAAAGCCCATGAGGAAAAAGACCTTCCATCAATCCTCTATTATGTTGGGTCTCCAAATCTTCAGAGTACAAAAAGATCGGATACGATGGACATCTTTAATTATTATGATAGTATGAAATCTATTGTTGACAAGGCGAGTATTTCGATTAGATTTAGTGATAGAAAACATGCTGAAGTAAAATTTTCTAATTTCTCGACTGCTGTCAATAAACAAACTGGTCAGAGGACGATGATTTTTGAGGGACAAGTAATTTGGACGATGGAAAAACAAGGAAATGTCTGGAAAATTACGAAAGAAGATAAGAAATAAAGATAAGAAGTTTATTGAGTGATAAAGAAAAACGCTTATGATTTAGGAGAGGAGGGGAAAATGAAATCAAGGAATTTTAACGGGGGAATAAAATTATTAGGTATTTTTCTTCTTTTTTTCCTTCTCGTCACTCTTGAGGCAGCTCCCGTTAAGGTAAAGGTTATTCTTGATAATGCCAGCGTTAAAGCAACGCGGGCAATAGGAGGAAAGACTCTTACCAGAGTTCCTCTGAATACAATTCTGGATGCAGCGAGTAAAATAGGAGATTGGTACAAGGTTACCTGGCAAGGATCCTCTGGCTATATTCATGCCATGAATGTTGATGAAGTGAGTGGAAGGGAATTGGCCAGGGATGAAGTAGGACGTCCGGGTAGACCTGCAAAATCTCAGCCAGAAATTGTGGCAGAGATTGAAGTCAAGATGGAAGAAGGCAGAAAGCAGATAAGGATTGAGAAAAACTTTGAAAAAGCCATAAGCCTCCTGAAGCCTCTGATTGCCGATGTTTTTAACGTTACAGACCACAATAAGCAGAGAGAATTGGGAGCAGTGCTTTATTTATGGTTAGGTCTAGCTCGTGCTGGTCAAGGCGATGCGTATTCTGCCTTGGTTGAATTCAAGAGTATGTTCGCGGTCAATCATCCTTATGCAAAGGAGATAACCCGTAATATCCTTGATCCCGAAATTGTCTCCTTAATAGAACAAGCTGAGAAACAGTTTCTAGGATTGGTCACAGACTATTCTATTGAGATCTCTACTGTGCCCAAGGAGGCAAAAATAAAAATCAACGGTAAGGAAATAGGGCTTTCTCCTGAAATATACAGAACCGCAAACCCTAAGATTGTCATTGAAATTGAAAAAGAAGGCTACAAGCCAGTTAGAGATGAGTCCTTTATCACCAAGGCTACTACAAGAAAAGAATATACTTTAGAGAGAGCCGGGGTAGATGTGGAAGTGAAATCGGCTCCACAAGGGGCAAAGGTTTATCTGGATGGTAAGGATACAGAACAAATGACCAATTGTGTTCTCCCGATTGTACCCTTTGGCTCTCATAAAATAAAAATAGTGAAAGAGAATTATGCAGAATGGGAAGACGAGATAAAGATGGAAGGCGAGAAACTTTTAGTCGTGGAAATGGTCCTGACTCCTAGTAAATACGCCTATCTTCTTAAATGGGGTGGACCTGCAAGCCAGCTATTCACACAGCCTTCTGGAATAGCAATAGATAAGGACAATAATATCTATATTGTTGATCTAGGTAAGATTAAGATGAAGAAGATTAATCCAGAAGGGAAAGTCCAGACCTCGTGGGGAGCTGCCGGGAAACAATTCAAGATAATAAAAAATCCTACGAGTGTAGCCGTTGATAATCAAGGCAATGTATATGTAACGGATGCAAAAACTCACAGTTTTGTGAAATTTGATAGGGCAGGGAGCTATAAAAGAAAATGGGGGGGGAAGGAAGGCAGTGCAAATCCCCAGTTTAAAGCTCCCTCTGGAGTTGCGGTTGATAGCAAAAATGATGTCTATATTGTTGATTCTGGAAACCACCGCGTAAAGAAATACAATAGCCAGGGTGCTTTAAAGAAAATATGGGGAAAACAAGGTATAGCCGATGGCGATTTTGCTTATCCGAAAGGAATTGCTATAGGTCAAAAAGATGAAGTTTTCGTTGTTGATAGGGTCCGGGTTCAAAAATTCTCTTCAGAAGGAGAATTTATTACTTCATGGGGAAGAAGAGGTACAGCTGATGGCGAGCTTAACAATCCCCAGGGAATATTTATTGATCATAATAACTTCGTATATGTAGCTGATTCTGGCAGCAATAGAATTCAGAAATTTGATGATAATGGTAAGTTTATAGCTAAGTGGGGAACTCCAGGAACAAATAACGGCCAAATGCAATATCCGGTCGATATTGCCATTGATAGTAAAGGCTATGTCTATGTTGTAGAAAGAAATAACAACAGAGTTCAATTATTCGGGGTGGTCTCCCCATCAGAGTCTAAATAAAAAAATATCCAGATAACAAAATTTTCCGTCCTTTTAGTTTAAACATCTCCCGACCTCCTGTTTTTCCTCTTTTATAACTTTTAATTCTGTTCCTGAATAAACTACTGGATGTACTATTAAATGGAGGAATATTCAATTTTTAATATTAAGCATTCATTTGATGGTTTTCTTCAATTCGTTGACGAGGTTTGATTTTATGATATATTCTGGACTTAGGTGGAAAAAATGAAAAGAAAAATCCTTCTTTTAATTGTGCTAATTCCAGCAACCCTTATCATATGCCTCTCGGTTTCTGGAGAAGTGAGCATAAAAGAAATAGAAATGAATATTCCCACGTACGCTACAGGTCCTGATGATCCCAGTCCTCCTCTCTGGAATTTAAGGGTTTATCCTTATCCGATGCAGACTGACATAACCCGCAAGAGAATTATCAAAAAATACAGAGTGGTTGTGATGGAAAACGAATACATACAACTTCTGATTCTGCCCGATGTGGGTGGAAGAATTCTTGCTGCTATCGATAAAACCAACGACAATTTTGACTTTATTTATCACAATCAGGTGATGAAGCCAGGTCTTGTAGCCTTGAGAGGTGCCTGGCTCTCTGGCGGGATTGAGTGGAACTTTCCAACTTTGGGCCATACAGTAAACACTTTCTCCGCTGTAAATTACAAGGTTCTCAATAATGCTGACGGGAGCATTACCTGTGTGGTGGGGACAGAAGAGTGGGTGAGAAGGATGAAGTGGGAAGTATTTATCAGTATTTTCCCCGGCAGGTCTTATTTCAAAACCAGGATAAGGCTTTACAACAGAACGCTTTCCCATAACAACGGCTATTTCTGGGCAAACGCAGCAATCCATGCCAGGAAGGAGACAAGAGTTGTTTTTCCTCCTGCCGGATACACTTATGCTGGTGGCAGAAAGAGTCCAAGGCCCTGGCCTGTCTATCAAGGAAAAGATGTTTCCTGGTATAAAAATACAGCCTATGCTCATGATTATTTCTGCGGAACCGCAGGAGATTACAACGGGGCCTACAATTACGAAGAAGATAACGGGACAGCTCATTATGCTTCGAGATATGAGAGTCCGGGAAAAAAGTTCTGGACATGGGGAACAGCTCCCAGTGGAGCTATTTGGGAAGATCTTCTTACGGATGAAGGTGGTCAGTACATTGAAGTCCAGGCAGGAAGACTTCTCACTCAGGGAGACACCTGGATTTTCGAGCCCCATCTTATCGAAGAATGGGATGAATGGTGGTATCCATTAAAGAATATGCACGGATTTGTAAAGGCAAATCCTGATGCTGCCCTGAACCTGGAATTAAGAGATGAAGAAGTCTTTATTGCTCTGAATACAACAAGAGTCTTCAAGGGAGCGGAAGTAAGACTTTTCCGCGGAGAAAAGCAGATATTTTCAAAGAGGCTGGATATCTCTCCCGAAGGATTTTATAAAAAGGAGATTCCCTCGAGAGAACGCCGGGGAATTTACACACTTGAATTCTTAGATAAATACGGGCAGAAAATTATAGACTACACGACAGAAAAGCCTGAGATTTCCACTCCTGAGCTTCAGCCAGATTTTTCAATGCAGAAGAGCGATTCGGCGGAGATAACTTTTTTCAAAGGTTATTATTCCATGAAGCACTGGGACACAGATGGAGCCATGTACTACTTCATGAAGGCACTCGAGTCAGATTCTGAATTTTCCCCTGCCCTTAAATGGCTTGGAATACTGTATTACAAAACAGGAAGAACTAAAGAAGCACTGGACCTGTTTGAGAAAGTACTCGAAAGAAACGAAGACGACCATACGGCGCGCTATTACAGAGCTCTTTCTAAAATAAAGCTCGGAATCAGGCAGGGCGCAGAGGAGGATCTTTATATGATCTCAAGAAGGGCTGCTTACAGGCATGTTGCTCCTTATCTGCTTGCTGCTCTGGAGTTCGAAAAGGAGAATTATAGAAAAGCAGGGGAATTGTTGAAAGGGGCACTCAGGAATAATCCCGTTGATTTGAAAGCAATAGTCATGCTTGCTGCTTCGAAAAGACATCTTAACAATAAGATGGAAGCTGAAACACTTATAGAATCAGCTTTAAAAGAGGACCCGATTTCACCTCTTGCACTTTTGGAGAAAGAGCTGCTCTCTGGGGGAAGTGAGCTTGATATTTTAAGAGCGGATCCAGAATATTATCTTGAAGTAGCTACTGATTATTCAGAAATGAACCTCACAGAGGACGCCATTCGCATCCTCGAGATTTATGGCGAAAATACTAATGCCAGAGATTATCCTATCCGTTATTACTATCTTGGATTCTTTAATGACGAACTCAAACGCAAAGAAGAAGCAGCGGCATACTTTAAAAAAGCAGCAACCTGCAGCCCGGATTATGTTTTTCCCTTCAGAGTTGAAACGGAGAGTGTGCTGAAACTTGCCTTAGAATATAATCCCTCTGATTGGAAAGCTCATTACTATCTTGGAAACCTTCTTGTGGCTAAGCTGAGATGGGAAGAAGGATTAGAGCACTTTAAAAATGCAGCAGAGTTTTCGCCTGAGTTTCCGGTGATCTACAGAAATCTAGGAGAGATTTACTGGAAGAAGTATAAAGATTATGAGAGGGCCCGAGAGATGTATGAAAAGGCAGTGTCATTTGCTCCTTATGATTATCGCCTTTATGTGGATCTTGATGAATTATACGCATTAACCAGGGAACACTCTGCAAGAGCGAAACTTTATAGAGAAGCTCCTCGTACTGTAAAAAAGAACTTCAACTACGTGCTCAAAAGAGCGCAATATTACGTAGACACAGGGCAATACGCAAAAGCATTTAAAATATTGAAGAGCAATACTTTTCTTCCATGGGAGGGATGGACAGGTGCAAGGGAGGTATTCGTGCTCGCTCACCTGGGAAGAGCTTATTCTTATATGACTAAGGGGAAATACAAAAAAGCAATAAATGACTTTTTCGAGGCTATGCAGTATCCGGAAAATCTGGGAACAGGAAGACCTCTGCATCCATTGTTCACTAGAGAATATTACTTTATAGGAATATGCTATGAGAAGCTGGGAAATAAGCAGAGGGCAGAAAAATATATCACTAAAGTCAAAGTAGAAACAACAGGAGTTCCCACAGTCCATTCATATTATAAGGCTCTCTCATTGCGAAAACTTGGAGAGGGTAATGAAGCAGAGAGGCTTTTGAATGAGATGAAATTAAAGAGTGAGAGTCTGATAGAGCACAGCAGGAGAATAAAGCCTCAATATTTTCTATGGGCTTCAATGGCATGTGATGCCCTTGGAGAAAAAATTCGAGCTAGAGAATACTTGAGAAAAGCTGTAGAAATAGACCCGTCCTATAGATGGGCAGCCCTTTTTGCCTCTGAAATTATCCTTTTGGAATAGATTTCATTTTGCATTTGACATCGCTTTTTCTTTTGTATAAATTATCCAAGAGCCAAGCAGAGGAAATCAAGAATTTCTTTCCCTCATAGTCGAAAGAATAGAGCCTGGATGAGGATAAAGTAGAAAGAAGACAAGAATGAATACATTAAAAATCGCAAGTGATTTAGCTGAGTTAGATAGGATGAGAGCTTTTTTAAAGAAGAGCTTTGAGGGATTGAGTGTTTCAGATAAGGATTATTTCAAAATAGAGCTCGCGCTCCTGGAGATATGCGTTAACATTATCAGGTATGCCTATCCCGGTGATAAAGGTGAGATCTTTCTTAAGATCTGGCAGAGCAAGGGAAAGATGTTTATGGAAATAAGGGATTGGGGTGTTCCGTTTGATCCTAGAGGATTAAAGGAACCTGATATCCAGGAGATCATCAGGAGCGAGAAAAAAGGTGGACTGGGAGTTTTCCTTTCCCGCAAGCTTATGGATGGATTTGATTACAAACGGGAGAAAGATCAGAACGTTCTTACAATTTATAAAACAATTAAAGAAGTGCAAGCCTCATTCTAATCGTATAAGACTTTATCCTCCCCCATTTTCTTGATGCGATCCTCAACCCACTTCACTATCAGGTCTTTCCGAACAAGCATGGCCTTGATTTCTTTATCTTTCAAGTATTCTCCGACCACACCTTTAATCACTTCTGCATTCAAAGACTTTATCTTCTCGTAAAGAGTGCGGGGAAGTTCCTTCATTATAAATGTCGGGCCTTCCTTATATTTTTCATCATAGATGAGTTTTTTGGTGAATTTTTTGGAGGTCCGGAACGATCGCGAGTGGTCAATCAGGATCATGCGCCAATCCTCGGTGATGAGAGTTTGATTTTGATGCCTGTCTTCATTGGCAATCAAGTTATCAAAAGCCCGCGCCTTGTAGAATGCTCTATTCCAATAGAAAACCTTATAAGATGGAGCTTTAATTTTTTCATCGAATTTCTTTTTGAGACTCATCATTGATTCAATCCATAATTGACATGAGCCGCGATTTCCCTTAAATCTTCTTTCCACGGTGGGCGGAACCATATTCAAGCCTAGATGTTTGTCCAAACGGTAAGCAGCAATTTCCCATCTCCAGTTTTCGAAAAAACCCTTCTGCCTACCTTCTACATCTTTCCATAAGGCGTCATTTTTGACTCCGTCTTTTTCCAAGCTGAGAACCCAGGGATCGGTCACAGCTTCTCGCTTTTCGAATGGCTGGGATTGAGCGATAATTTCTGCTGTCTTGAGGAATTCTTCCCATTTCTCTCTTTCTGCCACCTCTTCTTTAGTAAATTGAGCCATAGATTGGAAACTAAATCCTAAAACAATCACCAAACCGAAAATGATTATTAGTCTTTTTTTCATTTTTCTCTCCTCCTGTTTAATTTAGATTTTCACTTGATTTATCTAAAATATAGCCTAGAATAATTAAATTTATGTATTAATATAAAACCTTATCTTCGCCTTGTTCCTTAACCATCTCCTCTATTTCTTTAAGGAGAAGCTCCTTGCGGAGAAGAATGGCCTTAATCTCCTTTTCCTTTAAATAGGGACCCACGGCATTTTTTATATTATCGTAGTTTAGAGCTTTAACTTTTTCTACAAAAGTCCGGGGAAGTCGTTTGAAGAGCATGGGCCGACCTCCGGCTTTTTTCAATCCCTTCGCCCCATACATGAGTTTCTTTGTATATTTCTTGTTTGACCGGAAAGAGCGAGAATGGTCGATCAGACACAAACACCAATCTTTCATGTAGCGAATATTCTGCTGCGTTCGATCATCGTTCCCGATCAAGCTGTCAAAAGCCCTCGTTAAATATTTCATATTTTCCTTGTTGTAGAATCTTGAACGAGGAATCCCGATTTTTTGCTCAAAAACATCTAGTTCACTGAATTCAGTCTCAACCCAGAACTGAAGAGAGCCTGATTTCCCTTTGAATTCTCTCTCGACTGTGGGTGGAACCAAGTTTAGATCCAAAAGCTTATCCATCTCGTAAGCTGCTATTTCGTACTGCCATCCCTCAAGGTGGCCCTTTTGCACCCCTTTGGGATTTTTCCAAGCTCCACTCCTTTCAACATCTCCTTTTTTTAAGAATAGTCTGATCGGCTTCGTAACGCCTTCTGGTATATCTGCCGAGCTTACGATCTCTGCGGTTTTGAGAAATTCCTCTATCTCTTGCCTTTGAGCAATTTCAGCAGAGGTGAACTGCCCGTTGACCATATAGCCTTGACTGGCTAGAATGAATAAAGCTATTGTAAGAAATACTTTCCGTCTCATTTTCGTTCCTTCAAGTTTCAAACTTCCCCTGGAATTTTTCTACTAATATAATTACATTTTAAAAAAAAATCAAACTAAAAATATCATTTGAGGTCAGACTTGCAAAACTTGAGTAATTTGGAGTCAGGCTTGTTAAACATGTAAAACTTGAATTTCCACATAGTTATTCCTTGGAGTTCTAGCTTTTACTTTATTTCTAGTTAAAAATTCAAGTTTTGCAAGTTAGATCCCATTGACATGAATTTCTTTAATATTATAAATTTTCTTTTTGACCCTTGTAGGGGCTTGATTCATCAAGCCCACACTTTTAAAGAAATAACAATTGGCTTATAATGAATGAAATTTGGTGTTTTTTGAACGTCTTTGACTCTCGTAGGGGCTTGATTCATCAAGCCCACATTTTTAAAGATATAATAAATGGCTTATAATGAAAGAAATTTGGCGTTTTTTGAACGTCTTTAAGAGATGAAAAGAGAATAAGGAATGAAAATAAAGCTCTTTTTGATGGGTGCTTTAATATTATTAGCCAGTTGTTCGCCAGCAAAAAACTCGCCAACCATTCGATTTCCTGTAGATTGGTTGGGAATTCCTGGGTATGGAGTAAACATTGACCAGCAACGTTTTGTGGAACCTTCAGGTATCTGTTTTCATCCTCTTAGAAAAACTCTTTTTATAGTGAGTGATGAAGGAGAAATTGCTGAAATAAAGACTGATGGAACCCCAGTTTTCAACCTGAAGATTCCCGGAGATTTGGAAGGAATAACAGTTAATCCTCAATCGGGGCTTCTGTACCTAATAAAAGAAGGAGATGATGTCATTCTGGAGTTTGATCCTGATGAGAGAGAAGTCAAGCGAATATTCCCTATCAACAGAGAATTCCAGGGAAATGCTAACTTTCTCCAAAAACAGAAAGGCTACGATCAAGGAATTGAATCAATTGCTTTCGTCTCTGATAAGGACCATCCTGAAGGAGGGACTTTCTATGCGGGTAATCAATGGGACCCTCCCTGCATAATAGAAATTCTGGTTCCTCTTAGATCGAGTCGAGCTGAGACAGCCGAGGCTAGGATTATCCGGGTTTTACCCTTCAAAATAGATGATCCTGGAGGCATGTATTATGACTCAAAAACAGGACATTTAAATGTTGTCAGCGATGCTTATAACATCCTGGTGGAGATAACTCTTGAGGGGAAATTAGTCAGGGAATATGCTTTCCCCGGGGATAATCAGGAAGGGATTGCCAGGGGTGATGAAGGCTATTTGTACATTGCTCAGGGTGAAGGGGGAATCATCAAGGTCAAAGACCTGCGTTAATCTTGCTTGTCCTACTCTTTATCAGTTTTCATATATTCTACGTTATGCTCTGTTTTTTTAGCTGATAATTTTTTGTGCTCCTTCATAATAAGAAAGCAGATAAATATCATAATTATTAATAGAACTATGTTGAATCCAGCAAATTTTTCGGTATTAAAAGCAAGATAAGTCGTTCCCAGGAAAACAATTAAGGCCGATAACACATCGCCTGCACGCTGAAAAAAAGTTTTTATAACGGCCTGGGCTTTGTATTTCTCTTCTCTTGAAGTTATGAGAAATAGGGAATGCCGGGTTGTATTCATAAGAGAGTAATCCGTGCCATTTTCCGCGACTTTAACCCAGTGAACCAGCATTAAAGATGCTCCGAGGCTTATAAAGAAGTATCCGCCGAGGGCAATGATCGGCAGGAATAGAAGGGCAACCCTGACTCCAAACCATTTAAAGATTCGAGACACTAAAAAGAGCTGAATTAGCATGGCTGCAAGATTAAAATACTTCATGAAATCAGCATAAAACTTGCCTATGAATTCTTCTAAACTTAATCCTCCGGTTGTACCCATCTCCACGGCTTCTTTGGCAGTCCGGGTTAAATACTCCCCTAATATATATTCGCCATTTGTATTGATGAAATTTAGCAGTAAAACAAGGAGAGCAATGTAAAGAAGGTATCGCTTTTTGAAAACAAGGCGAAATGCTCCTCCCTTCTCAAGGGGCTTTTCCTGTTCTTTTTTTCCTGCCTCTTCCTCCTGACTGACTTCTGCTGCAGTAGATTCGGCTTTTTTCATCTCTCTCATATGGGTAATCCTTGTTAGTAATATACATATTCCAAGAATTCCTCCTGTCACGAGCATCATTTGATAGAGTCCGAGGGGTATTACAAGCCAAGCAGCGATGGCGCTTCCAGAGAAAGCTCCAAAGGTTGCTCCAAAGGCAATCAAAGGGAATAGTCTTTTCCCTGCTTCTGGGGTATATATATCACTGGCAAAGCCCCAGAATTGAGCAACTACCATCACGTTAAATATCCCCATCCAGATAAAAAAGATTATACCCATAGTGCCCAAACCAATTTCTGTTAGAGACAATGCATAGAAGATGACCAAGTTGGAAATGAAAAAGAGCGTTACCCAGGTGATCAATTTCTGACGCGGGAGCTTGGAAGCAATAATGCTGAATATTTTAACCACAAATATAAGTAAAACTGCGATAACAGCGCCAAGATAACTTTTCCATTCAGGTCCTTTTCCGGCTAAAATCAGCGCTTCTCTTACTGGTTTTATGATGTAATAGGCTACAAAAATTAAAAAGACATTAAGCGTTAAAAGAAGTGCTGTCAGGGTTTCGCCAGGGCGAACAACTGTAAAAAGTCTAAGAATTTTATAAGCGAACCCAGACGGTTTTTTCCCGGTTTGCATCATCTCTTCACTGTCCGAATTTTTCATTGAATTCTCCTCTTATATTTCCCCTATGATTTTCTGTTGAGATTTTTTCTATTTTTTGAAGCAAACTTTGGTTTCACTAAAAATAAAAAAGAATTCAGAACGCCCACTTTTCAATTTAAGAAAAAAGGACGGATCATTCTCCTTTTTTAGCGATTAATATTTTGATTTTTTCAATGATGAGTTTTTTTCGTTTCAGCAACATGCTCATTTCTTCATCATTTAGATAATGTTTTAACTTAGCTTTAATCGCTTTATCTTCCAGTTTCATCAGGTTTTGACAAAGCTTCTTGGAACAGCGGGTGATTTCGCATCCTGGGATTAGCTCTGGGGAAGGAGCAAAGGCTTCAGAGAAGTCAACCCTCCAGATTTTCCAGTCTTTTTTATCCATTATTAAGATATCACCCAGCTCTCTCTCCCCGCAAAAAGAAGGAGAATAAGTTAAGTTTTCAAAAACATTTAAATCTTCCAGAGTATTTTTGAACCTCGTGGGATCTGGTGGTTCGATATTCTTAATTCTTCGGTTACTTTCTTCTAGAGCGCCTTCAATGAATATCTGAAGCGAACCTTTTCTGCCTTCTATTTCTCTTTCCACGACAGAGGGGACTAAATTGAGATCAAGCAGTTTATCCAGCTCATAGGCTGCAATTCCGTATTTATAGCTGTCAGTGATAATGGCTGGTCTGGCTTGATTTAGAAGCTTAAAGAATCCATGGCGCGCAGCTTTTCCATCATCCAGGCTTATAATCCAATTTTCTCCCCTGCCTCCTGCTCGTCTTTTAGATACGATCTTAGCGGCTCTTAAGTAATTCTCCAGCTCTTTTTGCTTTACATTTTCTTTAGCTACTGCTTGTGATTGTGATTGAAACCAAGTCCAAGAGAATAAGAAAGCAAAAATTATAATGGCCAAGGTTTTCTTATTTTTCATTGTTTAGCCCCCATACATCGAATTTTCCTTTGTCTATAATTAAGGCGCTGAGACGTCCTTTCATATGCTTTCTATAGAGTTCTGAAATGCCAGTATCGATCACCCAAATCCTTCCTTGAAAAAGCTGCATATCTTCTTTTGTCTCAATTACTCGTGGAGTATGAGCTATTACCATGTATTTAGCCTCGAGGTTTTTTAAGATTCTATCCACGTTTTCCTTGAAATCCTCTTCATCCCAGGTATAAAAATCCCGGTACCAATATGGACCATTAGGCTCGTAAACAATTTGACGCTGATATTCTGGAATCCTAGGTCGCGAAAGATACATTGCCGCCCGCCTCAGGTCTTCTAACTCTATGCGCAGGCGATTATTTATTTTCTTTAGTTCCCATTTGGAGAATTTCTCGCTGATTCCTCCATGGACTAATATGATATCATTGATCTTAATTACAACATTTCGTTTGAGGAGCCATTTTCCGTATATTTTATTGAAGTTTTTAATGTATTCTATTCGAGCCGGATGTTTGCGGTCGGTTCTTGATTCCTTTAACATGTTCTCCCAGAATGGCATTAAATCACTATCCAAGGATGAAGCCAAGCCTGTCTTATTAGTTGGATTGTTTCCAATTTTTTTTCTGAATTTTTTTACTTGTTTCTCCCTGTACCCATCAGGAAGAAAAGAAACAAATTGGCGTGTAGTAAATTCTTCTTCTCTGCGGTTAAAGATTAGGCCCGTGATATTCACTTCTTCATGATTACCGAGCAACATGTGAACTTTGCCTCCTGCCTCTTCTGCTTCTTTTTCCAGTTTCATCATCAGGTCTAAGATTTCCCTGGCGTAATCGCCTCTATCCAAGACATCGCCGATTTGAACCAGATGAGTCTTGCCACCTGTCCAATGGAGTTTGCCGTCTATTAATCCTGTTCCTTTCAGAATTTTCGTGAAAGCCTTGTAATCTCCATGTAAGTCTCCCACGGCGACAATTTTTTCAACACCAGTCCATATGCACTGTGTGTCGGCAGCATACAGATGGGCAAGAGATGCAATGATAAAAACGGCTAATATTAGTATAGTTTTAGTTTTTCTCATCCTGATTCTAATGGCGTCATTCTTCATGGTTTTTAATAGAGATTCAAAGTAGCATATTTTTCTAGTTTACCTCTTTTTTAGTTTTGTTTACCAATAATAATGTAAATTAATGATAATAAATATCAAGATTATTATATAATGCGGACAAAGATTTAATTTTGCTATGGGAGCTAAAAATTATTCAAAAGAAGACCTCTCTTCCTGCAATTTCAATTTATCAGGGAAATTCATCGGTGTTTTAAATTTGCATAATATAAGATCACTCTGCCTTCACTAAATCATATTTTTGCTTTTAACATCAGGTTCTTATTTTTGACATCGGATTTTTCCTGTGCTATAAGTTTTAGCAGAAAGTGGTTAAACACGCCTGTATGCCTTATCCAGGCGAGGAATGAAGATGATCGGGGAGTATTGCAGGCGAAAAAAAAGATTCCTGTCCCTTTAGATCTTGAAGTGGCAAGAGAAATTTAGATGAAAAAAGAGAAAAATTCGGAAAGAAGAAAAGCTCCAAGGGTTCTGGTTAAAGTAAATGTTCAACTCTGGGAAGATTATAAGCTTGAAAAAAAGGCAAAAGGATATATAAAGGATATCTGCCTTGAAGGGATGTGTGTCGTAACTAATATTCGTTTTTCTTTAGGCACGGATTTGATTTTCTGCCTTAATTTACCCGAGGACCTTAAAATTAATATATATGGAAAAATTATCTGGGAGAGGGAAGACGAAGAAGTTTTTTTATATGGTGTAAATTTTACAGAGCTTGATTTTAGAGAAAAGCCAAAACTTTATAGATTCATCCTTGTCACAATTTTAATGAATGAAAAAAAATGAATCCCCCTTATTTAGTGTAGGGATTTGAATCATCAAACCCACCTTTTTTTATATAAGGATATGATACATAAAATCCGTATAGTTATATTATACGAATAAAAGCGGTGGGCTTGATGAATCAAGCCCCTACAAGAAATAACCCAGCAATAAATAATGGATTGACTTTAGATTTCTCTTTTGATAAAAGCAAAGGAGATAATCGAAAAGAATTGGTTGTAGTTGGAAAGGAAAGGAAAAATCCCAAGATACTGCATAATTGAGAGAGAATTTAAGGGGAATGCGTATAATTAATGATCAAGATCAATTCAGAAAATTAATCGATAGGAGAAAATTAAGACTATAGAGAGGATGTGAAAAAATGGAAATAAACACAAGAGAAAAAACTGATATTATTATTTTTGATATCGAGGGAGAAATAAGAAGATCGGATATAACCGATATTACTCTTCACCAGCTCGTTAAAGATCAATTGGATGCCGGCAAAAGGAATATACTCCTCAATTTTCAGAATGTCGATTTCATTGACAGCTTTGGGGTAGGGGAGATCTTAGCCAGCTATATTTCTACTCATAATTTAGGGGGGAAACTTAAGTTAGCAAAAATATCAAAGAAACTTTTCCTCGTCTTTCAAGTCACAATGCTTACTAAAGTGCTTGAAATTTTTGACGAAGAAGAGATAGCCTTGGATAGCTTTATTAAAGATGAAACTGGGGGATAATCTTGCCAATTGAGTTCGGTAAAAAGGAAAAGGGAAAATTTGAAGATAAAGGTTATGAAGGTCGTTTATATGATATGATGCGAAAAGTCATATCTGGATTAAGTACTGCTTTAACCATTAAAAAGACAGAAGATTTGCCTCGTTATCCTAAAATACCTCAAGATATTCCAGAATATTTTAAGGATGCTGATTTAAAACAACCAGATGCTATATTAGGAGCATTATATTTATCTAAGGAAAATGAATTATTACCTATAAATACTCCATTGAGACAAGTCTGGTATGCATTTGAGAAATTAGTTTTACAAAAATTAGAGACCCCGAGAATGCACCCAGTATCGGCATTCTACTCAAACTTAAAAGATTTAATTGAAAACTCAGATTTAATGTATGCTGATTTCAATATTCTAAATCCACCTAATAA
>LAZR01000959.1_pt1 | contig 19608 bp, 27 predicted proteins | sample 329461 | NCBI WGS metagenome assembly LAZR01 (sample SAMN03002196, study PRJNA259156) | marine sediment metagenome | biome: sea floor; feature: Hydrothermal impacted sediments; material: marine sediment; isolation source: Loki non-amplified sample from Loki's castle hydrothermal vent sediment ...
GTATCTAATCGACTAATCCACTGCACTTCCAAATCTTTCGCATCGTCAAAGAACACGCCCTGGGCCAATACCATTAGCTTGACATTTCGGCCATACTTCCTGAGTGCGTGGTGGATAGCGCATTTTTGGCCGTTTCTTGCCTCACTGAGATGTTTACTCAACCGCAGCGCAGCCGTTTTATTGGTGATCCCAACATACAGCTTTCCGCTCGGAAATCCAATTGCGTACACTTCAGCCATTATACTAAATCCCACCGAGCAACTTCAACCTTACGACACATCAGGCTTATTGCCACCGTTTTGACATCCAGCTGGTTGTCCTTACAAGCAACGTGAGGATACCACGCATACGTGCTGCCGCCAGCCGGCAATACGGCCATCAATCCCAGCATCCAGTTGGGCCACACAAAGAGGCTCAACGGCTCCAGGACACGCACGGTATGTCGTGGCCCATACCAGGCTTCAATGCAAAATCGGGCCACAAATTGGTGGGCGTCTATTTCCCCTTGAAGTACTGTGTCAATTGCGTCAACGACCTCAGACATTTGGCCAGGCGTGAGGTTTTCAAGATACCTCACCGTCATGTGAAGATCAGGCCGCTTGGCAAAACGCAGGCACACATAGTAGTTTTTCATTGTCGTCATTGGTACGGCTCCCACAATTAAAGCAAACGAAATTCTACCAGAAAATAATTATATTTGAGACTGCGAACAGCACCCCGGCTTTGTCATGCTGCTTGCCCCCAACTCGGTCCTGTTTCAGTATCAACTTTGAACGGTACATTTGCCGTGACGCATTCTCGCATCAGGTTGCCAAGTGCCTCGGCCTCGGCCCGATCCGCTGCTGAGTGATCAATCTCATCATGGACTTGTAGCTGAATAGCAAATCCGGCCGCGTCCGCCTCAACCATGGCAATCTTGCACTGGTCCCCGGATGACCCTTGGATCAAACGGTTGAGTGCCTTGTACACCCAATCATAGCCGCCGCCATCCTTCTCAGGAAATCGGCAGCGCCTACCACTGACCGTGAGGATGTAGCCCCGAGCCGCAGCCGTCTCCAAGGCTTTCTTTGCCATCTGCTTGACAAACGGAGCCCTGCGATTGAACAGGTCGATGACTGCCTGGGCTTCATCCCCAGCAATCTCAATCTGTGCGCCGCGTCGGTTGGTGATCCACTTGGTTGGTAAGCCCAGGTCATGTGCCAGCTTAGCGCCGCCCATTCCGTAGCACAAGCCCAAGAAGATGATCTTGGCGTTGGTTCGGCATTCCTTGCTTGGCTCCAGCAGACCGTAGATGATGCGGGCCATCATTGTGTGGTTATCGGTCGTGGGGTCATTGCGGTATTTGTCAGCTGCTGCCTTGGCTCCGTTGTAGCCGCACAACTCGGCATAATGAACCAGCCATCTTGGCTCCTGCTGAGAGAAGTCATTACAGGACCAAATCGCACCCTCATCCGGGATGTAGATTGACCGCCACATTTTGGCAAAGTCATCCCTGGATGGTTGCTGCTGAAGGTTTGGGTCACAGCTTGATATACGGCCATATCTGGCCCCTTTGCCATCGCCTGTCCCAGAATCGCTTTCCCTACGCAATTGGTTGAAGGTGCAATGAATCCTGTCACCAATGGCGTGCCGACGTATAGATGCAGCAAAGGTGCTGCGTAGTTTGAGCACCTTGCGTGCCCTGATCAAGGCGTCCCCAACCGGATGTTTGAGAGCCTTCAGGAAGTCGTTATCAACCGACAGCTTGCCAGTGGGCGTCAATGGAACAGTGGCCCCGATATGCTCAATTGCCGCAGCCATACATTTCGGTTTGGTCACGTCACCAACCTTGATCCGCACGCCCGTGTGGTGGAACACCTCAGCCAATTTGGTCTGCTCCTCTTCAAGAGCCCATTTCTCAACCCGCTCCAATTGGTCAAAGTCGATCCGCACGCCACGCCGTCTCATCTTCACCAGCACTGGCAGCAGCCTTGATTCCAGGTTGTAGACTCCCCAGAGGCCCTGCTCCTCAAGTTCACGCTCCTGGCGCCTGAGCAACTGAAGAGGCAGCACCGCATCCTGGATGCCGTATTGAGCCGCATATCGGGCTGGTAGTTTCCACATCTCAGACTTAGGGTCAATGTGGTAGGCTGATGCCGCATCCTCCAACATCGTCTGGTCTTTTCCCGGCAGACCCCGGCGCAGTGCTATGTTGTCCAGGGAATAAGAGAATTGAAGCTCATCCAGCAACGGCTCTGCGATCTGGCAATCCCGGAACCACTTGGCCTGGGTGAACTCAATGCCTGCCTCAGCAAGGTAGTCAAGGTCAAACTGGATATTGGCACCGCAGACGTCACCGGTGAATGCCTTGGCTTGATCCTGGAGATATAGCATTGCCATCTTGGGATCGGTCACGTTGTCTCCGCCCGCGTGACGGATCGGTACATATTCGGCCGGGCCATCTTCGATGGCGAATGAATAGCCGACAATGTAGCCCCCACGCCGCACTCCTGGGCCCAGGGTCTTCAGCTTGTTGTCACGGCACTCCAGGTCGATTGACACCCGGCTGGCCCCCGTCCAAGACGGCAGCTCCGAGACAATCGGTGGCTTGTATGCCACGTCCGGCCTAAATAGTGGTTGTTGGATATAAGTCAAGAGTGTCGTCCTTCAAGTATTTAGCGAGAACTATGCAAAGGTGATTGTGAGTAGTTCTATCCATCAAGAATGGAATGAACCACTTCAGGTTGGGCGCCAACGGTATGTTGAAGATGTGCTGGTTGGTGTTGACTATTTCAACCTGCTCGTTGGTCGTGGTCCTGGCGTGAAGCACAGCATAGGTCTTATTACCCCAGAAGCAGTGGACGATGAAATCATTGCCTTGGAGTTTGGTAAACTGAGCCCAATCACTCAACTCCGTCTTGACGCCAGTTTCCTCCTCGTATTCTCTGACCTGGCACTCTTGAGGCGTCTCGCCATCCTCAAGGTGACCGCCGATCCCGTTCCACCGGCCGATCACGCTCTTGGGTCCGTGGTTCTTCTTGATGAGCAAAACTTGGCTCATTTCTTTAGTGAACATCAGGCCCATCGAATATTCTTGCTTTTTCATAATTGTCCCTCAGAGCAACGCACACATTTGCATCCATCTGTATGGGGAGTCGCTGATATTTCCCTCATCGCCAGGCATCGGAAGCAAGTACAGGCCCCGTCTGGCTTATGAGCATAACATTTGATCCCCAACTCCTCGTTCAAGGCAAGTGCAAGTACATTGGCGAGTACATTGGCTTCAGATGGGGGGTCCAAGTCTGAATATGACCTGGGCACTCCACCATCGGCCGCATTGTCTCGATGGTTCCCCGCCTCAACAATGCCCTTCTCACGCAGCACTGATTCAATCAGCATTAGGTATCGCCTGGCGTCTCGGATGTCGTCAAGAATTCCCTCGGCCCTCGGGTCATCCTGGACAGCCTTGAAAATATCCCACCCGAATTTCTCAGCGCACATTTCCATACGGTCAAACTTGCGGATCATGACCATGTAAGCGCCGATCCCACCACGTTGCTTCCAAGATGGTCCATAGCTCTCATGGGCCTTTTTGAGTCCGGCCGCGTCCTCCAGGGCAATCGCATCGATGAATTTCAGATGGCCCCCGCCGTCACTACTGTTCGTTGTCGCCATAATGACCGCTCCATAGCCAATCTGGGTATCGTTTCCATTCATAGTCCCGCAAAAATTCCAGGATCGCATCTGGAATACATTCCTCACGGCCAAACCATTCTTCCAGGGACACCAGGGCATTCTCGAAATTCTGGTTGCCCATCGCAAGCTGCTCGTGACAGAAAAGCACCGCATCCAAGGCGTCAATCGCCCGAGCCCAATGGCACTCTGTTGGCCCCAACCCGTCCGTGTTCATCAGGTCCATCTCATCGGTCAAGGTTTTCTCAGCAATTTGAACACCAAGGCAGATCTCATGGAACATCCCTTTAGCAGAGGCCGGGATGTCACCCGTCCACCGCTCCGTCACGTCATGCTCAAGCATATAGATGATGAGCGCTCTTGAGGCGCCTGGGTTGAGGTATAAAAGTAAACTGACCGCGTTGTAGGTATGGTGGCCCACCGTCTCACCGACGCCTACGGTTGGCACGATGTGCCACCGCTTCACGGCCCCGGCTTCACGCCGCATGGCCACATTTTCATAGGTCTTTTCATCCATTTCGTTTCTCCAGCCAATTACAAGCCGCCAGACGCCAATCCGAGCGCAGGTTCATATTGTCCCCCAAAATCCGCTGCGCAGCAAGCACCCTCTGGGCTTGGTTCATTTCGGTCCCTTTGTAGGTTTGAATGGCCAGCATCATCGGTATAGCCGCCTTGCGACAGAACCAATCACGTATGCCCAAGGGAACATCGTCATTTAGGACCATTTCCACGTCACGGTCGAATGTAGCAACATCACCGCTTGGGATGAGGTTGGTCACCTCAACAACACCATTCTCGTATGGGCAGGTGCGGCGGAACTGCTGTGATGGATAGGCCTGGGCCGCCATCTTGTCCATCAACGCTCGATGATGGTCCAAGTACAAGTGAAGATTGTTGGTCACCTGCCAATATTTCCCGACGCTACAGCCGATCATTACCGCGAGATATTCCTGGAGCATCGAGAAGTGAACCGCGTTGGCTCCCAGAGCGCCCCACACCGCGTCATTTGATCGGTTGGTGACGGTCATGTCCAAGGCCCCGGTATCCGTCCGGCTGAAGAACACCTGCGTGTTACAAGGCAGGTCTTTTGTGTTTCTCTGCAGATCATGACCCGCGTCCCACATCGACAGTACCTGGCGCCGGTCGTATCGGTCCTTTTTCAAGGCCTCGGCTATGGGTGGTAATTGATCAAAGCCAAAATGATGTCGCCAACGATAGCCGTAGGCCGCATTCAACGACACGCCGTCATCTGAAAATGACGCCATCCTGGGGACGATGTCAGCCAAAAATTTGACATCATCACGGCCCGCCAGCATCCACAGAGCCTCAAGGATGTGGAAGAATGGATTGGCATCACGTTCCGGCCAGAACATGACCCGCTCCATCGGATGCTGATAGCAGATTGACACAGGCCCCAGCACCTTGAGCACCGGCCCGTTGCGGCTTGGAAATTCGTGGCCCATTGTTTTCATCATGTGCATGACTTCTGGCAAAGCCTGATGGACGTTTCTTGCTGTTATTGTTTGCATGTTTTCCACCTTTGTTTTGAATTTTCGCTCACTGTCATCAATTCCAAATGATACGGATTACAACAGGCCCGGACCCGACAGCTGTGGTCCACCGTTATGGTCTCAGGGATTTCGCCCTTGAACAATGCGTATGCGAGCCGATGAACCCAGTGACTCTTGCCGTTGTACCACATTTTACCATATCCACGGTCATCCTTACATTTCTGCCATTCCCAGCAACCTGTTTCCTTGTTCAGCTTGAGGCCCAATAATAGCCGCTTCATCGTCTTGAAGCAGAATATCTCAGGCAACTCATGACCAGGATGAAACTTGTATAGTCTGTCCATCTCACTGCTCCCTCACATCGTGAGCGATACAAGTCGCCAACGGCTCCCACCGACGTGCTCTACAACACAGATGAAGTTGACGCGGACCATTGCTCCAAAACCATTCTGCGCATCCAGGTAGGATGAAATTCGGTATTTGCCGCCTCCCAAATGGAAAGTGATCTCGGAATAACTCACACCAGCCCAAAACCCAGGCCATTTAGCAGTGCTGGGGCACTTCAAGCGGCTTGTTACGAAGTCCTGGGCCATCGTATATGCGGAGCATTCGTCATGCTTTGGTCGTGCTTCAGCCTTTACTCGTGCGGCGGCCTTGGCTCTGTTTCTCTTCAAGGCCTCGGCTCCCAATTTTGTCTGCTCTTGAGTCTGCGGCTCCTTGGTCTGGGCCAAGGGGATTAGTGATTGGCGTAGTTTCGCGTTGTCATCAGACGCAAGCCCCCACAGACTGGACACCAACAATCCCAGCATAACCGCTATAAGCATTGCTGTGATCGCGTACACTATGGTATTTTTCTCTTGTTGGTCTGTCATCTCACTACCCTCCCAAACACTTCACTAACTCGTCATCACTGATTAAAGCATACGCTATAAATCGCAAAGTCAAAATCAACGCACAGGATATTTTCTTTTCATGCGCTTTTTGTCAAGCGCAACCTTGCAATACTTAAAATGCTCGCACAGCCAGTGCTCAACGGTTCGCATATCCCATATGGACCAATAGGATGGCCAACGGTCCCCCCAAGCTCGCTCAAGAATTTGACGCATACAGCCCAAGGCAGCCTCACGGCCGGATACGCTGCCATATGAGACCTTTTCTCCCACCAACCGGCTGAGGCCCAGGGCAGCACCAGGTCCGATGGATGCCCACGTCATTATGTCCGGTGCGTTTTCCAGCAGCCGGGTATGTCGCAGGTCAGTCACCACCTCATAAGCCATGAACGGCCCGAAACAATCGGCCGGCAGGAGCATGTTGTGAGCATCCTCAAGCCTCGGGGTTCCGGCTGGCCCACGGAACATAATTCTGAGGCACTCGACACGCCCTGCATTGGCCTCGATGGCGTCATCAATCAGCTTGAGGCAGCCCATCAGCTTGTTCATCCCGTATGGCGTATGGACCATGTAGCCTGCTCCTGTCAAAGGCTTGACGTCCCTCAGCAACTCCTCGGCCTTGTCCCGGTCCCAAGAGTCTCCGTCCTTGAACAGGCCCTCGTTGACGAGAATCTCCAGCGTGGAAATCTTGTTGAACAATCGGCAGGCAACCATCATCCAAATCACGCAAGGATCATTCCGGTGCGGTTCTCTGATATGCTCCTTGATCCATTGGGTCGTTTTGTCATCCTCGCGGAACACGTTGCAGAAGAACCAATCCTGGAACGCTTTGTCCTCGGACCACGGAGCCTTATCACCATTCCGCTTGCGCAAATAAATCCGGTATCGTTCCCGAGCCGTGCGGAAATACTCGTTGACCTCGGCATCTATTAGTTTGAACTCTTTCATATTCCTAATGCCTCCTTGATTCTCTGGAAAGCACTTTCCCGGTTGTGCCATTCAGCATTCAACCCGTTGTCAGTGAAGTGCTTCATGGCCCGCTTGTTGGTGCCGTGCTTTGAATTGGTGCCCTTTGGGTTGACATCCTCTTTGTCGGGATTTTTGGCCCGCCGTCTCTCATTAACACACCTCAAGCATTCCACTAACGGCACATCAAGCCCGATGATAAGATGATCATCAGGGTAGGCCAAGGCCAATTCAGTGATGTGAATCTTGTCGGTGCTCAGGAGCAGACCCTCAAACAGCACGTTGTGCCCGGCATCGTGGGAGTCTTGCACGGCCTGGAATACCTCAGCATACGTCTTAATGGTATCGCAGCCGCCGCAGGGTGACTCGTAATGACCGATGATCACGAGCGCCTTGGCTGTGTGGTGGTGGTGGAGGATATAGCCAAACGGGTGCTTGCGGCCTGGTCGCTGAATCCTGCTTTGGCCATTGGTGTACTCGGCCATCACTCTGCGGGCCAAGGTGGATTTCCCTGACCCGCTTGTTCCTCTGATGTTAACTATCATATCACGCCTCCTGATTTTGTGATCTCTTTGTACAACTCCTCGGCCAGATGCGCATATGCCGCTATGCCATTCTTGCCGCCACCATTGACTGACCAGCAATTCTCAGCCACTTCATGAACCCGGCCGAAATCATGGGCCAGGGTGATGGGCCTGTAGCCAACCTTCATCTCAAGCAGCTTGCGGTCGCCAACAAACTTGCGTGCCCGCTCCAGGGATGTGGCCACGACCTCATCCTTGCGTTTGTTGTAGGCGTCCAGCTTGAGCGCCACGGAGTCTGAATAGTAGATGACCCCTGGGGCAAACTGATAGAACTTCTGATGCCGGTATGGCGAGAGCATCGAAATGGTGGCCTCACCCGGCTCAATATCGCCAGCCCAAAACGAACACTGGCCCACCTTGACAGTGACATCCTTTTCCTTAGCCAACTCTGTGGCTGCTCGATGGCCGGTACAAATCACGGTCGGCCCGGGCCACTTGGTGTCGCAGCCCTGGATCGTCACCCCAGTCGGCATGATGGTATTGACCGTGCCGACAATGTCCGGCGTGACAATGATATGCCTCTGGGCAATGTGCCGCACCTTCATCGCATACCCGAGCCCCTGGGCAAACGGCTCATCGATGTGCTCACCAAACAACCGCTCGATGATGTCCACGCCATTACCGGCCCCACGGTCCATGAACCGCTTGAGCCAGTGGCGGATGAATAGGTTGCTGCTTGCTTCTGAAGCTGAAAACTTGTCCTGGTCATCGAACACCCTCACGCCAAGACCCCGTTCACGGAGCACATGGGTGACGATTGAGCCAGCAAGTCCTGCGCCTATAACATTGATCATGGTTTTCCTCCAATTAGATTCATCACCCAATTAAAGCATACGCTATTTCTCGCCAAAAGCAAATTTATTCTCCACGTCCTTGAGGATGTTGAACAAAAGCTCACCCTGCAAGTATTTCCGCTCCACCTCAGACAAGGCCACTTCTGGGCACTCCTCCAGAATAGTGAAGATGAAATATGCTTCACCAAATACATCCCAGGCAAATTGCAGAACCTTGTTGTGGCCTTTGCCTGCCCTCAATGCGCCCCTATGATCAGCAAATCGGCGCCAAATGTGCTTAGAACTCCCAATGTACTGATGACCTGTTATGGTACATCGGATGCTGTATACGCCGCATATCACTGGATCATTGGGCCGAACCATCAGGCATTGCCTCCAAAAATTCTTTGGCCGCCTTGGATACCTCTGCCCAGGGTGTCAGCCCTGCTCGGATTTCGCGCGTATCCTTGCCAGGTGGGTAATGACCGTTGAGGTGGCTTTTCCATTTGCAAAGCACCGTCTCAACTTCCTGGAGACGCACCGGCCGATCAAATGCTGGAGGCGCCAAAAAGCCTCCAAACTCCTTGAGGAGCATGTCCACGACCTGGTTGATGACCTTGCTCATATCTTTCGGCCTGGCGTTGTCCGCATAGCCGGTCTCAATTCGCCAGAGCATCAGCACGGCCTTGACCGGGTCTTTGAACATGAAGATGGCAGCCTTGTCGAAGTCGATGGACACGCCCAACACGCAGTCCAGCATATCGGCCACCTTGAATGCCATCCAGGGCCCAAAGGCTGAGTGTTCCTTGACCCGGGCCGCTATGTCTTTGAATGTCCTCATTGTGCCCGTGTCCTTGCCGATGATGTAGTAGACCATCTGCTCAGGCTTGGTATATCTCTGACTCAGCCAGGCAACCGCGTTGATACACTTCTGGCCCCGGAAATGCCGGCGCTCAGCCGCCCGTTTCCACCGGCCGCCAATCGGCATTTCGGTCTCATTCTTGGCCGCCGCTGCCATAGCGTTCCAGAACAGCGCATCCTCAAACTCACTGATGCAGGTAGCCACGCCGCAATCATAAAAGCACCAATAGGCCACCAGCCATCGGTATTTCCGGTCACGATTCCAGGGCACTTTGCACAGTGCCAGGTACACTGGGTCAAGGTCATACGTTCTCAACAACTGCTTGCCAAAATCAATGATTGATTGTCTTTCGTACATTATTCACATTCCTTCCTGCCTGTCTCAAGGTCCAATCGGCATGAGCTGGCGTCCTCATCAGTTGACTTGATGATCCCGGCCCGCTTGCCGCCCACTTGATAGGTTGCCAGGCCTTTGCATCCCAATTCCCAGGCCCTCATATACAGATTCTTGAAATCAATCCATGGCGTATCCACGGGCACATTACAGGTCTTGCTCACGGCCGAGTCAACACAAGATGAGGCCGCAGCCAGGACGGCCAAGTGCTCAACAACCGTTACATCCTGAGCCCGCTTGCCCTTGGTGCTGAACACCCGCACGCCATAGTCCTCATAATTGGCCTCAACATCGCCCTCGGGCATTTTGACTGTCCGCCTCTGGCTGTAGGCAAACACCGGCTCAATCCCAGATGAGATGTTATCAGCACAAAGGCTGATGGTTCCGGTGGGTGCGATTGAGGTCAGATGGCTATTGCGTATGCCATGCCGTGCAATCAATGACCGCGTTTCCTGGTCCAGGCCCTGTATGAACGGAGCAGCAAGGTATTTGCTCTTGTCATATCTCGGAAAAGCACCCTTTTCCTCAGCCAGCAAAGCTGATGCCCTGTATGCTTCCTGGGCCAGAGTCTTGAGAATCTGCTCGGTGGCAAGAACAAAACCCGCATTGCCGTAGGGGTACCCGAGCGCCTCAAGAGCATTCGCCAACCCGGTAACACCAAGACCCATCCGGCGTGTTGCCTTGGCCATTTTCTCCTGCTCATAAAGCGGGAATGAAGCCAGGTCCGTGACGTTGTCCATGGCCCGAACCACGTGGGGGATGTCCTTGGCAAACTGGTCGTAGTCAAAGAACGTCGTCCCGTCGTGGTCCTTGATGTATCTGGTCAGGTTGAAAGAGCCCAGGAGGCACGCACCGTGCGCGGGCAGTGGTTGCTCGCCGCAATTCGAAACGAGAATCCCGTCGTTGGTACCTGTAGCTACGAAAAACTTGCCAGTTTCATCGACCGTACCGCAATATACGTCTTCCTTCTCGTCAAGATGTTTGACCGAAACGACACGATGGTCATCCCTCTTGATTCCATTTCGGTGGTGAACATGGAACTCTTGCCCAAGCCCCTTAGTGCCTTCAAAGGGTACATGATGCTCCAACGGCATATCTTTGCCGTTTGTTAATCGCAAGTAGCCTTTTTGGTTGGCCCGGTAGGGATATACGCTTGAGATGTGGTGGCCGGGTTGGAGGTGTTGTGCTTCAATACTCCCCCCACCAACAAGAAAAATCTCGTGCGTGGGGGTGCAAGTGACGATACCCCCATTGTCCAACACTACCTGAACCAGACCTGCCTGTCGCTGCGTTTTTCTGATGTTACGCATGGTTCGATAGACAAGTTTGCCCGTGCTGGTTTGAGTCAGGACGTCAACAGTTTTACCAACAAGACTGTCAAACCGCTTATGGCCATGATCTGTCCAGACTTTTGTATCCCCTGTGAAGCAAGGATTGGTTGCAATAATCTCCTCGCAATAGGCCAAGTTGTTCATCTTGTTGACCGTGTCGATGAAGATGATCCCTGGCTCCGCCCAATCCCAGGCAGACCGCATGATCATTTCCCACAGCGATTTGGCGTCAATTTCCCGGTAGGCCTTGCCGCCAAATCGCAGCGTGAATGGCTTGTCCTCTTTCACAGCCAACATGAACTCATCAGTCACTGCTATGCTGATATTGAATCCGGTCAACTGATAGACGGCCTGGAGCGCCGTGTACCATTGCTGCCATACAACCGTCCCCGGCTCCGCAAGGGCCAATTGCTCCATGATCGGCTCTGCCGCCTTTGGCGGTTGCTTGGCGTGGACAAACTCCTCAATATCTGGGTGGTCCACCCGCATGACGCCCATCTGCGCGCCACGTCGGTGGCCAGATGAGGCGATACATCGACAGATGGCGTCGTATATCTGCATGAAGGAAACCGGCCCTGATGAACTTGATTGCAGCTTTTTGATCGTGGCTCCGCGTGGCCGCAATGTTGAGAAATCATAGCCGATGCCCCCGCCCATCCTCATCGTGGTGGCAGCCTCTTTGGCTATGTCCATGATGGAGCCGTGACCATCCACAAAGCTATCCTCAATCCGACCTGCCACGAAGCAGTTATACGCTGTCACCGCCTTGCCCTTGGTCGATCCGATGGCACTTTGAATCCGGCCGCCAGGCATGAATCTCATACTCAGTAACGTGTCGCGGAATGCCTTAAAATGGTCAGGGTTATCTGACAAGGCTCCTGCTACTCTGTTCATTGCCTCTTTGAATGACTCACCCTTAGATCGGTACTTTTCTGCGTGTATGCTCTCGCTAAATGCCAGTGTAGGTCCCATTCTATGTTCCCCTTCTGTGGTTATGTGCTTACTCGTAATTCCAATATAAAGTTTCCCGTTCGGAAAACCAATTGCATATACCTCAGCCATATTATTTCCTACAGATTATTACTTTATCCACAGCCCGAGTAACGGCTGTATAGAGCCACCGCGTAGCGTGTTGTCTGAATATCTGGCTCTCGTCAAAAATGAAAACGTCAGGCCACTGTGAACCTTGAGACTTATGTACAGTTAGGGCATATCCAAAATCGAAGCACTGTGCCTCACGGATTTCATAGTATGCCAACTGGTCCTCAATACCTTTGAAATAGTGGGTGTGGGCTGTGACGGTGACCACGTTACCATCAGCCTGAACTGACAAGCTCATCAACTCCATGCCGTCAACCAACTCGGTGTCAGTGACTTCCCATAGCGTCCCATTCAGCAGGCCCATTTCACGGTCATTGCGTAGGCACACCACTTTGTCGCCAGTCGAGGGCAGAAGGTCTTCACCCCTGCCCAGGAGTCGTCGCATCTGGAGATTGACCTGGCGCCGCGTGAGGTTCTTGCCAACCAGAATCTGATCGGCATTCATGACCCATTCCTGATCCGGCTTGCCGTCAACCACCCGGCTGTCCCCGTATTGACCGGCCCTCAAATCCTCACCCAACCGCACCTTGGTGGCCAACTCGATGATCGGATTGCCAGCCGCTTGTCGGTGAATCTCGGTCAGCATGATGTCCGGCTCCACGTCGGTGAAGTACCCACTGCCCTTGACTGGCGGCAATTGCGCAGGGTCACCAAGCACCAAAATCTTCACGCCAAAACTTTCAAGGTCACGCCCAACCCATTGATCCACCATGGAGACTTCATCGACTACAATCAGGTCCGCATGCTGGATTTCCGAGTCAGGATTGAGGATGAAGGATGGTCGTTTGAGCTTTTCCTGCTCATCTTTGATGGCCACTTTGAGCTTCTCGATCTCGGGATCATCCTCGTGCGTCTGCTCAAGTTCATCTTGAAGCTCAAGCAACTTGAGCCTGGATCGGCTTGACGGCATATAGATGAGGCTATGGATGGTGCTGCAGGGAGATCCTTTGGCTGACATTACTGATGCCGCCTTGCCAGTATAGGTGCAGAACACAACCCGGCCTGCCCCTTCAGCCAAGTGTCGGGCCAACGTAGTCTTGCCCGTCCCCGCGTAGCCAAACATGCGGAATATCTGCTGATCAGAATACTGGCCCTGCAGCCAGCGGTGGACCATGTCCATTGCCTTGAGTTGTTGTGGGCTCCATTTCATCCTTTGCGCCCCTTGCCCGTCACGTACATCCAACAATACAATATCACTATTATAACCGCTGGAATGATCCAGCCTGTTTGTTCCTTCATGATTTCCCCTTTTAGTTTTCACTCCACGCCCCCGTGGGGTGGCCGTGCCCCGCGTAGTGAGGCACGGCCGTCTGTGGGGTGATGGGTCTAAAAATGTTCCTCCTCGTTTGAACCTGGAGCCACGACTGACTCGTTGGTTGAGCCGGTGTGGTCGGCCTTGGCCGATCCGCCGTGGACGCTTTTCACGAGCGCCAAGCCAGCGTGGAGCAGGCCTTCATAATCTCCACCAGGGACGTTGGCGCTGGTTGCCATGTCACCGCAGGCCGGGTCAATCTTGAAATTCTTGTACGGCTGACCCTTCTTGTTCTTGTCGGCCACGGTGGTGATGGTAAACCGGAAACCGAACATGGGCGGATTGTTCTTGATGGTTCTGATCCGGGTCATCAACTGACCCTTGTAGACCTTGATCTTACTGGATGAGAAGCTCACCACAACCGGCTCCTCTATGCTCTTGCCCTCGGGTCCGTCGATCAAGTACCCGTAGACATAGTGGGTCTCAACCAGGTCGTGGCCATCCGCCGTCTCCAGCTTGAACTTGTCCTTGGCCTTTGCGATGATGTCGTTGACAAACGGATCACCCGGCTCATAGAAACCAACGAGCCCCCCACCGTCGTCACGCTTGATCCATTCGACGTATTGGGTCTCTTTGCAGCACGCCACGAAGCAAACCTGCTTGCCGTCGCCGTACAACTCGTTGGTCACCGTGTTGTAAAGGTCGCCAACCTCGGCACCCTCGATGAACTTGGCGTGGCCCTTCTCAACCTGCGGGCTGAGAGCCTGGACTATGCCAAGGAATGGCATCAGGACATCACCAGCCCCGACATTCTCCATTCCACCACCGGCAAAGGCCCCAAAATCGACCTGTGCCAACGCTGCGTTTCTCTTTGCTAAATCTCCCATATTGATGCTCCTCAAATAAACTTTATGCGGTGGACTCTTTTATGTGCTCCGCCGCAGGGCACAGTCCCTACTCACTCGGCAGGGTGATTTTCGTTGATCGCTTATCGTAGATGCCGAAAATATCAGCAGGAATTTCGTGGCCCTCTTTCAATTGCTTGCGAACAAAGGCCGTGAGACTTGCGGCCTCAACTTTCATTTCCTGCTTGACCCCGGCTGCGTGTAAATCTTCTCGCTCCAGTAATTCCTTTTTGAGCGCCTCAGCGTCCTCACCGCGTTGGGTATCGAACGCCACCACGATCTGACGTTTGATCAACCCGCTGTGCTTATTCGCAATGAGCCAGGCGTAGGCTTGGACCTTGCGATTGCCAATAGAAGCATACACGGTGGTCTTGGCCTCAATCTTGATCCCGGCCCTGTTGATGAACTCCTTGAGCCCCAGGGTGTCCATATGCCCAGGGATGTCAAATTCGTCAACTTGACGGAGCCTTGCCTGGGCGTCTTTGAGATCTTGTTGAGCCTGCGCCACATCAGCCTCGGCCTTGGTAAGCAGCTTCACCAGCTCATTCAGCTTGGCAAATGCTTCTTCTTTTGGTTCATCATCCTCACGGAATGCTGCGTATGGGTCTGCTGTGCTCATTTTGTGCTCCTCTTGTTTAGGTGTTGTGATTGTTTTCGTCGCACTTCTGGATTAGTATATCGGCGGATACCAGATTGCAACATCTTCGCCTTGGCCATTATATCCACTCTCGGAACGAGTCACCCTGTACCACTTCTGATAAATGAAGACCTTTACGCAAGGTCTCAATGATTCTGGCATCGGCCCGCACTGCCTCAGCACATAGGTCGATGTAGTGGACCTTTTCATCTTGGCCGATCCGGTGCGGCCGGTCCTCAGATTGTAGCCGGTCGATAAGATGAAAACTGTTACTATAGTATATACACGTTTTAGCCATGTTCAACGTGTAGCCCATCCCGATGGCCGATGGTGAAGCGATTAGAAATTGCACGCCACCACTCTTGAACAGATCAATAGCCGCGTCCCTTGGTCGGCCGGTCACCGTCCCGTTCACTATAACAGAATTGCCTTGCATCATCTTCAAGTTGCTGATGAGTCGATGATCCTCTTGGAACCGAGCCCAGATGATCGCTTGGTGCCCTAAATCCTCGCAAATTTCTTCCACCAAATCCAGCCTCGGATTTCCCCCGTCAATCGACACCAACGCCTTGTCGTCATCCGATCCTGGCAAATAGCCACATACTATCTGTTGGAGTCTCAAGAGCCTCACTATGGCCAACTCCGCTGTGAGAGCCCCCAACTCTGCTTCAACCTCATACTGCTCGGCCAACTCGGTATACAAGGCCCGCTGCTTGGGTGTCAATTTGAAATACCGCTTGGAGTAAACCTTTGGTGGAAGGTCCAGTACATCTTTCTTGAGGAGTCGTGAACCCAGCTTCAACAACTCGTGGTTTAGTATGCCCAAATTCTTGTAGGCCACGCACTGCGGGAATGATCTGTTCTCACCCAAGTGGACTGTTTCCCAAATACCGAAAAAGGTTTTGAACACCGTGTAGTCGCTGATGTGATATTGCTTCCAAACGTTCGGGTCCAAGAATTTCAACTGAGTGTAAATCCTAAATGGCTTGCCGCCAATGGGCGTCCCCGTGAGCACCCGCCTGAATGGGGCCGCAACCTTGCTTCCCATAATCCGCTGAGTCCACTTGGCGCCGGGTGACCCGATCCGGTGTGACTCGTCAAGCACGTACATGCAGCGCCTGCGCTTCAAAAAGGCTTTCCATGCGTCTCGGCCACGCTTGGTCCATACGGCATTGTAGCTCATGACCAGGGATGCCAGACCGTCATGATTGAGAGTCTCTTCAAAGGCCCGCGCGTGGTATTTGGCGTCGGTGCTGTACCAAACATGAGACTTCATCCGCTCCATGACCCGATCTGGCATGTGCACAACCATTTCATCACTCACCCAGTTGCGGTGGACACCGTTGGGAGCAATCACTACCAGGCCGTCAATCTCTTTTTCCTCGTAGAGAAACGCCGTGCTGTCGATGATCGGCTTGGTTTTGCCCGTCCCTTGCTCCCAAAACTCACCGCGCACTGGGTCCCACCCATGTTCGGTGAACTCCTTGTGCTGGTGGTCAAACGGCTTTGTCTTGTACTTGTAGGTCATATCTCAATCGTGAATCCACAACAAGGGCATTTGGCATAAGTATCAATAGGCTCACAGACATCATCTGCTGTGAACTCTTCATTTCCGCACACGTAGCACTCTGCCTCAATCTTCACTACCACGAACATTATCGCACCCTCTGTATCATCATGCCCTGAACTTCATAGAAACGGTATCCCAGCATTGCTGGATATTTCGCTATGTCATGACTGAGTCCTTGAATAGTCCTGACCTCAAAGCCTTCAGCGTCGATGTATCGCTCCTGGAATTGCTCCTGGGCCTCTTGCGCTCCTTGTCCATCACGCTTTTGATAGGCCTGCCAGGCAACCAATTCCGCCTTGAAAATATCTTCTTCACCGAGAATACTATAGACCGGCCCGTTGTCGCAGTGGATGGTTATTTCCCATATTTCCGTCATAATTTCTCCTCAGCCAAGGTCGATGTGGCTCTCAATACGTTCTTTCATTAAACTCAAGATGGCCTCACCGTCAGTATATGCCCAGGCAGGCACCGGCTGGTCGTCATCCGTGAGCGTTTCCACTACCCAATCCTGAACCTCGGCTGGTGTCATGCCGATGTGCAAGTCAACCTCGCACCAGGATGGCTCCTCATAGGTAGCCAGCCCTGCGTCCACTGTGCCAGTGATGGGCACCAGTTGGAATTTGAGAGTCACGCCCTTGTACTCAATCTCCACGTCAATCTCTGTGTTGATATAGCTACGCACCGGCCGACCCCCCAACTCTCCATGCCTGGTAGTCTCCAGCCGTCAGGCCCTTGTCGACGAAGGCCTGCCCGATCTTGCTGGGTGGCGTGTGGGTGTTGCTGTACACCGTGATCTTGGCCTTGTCTATATGTATAGTGACTTTTTTGATCACATCTTCCTTGACGTGAACAAACTCGTTTAACACCGGCTTGGGAGCCGCTTTGGCCCGCTTGTTGATCCCCAAAACCCGGCATCGGTGGGTTCGCACTGAACTGAGACTGCGCTTGAGATGGTATGCTATACTCTCATCTGTCCACCCATCCTCGGTCTTGGCCCTGACAACCTGATCCTCTTCATCTGTCCAATCCCATCCGGTGCGATCTGCCTGCGATTGAGTGCTGGCATTCAATGCCACCCGGTATTCATTCATACACCACTTGCACTCATCCCGGTCCTCATAGCTGAAACAATCCAATGCTTTGGTCTTGCCGCACTTGGAGCATTTCCGGCCCTTGGGTGTTGAGGTTACATTGTGGGCCTCATGAAGCGCCAACGTCGTCTTGCCTTTTCCCAGTAGCTGCCACATAGTCTGCTCCTCAGCAATGTGCCGCAAATACGAGCGCCGTCAATATGATCATGTTCCTTGTGGAACAGGTGCTGAACGGCCCGCCCTCAGCGGCATAGTAATAATTGAACCACATTTCTTTGATACGTTTCATTATTTGTCTCCTGCTGCTCTGTTAAGGGCTCTTGTGTAACTGTCTTCACAAGGTTGGCTCAACATCTTGTCGCCCCATTTATTCACAGCCAAGCAAACCCAAATGAACAACCCAAGGCCAAATATACACATGATCAATTTGCTTGTTGCGCTCATAATTGCTCTCCAATTAAAGGATACGCTATAAATCGCAAAATCAAAATGAAATCCAGAAATTTATATCTTGGCTGCGGCCCGCTTGGCTTTCCTGGTAGCAGCATACTTCAGTTTCTGCGCCTCGGTGATGATGCGTTTCTTCTTGGCCGGTGCGGGAGCCTCTGCCGTGATGGCTTCGTTGCGGACTGCCATCTTGGCCAGCTGCTCGGCCCGCCAAGCAGGATTGGCCCACAAAGCCCTCATCTTGGTACTGCGGGCAAACTTCATTGCCGGGTCATTGGCGATTGCTTTGAGTCTTGCACCCACGGCTGGATCATCCTGGACACGTTTCAAATGTGCTGCTTTGATTTTGGCTTTTGTTTCTTCAGTCATGATATTCTCCCATTTTTACTTTGATTGATTTTGTTCCTCACTAATTAAAGCATACAGTATAAATCGCAAAGTCAAAATGAAATCTCAAGAATTTTCTAAAATATCGTCAGGGCAGTCGTCTGGCAGCATATCCACCAGAATAGCCAGCCCCAGGTCGGCTGTCTTATTCCGTCCCAGACCATGGATGTTGGTAGGCTTGACCTTGACCACCTTGAGCGCCGGGTGCTCACACCGCTCGCAAGGCCGCAGCCTCACGGCCTCTTTCATAGGTACAATCGTCTCATGCTCACATACCTCACACTTCACCAGCTTCTCACCAACCTTCAGCATGGTCATTTCCACACCCCCACTTCTCTGATCGTTGCCCCAGGCATGCCGCCTTCAGTGTGCCTGAACCGCTCACAATGCCGCTCATCTGCGTAGGCAACATCCACCTTCTTGTCTTTTATGAATTGCTTGGCCTGTGTCCGAGGCCGCAATGGACATGTCTTGTCGCAATCGTCCTTATGATCGCAGAATTGATGAACGAAGTCAGCCAGCGTGACCCCCACCTTGCTGTATTTGGTCCTGACCCCAACGGTGTAATCGCTTTGTGCCATGATTATTTCCTCCATCCCAATTTGTCTGCTATTTCCAGGCCCCGCGCTCGCATTGCGGCTTGTGCGCAATCACTAGATGGCCTGATATTGTGCAATATTCTGGGCCTGCCTCCGTCAAATTTTTGGCGACGTCGCCCTGATACAATGTCCTGATAACCCCCGCATTCATCTGGACATACTGACCGGAGGCCAGTGCGCCCTTGTCACGTTTGATTGTCCCTACCATCGTGGCTCCGGATGGGAGTGGGCTGGCCTGATACAGGTTACCTTTGTGATTTTCTGTCGTGATTTTCATTTTTGGGTCCTCTCGGTTGTTTTGTTGAGTTGTTTTGTTGGACTCGCAATCGCCGTAACAGTATGTTCCGCATTTTGGACAGGCGTGGCTTTCAGGCAACTTGCCTGCCGGCTGAGTCTCTTTGGGCTGCATCTCGATAACTCGCTCTTGGCCATCGGCGAGTGTGGCGAGGATAGCAGCATCATACTGCTCATGGTAACGGTCGTAATGATCCGCCCCAAGTCGGCAGTTGCCCCCGAGGCTGTAACCATTAGGCTTGCTTGCGTCGGCAGCACCAAACCCCCGGAGCAGGCCGTCGGTAACACTAAAGCCATCTCGGTTGTACTGGTTGCCTTTGGTGATTGTGATTGTGTCGTTCAT
>LAZR01000960.1_pt1 | contig 19606 bp, 17 predicted proteins | sample 329461 | NCBI WGS metagenome assembly LAZR01 (sample SAMN03002196, study PRJNA259156) | marine sediment metagenome | biome: sea floor; feature: Hydrothermal impacted sediments; material: marine sediment; isolation source: Loki non-amplified sample from Loki's castle hydrothermal vent sediment ...
TTAATGATGTATGATGCAACCTACAAGATGGTTATCTTCGGAGATGGTGGATGCGGAAAAACCACACTAACGCAGAGATTTCTTACCAATTTGTTCAAATCCTCAACAACTATGACAATTGGCGTTGATTTCGAAGTGAAAAGTTTAGAAATTAACGGGAAAAAAGTAAAGCTCCAAATTTGGGATTTTGGTGGTGAAGAACGTTTTAGATTTTTATTACCCACCTATGTTAGAGGGGCTAACGGAGCTCTATTTATGTATGATGTCACAAATTATACTTCCTTAGCTCATATTGATGATTGGTTAATGATAATAAAAAAAGAAATAACGGTAGAAGATCATTTTCCTATTATTGTCGTTGGCGGAAAAGCAGATCTCACAGAATATCGTGAAGTAACTAGTGAAGAAGGGATCAATATATCAAAATCGAGGGGAGTACATGGTTTTATAGAGTGCAGTTCAAAAACAGGAGAAAATGTAGAAGAAACATTCAAGGCCCTAACCAGTTTAATGATGCAAAACTCTAATTTACTATGAAGAGATCAATATTATAGATAAAGTGATATAGTATTAACTAAGTTTTAAGTAAAAAGAGAGTGTCTTTTAATAGATATTCAATTTAAGAATCTAGATTTTGTTCCTCTATAACTTTTTTTTGCTTCAATCTCAAATCTCTTCTTCTTAACGAAACCATAATTTGGAAATCCAGATCTTTTTTAAATTCATCCGCGGCTCTAATTATTTTCTCAATTATATTTTCTCTACCATTCTCGGCTTTTATATTGATTCCACCAAACATAGGTATTTCTGAATATTTTTCTAACAAATTTTCCATAATTTCTTCAGGTAGAACATCAGATCGGTCTTTTACAGCAATATTAATTATCTCTTCTAATTTATTGTATATCTCTCGCTTGCTGAATTGGCAAAGTATGCATTTTGAACATCTATTTTTAAAGATTTTTAATATTATTAATCCAGTAATAAATTTAAAATTCCTTATTAAAATATCCTGATCTCCTATGTCAAAATTTTTGATGTGTTGTACTATTGATTTCTCAGCGTTAATATATATATTCGAATAGTATAATGCTCTATCAAAGTATGCTGGTATAATACAAAAGATTCGAGTAAACCAGAAAGCACTAATTCCGTGAGGTGGCTCTTCATAAAAAAGATAATATACTATTCTACCATCTCTTTCTTTAAATAAAGTTGATTCATTCTTTAGCATATTTAAATAAGTCGAAATAGTTGATCGAGCAATCTCTTTAAAAAACTTTTTATACTCTTGCTCAACTTCCCCTGTCGTAATTTTATTTTTTCCCTCTAAATAAAATTTTAAAATAATTCCTAAAATACGATTTTCATGAAGACGCCCTGTTTTTATATGTTGTTCTTCTGATTGATCTTCCCTAAACTGGTATAAGTATGCTATTTCTGGGGCAAAATCTTGAACTATTTTGTCAACTAATTTAAATTCGTTATTTATTATCTGTGCGCTTTCTAATTTAGCATTTTCTAATAAAAATTTTTCAATTTCTGATCTTTCTGACAAGTTTAAAAATCTCGTTGAATAGAAATCTGTTTTTAGCCTATAGATTTATTATTAAAAAACACTAAATTTTTTATTAAAAAACCTATGCTATAATATACTAAAATCTTTTAGTATATTTATTTTTCTGTGTTACTCACATATTTTTTAAGTTATTGAGAAAAACGCTTCTTATTATTCCTAACAACAGTATACTTAAATTAAACTTATCCAATTAATTTAAAAAAAGAGTTTTGAGAAGTAATAAATCGGGTAACTATCCTTTAATTAGTATAGCAGACAATTTATTTTTTCATACCATATTTTTCTTTCCAAATCGGATCTGCTTCTTGTAGTGTCCTTCTCTGGACTTTTCCAATTAAATCTTTTGGTAGTTCACCGATTATTGAGACTGATTGTGGACATTTGTACTTTGTCATGTTATTTACAGCCCAATCTTTGATTTTTTGTGGCGAAAGATCACAATCAGAGCGAATTGCAACCCACGCTTTTATTATCTCTCCATATTCTTCATCAGGTAACCCCACAACAGCAGCTTCAACAATATCTTGATGTCTCATTAAGAGTTCTTCTACTTCCTTAGGATAAACAGAAAATCCTTTACATTTTATAAGTTGTTTCTTTCTATCTCTTATTTCAATAGTACCATCCTCATTCATGAAACCTAAATCTCCAGTTAAAAGCCATAATTTTCCCTCATGCTTCAAAATAGTCTCTGCTGTCTCATCTGGCTTATTTAAATATTCCAGCATTATTTGAGGTCCGGAAACGCAAATTTCTCCAGTATTTTCTACACCAAAATTTTTATCTTTAGGATTGCCTAAACAAATCGGTCCTTTGGTAAAATCATCAGTAGGCCAAATTCCCCATTCAGTTCCAGGAAACGGCATCCCAATAGTCCCAATTGGGCTTTCACCAAATAAATTTCCTCCACTTACCGCAGGACTAGCTTCTGATAGACCATATCCTTCCACAATTCTACCACCTGTGTTTTTAACAAAAGCATCTCGAACTGGTTTATGTAATGGACCAGCACTTGATAAACATAAGATTAATTTTCCCATTACAGCTGGATATCGCTTTTTAAGATTTTTCAATTCTGCTAGATTTTTAAATAAAATTTCAGTGCCAGCATAAATCAATCCTTCTTTACATGGTAACCTTTCAATATTTTCACATAATTCATTTTGAGAAGGGGGGTTAGGAAATAACATTATCCACCCGCCAATTCTTAATGTAGTATTCATTATTACAGTGTGAGCAAAGCTATGAAACAATGGAAGTATACCTATGTTTCCAATTCCGGGCCTTTCTCCCCCTAACCATAATTTGCATTGTTTAGCGTTAGATACTACATTAAAATGCGTTAAAACTGCTGCTTTTGGTAAACCCGTCGTCCCCCCAGTCATAATATAAGTCGCGGGATGTTTTTTTGTATCAATTTTTATATCTGGAACACTTGGCTCAGTTTTTAAAAGATCTTTAAACTTGAGAGCACCTGAATAATCAACTTTCCCTGAGGGAATTTTTTTAACAAATTTTCCAATAGCTTTTTTTACTCCTTTTATATTTGTTAAATCTGCTAGATTAGTATATATTACAATCTCTATACTTGAATCATTGATTATAGGTTTTATATATTGTTCATATAACGCGTCTAACACAATTAACGTCTTAGGCTTTATTATATCAAGTTGATGCAAAATTTCTAAAGGCTGATATGTAGGATTTATGCCGCTAGCTATTGCGCCAATTCTAGTTATAGCATAATACCCAACGATATACTGTATACAATTAGGAAGATGCATTACAACAATATCACCTTTTTTGATACCTATATTAGCTAATGCTGTAGCAAATCTTTTTACATAATCTTGAAATTGTTTGTATGTAATCCATGTATCCAAAAACCAGATAAAATTTTCATTGGCATATTTCTTAACTTGTTCATCCAATAACTCATTTATTGTTATGTCTTCAAACGTAGTATTAAAAGGAACTCCTTTAGGCCACCAGTTTTGAAACCACCTTTTTTTTTCATCTACTTGGAAAGTATCATCTATTTTAAAAGACATATCTTATTTACTCTATCTGAAATTTTTTTTATTCTTATATCACTTAGATACCTCAAAATTTAAACTTTGTGAAGTTTAAAAAAAATAAGAAAAAAAAAAATAGTTAAAATTTAGAGCCTTTTATCTTTTCTCCGTTTGATTAAAACTGTAGCTACTCCGAACAGAGCTATGCCTGCAATCAACACAACTATAGCCCAGACACCTTCAGCTTCGGGCTTTGTCATAAAAACTGAAAATATGGGATCCGCATATATCCCTACACCCGTTCCGTTAAATTCCGGGAATAAAACAGCATATACCAATACCCCGAATTCTACTTGAACCATTATATCACTTGAATACGTATCAACAGATTCACCGCCTTGGATTGTAAATTCATCATGTTGTTCCCTTTCCCCTTCCCATAAGGCAACTGGAATTTTACTAGCAATAGCAGGTGCGGTACTTCTGGATGATTCACTGCCATATTCATAATCAGGACCGATAATATCAACAAAATCGAGTTCTTCTTGAGCACCACGACCTAAATAATTACCAATCTTTATTTCATGTGTCTCATTTTTAAAATGTTTTTCTTCTAGCAACTCCTCAGGAGTATAAGAAACTTCACCTTGAGTATCAAAAATTAAATTGAAATGTAAAAATGTTGAGACATATATAATTGCTAGGTCTAAGCCGGCAATGGGTGAGTTAACTCCATACGATTCGGGATCATTCCACGGTGCAAAAAATTGATCTAATTTTATCATGCCGTGTAGAGCGTTCAATTCATTATCTTTTCTTGGTTCAAATGTAAAGCCAAAGTAAATGTAGTCAAGATTTTCTTGTGGCGCTCCTAAATATGAGTTTAAATCAACTCCAATAGGAACTGCTGAAATATTGACATCTTTAATATTGAGACCCCAAGATATACTTTTATCCTCTTTAATTTCAGGTTTTTCAAAATCAAATCCTCCTACTGTCCCTAATATAAGTCTATGACTAACTTCTGAACTAACAGGCCTTTGATAAGTCGTACCATCAATTTCAATATCTCTATACTCAGCAGATAGAATTCCATCATTGTTTGTATCATTATAGAGGAAAACTCCGGCTAAATGATGAGTAAATAAGTAAAATTCAATATCACATCCCTCAAAAGCGTTTCTTATTGCTGCATCCGGACCCTCATCACCACTTCCTTGTACTGCATTAAGCAATTCCCCAACATCAATTTCAATATGAAAATTTTTAATCCATAATTGAATTAAATCAAAAGAAAATTGAGTCCATATGGTTTCTATAACTTCTCCCTGAGTGGGTCTTAATAACCACTGCATTCTATTATCTTTATATGTGCCTGCTGCATCGCTCCACTTATTTAATGCCCAAGGTCCACCAGGTATATCTTCGAGTAGTTCATCGTTTTCATCAATAACACCATCATCTCCCGTAACTTTCCAGGTTTTAGTAATATTATAGCCTGGTCCTGGAATTATATCTAATCTTTGCCATGAGATTGGATTCAATATAAATAATTCATCACCGGTAAAAATATCGTTAATATGAATCAAAAACCAAGTTAATAACTCAATTCCCTCTTTAATAACTTTTTGAGATATTTCTGTCTGTGTTCTTTCATATTCCATAATTCTCTTAAAAAAGTTAACTAATTTATTAACAGCTGTAATAAAGGATTTATCATTATCCCAGATAACGAGAGTAACCGCAGTACCAATTTCTATTTCATAGGAGATCTCACCGTTTTTTACGATCTCACAATAAGCATATCCATAATCAGTTCCAGTCGCATTACTTATATTTTTAATAGCTTTATTATATGCTGAAGGAGCTAAAACAATTTCTCTATCATCACGTTCATTACGGAAATTGTATGTGTTCCTTTGAATCGTACGTGTTTGATTTGCACTTAAAACAAAAACATTATCTAACATTTCATGAGCGGATAGATTTAATCCTTGAAGAAATAGCATTTTAAATACAGTACCTAATATATTACCGCCATATCCTAGATTATCGCCAAAAAGGGCTCCGAATCCTCCTTGAAAACCTTGAAAAATACCGGGTCCAATTTGATCAAAATTAATGCCATCATCTCTGTTCTTATTTTGTCCCATAACAATCATCGGCGATGAAAGAATGGAGAAAAAAAGAATAGTAAATACCATCAAAGATTTTATATTTAAATTTTTCATATGTCTCTCATATTTTTTTTTATTAAGATATTAAATTCAGATCTTAAGGTAATAATTAAAATCTAGGTTTTTAATAATATTTGTTCTAATATAGTAGAATCTCTAAATTCCTCTGTTTATTTTAGATATTCCAAAAAATTATTGAGTAGAAAATTTAGTTCCTTTTTCCTAATTTATATTTCCTACTCTTTCTTTATAAAGCTGAAATTACATACAAAAACCCTTGAGTGAGATAAGCAGAATTAGAAAATCAATTTTTGTTTTTTATACAACTTGATACTTAATAATGATAAACAGAACATTTTAAAATCATATTTCTTCTAATCTTATGAAAGTATAAAAAAACACGAAAATGTATAATATCGCAGAAATGATTAAACTCAATGCACTTAATATGTCAGCAAATTCACTCGCAATCGGAGAAAAAAGAACATTTGAGCCTATAAATACAGCAGCTATAAGATATCCTAAGAAATGGCTTTTAAAATTTTTAATTTTAGATTTTCCCTGAAGAAAATTTATAATTGATGTGAAAATAATAATCACAAATCCAGCCATATAGAAAAAATAAATTACATCAAACTTAAAAATATCCAAAGTCAAAAAAAATATAAACAGCACTAGCTCAAGTAATTTTACATTCCATAATCTCTGTTTTTTTGATGGTTCTGCGTAAAATTGTTCATACTCACTTATCCCTGAATTATAAAACAATATGACAAGTGCCCCGATAGCTAAAGCAGTAAATAATGAATAAGAAATACCTAAAATTGAAGGTAATAAAGGAAGCCATATATCATTCCATAAGAAAGATGCTAAAACAATAAATTGTGGTATAACACTAATTGTACAGAAAATTGGAATGATCGATGCTAAAACCATCATGAATTTTGTAATAAACTTAACTTCTGAATCATCATCCCATGCTTCTTTTTTAAACGTGGTTAATCTCCATGCAAAAGATGCAAAACTAAGAATTGAAATAATCGGTGTAATTATTGGGAAAACAAAAATAAATAGAATAATGATGGCATTTAATCCATAAAAAAATTTGAGTCTTGAGGGAACTACGCTAACTAATTTATCAAAATTATCGATCGTGGAAGCAAATCGGTTAATAAAGAGAATCAAAAAAAATAACCAAGAAATACTAAATACAAGAGGGCTTAGAATCTTAATAATCACAAATGTAATTATTGGATCACTAGAAAACCATAAATCAAAATCAGCTAAATTATATATTAAGAAAATTGCTATAGGAACAAGGATTATTGAAATTAAAACGATTAAACGACTTAATATGATACCTTTTATTTCTTTAGGCATAATCCCTTGTAGTACATTGAACTTTTAATACTAATATAAGAACCATAATTTTATAATTAATATATTTTACTAACGAAATTAAAACCGGAAATAAATTTAATATAATAAATTAGAGAATTTCAATAAACAATTTATTCACTTTTTTTTGCTCCACAATTAGTACAGAATAACTCCTCCGCTGTAAGTACAGCACCACATTCAGTGCAAAAATCAGATGAGGTTGTACTAGTACTCTCATTTTGTAAAGTTTGGCTTGGAAAGATTTCAGGAACTTCTACGTGTTCTTCTCGTGCTTCCGCTATCTTTTTCTTTTCTTTTCCCGCTTCAGGTTTATATTTCAAGCTTCCTATAAATGCTCCAAAAATAGCTCCAACTAAACAACCTTCAAAAATTGCTGTAAGAACAGCAAAAAGAAATGGTAAATCTGTCAAACCTAATAAAACACCGTCCAAAATCGCAGATCCAAGTGGTAATATAGCAGATAATACAAAATACACAACTGTCAAAATAATAGCATATCCAATCCCCATTGCTAAGCTTGTATTAAAACCTCCTCGAGGAGAATGAGCAAAAAGTCCACTAGTTATAACACAAGCTAAAATCCAAGGGATGGTCACCGCAATGAGTAATCCAACGTCATCAGGTCGATAATAGAGAATCCAATGTATCGGAAATAAAAATATAAGAGCAACTCCAATTACCATTCCAATTAGGATTTCTATAACAAAACCAGCTGCTCCAAAAAATCCCGATATTGCACCAATAGCATCATCAATGTTTACAATTAATCCCCCTGTAACTCCTTCGGTTAAATTTAGAAACCTAAATGAGATCCATGCCATAGGAATAAGACATAACATCCCTGCACAGCCAGTAAAAAAAACCCTTTTAAATCCCATAAAATATTATCCCTGCTAAATTATTAAAGATCTAAACTTTTTTTATTGGTTTATTAGGATTTCAAAAACTCCTTACATATTTATATTTTTGTGATAAATTATTACCAACAATTAATCTAATATTGCGAATATTAAGATTTAAAATAAATTTAAAATAAAATTAATCTCAAGTTTGAAAACGATAAAAAAAAATATTGAAAATAAGATTTTAATTATTGTTTTATTTAATACTTACGATCTTACCGTTATCCATGCTGATGACCCTATTAGCATAAGATGCAAGAGAGCCTCTATGAGTGACAACAATAACAGTTGTTTCCATATCTTCATTAATTTTCTCTAACAAATCCATAACAGCTTTTTCAGAGTCAGGATCTAAATTACCTGTGGGTTCATCTGCAAGAATAACTCTTGGGCGATGGACAATTGCTCGAGCAATACCACATCTCTGTTTTTCACCACCAGACAATTGAACAGGGTAGTGGTCTTTGCGATCAAGTAGATCTACTTCTCTTAATGCTACAATAGCACGATTTTCAATTTCTTTTTGACGTAAAACAGTTGGCCATAAAACAGCCTCAATATTTTCAATTGCTGTAAGGGAATTAATAAGATTAAAATCTTGAAATACAAACCCAATCTTTTGCCGTCGGAGCTTACTTAATCTATCCTCTGTTGCTCTAGCGATATTTTCGCCATCAAATATAATTCTACCAGAATCGGGAAGATCCAAGCCTGATAAAACATTGAGAAGAGTTGATTTTCCGCATCCTGTGGGACCTTTAATAATTATAAATTCACCAGATTTAATCTTTAAATTAACATCGGCCAATGCTCGAATAATAGCGCCTGCTCTTCTATATTCTTTATTAACATCTATAGCTTCAACCATTATATCTCTTTCTGTAGCCATTATTTTTTACCCCCTTTATTCTCCTACCTTCTTAAGTGCGATTATTGGCCTTACCTTTAGTACTTTTCTATAAGCTACAATAAGTGCAAGCAATTGAACTCCTAAAAAAATAGCACTTGTAAGAATTACTGGAATCAATCCAATTAAAATTGGTTCGAGGTCAGGAAGAATATTTTCTGACTGCAAATAAGCTATTGCTGCTGTATAATGAAATAAAATTTCAACTACTATTATAAAACCCATAACTGTTGTAAATAATATCATTCCTGATACTAAAGCAAGTATGTTTTTATTTGTATAACCTATACATTTAAATGTCGCCCAGATTCGCCTTTTTCTTGAAACTAAAATCCAAGCATAGAGTAATGAAAGAAATAAACTCGTACCAAAGAAAATCATGAGAAAATAAGCACCAAGAGCTAATTCCAGAGCCAAACTTGTCAAGAAAATTAAAACAGTGTATATAAGTGTAAAAATAATAAAAACTTTCTTTTCTCTAAGGCTCAAAAGTATAGCCTTTCTCCACATTCTCAAAGCCAACTAATTTCACCATTAAATTTTAAGATATTTTTAAGATATTTTTAAATTATATTTAAATTTATGATTTATTTTATTTATGTTAGTATAACAATTTAATTATAAATATTTGGTTATAATGTCAGATATAGAATCTATTATAGATGATTTGTTAAATAAGGAACAAAATATTTTTGGAGTTGGAATTATAGGAAGAAAAGGCACTATAATTACACAAACAAGTAATTGGGATCTAAATGAAGATCTTGATCTTATAAATGAATTACTCAACCAGAAGATAGAACTCGGTGAAAAGGGAATATCTACCATAACTGTTCAAGGAATCAGGTATATGATCGTGGAAAATACTGAAGAAAGAAAAATTGGAACAAATATTACTGGAAAAGGCCATTTAATTATCTGTCCAATCCCAATAGGAGGCACTGGCGCTTTAATATGCTACATAAATCCACAAGCTGGACCTAGAGACTGTCTTTTCACAGCCCAGGAGTATGCTTTAAAATTAATTGAATTTGTATGAAATATACTTTTTTTTTATTATTATTTTAATGAAGTCCAATATGTTGCTAAGAGCCTTCTTAGAGTAGGTGTAATTTTATCAATCTGATTTTTTTTTGAATATTTATCAAAATTTAAAAACTCAAAAGATGGCCACTTATACTCCTTTTTTAATAAAGCATTGATGACTGCATACACACAAACTGGTAGATCAATTAAACTCTGTTAACTTGCCTATTGATAGATTATACAGAATTATAAGGGGTTATGCGGGTTTAGGATGTATGTGGAATTTTGCAGTGTTACTAATATCTTCAACTCAATTGATGCTAACTACAGCAGAAGGGTCAATCACGGGAATTAATTCTATTTTAATGGCACTGTTTTCAGCTCTAATAATGACTCTCCCCATAATAATTTTAATGGATGGTCAAAAGGGGAAATTCAGGAAAAAACTATGGGATACAATGAAAAATTTAAATCTAAATAATATGTTTGTTATCGAAATAAGCTTAAGACCTGTGGAAAACTATGAAGATTTAAAATAATTTTTTTTATTATTTTGGATCATATCGCTTAATAGCAGCTACTCCTGTGTGAACTTCTTGCATATCTATTTTAATGAAACTCCTGCTTTTGATCGTTAAAATTCCATCAAATACATGCGTCTTATCATACTGTGAAAATCCATCTTCATCAAAAATATATCTAAAATCAATTGTCTGTTTTCCAGCCGGATATTCTTTAATATTCAAGATATAGAGATCCTCACATTCACAATGAGGTCTTAATGGGTCTCCCCATCCTGTTTTTGCATGGATGAGTTCCATTAACTTTTCTTTAATTTGACTTTCTTCCATACGTTAAATTGGAGTTATATTTTAAATTTTTATGTTTATAGTTTTTTAGTGTTTTAAACCTCATAACTTCCAATAGTTATTTAGAAGTCCTAATAAGCTGGATTTAATTTTTTGTATTTCTTCCTTTTTCCTCTCACTTGGAGTTTTAAGTTTCTCGAAATGGGGCTGTTTGTAATCCTCGGTTAAAAGAGCTTTTATAACTGCATGAACACAGTAGGGTAGGCCAATTAAACTATAACCTCCTTCAAGTATAAAAGCTAGCTTTCCCTCGCATATATCCTCTGCTATTCTTAATATCTGTTCAGCAAATTTATAGTATGACCACGTTGTCAGTAAGCAATTTCCAATCGGATCAGCAAAATACATATCAAATCCTGCTGCTACGATTATAAGCTCGGGAGCAAATTCTTTCAATATGGGCTCTAATATTTCCATAAATTCTAAAAAATCATCATCAGTAGAATTTATGGGTAATGGAAAGTTTATACTTTTACCGAGCCCTTCTCCATCACCAAGTTCGTTTATAAACCCAATATCTCCCTCAACATAATCATATTCATGAACTGAAAAATAAAGAACACTTGGATCATCATAAAAGTATTGTGCTATACCATCTCCAAAATGATCATCAATATCAATTATCGCAATTTTTTTGTGAAATTGTAATCTTTCTCTTAAATAGATTACAGAATTTGCGATATTATTAAAAACACAGAAACCAGAACCAGTTTCTCGTAAAGCATGGTGACCAGGAGGTCTCACAAGAGCAAATGATTGATTTACTTTATTAGTTATTACTTCTTCTAATGCTTGAATTGTACCTCCTACAGCCATTTTAGCTAGTTCATATGTGTCTTTTGTAATAAATACTTCCTCACCAATTAAACCATTCCCTAAATTTGAAAGATGCTTTATTGAATCTATGTAATATTTTGTATGAGCTAAATTTAATATTGATTCCTCGATTAATTTGGGTTTTATCTTTATTATTCTATGATCTTCGAAATTTTTTTTTTTCTCTAAATAAGCTATAATGGATTCAATTCTCATAGGGGATTCATAGGAAAGAAAAGTTGGATGGGGATAAGGTGGAATATGTTTCAAAGCAAAATCTTCATCAACAATTATTCCTATTTTTTTATTAGTTTTCATATTAGAATTAAAAACATTCAAAAACAACTGCACTATTATAATTAAAATAGCATTATTATACTTAAATAAAATTTTAATTCATTAAATAAAAAATAACTTATGTGAGCTATTATGGTGACGCTTGAAGAAGTTCTTTTCACTATTATTCTTAACTTGTTTCCTATTTTAATTTTGATTTTACCTTATGTATTCATTCGGAAGAAGTTAATTGGAAAATTATATTTAAGAATCTATATAGGAATATTAGTTTTTTACATGGTATACTGGATTCTTCCAGTTATCTTCCAATTAAGTGCTGAACCAGAAGTATTAGAAGATCCAACTAATAATCAAGGTTTAATGTTTTTAGGTGCTCATTTAGGATCATTAATTTCGCTATTCGCATTTTTTCCATTAGTTACTTTACCATTTATCTTTTTTGTTGCACCATTTATAGCATTATTATATACGTGGAATCAATTGAGAAAAGAAGATGGTTCAATTGAATCTAATTTAAAAACAATTACTTATCAATTAAAGGAGAGCCCCATCAAGAGAATTCGGAGCGAATTACTTAGAAATGATTGGACAAGAGAAAAAGAAATCTTAAAGCTTCTTATCATACTTTTACCTATATCTCTTTACCTCTTACAAGTTATATTAAAAATCTCAGGTTTAGAGGGAGAATCCTTGACATCTGGAGATACTGCTTTAGGATGGTTTCTTGAAATTTTATTTGTTTACCTAGCAATTTTTATTTTTAGTATTGAATTACTTTTTAGTTCTCAAATCGCATTAAAAGGTAGATATTTTGGAGAAGCTATAAGAAAACAGACTTTTAAAAGTTTATATACCGTAGGAGCACCTATATCCATTTTATCGATCGTATTATTCATTGCTGAATCTGCTACCGAATCAGCTACAGCTACAACATCAATTTTTATAATTATATACTTCTTTGGTTACTTTATTATGGCATCTGTCATTTTTGTCTTATTCCTTAAAATCTTCGAACCAATTTCAATTCTAATTTTTATTAAATTAATTGATTGGTGGAAAAATAAAAAAGAAAAGATTAGAAGAATAGACTATTCAACCTTCTATTACGGAATAATCATAGCTTTTGGAGCGATTCTACTTTATTTAATTTTAAATTTGTTCGTATTTATACCTTTGTTTGAAAGCATTTTCGCAGATAGCGAAAATATAATCAATTCCGCTAAATTTGTTCCAGAAACCGTAAATCCAACATTAATGGATGCAATTTTATTTGATCTAATGAATGTTTTTAATTTTATCGTCATAATCCTTATTCCAATAATAATTATAGCGGGACTATTAGCATATATTATGAAATATATTAAAACTCAATTTATAGCGTTCAGCTCATATTTACCAGTAATAATCATATTCTCAATAATACTTTGGTTTTTTAATTTTCAACCTTTAATTAATTTTGTTTCGGATGATTATTGGATAACAGGTCAAATAAGTTCATCAAATTTCCTTAACATTAATTTCTATACGCTTAGAACTGCAGCTTTAAATGCTGATCTTGAAAAATCTGTTGTATTAAATGCATTAGCTCTTCCCTATTTATACACTCGATATGTATTTAATTTAATCATTTGGACTTTAATTATATTGTATGGTAAGAAGATATTTAAAAGTAAAAATCTCCCCATTGATGATAACCATGTAGAAAAAGTTGTGTTTTCTACAATTAATGATTATATCTCATATGATGATTATACCCAAGAACAAGCTCAATACTTGATTACAAAAAAAAAAGGGGAATTAATAGTCACGCAAAACAGGAGAGAGAAGAAATTAAGAATCTTTTAGACAATTTAGATGAAGACAAATTATTAAAAGAACTCAAACCTGACGAGGAAGACGAAAGAAAAAGATTATATTATACACTTAAATATCTCTATTTCAATAAATTAATTGATATTTGGAAACCTGAGTTCAAATATATTTTTGAAAGAGCAGAAAAACAAGGGCTCTATATAATATATGATGATGGACGAGGTGTTTTTAACTATTCTTTTCAAGAAGATGATGAACAAGATGCCGGATTAGTTTCAGGAATGTTTTCTGCAATTACTGCATTTATAAAAGAAATGACTAAATCTACTGAAGCCTTGAAAACAATTGATCATGGAGATATTACAATACTTTTAGAATATGGTGATCGCATATTTGGTGCATTATTTATAAAAGGAAGTCAAACTTCTGAGGTAAGATCACCCCTGAAAGAATTTGTTAATCAATTTGAACAGAAATATCGCAAAATACTGAAGGATTGGTCCGGAGCCCTTCATGAGTTCAAAGATGATGACAAATTAGTGCAAAAGATATTTAAAGAGGATTAATAAATGAATTTTTTTTTATTATTTTAATTATTCTGGAAGAGTTGCTACAGCACGAACCCATCCCGCACTTGCTCGTGCAATTTTTATTGGAAAACAATAAATTGTAGCTCCTATTGGGGGAACTTTATCTAAATTCGTTAATTTTTCCATTTGAAAATATCCCAATTCAATTCCTGCAAAATGACCCTCCCAAATAATTGAAGGATCAGGTTGTTTTACCCTCACTAATTTCTTCCATTTTTTAGCAGTAATAGAGAATGGCGCGTCCCAACTCCAAGAATCAGTACCAACAATATGAACTCCTTGTCGAATGATATATGAAGTCGCTTTCCTTCCAACACAAACACCATGATTAATATATTCTTTTGTGCCGAAACGTTTTGAAGCATTAGTATTTATAACTAATATTTCTCCGTGTTGCAATTCATGATCAATATCATTTAGCTTTTTATCTACATCTTCCGGAGTCATTACATAGCCTTCTTCATAATCAGTAACATCTAAAACTATTAAAGGGCCAATACACCATTCCAGTGGAATCTCATCAATTGTCATTGCTCTCTTCTCTCCAATTTCTTTATCTTGAATGGGAGCAAAATGCCATGGCGCATCCATGTGAGTTCCACTATGAGTTCCTAAAGTTATTGTTTCTATCGCCCAATCCTTTCCATTCGGTAGATGGTCTTTAGGCTTTAATCTTGGAAATATAAATGCCATTTGTTCAGCACCTTCCTCATGGGAACTATAAGAAATTGAGGGTTGCGTTAAAGGCGGGTCGAATATTAATTCATCTGGATTTATTATTGGAATACTTAGATCAATAAATTTCATTTTATTCACTATTATTATACTCTTGAGTAATTATTTTTAATTATAAATTTCTCTAATTCAGAATTAAAAATCAATATATAATGTTTTAAGAGTATTTAAATAAAATATTTTTCTTATCATTTCTATGGGAAAAAATTTAAAAAAAATACTTATTTTAGGTCTAGCTAATAGTGGTAAGACTTCTATTGCTCTTTCAATGCAGAATATTACTGATTTAGTATCTTTTACTTCTTTAGTGCCAACAAGAGGAATTGAGATTTCGGAGTATAAAGATGGTAACACCGAATATTTAATATGGGATTTTGGGGGACAAGAGCGATATCGAAAAAAGTATAAGCAAAAATTACATAAATACATCTCCGAAACAAGCGAAATAATTTATTCTATTGATATTCAAGATGAAAATGTTTATTTTATATCTATAGTTTTTTTAAGAGAAATCCTTAATGTCTTAAAAACCGCAGGTTTCTTCTTTACGTTATCGATTTATTTTCATAAGTTTGATGATAATTTCAAACCAAACGAAGAAAAAATCAAAGATTTAATAAAACTTATTGATGAAGAAATGCCTGAAGGTTTTACATATAAAATTTATCACACTAAAATTCATGCTCTTTTTGATAAAGTTCCAATCATATGAAATATTAAGATTTCAAGTACTTCTCCGAATTATTCTACTTATATAGATGTGAAATATTTAGAAATTTTTTTAAGAATTGAAATTCTACCTTATTAGAATTTTAAATATCTCTTTTCTTCTAGAGTAATTAATTTTCTGAATGTTAACTAGAGAAAAAAAAGAGATATTAATGGAGATATTAAAAGAGAATAATTAATGAAATTAAAATAATTAGGAGAATTCAATATGAGAATTGGACTTCAAATTCCAAGATTTACATGGCCTGGTGGCACATCTGAACTTCGATCAAAACTATCTGAAATTGCCAAGGCAGCTGAAAAAGCGGGTTTCTATAGTATTTGGGTTATGGATCACTTTTTCCAACTACCAATGATTGGTGCTGTTGATGAACCAATGTTAGAAGGGTACAGCGCCTTGAATTATCTAGCCGCTATAACACAACATGTAAAATTAGGTACACTAGTTACTGGGGTTGTGTATCGGCATCCAGGCGCTTTAATTAAGTCGGTGACTACACTTGATGTGCTTTCAGGTGGGCGTGCATACTTTGGAATTGGAGCAGCTTGGTTTAAACAAGAAGCAGTTGGTTTAGGACTTCCTTTTCCATCCACCAATGAACGTTTTGAACGTCTAGAAGAAACACTTCAAATCGCCAAATTATTATGGGCTGATAAACGAGAACCCTTTAATGGAAAGCATTATCAATTAGCTGAACCAATCTGTAGTCCTCAACCGATATCAAAACCATACCCACCTATTCTAATTGGTGGTGGTGGTGAGAAAAAGACTTTGCGATTTGTCGCTAAATATGCTAATGCGTGTAATATTATTGCTTTTGAAGGGAATAGAGTAATAAAAGAAAAACTCAAAGTATTGAAGAAACACTGCGTAGATATAAACCGACCGTATAATGAAATAGAACGAACTGTTCTTAGTATGGTTAATATTTCTCAAGGTAATATGACTGGGTCGGATGTCATAAAAACCTGTCGTAAGTTAGCTGATATTGGCATTCAACAAGTTATATTCAACATGCCTAATGTTCATGACATCACACCTCTGGATGTTTTTGGTGAAGAAATTATCCCAAGCACCATTGATTTCTAATCTCTTTGATTAAATCATAATATCTTATGAAACTTACTTTTTTTACAATTTTAAATACTGCTATGTAGAATATTTAATGTTCTATTTAAAAACTTAAAATAATATAATTCTTAACTCTAGAGATAAAATGTTTGATTTTCTTTTAGATTTAGACTTTGGACCTATGTTTAAACCAATAAATCAATTCTTAGATGGATTAAACTATTTCTGGTATATTTTTTTTCGCTACGGAAATTACATTTTATTTCTCTGTTTCTCAATAATGGGTATAATTTTACTATTGCATGCGAGAGAAAAAGAATATGACGAAAAAATCCATGGAAACATAGAACTGGTGAAAAAACGGGGAAGAGTAGGCTCTGCAATTTTCATTTTTATTGGATTTGGGTTTCTATTTAAAATATTTACAGTTTTACTCTATGATATTTTTACCCATTTTCCAGAACCACAAATTGTAGTTCAATACATGGGAGACACATTTAACTCTATAAATTCGTTAGAAAACGTTTATACGTTAACATTATATGAGAAGAGCATTTTCTTTTTAATCAGTTTTATCTCATTCTTATCAATAATGCTAATAACTATCGGTATATATTTGATGTTTTTTAATAAGTTCATCATTCGCTCAAAGTCGAAATTTATAGTGTTTATTGGACTAGGTTTTTTTTTCTGGATTCTCTTTGGATTTAGAACTTCTTTAAGATTATTAGTGTAAATAGTTCCTAACTTTTGATTTCTTTTCGGCTTTCTTGTTTTGCATATAATTCTCCAACATATCTACTAAGTCTTTCGAAACCATCTTCAGTATCAGGAGAACTTCCCGTTATCCCCTCATTAGCAGAGTTTTCTTTCTCAAGAGTTAGTAAATATTCATCTTCTATGTCAAAATTCGAGTTTGAATCAAGTTTTCTTTTCTCATTTTTATATTTATAATTTTTCTTTTTCATTATTCCTACAAATTGATTTTTTATTTTTTTTAAATAAAGACCACGTTTTTTAGAAAAACGATTAAGCACCGCTTTATTCTCATTCCTTCCCAGATCAAATTTATTTAAAACTGTTTGGTTATTCTCATTAATTTCTGAGATTTTTAACCATTCTCTTGGAATAAAGGGTACTCCTAATAGAAAAGGTCGTTTAATGGAATTTACTCTTACAATACATTGCCCTTTTTCTAAAATTGATAAATAATCTTCATGCTCTACCTCTAGATTTAATAATTTGCATAGAAATTCTTTCTCTATGTGTGTTTTAAAACAAACTAAAACGCCACAATTTGCTAAGATCTCTTCGCTTATATCTGGGTGAGTCGCTAATGAGATTAAACATTCACCTGTACCCCTTTGGAGCAGAGCAATGTCTTCTAAATATGAAGTTAATTTATTTTGTCTTGTAAGATGTCTTGGAGCAAAATATTGAGTATCCTCGACTATCGTAATGTGTTTTATCCCCTGAAAATTGAAGGCTCCTCGTGTAAGATTTTTATCCCATAGATATTTTAAAATCATATTAAGAAAAAATAGCGCATCTTCTTTCTCGCCTCCCAAACGAATTATAGAGCTTAAATCAATTAATATGTTTCTTTGGAATAGCTCTTCTGTTTTAATTTTATGTTCGGTATCAAATATAGCTTTTAGCGACCCCAATGAAAACCTTCTTATTCTGTTGGTAATACTGATAAGTGTTTGAGTTAACATTGGAATTTCTTTCTTTTTATTTTTAGCGTATCCTTTGCAGTAGTGATAAAACCCTTTCCAGCTTTGAAATTGCTTATTCTCACAGACTTTTGTTAAGATTTCCACTAAGACTTTTTCCATCTGTGGAGAAAAATCAACATTTTCATCTAAAAATTTCCCACTTTTTAGGATATCAAATATTCGCTCAGCGTGAACTTCTGGAAGAGAAGTTCCAGGATTAAATATATTAATAGAAAAATTTTCACCAGGTCTTATTATTAATAAGTTCCTTATTTTTCTCTGTAAAAAATGATATTCCCCCTTGAACTCAGCTAGTAAGAACGGAATTTTATAACGCTTTGTCAAGTTCATCAAAAAGTGTTGTAAAAAATTACTCTTGCCTGTCCCTGTGGCTCCACAGACAAACATATGTTTTCCAAGATCTTCAAGGGAGAGAAAAAATTTTCGCTTTTTTCGCCCCTCTTCCACTATTCTTCCTATTTTAATCCTTCCTTTCCTGGCTTTAAAAAATGAAGGCTTTTCCAATTCTATATTATCATCATCAGAGTGATGTAGTGAATAAATAAAAAACACAGTAGAAAAACAGAGTAAAAAAAGAGAGATATTACTAAAAATTACAGTTTCCGAAGATCTTAATAAATCTGAAGTAAGCGTGAGAAAGGAAAATGAACTTGAAATAAAAAGGATTATTGAGAGTGTTAGTAGCAGGATAATGAGAATTCTTAATTTACTAGCTGAGTTATCCCTTTTCCGTAATATAAGAAAAGTTATATTAAACCCAGTTAAAATAAGAATTAGAATGAAATAAAATATGAAGAACTCAGTTGTATCCAGAAAATTTGACATTTGATCTCTGTTAATTTAGAGAATTAAAAACTGCACTAAAAAAGGATTCTCAATATAAACGTAATGAATTGTATTTCTTGTTCATAAATTTGCTTTTTTTATATTACGCATTAAA
>LAZR01000961.1_pt1 | contig 19589 bp, 20 predicted proteins | sample 329461 | NCBI WGS metagenome assembly LAZR01 (sample SAMN03002196, study PRJNA259156) | marine sediment metagenome | biome: sea floor; feature: Hydrothermal impacted sediments; material: marine sediment; isolation source: Loki non-amplified sample from Loki's castle hydrothermal vent sediment ...
CGGTACTAGCTCAGTTGGTAGAGCGCGACCTTGCCAAGGTCGAGGTCACGAGTTCGAGCCTCGTGTACCGCTCCAATCATTTTATATCCTTTCAAAATTTTCTGTATTAAAAATCATAATTTAAAATATCTCTCATCTACTTTATTCTATGTGTAATATTCAGCATTGAAGTTTTGATTATTAGAAATTATTACTTCGCGCGCCGAAGATTTACGTCTATAGAGTGGCGTATTTTGAATCTATGAGGGTATGACTGAAGAAAAACAGAGGTTAACATTCTAAACCGAGAAGCTTGTGTTAAAACAGCTCCCCTTGAATAGTCGCTATAATTCGCCTTGAGCCACCAGAGTCACGATGTTCCCCCAAGTAAACACCTTGCCATGTACCTAACGCTAAATAACCATTTGAAATAGGAATACTTAACTCACAGCCTAACGTACTGGTTTTAATATGTGCGGGCATGTCGTCATCACCTTCATAATCGTGACGATAATAAGGTTGACGTTCAGGAACAAATTTATTGAAATGGCTCTCCATATCCATACGAACAGTGGGGTCTGCATTCTCGTTTATGGTAAGACTCGCTGAGGTATGCTGAATAAATAAATGTAACAAGCCTATTTTGTAATTTGCCAGTTCAGGAAGTTGAGACAATATTTCGTCATCAATTATATGAAAACCTCGCGGGCGAGGTTTTAATGTAATTTGCTTTTGCTGCCAACTCATAGTTTATCGAAGCTAACTTCAATGTTTGCATTACCAGCGTCACAGCTAAATGGCATGATAATCTTTTTCCCCTGGCTTTTATGAGTAATTGTATGACCCTTACCCGACACCACAATAGGCGTTGCCATATCAAAGTCGAAGCCTTTCTCGCCTAGTAAGTTTTTAGCACCGCCGGTTACCATGTTGGTTATCTCGCCAACCATGTCAGTTACTTCTTCATCTATAGTATCTGGCCTTTCGCCAAGCATACGTTCCATAATGGTTAATGCTAGCCCTTCATCAAACGTAATTGAAAATGATCCGCGAGTTTGCGGGCCAACCATACCAATCAAACCTGATACATCACCACAGGCAATCTCATCAGTTTTAATGCGAGGTTTACCCGGTTTTAATTGAGTTTGAGCCATAGTGCTCAAAACATTAATTAAAGATGATAAAAACGGATTGATGAACTCTACATTCATAGTGGGTACTCTTAAATTGGGGCTAATAAATGGCTATATAGTATGAGTATAGCCACTAAGGATAATTTTGGGGGATTATGATGCTCTACAAGACTCACATTTGCCATGTGCTTCGATTGTTTGTCCAGAAACAACGAAGCCACCTTCAGCGGCTAAATTATTTAACTCATGAGAGATAACGGTTGAGTGCAACTCTTTAACAAATCCACAGGTATCGCAAATTAATAACTGTACAGGATGAATATGATCAAAATGATGGCACAGCATAAATGCATTTGTGCTTTCAATTTTATGAATAAAACCTAGTTCAGCTAAAAAGTCTAATGCACGATAAATAGTTGCAGGTTTAGCTCCTGTTTCAGTTACTTTTAATTGCTCAAGCAAATCGTATGCACCAACACCACCTTGTGCACTGGCTAATAGACGAAATACTTTCTCGCGGATAGGCGTAAAACGCGCACCACGGTTGTCACAAACTTGTTTTGCTTTACTTACGAGTGATTCTATATTCATCATTACTCTTATCCTTATGCTACCGTGGTATACTAACATACTGTGTTGTAGTTGCAGCGTTTTTATTAAGCGCTTTTTACCTAGGAAACCCAGTAATGCACGAACTATTGGCTATATTTATTTTCTTTTTTGCGGTTATTGACCCCATTGGCACTGTCCCTGTATTTATTGCAGTCACACGTGGTGATGATGAGAAATTTAAACGTAAAGTTATATTTAAAGCGGTAGGCGTATCTGCATTAGTGCTCTTATTTTTTGTTCTCGCAGGTGAGCAATTACTTAACGCAATTGAAATCCCACTTTCGGCTTTTCAAATAGCCGGCGGAATCATATTACTTATTTTTGCGCTTTCAATGATATTTGGTGAAAGTAAACCTGAAGCCGAAATTAAAAGTGTACGCGACAGCACTGAAACAGCTATTTTTCCGTTAGCGATTCCATCTATTGCGAGCCCTGGCGCTATGTTAGGCGCCGTATTAATGACTCGCAACGAAGAATATACATGGGTTGAGCAGTTACTAACGTCTTCAATGATGCTTGCTGTATTAGCGGTTGTACTGGTTTTGTTACTGCTTGCAACGCATGTACATAAATTAATTGGTGACAGTGGTGCAAGTATAATAAGTAGAATTATGGGGCTTATTTTAAGTTCGGTTGCGGTTACCAATATTTTAAATGGCATAGCTCATTATTTTGGCTTGCAGGTGTTCTCTTAACATTGATGCCCGTTAGGCTTTTGTGTAAAATGCAGCGCCTTTTAAGCTGTGCTTAATAACTTTAATACCCTGAGGTTTGCTTTGAATAAATGTACTTTGGATAGACGCTTTTCTGTGGCACCAATGCTTGATTGGATGTGTTGTCATTAATAATCAATAGGTTAATCTGTTCTTGGGGTACTATAGGGAGACCAAAATATAAAAACTGACCTGTAGTTTTTCCATTAGTTTTTTTCGTGTGTCTTGCCTCATCGTTTTTACTGTAGTACTTTAAACTCTCACAATTCGAAATCGATACTTAGATAAAGATTTCACTCAATTAACATTGGGTGGAGCGTCTAAGTTCGTGCCGCTCCGCCTCTAGGAGCAAATATAAAGATGTTGTACAACGATCACCACAAAAACTATTATCAAAATCTCTACCTAGAATTTGACCAAATTTTATCTGAAAAAAAACTGCAACTTGATCAATTTAGGTTTGAGCAATTTGATGAGTTAATTTTTATTGCAGAGGCTTTTATAGGAAAAGTCGAAGACTGTAGTGAATACTTGTTTTGCAAATTTTTAGCTGGGGGTAGTGCAGCTTTAGAAAGTGATGAGCTAGAACACTTTTATGAAGCCTTTATTAGCAGAGAAGGTATGTCTAAAGAAAAGCTACATCATCCTCGGATTATAGATGGTAAACTTTTTCCTTCTCGTGACCGTCGTGAGTGGTTTAAGTTTGTTATGGAAGCGGAGTTAGATCTCGTTAGAAACATCAAACTACAGTTGTCGGACTATGTAAAACTAGCGCGTTTAACGTCACAACCATTTTTTAAAAAACCAGCAGAATTCAATTGTAAATTACTTGGTATCTCAACTTATGGTTATCTACACTTTTACCTCGAAGAGGATGAGAGTTATCTTTGTAGCTATGAGTTGTATGAATGTAATTACTATGGTCAACAAGACGAAATGTCAGAAAACCTTGAAAAGTTCAAAAGAAACCTATGTGAAGCAGGCTTAACGCTGAACCTAAAAGCTTCTGAACTGCTGAGAGGAGCTAAAAACCTAAAAGTTCCTGAGCTGCTAAGAGGAGCTAAATAAATGCGAAAACAGTGCCGTAGGAATAAACGCCGATTGTCTCAGCTATTAAAAGAGGCTCATGCTAATGGCGAACGTATAGAGGCATGGATTAGTTTAATGAAAGCTCGCTCTCAAACAAAGGCGTGGAATCGGCTCGCTAATCGATACGACGTGCATTTAGATTGGTCTAATACAGCGTTTGATACTGAATCTAAGTGGTTATTTGTGCAGGAGGTTATTTACGCATCATCGACCACTAAAGGAAGGTTCAGAGTGTATATGGGCATCAAGGAGCTCCCAATCGAGCAGAAAAATAGGTTTTCCAATTTACCATGGGATCAAGATAGCTCCCCCCATGGAGGTGTTATGAGCGACATAAGTAAACTTAGTTTTATCAAGACATCGGCTAGGATTCCCATCAGTGAATTAAAGCTTAAAAAACGAAAAGATGGAGGCTTTAGAGAGCATCCTTCCATGTTTTTTAAGCGACGTTGCCTTAGTAACCTTACCTACAAGAGTATGCAAGAGCTAGCTGCTCTATTAAATATCAAGGTTGAGGCATTAGAACTATTTATGGAAGCTAATTTGACCGTTGACATAGTGTTTGCTGAGCAGCTAAGCAGAGCGACTAAAGTAGGTACTGCTACTTGGTTGGAACTTCAGCGTCAATATGATGAGTACATAAAGCATCTTTGATATAGATGGCTATAAGCGGAACACTGCATTCCAAGTTTGAGGCCTACTTTTATAGCTTCAACAGAAGTGCAATTAAACTTTAAAAAGGTACTAAGATGAGCTCTCATAAGCTTTTAATTAAATCACTAGAGCTGGCTTCAAAAAATCATGCGCAGCAAAAGCGAAAGTCAGATGGATCGCCTTACATTAATCACTTGATAGAAGTGACAGCCTTACTCACTGATATCGCTGAGATCGATGACGCAAATGAGCTAAGTGCGGCAATACTCCATGATATTTTAGAGGATACTGATGTAACTAGAGATGAGATCTATAAAAGCTGTGGTAATTGTGTTTTGGAGTTAGTAGAGGCACTTTCTGACGATAGATCGCTATCATTAGAAGAGAGGCGGGAAGAAACGCTTAGAGTGCTACCTAATAAGCCTACAGGGGTAAAGCGGATCAAGTTAGCGGATTTATGCTCTAATGCCTCTGCCATACCATTAGGTTGGTCATTAGATCGGCAGCGAGAATATTTTCAATGGTTAGATCAAGTTGCTGAAATTTGCAAAGAATCTAGCTTTGCGTTGTATAATGAGTATCTGAGAAGGAGAGCTGAGTATATCTCTGAATAGCGCTCTTTTGTTGTTTGTTAATTTTAAAATAAAACTTGCCAGATAAATCTTTCTATTTAGGGGTTGTCCTGCAAATCTAAACTTTGGAATTAAAGTTCACCTTAAACTATCTATCTTAAATTCATTGTCCGTACTGGTACTTTCCTTAGGTGTGGCTAAGAGGCATTGCGGTCACAGCTGAAGTTTGTTTTTAGTTCTTGGAAGTAGTAGTTAAATCTGATTGGACAGCGCGGTACGTACTAAATTAGCCACATTTTCCTGTCGTCTCTTGACCTCATTGAACACCATTATTTAGTATAAAGTGAGAGCTGAGGATAGTTGCAGAAGAACAATACCTGGTGCTAATTTGCTGTATATGATGTTGGAGCATTATTCCCTATATTTCTCTGTAAACTTAGCTGAGTAAGGCAAGTAATGCCCCAAGTACGTTGAACTCAAGTTTGATGTCTTCCTGCGATAGGATAGGCCGTGCAAGGTTTCTTTCGTGTTTGATGCTGTGGTTACAAGCACTAGAAGCTTGTCGCATCTAGCTATGTGTAGGTTAAACTAGAGAATTAGCCCAAGTACAGTATTTTTGGTCGATGATGCGTTCCTAGGGAGTTCTTTGGCGCTAGTTGGCACTGCACTTCCCTATTCCACTCCGATTACTACTAGCAAAGTAACCAATTGAGTTAAGTAAAGTGATGGACATTATCCATCACAACTCAAATTGTGAGTTGAAAACCGTCTAGTTAAAGCTAGGAAGTCCATATCAATCTGTGAGAAATAATCATATTCCTTTTCAATACATTTAATTTAAAGTCTATTATCTATTTTATCTATAATCATTGCACAAAACTTAAAGTAGACACGCGCCCTAAAAGAGAAAATCTTTGCCTATTAGAATTAATCTTTCAAATTCACGTTATAAACTTGTCTAATTTTTGACCTCGCATTATCCTTTAATTACTCAATATTAAAAAGGAATGTAAAAAATGAATAAAAAATGGTACTTAACAATCTTACTGTTAACACTTTTATTTGGTTGTACAGGAATTAAGCTTAACCCTATAGGACAAGCATTTATTCCACCACCACCTTCATTACAAAAAAGGACGCTTTGGCACGATCCATCAATATTGCAATATAAACTTAACTCACTTACCGGCTACATAGTACACAAATCACAAGCCAACAAAGACTTTATAAGAGTAACGCAGGTTCTGGACGATGGGTACGCGTTAACATTAGAGCCTTTAAAAGATGGCGTGTATTACCACTCTGTTATCAATTCAAGCTTTGCTTCAACAGGAGAAGGTGCATTTCCTATACTGTCAGTAGCTGCGAACTTGAGCAGCGAACAAGCCATGGAACTTACTATTAATGATAAAGCAATAAGTTATATTAATGAAACCAAGATACCTTGGGGTAAACTCAAAGCATTTAAAACTCAGAACCCCCTCAAAGCTGGGGATAAAAGATTTTGGGTACAAGCTACAATGCTTACTCAACTTTCATATAAAATAGCTACAAAAATAGAAAGTGATGCAACCGTTTCTGGTTCAGCCTATAAGGTAGGTACTCAGAACTACAATGCAGCTGACACATTTACTAGAACACCGTACATTACGATGCTAACATTAGACTTTGATGAAGCGCTTGATGCAGGGGCAGGGATGGACGATAAGTCTCTTACTGATAAAGCTACTTCACCACAAGTAATCAAAGGTAAAATATCAGCTGGTATTATTGAAGAAGTTGACGGGATTGAAGTATGGGATAACAACTTTCCGCTACGAGAGTTTACGATTGTGGCTGAGAAAATATCTCCACCAACCCCAAAAAAAGAAGGACGTCAAGTACAGCTCAGACTCGACCAAATCCCACTACACAACAAACCAAAAGTCATTGAATATGCGATTAAGCAAGCTAAACAAAAAGGTGCTAGCGCAATAGTCGTACATACAGAATTTAGCAAGAAAGCATCATGCAACCAGGCTATCAACAATTGCCATCCAAGCTATCAAATAATAACGAGCTATAGCGCTACGCTAATTAAAATCAAATAGAAAAAAGGTAAAATTGGTAGTTAAAGAGATACCTCTGTCCTTTTACCCATAAGCAACAAAGGTTGTGAGATTGGCAGTGTCCTGCGAAGTCGTCGATTAAAGCACTAATTTTTAAGTGTTTTGCGGTGACTGAACATTGAGGTCTTTCAATGGAAACTTTAAAACCTTCGTACTATTAAATAGGATAAATAGTTCGTATTAAAATGGTCAGAATAGGCAAAAGAGCGCCTGTTAGAGGAGATGATCTATTAAGCGATTTAGACCAGTTAGGTCTGGTTTTGTATGGTTTATAACCATTTGTGATGTAAATTCAATTAGTGGAATTTCAGGTCTGGTAGGTATACAGCTCTTTGTAGCTTACTTAAATCATGTTCAACGACATGCGTCTTGTCTTAAATTCCGGACAAATCTTGTGGCTTAAGGTCATGCTTCTATTTTATGTATCAACTATAACTTTGATAATTCTTATTGGTTCATATGGGTTTGCATGTTTAGTGGTTATCGTTAAATAAAATCGTTGTGCAACGATGTATGTGAATTAGAACCAAAGCTACAGTCTGACGTGAATTCAGACTGTCATTTGATGTCTTAACTATTATAGCTTTACTAACTCTTATTGGTTCATATGGGTTTGCATGTTTAGTGGTTATTATTAACTAAAATCGTTGTACAACGATGTATATGGATTAGAACCAAAGCTATAGTCTGACTCGAAGTCAGACTGTCATTTTATGTCTCAACTATAACTTCGATAACACTTATTAGTTCACAATGGTTTTTGAAAAGCGTTGGTAATTCTAGAATTGAGATTGCTCATGATTGTGAACCGCGAATTTAAAGCAAGTTTGTATACTTAAGAGGTTATCATTATTGGATCCAATAGTTGTTACTAATTAGATCTTCGTGAACAAAACAGTAGGATTTGGTAGTAATCAGCCTTATAGATAGCAGGTGACAAGGTGTGTAGTCACAAGATTGTATGAAAACCTGTTGGGATTAAGTAGTAAAAATGACAGCCAGTGAAGGCCATACCTCAAATCCTGCTAAGATTTGGTAGTAATAACCAATATTAAAGGATGTAAATATTCAAATTCGGCTGAGATTAGGCAGTAATAATTCAATACTAAAGGCTGGTAATCTTCAAATTCTGCTGAGATTAGATAGTAAACCATGGTCAGCACGCATATTCGGCTTAAAAAGGTAGGATTTGGTAGTAAAAACCGTGTTCAACGTCCACGTTTAGCTTAAAACTGTCAGGATTAGGTAGTAAAAACCAAGAGTAAAGTGTGGTGTAATCTCCAGAAAGTTGGGGTTAGGTAGTAAAAATCCAATACCAAAGAGTTATCTGCTACCAAAACAGTGGGATTTGGTAGTAACTTAGCAAACTTACTTATTAGCAGATCCTATCTGCGATGCCTCACTTACTAAAAGTCTATATCCAAACTAAAGGGTTATTATTAGCATTGCCCAATCAGATCCAACTTCTTATTGCGACTCATTTCACTGCTGTTATAGATGGGCTTCAAGTAGCACTACATTTGCACTTTCATGGGCAAGTACCTTCTGCCTTATCACGTAGGAGGTTGTGAAACAGTAATAGTCATTTGTTATTACTATTGCTTGGATTTAGCCAGTGTAAAAATTGTTGTATCTGATGGGCTATTGCTTACTGCATAGTCAGCCACCTAAAAGGTAGCTGACTTACAATCTGGCTATGTATTTACTCTAGACCACTCTTCCTTAGCTTTAGCTCTTTGAGCATCAATATACTCAGCTAGATCATTTAAGTGAATGTAATATGGTGCTTTTGCCGAGCTTCCTATTTTGAATGTCGGAATTGGCAGATCTTCTGCTTTGGCTTTATTCATAGCTGTACGGAGCGAACAGCCAAAATAGTCATCACAAACCTTACCCAAAGGGATAATCGCTTCTTCAAATTGAGCAAGTAGCATAAATACCGTGTTCATAATCTTTCCTAAACCGTTAAAGCTCATAAAGAGCCAAATCAAAACTAAGGGTTTGGTAGTCAAAGGAAAGTGCTAGATAGGTATGTTGAAGGAGGCTAATGAATCTCAGGTTATCGCAACGCAGTCTGGGTTACGGCCTATGTGGCTGGAGAATCATTCACCAAGTCGAATTTCTAAGAAATGCGTCAACTTTGGCTACGAGTAAATAGTATATCTGTATAGTTGGTTATATCAACTTATATAGCGTTACCTTTTAAATACAGCCATTAACTATCCCATTGGGCTTCTCATAAAACTAATAAAAACATGTCAAATTATTAGTTTTTTATAGCTATAAGCTAAAGAGTTAAAATTATTTTCAGCTTTTTCTAAGCGCTTTATTTTTAACGTAATTGACTGCGTTGCAGTTTATTATGTCCTAATAAAAACTAAAAATAGCGTTCTATATCATGTAGTTAAATCGAATCTGTGGTTGTGGGTAAGTGAGCCTGTGTGCTAATTTTAAAGGGTTATGTGTGTAAATTTAGTTTTTCATAAAGCAAAAGGCTATTTATCTACGTGTAGCATTAGTGATTAGGAGAGGGGGGAGTTCCTAGTCAAATATTAATTCATATTTAAGGTAAGTAGTAATGCACTCTAATCCGTTACAGAAAGACATAAACCAAATAATGCTACTCGAACTTGAGGAAGCTCTGATTGGTGAAGATAAAGCTGTGGCAATTTTAAAATCGGCTAAAGATTTTGTTGAATCTGGTGTATGTGATAACCCGTTGAAAGCGCTATTGGGACATCATTACAAAAATTCCAAAAAAGCGTTTCAAGAATACCTGATTGGTAAAGCTGGTGGCAGTTCAGCAAAAGTTGGGACGGCAAGAGTAAAGGCATCAATGCTAAATAAGGCCAGTGAAGCGCTAATTCCGATTAAGCATAAATTTACTAGGTTTAACTCTCAAAGCATTTTAAAGGCGGCGACTATAGAGCCTATGAATATTGATGAGCTTAAAAAACTCACTGAGCTTCATGATATATATAATGCGTTAGGGGAACACTACTTTCCGGATTTAACATATCGGCAGAAGGACGTTAGCTTTTCTCTTATCACGCAGGAGTGTCTTTCGAAGAATCATTTTGCTCGAGTTCGTGAAAAAAGAATTAAAAATTTTACTACTAAAACACATGGTAAAGCAGCTGAGAATATTATTAATGGGTGGACTAAGGTAGAGGCGCACTTCTCGCTACCAGAAGGGCTCATTACTCGCTTCATACCTAAAATCATCCATATATCACAACGCAAGTCTTGTCCAAATGGAACGAAGAAGCCGAGTGAGTTATTAGACTTAGGGAAACGCTGAAAAACACTTTATGGCTTTAGCTAGCTATTTTATGCAACCAATGACAGTTGATGAGATCCTTGAAACTCACCATCATATGCAACTAGCGAATAACTTTTTAAGCACCGCTCAGTTCAAATCACCTAAGAAGTATTGGAGTACTAATGGTCGTAGAGATACGCCGACGGTTGAGATTTGGCGCAATATCTTGCGTAATTTTTCGACTACGTTTGTTAAGTGTGGACTGATACAGTCAATAGAAGAATTTGACTTTTCCATGCTATTGAATGGGCGTAATTTACAGCTTTTTTATGATTACAATACAAATGGCATCTGGGTTAATAGCCATAATGATATTATCAATCAAGCTGAGTATAACCAGTGCCGTGCTCTCAAGGTAAAGGGTATAGTAGAGTATGAATTTCTAGGCGGAGACAATCATAAGCAAGCAAAGAAATGCCTAATGAAGCTGCTGGTACTAATTAAATCTCCAAATATTTCGTTAGTCCCTTACTTGCCAATGTTCTACTTTATCCCGAACTCTCCAGCTAAAACTTTACAAGAATACTGTTTTGATATTACTAAGCTGGTAAGTAAAGTAGAGGGCTTAATAACACTAATTAACAATAGTGGCGAGGCTAACCCTAGTGACGGAAATCGTAATATCAAGTGGTTAATAGACACTAGTTACCGTGCCAACAAAGGCCTTCAAGGCGGCGTTGAAGATGGGGTCATAGAGTATCAAAAAATAGTTAGAACGTTTGAAGAGTTAGCTTATGAACCATGTAGCAATGGTGACGACCGACTAAGGTATTTATCTATCGCATTAGCGATGAGGATTGCTTTGGTTAATCCACTTAGAATTAGTAACTTTGAAGACTTAATCGCTGAACCATACAGAACAGTTGAAGAAGCAGCCAATTCTAAAGCCGCTGCTCTGATATCAAATGCCGATGGTAGTTATAGCACCTTTGTTCCTTTGCCACTCGTTAAAAATAGAGCTCACCTTGGCAAACATGCTAAAGGCATTGAAAACAAATTACCTATAGCGCTAAGCGACAAAATTAATGAGTTCATTGAGCAAAGAGCGCTTCATTACCATGGTATGGACAATAGGTTATTTATCTGGAACGGCATAAACAGCCGTGGCGGCTTGCGAGTTAATATGTCGGAACAGACCTATCGTGTGATTCAGCTAATATGGCCTGAACGGGACTGGATCGTTAAGGGGATCAACCCTCATGCTTTGAGGCACTTTGCTGCGACTTACTACCTATCAAAAAATCGCCAAGACTATGCTGGATTATCAATACTGTTAAACGATAAAGAAGAAACGGTACGTAGCGTCTACGCAAAGTTAGACCTTCACTCGATTCAAGAAGATATTATGCGGCATGGGGAAGCGTGCTGTAATTTCTAACATTGTCTTACGAAAGTAGTCATGTCATTAAGAGTGGTTGTGCTCATGATGTATTGTAATACACCTCAAGTGTAAAAAATATAGGGAAAAATTGACATTAGTGAGCTGCAAAAGATATTCTACTCTTTACTTTTTTGAGTAACTCTTTATCGTTATGGGTTATTTGCGAAAAAATAAATTATCGACATTACAAGGATTTAAACATGATGATTAGATTTATGGTTTTAATTTTAGCCCTCGCCCTAGCTGGCTGCCAAAGTAATAATATAGTAAAAGATATTGAGCCAATAAAAGCCAATAATGTGTATGATCCCCTAAATAAAGAGCAGTTTATCTTTAAAACGAAAGCTGAAAACTTATGGAAGTATGGCTATTCAGATTTTTGTACAGACACATCGAAAACATTTTGTAACTTCTCGTTGGACTATAATAAATATACGGGAATGAAAGGTTATTTTGCTGATGAGGAGCCAGTGAAAGTTACAAGTAGTCGTAAGTTCTGGCGTGTAATTCTAGAAAATGGAGAGTCTTTCTATTTTGTTTCTGGCAAGACTAAATTTCACCCTAAAGATACACATATAGAACCATTTGGAATAAAAAAACTAAAAGCTGTAAAAAATGATAAAAATCAGCTGGATACCTCTAATTATTCTCAAGTAAATAGCTACAGACCCGATGGGCATGACCAATTTATTCTAAGTAAATATAGTAAAAATTATATGTATTTTTGTAAGAAGCTTTTCTGTACTACAAAGTTGGATAGTGAAAAATATAAAGGCATGAAAGGCTATTTTGAAACAAAAACACCAACCAAGAATTTTGCTGGGTTTGATTTATGGCCTATTGTCTTAGAAAATGGAGAAAAATTTAATTATTTAACAGAAAGAGAAAGATACAATAAATTATCTGGTGTTTTTAGTCTTGAAGAAAACTCTAAATTAGAAAGCTATCAGGAAGAACCTTTAGTTCAAGGCTCAAGTATCCGATTAACATCCAAGTATTTCGAATATGGTAAAGCTCATTTTACAACGAGTGATGGGAGAGTTGTCTCTGAAGTAAACTTATCATTTATTAGAGAGCTAGCATCACGCTTCAATAACTCTGAAGCTGCTATAAGTTCATTAGTTGATATGGATATAGAGAAAGATGAAGTAGAAAATTTATATATAATTTCAGCATCAAACTCTTCTTACCTTAAAAGTAAAGTCGGTTTTGTATTAGTCGCAAGTAGAACTTCTGCATGGCTAAAGTCTATTTTATTTTATGCAGAGAAAAATTGGATTTTTGCTTCTTCTTACAAAATTGCCGCTGATGATTTCAGGTGGCAATCAGGTGAAGTCCGATTCTCTCGAAATGCAGAAAGCCATGTGGTTTTTGAGACAGCGGAGACAGTAGTTAATACTGAAACATTAAAGGCTTTTAAGAAACTTGCTAATGCTAATAACTCGATATTACGTCTTCAAGGTAGTAAAGGTAACTTCGATATAAAGCTAACGGATAAAGATAAACAAGATATTAAACAGGTATATAGCTTTTTTGAAATAGTCAAATAATACAGCCACTGTAAATATCGAAATAAGTAATGTTTAAGTTGTGTTATCTCAGACTTGATCTGACAGTTCCCCATCTTAATTGGTGACTGTCAGATCAGTTTATGGGTAGTGTTTAGAAATCTGTGTAATTTCAGTATTATTAAGAAAACAGGAATGATACATGACTCAATCTTTCGACTTCAACAAAGCATTAGCTGAACTTCAAGCTGGTAAAGGTCTTACTGGCGAAGACGGTGTTCTGACACCCTTAATCAAACAGCTCACCGAAGCGGCTATTAAAGCCTGACTAGATAAGCACCTAGAATCTGAGCCTCAAGTTAACCGTAAAAATGGTACAACCAAAAAACAGTTAAGTCATCCATTGGCCAATTCGAACTTGAAACGCCCAGAGACCGTTCAGGTTCGTTTGAGCCTCAGCTTGATAAAAAGAACCAAACTAAGTTAACGCGTGAAATTGATGAGAAAATTCTATCTATGTTTGGCTTCTATTGTTTTTCGGGGGGATTACCATCCACTCCGAAGGTAGGTTAGATAGTGTGCTAGATATTTAGCAATTTAGTTATGCTATTTCCCATTACCTAAATGATTCATTTCTATTCATATCATTTATTGCTAGTAGATATGCCATTTTTTTCATTAAATCGATTGCAAACTCTCTATCTGTTTGTCCCCAATTATTACTCATTCGCATCTCAGTAAATGTATATTCAGCATGCGGATGACCAGCTTCTTCAAAATACTCAGATATTTTAAGCGCTCTTTCATATCCATTTAAGCCTTTAGCTGCTTCACGAGCTTTTCGAATGTGATAATTGTAATTAGCTTCATGGCAACTCGTATTTCTTTTCTTTTTAATACCCATATAAATCAAGTCTCCAGTTTTAAGTAAAAAGAGACGATAGTCGCAATTACTTATTCATCTCCTACTTAGTTAAATAACCAAGGTTTTTCATAATTTGGCTCCAATCTCGACAAAAAGGAATATTGTTATGGTAAGCATCGAATATCGAAATATTGCCCTTCGATTTTACATAAGTTAAGTGGTGAGAATGCAAAAGTCAATATTAATTTCTTTTAAAACAATGAATTACGTTGTGTTATTATGTAATTTAGGGTTCTTTATAAGATAAGTTCGTGAAATTGATATGTATTTTTCATCAAAAAATTTCCAAGAAAAAAAATAGAAAGAAAATATTTATTTCGGTAGTTTCAAAGACTTCAGATTCAAAAATTTAGCTTAATGGGAGGGGGGAATAGCTCTGATAATCTATTGATATTTAAGTATCAGAGCATAATTACAACTAATTTAATCTTGAGTTAACGCTTGTTTTATTTTCCTATCATATTCTTCAACAATATCACTTGGTCTGATTCGTGCGTAAATTCTGTTTAGAACATCTAGGTTTGTATGACCTGAAACTACAGCAACTTTTGAAATATCCCAACCTTCTTTAATCAGCTTTGTTATTCCGAATGATCTCAAATCATGAAAAACGATATGTTCAATGTTAATACCTTCAGCTATAAGTTTTTGTCTAGTAACTCTCCAACCTGCCCCAACGCTATCAGCAACATAGGGAAATATCCTGTTGTCTAAGTTAAAATTTGGGGATATCGCAGCTTCAGCCTTTCTTTTTCTTAAAATTTCGAATGCACCACCGATCAGCGGAATTTCTTGATTGAAGTTTTTCTTGGTTGGGTGTTTTCGGTCTCGAATAAATAGTGTTTTTCTGTCTTCTTTAAAATCTCTCCAAGTAACACGACAAATCTCACTCACCCTCATACAAGTTGCTATCGCAAAATCTAGAATTGTTAAATATGGAATTTTAGCAGCATGATGCTCTTGGCGTTTAAACAATCCATCTCTTAAGTATTCAAAGTCTTTATCACTAATTGTTGTGTCGCGCTCATTAGCTTTAAATTCTAGTAATGCAGCTTTAGGGCTTTTTTTGTAATCCTCTTTATAATGTTGCATAGCATCTTCGATAAACTTAATCGAGCCATTTATATCATAGCTTCCTGCTTTTTTAATTACCGATTTAATATATCCAATATCCATGTATGTAGTGTAACCGACAACCCCATCAACATATCTTCTCTGGTGACAGAATTCATCTAGGTCTGATTTCCTTAAAGTACTCACTCGTTTATTTGCAATTTTATAAGATGTAATTTTAAGTAAACCATAATACTTACTATCTCCAATGTTTTTCTATCATTTTCGGGATCGTCTATATAGATGCTAATAAGTTCGCCTAGTTTAATTTCCTTTAACCTTGAGTTTGCAATTTTTTCTTGCTTTTCAATTTCTTCATCTAAGGTGGGAATGCCGTAACGATCTAATTCTTTTACTTTTTTATCTCGCCAAATTTCAGCTTTTTTAATTGTTTCAAAAGATGCATTCTTTTCGTAATAACCAGTTGGCCTGGTACTATCTCGAACTCTAACTTTTACACGGTATGACGTTCCTTTTTTATCTTCACGGATATCTATATACCCTCTGGCTTTTGCTTTAGTCATTTCCCCATCCTGTAGTACAATATAATAATATAATTGATGTATTGAGATTAGCAGCTAACATCCCCAAATAAAGTCCCCATGGGGACGTAATTGCTGAAAACATCCTAAAAAAAGCCTATAAGAGAGTTAATATGCGAGAATCTAAAAGCCCTGTAGCTATTGTAAATGTCGGTATCTTTAATGAATAAGCTGGATAGAAGATTTTCTGTAGCCCCAATGCTTGATTGGACTGATCGCCATTGTCGTACTTTTCATCGCAAAATGACTAAACATACTGTGCTTTATACTGAAATGATAACCACAGGGGCTATCTTATTTGGTCGAGGCGACTACTTACATTTTAATAAACACGAAGGCCCAGTGGCGTTGCAGCTTGGTGGCTCTGATCCTAAAGCGCTTGCGCAATGTGCAAAATTAGCCGGTGAGCGTGGTTATGACGAAATAAATTTAAATGTAGGTTGCCCGTCAGACAGAGTTCAAAATGGTCGATTTGGCGCATGTTTAATGGCTGAACCTCAATTAGTTGCGGACTGTGTTGCAGCAATGAAAAACGAAGTAAACATTCCTGTTACCGTTAAAACGCGCATTGGCATTGATGAGCAAGATTCGTATGAGTTTTTATGTGCGCTAATTGAAGCGTCCCATAAAGTAGGGTGTGATGACTTTATTATTCATGCTCGTAAAGCATGGCTCAATGGTTTAAGCCCAAAAGAAAATCGTGAAGTTCCACCGCTTGATTACCCACGTGTTTATCAACTTAAAAAAGATTATCCGCAACTCGATTTAAGCTTAAATGGCGGTGTTAAAACAATTGAGCAGAGCCTAGAACATTTACAACATATCGATGGTGTAATGATTGGGCGTGAAGCTTACAGTAACCCATTTATGCTCAATGACGTTGATGAGAAAATTTATGGTGATGCTGCGAACACACAATCACGCCACGACGTAGTGCGCTCAATGTACAGCTACATTGAAGAAGAAATGCGTTTGGGTGCTAATTTTTGGCATATTGCACGTCACATGCTCGGTATTTTTCAGGGGCAACCAGGTGCACGAGGCTTTAGGCGCCACCTTTCTGAAAGTGGTCATGGGAAACAAGCTGATTTATCGGTAATGGATAAAGCATTAAGCTTTGTACCAGAATAAAGCTAAGCTTTAAATATTCTAAATTTAAGCCACTTTCGAGTGGCTTTTTTGATCCTAAAAATTAGTCAAAATCATAATTTATTGGCCAATTACACTCTATGCTGTTCAGCTTGAAGTCACTAAAATTTAGATGGCTTGTTATTTATCACTTTGATTTTAAATGTTTTATTTTTGTTTTGATGGACTTGGCACAACTCTTGGAATCTTCTTGTTGAAATTAATTAAAAATCAACAGGAGAATACCATGGGAATATTTAACCGCGTAAATGACGTTATTCAATCAAACATTGTGGCTATGCTTGATAAAGCAGAAGACCCTGAAAAACTTTTAAACCTAATGCTTACCGACATGCAAGATGCGTTGAATGAATGTCGTAGTACAGCTGCTGCTTTATTGTGTGAAGAAAAAATAATTAATCGTCAAATTGATACTAAAAAAACAGAATTAGCAGCTTGGCAAGTTAAGGCTGAACATGCGGTTGAAAAAGGCAGTGATAACCTTGCTAAATCTGCTTTACTTGAAAAGCAGCGCGTTAACGAAAGCATTGTAAATAAGCAAACTCAGTTAGAAACTTTGCAAGAGTCTATCGCAAAAATTAAAGTTGATTGTGAACGCCTGCAGCAAAAAATAGTAGAAGCTAAAACGAAGCAAGCACAATTAGTTAAACGCCATGATGTAGCAGCTGCAAGAAAAAAGATAAGTACAACGTTACAAAGCGACAAAGTAGCTAATGCATTATCTCGGTTTGAGCAAGTTGAGCAACGTGTAGAAAGTATTGAAGCGCAAATAGAAGCGTATGAGTTAACCGACTCTGCAAATACGACTGCTGCACAAATTGAAGCCTTAGTTAAAAATGAAAAAATAGATGTTGAGCTAGCTCAGTTGAAAACAAGTTTAAAAACTGATTTAAAACAGACTGCTTAAGGAGAAGATTATGAATAGCTTTAATCGCCAACGTGGTTGGTATAAAGATACGTTAAATAAAAAAATATCAGGTGTATGTAGTGGTTTGGCGCATCGATTAGATTTTCCGGTGTGGGCAACGCGCTTAGTAACTATTTTATTATTTTTAAGCTTTCCGTTTGCAGTTGCTCTTGGTTATTTTATTGCGCATTGCTGCCTTGAAAATAAAGAGTATTAATACCAATAGGCATAAATATTTGAACAATTTAACGAATTAAATCACTCTATAACGTTGTTAAAATTTATATGTAGAACAACTAGATATAAAAATTTTGCCTGTTATAGCGCAATTTTCTTATCGTTAAATAGACCCCGTATATAAGCCGGTTGGTATAAGGAGAATTACTATGAAAGCTTTGGCAGTATGTGTAATTATCTATTTATTACTGTTTACTGATTTAATAGCGTTTGTGCATGTCGACTCTTGGCAGTTGCCGTTATGGATTGCTGATATTAGCTGGGCTGGGCTCGAGCTTGTAGGTGCTTTGGCCGCAATTGTTACTGTAGTTGCAGTAGTGGCTTTAATCACTATGGGATTAGTTGGTGCGGGTGTAGTGGCGTTAGCAGGGACTGTTTTAGCGCTTTTATTCGGATCTATAATGATTGCATGGCCGTTACTATTTGTTGCAGTGTTGTGTTGGCTTGTTGCCGATAACAAAAAAGTAGCCTCTTAATCCTTAATTTGACTGACTATTATAGGTTAACTATGTTAAATTTAGCCTGTAATTTAAAGTTTTCATAAGGATAAGAATGATGACGAAACTATGTTTTTCGATGGCTTCTGCATTACTATTTAGTTTTTTTTCGTCATCGTTGGCGGCGCACTCAGGACACGAACATGCTTCTGATGTGGCTGTACTCGAAGTAGCTAACGCGCAAGTTAGAGAGTTTTTACCTGGCAGTACTTCAACTGTAGGTTACTTAACGCTTACTAATCACGGCGGAACAGCAGCAACTTTAACTAAGGCAACGCTTGATGGCTTGGGCCGTGTTGAAATACACGAGCACTCACATGTAGACGGCATGATGAAAATGCAACAAGTTAAATCGGTTGAAATTAAAGCGCATGAAAGTGTCAGTCTTCAACCTGGCGGTTATCATTTAATGGTATTTGGACCACAAGAGCCATTAAAAGTAGGGCAAGAACGTAAACTCACGCTATATTTTAGTGACGGTAATCGCTTATTTACTAATGCTCAAGTCGTGTCGCTTGAAGCGCAAGCTAAACAGTCGAAACCTTCTACTCAACACGATCACCATTAGGAGTACACATGTCGCAACATAAAGGAAAAATAGCAGGAATAGTTGTTTTACTGCTTATCATTTTTTACGCAATTGCTGTTTATTGGAGCACTGAACCTTCACGTTTTGACGTTGTTGCAAACGCTAAAGAGCAAGCGCAGCTTCGTAATGAAAAAATAGTAACGGGTTATGTAACTACTTCTACATTGATTACAGTAGCCAATACCTTACTCGATAAACCGGGTGGCTACTTATCAAATGATGTAATACCGCCAAGTATTATTATGGATGATATGCCTGCGTGGGAATATGGCGCGCTAGAAATGGTACGTGATTTATCGCTTTCTATGCGAAAAGATTTTAGTCGTTCACAATCACAATCAACTGAGCATGAAGCCCTTAAAAAGGCGCAGCCGCAGTTTAATATAAGCTCTGAGGCATGGGCATGGCCAAGTGCCGAAGGTGAGTACCAAAAAGGTATTGACTACTTAATGGTATATCGTGGACAAATTGCTAATGAGCATGAGCGCGATAGCCAATTTTACGCACGAGCAGATAACTTACGTAGTTGGCTTAAAGAAGCTGAAAAACGTTTAGGTAG
>LAZR01000962.1_pt1 | contig 19588 bp, 18 predicted proteins | sample 329461 | NCBI WGS metagenome assembly LAZR01 (sample SAMN03002196, study PRJNA259156) | marine sediment metagenome | biome: sea floor; feature: Hydrothermal impacted sediments; material: marine sediment; isolation source: Loki non-amplified sample from Loki's castle hydrothermal vent sediment ...
TTTTATCGAAGAATTAAGCGATGTGCCGGATAATGCGACCTTAATTTTTAGCGCACATGGTGTATCAAAACAAGTGCAAAAAGAAGGCAAGCAACGCGGTTTAAAAGTCTTCGATGCAACCTGTCCTTTAGTGACAAAAGTACATATGGAAGTCGCTCAATTTGAACGGCAAGGTCGAGAATGTATTTTGATTGGCCATGCAGGTCATCCAGAAGTGGAAGGGACAATGGGCCAATACACATCTGATGTGGGGGGTATGTATCTTGTTGAAACGGCGGAAGATGTAGCTAACCTTCAGGTTAAAAACCCTGATGAACTTGCTTTTGTTACCCAAACAACTTTATCAGTTGACGATGCATCGGTGGTTATTGATGCACTGAAGAAACACTTTCCGAAGATTGATGGGCCACGCAAAGATGATATTTGTTACGCCACACAAAATCGACAAGATGCGGTTAAAAATCTAGCCCAGCAATGTGATGTTGTACTGGTTGTTGGTTCTAAAAATAGTTCTAATTCTAATCGCTTGCGTGAACTTTCTGATAAATTAAATACACCTGCTCATTTGATTGATAGTGCACATGACATCGATCCCGAATGGTTTATTAATAAAAATATCATTGGTTTAACAGCGGGAGCCTCTGCGCCAGAAATCTTAGTTCAAGAAGTCGTTACACGGTTAAAAGAATTAGGCGTTGATCAAGCTGATGAAGATAACGGTGTACGCGAAACGGTTGAGTTCTCAATGCCAAAAGAGTTGAGAGTTGATCTTTCTGAGCTTACACGTTCTCACTAACGATGCCATTTCTGCCCGTATTTTTATGGACTGATATTTTAATTTACCTGCTGCTTGCTGTCGTGGTTTCTGCTGTTTTATATATTCGTCGTCGCCCACATTTACGCGCGCCATGGAAATCTGTTTTATTACGCAAACGTGGTGTGATTTCACTGATGATTTTGCTGTGTTATGTTGCTGTTGGATTGTTAGATTCAGTTCATTTTCGTACGGCGATACCAACACAACAAACAGATGAAACAAGACATTATTCGACAGAAGTGAATACTTTACTTGATCTGGCTATTTTACCGTTGCGAGACAATGTTGAAAAAACCTACTCTGCACCGTTTGCCACCGATTTATTTGTACGTGAAATGGGAGCATCGCAAGACGGCACGCTGCATTATGATTTTCCTAAATTACTTTATGCTGGCGCTCATTTACAGAATGATCAAGACAAATGGTCTGATATTACAAATAGTGTGATTATAAATTCATCGTGGGTTTTGCTCGGATGGTGTTTCATATCTATTTTGATGATGTTTTATCTCGCTAGACATCACAAAACTACTTGCTTTAAAACTATACGTCAGGTCCTACTTGGTAAAGCCCATTACCCATATCGAACGGTATTGGTTACCTTGTTAATGCTATTACTTGTTGGTTCTAATCTTGCGGAATTAAGCAGTCAATATCATATTTTAGGTACCGATAAAGTCGGACAAGATGTGCTTTATCAAACCTTGAAAAGTGTTCGTACCGGTTTAGTTATCGGTACGTTAACAACCTTAGTTATGTTGCCTTTTGCTTTATTTATGGGCATTGCCGCGGGGTATTTCAAAGGTTGGATCGATGATGTTATTCAATATATCTATACCACATTGAACTCGATTCCTGGCGTACTACTTATTGCGGCAGCAGTATTAATGCTGCAAGTTTATATGAATAATCATCCTGAAAGCTTCGTCACGATTGCTGAACGAGCAGATATGCGTTTGTTATTTTTATGCATTATTCTCGGACTAACTAGCTGGACGGGTCTATGTCGAATCTTACGGGGCGAAACGCTTAAGTTGCGAGAAGCAGAATATGTGCTGGCAGCAAGAGCTTTAGGCGTGAGCAGTTTAACCATTTTACATCGTCATATATTGCCCAACTTGATGCATATCGTGATGATTACGATTGTGCTAGATTTTAGTGGCTTAGTATTAGCCGAAGCGGTTTTGTCATATGTCGGCGTCGGCGTGGATCCATCGATGATTAGCTGGGGCAATATGATTAATAGTGCAAGAATGGAAATGGCACGTGAGCCGGTAGTTTGGTGGTCGCTTTCAGCGGCTTTTATTTCAATGTTTACTTTAGTATTAGCAGCCAATTTATTTGCTGATGTGGTGCGCGATGCCTTTGATCCTAGAATGCAGGCTACGCAGTGAGACAGAGATTATTAGAAGTTAAAGGTTTAAAAACCTGGTTAGGTAAGTCTGCAACGCCATTACGCGCCGTTGATGGTGTTGATTTTTCTATTGCGCGAGGTGAAACCTTTGCCTTATTAGGTGAATCCGGTTGTGGTAAGTCAATGACTGCTTTGTCACTACTACGATTAAACCCGCAACCTATTAGTCGTATTGTTGCTGGTGAAATTAAGCTGTTAGGTGAAGATTTACTCGGCTTATCTGAATTAGATATGCAGCGTATTCGTGGTCGCCGAGTCGCAATGATTTTCCAAGAACCACAAAGTTCATTAAATCCTGTGTTATCGGTAGGTGAACAAATTGGTGAATGTTTACAGTGGCACTTTGGCTTAAAAGGCCAGATTTGCCATGATCGAATTATTGCTTTGTTACATTCTGTGGGCATTCCTGATCCCAAACAACGTATCAATGATTATCCGCATCAATTGTCTGGCGGTATGAAACAACGGGTGATGATTGCGATGGCGTTAGCGGGAGAGCCGGAACTATTAATTGCCGATGAACCAACAACTGCGTTAGATGTAACCATTCAGGCACAAATACTGGATTTATTAAAACAAATTCAAAGCGAAAGGGGCATGGCGATTTTACTTATCACCCATGATTTAGCCGTAGTTGGCCAAATGGCCGATCATGTCGCGGTGATGTATGCGGGTCAAATTGTTGAGACCGCCACGCGTGAGCAATTTTTTAAGCATCATCAACATCCTTATACCGATAAATTATTTCAAGCTTTACCGACGGAACAAAAACGAGAACAACGACTCACCGTTATTAAAGGTAGTGTGCCTGTGTTAACCCAAACCTTTACAGGGTGTCGATTTGTCGAACGTTGTGATCATGCTTTTGCTGCTTGTCATACAGAAATACCTCAATGGCATCAACAAGATAAGCAGGGTGTGTTATGCCATTTATTTGATCCAGATAGAATAATTGAGCAGAAAAAAGTACCGCTAGATTTGCATTCATCTCCCTTATCAGAAGTACTGCCAGCGAATAAAGTTGTCTTAGATATTAAAGCTTTACGAGTACATTTTCCGATTCGCAAAGGATTGTTGAAGCGAGTAGTAGGCCAAGTACAAGCGGTTGATGATGTGACATTATCACTCAAATTGTCAGAAACATTGGCTTTAGTCGGTGAGTCAGGCTGTGGCAAAACGACTGTTGGCAAAGGGATATTACAATTAGTGCCGGTGACATCTGGCGAAGTTAATTATCAAGGTGATGATTTAACCCAGTTATCAGAAAGAGAGTTAAAACAGCATCGTTCTTCTTTGCAGATAATATTCCAAGATCCCTTTGCGTCAATGAATCCGCGAATGACCATTACTCAGATCATTGAAGAAGGTTTAACCGCAAAAAAATACGTTAAAAACCCATCAGCAAAAGAAAAGAGGGTTGATGAGCTATTAACTCGTGTGGGTTTACATGCGGACATTAAATATCGCTATCCGCATGAGTTTTCAGGTGGGCAACGTCAACGCATTTGTATTGCTCGTGCTTTAGCAGCCGATCCTGAAGTTATTATCTGTGATGAGCCAACGAGTGCATTAGACGTATCAGTACAAGCTCAAATACTAAATTTATTACGTGAAATTCAACATGAGTTTGGGTTGTCGTATCTTTTTATCACCCATAATATTTCTGTAGTGAATTATTTGGCACATCGTGTTGCGGTAATGTATTTAGGACGAATTGTAGAGCAGGGTTATCGAGATGAAGTCCTCAATTCACCGAAACATCCCTATACCCAAGCATTATTAGCTGCTGTACCAGAGCTTGATATTGATAAAAAAGTATTGCGTTTAGAAGGGGAGTTACCATCGCCTGCTAATCCACCATCGGGTTGTCATTTTCACCAGCGTTGTCCTAAGGTGATGCCTAAATGTTTACAAGCTTATCCTGCACGAACTGATTTATCCGTTACTCATGAAGTACGGTGTTTTTTATATGAGGAAGATGAATAATGGATGCACAAACCCAATTAGAACTCGAAGCCGCGGCGTTTCGTCGGTTGACGGCTCATTTGCAACAACGAACAGATGTACAAAATATTGATTTGATGGAGCTTGCGGGTTTTTGTCGTAATTGTTTAGCAAAATGGTATTTGGCTGCAGCAGAACAAAAAGAGCTAGCGATGGATTATGATCAAGCTCGCGAACATATTTATGGCATGCCTTATAGTGAGTGGAAAGACAAACACCAGATTTAGTCCTGTTTTTTAGTCAGCTCACGAAATTTTTTGATTAACGGGCAAGTATCTAAAGCATTTTTTTCTTTCGGTTGTAATACTTTGACTGTTTTTATTGTATTGCGGATCTGCTGTACGTAAGTACGGCAAGAGTGACAAATTAGCAGATGAAAACGCAGCGCAATACGTTTACGGAAAGTTAGCTCGCCATCTAAGTAGTCACTGGCTTGTTCTGGTACGTCTTTACATTTAATCATCTTACTTATTTGTCCTGAAATGTATCAATGCACTGATGTAAAGATGTGCGGGCCCTGTGCAGTAAAACCCGTGCGTTAGACGCAGAGATGTCAAGAATGTTACAAACGTCTTCCATGCTTAGACCTTCCATGTCGTACATTGTTAATGCAGCACGTTGCAAAGCGGGGAGTTTTTGGTATGTTGCTTCAATCGCTGCTTGTAGTTGTTCATTGGCCAATAATGCTTCGGGCGTTGCTTCTTCCCAAGGTAATAATTCTTCTAACCGGTGACCGGTATTATCAAATTTGTCAGAAGATACAGACTGCCAACCATCATCAAGTGAAACCATTCTGTTTTCTCTACGAACCCGACTTTTAGCACCATTACTGACGATATGCAGCAACCATGTTTTCAACGATGAGCGACCTTCAAATTTTGGCAAGGCTTTAATTGCTGACATCCATGCATCTTGAACGACCTCATCAGCAAAGGCTTCGCCAACAATTGCGCGAGAAACGGCGAGCATAAGATTATGATAATTAGAAACAATTAACTCAAAAGCTTGTTCATTACCATCGATAAGAGCGGCGATGAGGGTTTGCTCGTCTAGCTCTTTTACATTTGATTTCATTGGGTTACTAATAGTGTGATTTGATGGTAGTCTATAATAACAAGCTTTAACATGATTGACTGCTTGTATTTCACTTATTGCTATTTTGTAACATGAGAGGAAATTATTATGCTAATTACGACTAAGAAAATGACGATCAGTTTACTAACGAGTGCAGCATTATCAGCTGGATTGGCTATATCACCTATGACTGCGAGTGCTGAAGCAAATCCTTTTGCAACGGTTGAATCATCCACTGTATATCTACAGCTTGCAGAGGCTGAGGTTGAAAAATCTGCAACTGAGCATCAAGATTCTGTGATGGAAGATGAAAATGATGTTATTGAAAGTGATGAAATGTCACCAGATCATGATGTCACAGGTGAAGTTGAAGATTCAGCGACTGAGCATCAAGAATCAGTAACTGAAGATTGAATGGATACAGCTAGCAAAGCTACAAACATTGATGAAATGGAATAAGCTGATATAGGTATTAAAAAATAAGATACCTATTGTCAAATAGCTTCATATAAGAGGGTTCTTCGGAACCCTTTTTTATTGGAATGTAAAAAAGGTTAACTCTTAGTAATACAGCGTGATGATGAGTAATGACATTATATAAAAGCTTTGATAGCGTGATGTTACCCCTTATTGAGAAAATAGCATGGGACTTGGCATTGTGCTTATTTGAATTTATTTTCATGAAGTTTGTAACAATGTATTTAGGTAGCCGTCTATGTTGTTAAGTTGGGTCACTATTGACCACTTATCTTTCACTTTTTGTGATATTCAATAACTATTAGGAAATTACTATGACCAATACGACTAAAAAAACAACGATTGCATTAGCAGCTAGCGCAGCATTAACAGCAGGTTTGGCTCTATCTCCTATGACAGTGAGTGCTGATGTGAATCCATTTGGTAACACTGAATTATCAAGCGGATATATGCAACTTGCTGAAAGCACAAATAAAGATGCGGAAGGTAAGTGTGGTGAAGCTAAATGTGGCGCTGATAAAAAAGCTGAAAAAATGAAAGAAGCGAAATGTGGTGCAGATAAAAAAGCAGCACATGAAGCAAAATGTGGCGCTGATAAAAAAGCGGCACACGAAGCTAAATGCGGCAGCGAAATGAAAGAAAAAGCTGAAAAAATGAAAGAAGGCAAATGCGGTGCCGACAAATAAGACGTAAAATTTGAGTTATGTATGATGAAAAGGGCTCTTTAGAGCCCTTTTTTCTTCTTAAGAAGGAGATAACAATGTCAATTTGTAAGCTCAGTGCTGGTCTACAGAATATGCTGAATAGTACTAGAGCGTTAGATTTTTTAGCGCCATTAACCGTCAGGTTATATTTAGCGCCCGTATTTTGGATGGCTGCTAATAATAAGTGGAATCCATTCGATAGTGAAAGCTCATTGAGTGGCACTATTCAATGGTTTGAGCATTCTCTCGGATTACCCTTTCCTGAGCTCATGGCTTACTTAGCATGGGGAGCTGAATATTTTGGTGCCATTTTTCTTATACTTGGTTTAGCGGTACGTTGGATCAGTATTCCATTGATGACGACTATGATTGTTGCTGCTGTGACGGTGCATTGGGGAAATGGTTGGTTAGCCATCGCTGAACCGAGTGCTCAGCTAGATATGGCACGCTCAATATTACAAGAACATGGAAATTACGATTGGCTGACTCAAAATGGTGGGTTTGTGATTTTAAATAATGGTATTGAGTTTGCGACGACGTATTTCATTATGTTACTCACGTTATTTTTTATTGGTGCAGGCAATTATGTCAGTGCAGATTATTGGATAGCTAAAAAAATGGCTCATTGTTCAAATTCAAAGTAGTTTAGACATAAAAATTAGGAGAAGTGGTGATGTTGATTAAAAAACCTAGATTAGGTGAGTTACCAGCAAGTGAAATAACGGAATACGGTGTGTATTTGAATCGTAGACAGTTTTTGAATAGTGCAGCGATAGCCGCTACAGCCAGCATGTTACCGTTGTCATTTGCTCGCGGTGATTCTACTCCGGAACCGACCTATAAGGAACTCGTTAAAAGTGCTTACTCGACTGAGGAGAGCCTGACGACTTTTGAGTCAGTGACAACCTATAATAATTTTTATGAATTCGGCACAGATAAAGCTTCTCCTGCACTAATGGCCACTGAATTTCCTGATAAAGCTAAGCCTTGGCGAGTAACCATTGACGGTGAATGTGATAAGCCCGGTGAGTATGATTATGATGATTTAATTAAACCGTTTAGTTTAGAGGAACGTATTTATCGCTTACGTTGTGTCGAAGGATGGTCAATGGTTATTCCTTGGGTTGGTTTCCCTTTGGCGGATCTTATCAAAAAAGCACAGCCTAATTCACGAGCAAAATTTGTTGAATTTACGACTTTGAATGATCCTGAACAAATGCCAGGCTTAAATCGAAATGTATTAGATTGGCCCTATGTTGAAGGTTTACGAATAGATGAGGCGATGAATCCATTAACGCTGATTTCTGTTGGGTTATATGGTAATGAATTATTAGGCCAAAACGGCGCGCCTATTAGACTAGTCGTGCCATGGAAATATGGATTTAAAAGTATTAAATCAATAGTACGCATTCGTTTTGTAGAAAATATGCCTCGATCAGCATGGATGAAAGCAGGGCCTAACGAATATGGTTTTTATTCTAATGTGAATCCTGACGTTGATCATCCTCGCTGGAGTCAAGGCCGTGAACGTAGGATTGGCGAGTTTCTGAAACGTAAAACAGAAATGTTTAATGGTTATGGTGAGCAAGTCGCTCAGATGTATACCGGAATGGATTTACGAAAATACTTTTAATGTCAGCTGTTTGAGTTAAACATTGTGCCGAAAATAAAAAAATTATTATTTGTAGTCTGCTTAATTCCAGCTATTTGGTTGACGTTTGCCCTTTTTACCGATCAATTAGGTGCTAATCCAGTGGAAGCGGTTACCAGACAAACGGGCCTTTGGGCCTTGCGATTTTTATGGTTAACCTTATTAATTACACCTTTGCGCTGGATGACCGGCTGGAACGACTTAATTAAATTCAGACGATTATTAGGTCTTTACGTATTTTTTTATGCTGTTTTACATATGTTGCTTTATTTAGGGCTCGATCAGTCTTTTGCTGTCGGTGAAATTATCAACGATATAATCAAACGGCCATTTATTACCATTGGTTTCTTTAGCTTTATCGCTTTAATTCCATTGGCAATAACTTCTAATAATGCAATGGTGAAGCGATTAGGTGGTCGACGTTGGAAGAAATTGCATCGATTAACGTATGTCATTGCGATTGCTAGTTCAATACATTTTTATATGTTGGTGAAATTAGATAAGACCGAACCACTTATATATATAGCGCTACTTGTTATTTTGTTGGCACCTCGCGTATATGGCTACGCCAAATCTATCGCTTTAAAGCGATAATTAGTCGTCTTAATACACTTTTATTAGCTTTAAAATTAAGCTTTTGGCTATATAAAGTCCCATTTCCGGTTGGGAATAAAACAAAAACTGTTACAATACGTGGCTATTTATGACGTTAAGGCTAGCGAAGGTATTTATGACTGATTTTGTTGATAACGATCCACAAGAAACTCAAGAATGGTTAGACGCACTAGAATCTATAATTGAGATTGAAGGTGATGAAAAAGCACATCACATTTTAGAAAAACTCATTGATATGGCTCGCCGCTCGGGCGTTAATCTCCCGTATAGTTCCAATACTGCTTATGTAAATACTATTCCGGTTGATCAACAAGAACGTATTACTGGCAACCAAGATATTGAACATAAAATAAGATCGTATATCCGTTGGAATGCGATGGCGATGGTGGTTAAAGCTAATCTTAAACCTGGCGCTGTCGGTGGTCACATTGCGAGTTTTGCTTCTTCTGCAACCTTATACGATGTAGGTTTTAATCACTTCTTCAAAGGTGATGATTATGGCAATGGCGCTGATATGGTGTTCTTCCAAGGCCATATTTCTCCGGGTATTTATGCTCGTTCATTCCTTGAAGGTCGTTTAACAGAAGAACAGCTTAATAATTTCCGTTTTGAAGTTGATGGCAAAGGTTTGTCTTCTTACCCCCATCCTTGGTTAATGCCTGATTATTGGCAGTTCCCAACTGTTTCAATGGGTTTAGGTCCTATCTTAGCTATTTACCAAGCCCGTTTTATGAAATACATGGATCATCGTGATATTAAAGCGACTGCAGGTCGAAATGTATGGGCATACTTAGGCGATGGTGAAATGGATGAACCAGAGTCATTAGGCGCTATCACCTTAGCGGGTCGTGAAAAATTAGATAATTTAACCTTTGTTATTAACTGTAACTTACAGCGTCTTGATGGCCCTGTTCGTGGTAACGGAAAAATCATTCAAGAACTTGAAGCTATTTTCCGTGGTGCTGGCTGGAATGTACTTAAAGTCATCTGGGGTTCAGAGTGGGATCAATTATTAGCCAAAGATAAAAATGGCTTATTGCTAAAACGTATGGAAGAAGTAGTAGACGGTGAATATCAAAACTACAAATCTAAAGATGGTGCTTTTGTCCGTGAACATTTCTTTGGTAAATATCCTGAATTGCTAGAAATGGTGTCAGATATGACCGATGAAGATATCTGGCAATTAAGTCGTGGTGGTCATGATCCACGTAAAGTTTATGCTGCTTATAAACAAGCAACTGATCACAAAGGTCAGCCTACTGTAATTTTAGCGAAGACAGTTAAAGGGTATGGTATGGGTACGGCGGGTGAAGCACAAAACACCACGCACTCACAAAAGAATTTGGGCGTAGAACATATGAAAGTGTTCCGTGACCGTTTCAATATTCCAGTCTCTGATAGCGAAATTGGTAATATTCCATATCTTACTTTTGATGCTGACAGTGACGAGCAGAAATATCTATTGGAACGTCGTGAAAAATTAGGTGGCTTTTTACCAAAACGTAATCACGACGCACCGGCATTAAAAACACCAGATCTAAGCATTTTTAGTGCGATGTTGAAATCGACAGGCGATAGAGAAATCTCTACAACTATGGCATTTGTCCGAATTTTAACTGCGTTAATTCGCGATAAAGAAGTCGGCAAAAATGTTGTACCAATCGTGCCAGATGAAGCACGTACGTTTGGTATGGAAGGTTTATTCCGTTCATTTGGTATTTATTCTTCATCAGGTCAACTTTATGAACCTGAAGATTCTGGCAAAGTAATGTGGTATCGCGAAGATACAAAAGGTCAGATCTTACAAGAAGGTATCAATGAAGCTGGCGCAATGGCTGAGTGGGTATCGGCTTCAACAGCGTATTCAAACTACAATGTGAATATGGTGCCTTTCTATGTTTACTATTCTATGTTTGGTTTCCAACGTGTTGGTGATTTGGCATGGTTAGCGGGTGATATTCAAGCAAAAGGTTTCTTGATTGGTGCAACAGCTGGGCGTACGTCATTAAATGGTGAAGGCTTACAACATCAAGATGGTCATGGCTTAGTGTTAGCTAGCACCATTCCGACATGCATTAGTTATGATCCAACCTATGCCTATGAAATGGCAGTGATTATCCATGATGGTTTCCGTCGCATGTATGAAGAACAAGAAAGCGTGTTCTATTACTTAACGGCGATGAATGAAAACTATACCCATCCTGATATGCCAGAAGGTGTTGAAGAAGGTATTATCAAAGGTCTGTATCAACTTAAAACAGGTGGCAAACATAAACTGAAAGCCCAGTTATTAGGTAGCGGTACTATTTTGCGTGAAGTTGAGGCAGCAGCTGAGTTATTAGAAGCAGACTGGAAAGTATCAGCTAATGTATGGAGTGCGACAAGCATTAATGAATTGGCGCGCAATGGTATGGAAGTCGATCGTTATAATCGTCTTCACCCTCAAGCAACTAAAAAACGTAGTTATGTGGCGGAATGTTTGGACGATCAAGCAGGTGTTGTTATTGCTTCAACCGACTATATTCGTTTGTATGCAGAACAAATTCGTCCTTGGATTAAAGCACCGTACACCATACTTGGCACCGATGGTTTTGGTCGCAGTGATACACGTGAACAATTGAGACGCTTCTTTGAAGTTGATCGTTATCATGTCGTGATTGCTACTTTAAGCACCTTGGCTGATGATGGCCAAATTGCTTTTGATGTAGTTGAAAGCGCAATTAAAAAATACAACATCAATGCAGATGCATTGACTCCAGTAAAGGCTTAATTTATGGCAGATTTAATCGAATTAAAAGTACCTGATATCGGTGATTTTGATGAAGTAGAAATTATTGAAGTTTTAATTTCTGTAGGCGATACGATAGCTAAAAATCAAGATATTATTACCTTGGAGTCTGATAAGGCCGCAATGGAGATACCATCATCATTTGCTGGTGTTATTAAAGAACTTAAAGTCTCAGTAGGTGATAAAGTTAAACTGGGTTCTGTTATTGCTATGCTTGAGGCAAGTGATAGTGGTGATAGCCAAGCGAAGCCAGCCGATGAAGTTAAACAAGAAGCACCAGGACCTGCTGCTGAATCTGCACCAAAACCAGCGCCAGTTGCTACGCCAACACCTGCAGTTGAAACAGTGACAGAACCTGAATTAGTGGAAATCATCCCATTTGCACCTGATAATAAATCTGGTGTAAAACAAGCACATGCTTCACCTTCGGTTCGTCAGTTTGCTCGTGAATTGGGTGTTACTTTAAGTTCGGTCAATGGCTCGGGTGAAAAAGGTCGAATCACTAAACAAGATGTACAAAACTTTGTTAAACAAAAAGTGAATGCACCAGCGGCGGCTGCAACTACAGGTTCAGGCATTCCACCTGTTCCCGTTATTAATTTTGAGAAATTTGGTGAAGTAAAAACCGAAGAATTATCTCGAATTAAAAAAATATCAGGTAAACATTTACACGCATGTTGGTTAAATATTCCTCATGTTACCCAGTTTGATGATGCAGATATCACTGAGCTGGAAGAATTTAGAAAAGCCAATAAAGACATGGCGGCCAAACAAGGTGTAAATCTGACACCGCTCGTTTTCATCATGAAAGCCGTTGTCGCCAGTTTGAAAATGTATCCTGAACTAAATTCATCATTAAGTGAAGATAAAGAAAGTTTAATCATCAAAAAATACTACAACATCGGTGTAGCAGTTGATACGCCAAATGGTTTGATGGTTCCAGTAATCAAAGATGTTGATAAAAAAGGCTTTTTAGAGATTGCTGGCGAGTTAGGTGAAATCAGTGCGCGAGCGCGTGATGGCGCTTTGACTGCTAAAGATCTACAAGGTGGAACATTCTCTATTTCTAGCTTAGGTGGTATCGGTGGTAGCTTCTTTACTCCGATTGTTAATGCACCAGAAGTTGCAATATTGGGTGTAGGCCGCCATAAAATGCAGCCTGTTTGGAATGGTAAAGAATTTGAACCTAGACTTATTTTGCCATTATCAGTCTCGTATGATCATCGAGTAGTTGATGGTGCGATGGGGGCAAGGTTTACCACGGCGCTTAATCATATGTTATCTGATATCAGAAAGGTCTTGTTATGAGTTTAGTTGAGATAAAAGTACCAGATATTGGTGATTTTGATGCAGTAGAAATCATTGAGGTTCTAGTTAGTGTAGGCGATGAAATTACAGCCAACCAAGATGTAATTACCTTAGAATCTGATAAAGCTGCAATGGAAATTCCTAGTAGCCATGCCGGTAAAGTTGTTAGTGTAAACGTTGAAGTTGGCGGTAAAGTTAAAGAGGGCAGTGTCATCTTAACGTTAGAAACAGCAGCCGCTGAATCTACATCTGAAAAAGAACCTGCTGCGCCGGTTGCAGAAAAGCCTGCTGAAAGTCAGCCAGAACCAGCAGAATCTGTTGCTACAGCTGCAGTTAATACCGATAAGACTAAAGCCGATATCCATGCAGAAGTGCTTGTTTTAGGTTCTGGTCCTGGTGGCTATACGGCAGCATTTCGCGCTGCTGACTTAGGCAAACAAGTCGTCATGATCGAGCGTCATGCCAAAATTGGCGGTGTTTGTTTGAATGTTGGCTGCATTCCGTCAAAAGCTCTATTACATACCGCACAGATCATTAATGAAGCTGCAGATATGTCTGACCACGGTGTTAAGTTTGCAGAGCCAGACATTGATATCCGTAAAATAGAAAGTTGGAAAGCGAGCATCGTTGATAAATTAACAGGCGGTTTAAAAGCGCTTGCTAAACAACGCAAAGTCACCATCGTTCAAGGTGAAGCTCGTTTTGCGGGAACCCACACAATGCAAGTTATGACCGCAGAAGGTGAGAAAACAATTTCATTTGATAATTGTATTATTGCTGCGGGTTCACGCGTCAGTAAAGTACCGGTATTTCCGAATGATGATGCTAGGATGATGGATTCTACTGATGCATTAGATCTTGCCGATGTTCCTGAAAATCTATTGGTTATTGGCGGCGGAATTATCGGGCTAGAAATGGCCACAGTTTATGATGCCTTAGGCTCAAAAATTACTGTCGTTGAAATGCAAGATGGTTTAATTCCAGGTGCAGATAAAGATATCGTAAAACCTTTATTGAAAAAGGTACAAGATAAGTATCAAGCGATTTATCTGAATACCAAAGTAGCTAAAATTGAACCACAAGAAAAAGGCCTCAAAGTGACTTTTGAAGGCAAAGATGCGCCTGAAACTGCGGTTTTTGACAAGATTTTAGTCGCTGTTGGTCGTACGCCAAACGGTAAGTTGATTAATGCTGAACTTGCTGGTGTGACAGTAAGTGATAATGGTTTTATTGCTGTTGATGCTCAAATGAGAACTAACGTGCCGCATATCTTCGCGATAGGCGATATTGTTGGTCAACCGATGTTGGCACATAAAGCGACTCATGAAGCAAAAGTAGCAGCAGAAGTGATTGCCGGCATTAAATCAGCGTTTGATCCAATGACTATTCCATCGGTTGCTTATACTGATCCTGAAGTTGCGTGGATGGGTTTAACTGAAATTGAAGCCAAAGCACAAAATATTGATTACGTGAAAGGCGCTTTCCCGTGGGCGGCGAGTGGACGTAGCTTGAGCTTAGGGCGCGATGAAGGTTTGACTAAAGCCTTATTTGACAAAGAAACAGGTCGAATTATTGGTGCTGGTATCGTTGGCCCTAATGCAGGTGAGTTAATCGCTGAAGCTGTATTAGCACTTGAGATGGGTGCAGATGCTGAAGATATTGGTATGACGATTCATCCTCATCCAACTTTATCTGAAACCNTATGTTTTGCCGCTGAAATGGCAGAAGGTAGCATTACAGATTTATTGCCACCACGCAAAACCTTACATTCTAAATAGGATCTTCGTTGTAGATGGAGCAAGAGTTAACGCCGTTACGGCCCCCGCTCAAATGGGCGGGGGGCAAGCGTTGGCTTATTCCAACGTTAGAAAAATTGTGGGCTAAACATCCAAGCCATCGATTAGTTGAACCTTTTTGTGGTGGTTTATCAGTAGCATTAGGTTTACAGCCACAAACCGCATTATTGAATGATGTTAATTCTGCCTTGGTCAATTTCTATCAGCAGCTACAAAAAGGTTTGATCTTAGATATTGCTCTTGAGAATGATGAACAAGCATATTATCTGCGCCGCACTGAATTTAATGCCTTAAATAAAATGACAGGGGCTGATGCTACATTAGCTCAGTTATTCTATTATCTTAATAGAACAGGCTATAACGGCCTATGTCGTTTTAACAAATCGGGTGGCTATAACGTGCCATTTGGGCGTTATAAAAAGATAAATTACCAAACCGATTTTATTAAATATCAGTCAGCATTATCGGCTTGGGAATTTACCAACAAAGATTTCTCAGAGCTAGATATTGCTGATAATGACTTTATCTATGCCGATCCGCCCTATGATGTTCCGTTTCATCAATATGCCCAAAAGGGGTTTAATTGGGCGGATCAAGTTCGTCTGGCGGAATGGTTGGTTGAACATAAAGGCCCAGTGGTTTTATCTAATCAAGCTACAGACCGCGTAGTTGATTTGTATAAGAAGCTAGGTTTTAAATTAAAATATTTAGATGCACCTCGCCGAATTAGTTGTAAAGCAAACGGCCGACATGCCGTTAAAGAAGTAATAGCAACTTACGGCTTTTGATACAATACACATTATTTTAAATACAGCATTTTTTACAGGAACAACATACATGTCGAATATTAAAAAAGTCGTACTTGCTTATTCTGGCGGTCTTGATACCTCCATTATTTTAAAATGGTTACAAGATGTTTATCAATGTGAGGTAGTCACCTTCACTGCTGATCTTGGTCAAGGCGAAGAAGTTGAACCAGCTCGTGCTAAAGCTAAAGCGATGGGCATTAAAGATATTTATATTGAAGATCTTCGCGAAGAATTTGCTCGTGATTATGTGTTCCCGATGTTTCGTGCTAACACGATTTATGAAGGTGAATATTTATTAGGTACTTCTATCGCACGTCCACTTATTGCGAAACGTTTAGTAGAAATTGCTGCTGAAACGGGTGCACAAGCTATCTCTCATGGAGCGACAGGTAAAGGTAATGATCAAGTACGTTTTGAATTGGGTGCTTATGCCTTAAGTCCTGATATTAAAGTAATTGCTCCTTGGCGTGAATGGGATCTAAACTCTCGTCAAAGCTTATTAGATTATGCTGAAAAGCATGGTATTCCTGTCGAAATGAAACGCGGTAAAAAATCACCGTATTCTATGGATGCAAACTTACTTCATATTTCATATGAAGGTGATATGCTTGAAGATCCTTGGACTGAACCAGAAGAAAGCATGTGGCGTTGGACAGTGTCACCAGAAAATGCGCCAAATGAAGCGACCTACATTGAACTTACTTATGCCAAAGGCGATATTGTTGCCATTGATGGTAATACGATGTCACCCGCGGAAGTGATGCAATATTTGAATAAAGTGGGTGGCGCTAATGGCATCGGTCGTTTAGATATGGTTGAAAACCGTTATGTCGGCATGAAAGCACGTGGTTGTTATGAAACGCCAGCAGGGACGATTATGATTCCCGCTCATCGCGCTATTGAATCAATTACCGTTGATCGTGAAGTAGCTCATCTTAAAGATGAATTGATGCCACGTTATGCAAGCTTGATTTATAACGGTTACTGGTGGTCACCAGAGCGTGAAATGTTACAAACAATGATTGATAAATCTCAGACTAATGTGAATGGTAAGGTTAGAATCAAACTTTATAAAGGTAATGTGATTGTAGTGGGCCGTGCATCAGAAACAGATAGTTTGTTTGACGAATCAATTGCAACGTTTGAAGATGATGCAGGTGCCTATAACCAAAAAGATGCCGAAGGTTTTATCAAGTTAAATGCGTTAAGATTAAAAATAGCAGGTAAAAAGAAATTAAAATAGGCAATTTGGCGATAGGAGTTATAAATGGATTATAACGAATACCAAGAACAAGCCGCTGAATATATGCGACTCGCTATGCCATTAATGAAAAAAAATGGCATAGCGATGACGCCAGCTAATTATGCAGTGTGGTATGAATATGTCTCTGGGAGTAATAGCGCCCTTGTCGATGCCGTTGATGCTAAATTAGAGGCCAATGAGCAATTCACCGATAAGCAAAGTCGTGAATTATACGAACGGTTTTTTGACCGCGAGAAAGATCATATTGCTTTGTTAGAAATGCGTCAGAATTTACAACGTGTATTGAGTGAATTACTCAGTTTTGTTTCATCTGGTAGTGCCGCATCGACAAAAACGACTGAAAATTTATTGTTGATCGTTAATCAGTTGCATCCAGATTTATCCGCTACTGAAGTTCATCATATTATCGAAGAAGTGCTCGCTGAAATGCGACTATCGATGTCAAATAGTGATTTACTGACCGAACGCTTGAATAGCACTAGCGCTGAAATTCAGGATTTAAAGAAGGATCTTGAATTTGCAAAGCGTGAAGCTAAAACGGATATGCTGACTGGCCTTGCGAATCGTAAAGCGTTTGATGAATTATTAAACAAAGCAACGCGTGATTCTGATAGCAGCGGTTTAGAGTTGTCTATGATATTTTGTGATCTAGATTATTTCAAAAAAATTAATGATAAGCATGGTCATTTAGTCGGTGACCAAGTGTTAAAAGTTGTAGCAACCTGCTTGAAAAATGCGGTGAAAGGGCGAGATCTAGTTGCTCGTTATGGCGGCGAAGAGTTTGCGATTGTTTTGTTAAATACAAGTATCGATAATGTTAAAAAGCTCGCGGAATATATTCGTGCTGAAATTGCATCTAAACATATTCAACGTAAAGATAATCGCGAACCTTTAGATATGATGACGATGTCATTCGGCGTTGCACGATATTTTCCATCTGAAGGACCTGAAAGCTTTTTACAGCGAGCTGATCGCGCTTTATATATGTCTAAGCGTAAGGGGCGAAATGCTGTTTCAGAAGCGCCGCCCCCCGTACTTTGAAATGCTTAGAAACTGTCAGTGAAAAAAACCTCGTTTAATGGCAGTTGTCCTGAACGAGGTCTAGCATCTAATTTCTTTTTCCCGATAGTAATCATCATCGTGACAATATGATCGTGAGGTAAGTTAATAATTTTAGCTACTTGATCAAAGTCAAATCCATCCATTGGACAACTATCGTAACCCATGCCTTTTGCCATTAGCATGATATTCATTGCCGCAATACTGGTTGAACGCAGACACTCATCACGTTGAGCTTGATGATGATTCGTGTAGTAACCTTCAATCGCTGGTAACAAGATGGTTTGTGCTTCTATTGGCGCATCTTTAAAGTAACGTTCTGGCTGTTTTTCCCACGCATTTAAGTCTGCACACATGACCAGTAATAATGATGCTTCACTGACTTGTGCCTGTCCCCAACTAGCTTCTTGAATTTGTTGACGTTTAGCTTTGTCTTTAACACGAACAAAACGCCAGTGCTGAATATTAAAGGCAGTAGGCGATAAGATTGCATGTTCCATCAATTCCTGAATTTCTGCTTCTGTCATTTCATGTGAAGCGTCAAAATGTTTTACTGAACGACGTTCTACGATCGCTTGTTTGATATCCATAGGGTCTCTTAGTTAGATTTAGTGTGAAATAACTTCATCTACTTTTAGGTAGATAAACTGTTGTTGTGAATGCTGAGTTTGATATTGAGTGCTACCCGTTTGTGCGATATTTTTGTCAGTGCTTATTTGTCCGATTTCAAGCCATGTTCCGACAGAACCAGAGATATTAGTAGACATCTGACTTTGATCTATAACGCCATTACGCTTAGAAAAAGACGAAAATTGAGGATAGATCTCAATACTAACTTGATGGTTTGGATGTATGCGAGCGATCGCTTGAAAACCATTATTAATGTCGATGTAGTTGGTTGTCGATTGGACTGCGATACCACCGTGCGGATTGAACAGTAAAAATTGTTCTTCTTGCGGTAACGATTGACCGGTGGTGATGGTGACAGGTTGGCCAGCGATGCCACGTGCTTGATAATGTTGATCTTTATTTCTACTGTTACTCGTCGACCATTTATTTATTGATACAGCAGCATCAGCACCTTGTTCATTAATTTCAATATCGGCACCAATTTGAGTCCGTTGCTTATCAGATAAAGCTTCATCTGATTTTAAGACACTTATTATTAAGCTTTGAGTGGGTGTATCTAATTGGTTAATTAGCTTTTTTATATCAGCAATAACGTTAGGACTTGCTTGCAAAATAATAAAATCATTTGCCGCTCGCGCTGTCGCTCCAGCCGGCACAAAAGGCTGAATTTCTGTTAATACCTCAGCCGCTAAGCGATGATTTAATTGGATGGTTTCAATTTTATTCTCGGCAACAACCAGCGAGCTCATTAAGCTAAGTAAAGCAAATATCAAAATTTTCATAAATGTAAACGCCTTATCGACATGTCAGCGGTAGCATGTGCCCAAATATCATCAAATTGTGATTGTAAACGTTGTACGGTAAGTCGGTCATAAAAACAGGCCGACCCTTCATAATAGCTTGCTCTAGGACATTTTAAATAAGCAAAATCATCAATTAATATTAAAATATTTTGGATGTCCGAATGCTGGCTATCAGGTGTTCGAACATGAATCGAACTGGTTAAGTGTTGTGCCAAAGGAATAACTCGGTGACCCTGCTGAACATTAGCTTTAGTATTTTTCACGATGATTTTTATTTCTGCTCGCGAGCTACTAATTGCTAGATTTTTTAAACATTCTACAAATTCTGGCGTATCAAATAAGGTGGCATCAATATTCGGTCCCATAATGCAAATT
>LAZR01000963.1_pt1 | contig 19586 bp, 23 predicted proteins | sample 329461 | NCBI WGS metagenome assembly LAZR01 (sample SAMN03002196, study PRJNA259156) | marine sediment metagenome | biome: sea floor; feature: Hydrothermal impacted sediments; material: marine sediment; isolation source: Loki non-amplified sample from Loki's castle hydrothermal vent sediment ...
AAGAAGAGGTCGTTAAATAGGCTAAGCGATAGCTGCTGACGAGTGCTGTAGGCTATCTTTACTTGTCGGCGGCACATTATTGAAAGGAGTAAGAGTATGACAAAGTACAGAAAGAAACCAGTTGTTGTAGAAGTAAGTCAATGGTTCAAGAACGGCGACCACCCAGAGGATAATTGTTTGCGTCCATTTGAGGATACTGGGAAAATGCCAACAGAACCCAGAGAAGGTGAAATTGTTCGGTATTATCGCACACCTGATTTAGACGGCCAAGACGAATGCAAAAAATGCGGCGATATAATGCACAATCACGGCTGGATTGACACATTAGAGGGTGGACATATTGTTTGTCCCGCCGACTGGATAATCACAGGCATAAAAGGCGAGTTCTATCCCTGCAAGCCGGACATATTCGAGGCCACCTACGAGAAAGTCGATGAGAACTAAATACACAGAAGACTTTGAGATGTTCTGGAAAAACTGGCCCGGACGTTATAACCCGGACGGCCCTGCCCGGAAAGTGGGCAAACGAGATGCTTTTGAGATTTGGAAAACTATGGATGACGAAGACAGGCAAGACGCTATAAGTGTGTTAGAAAGAGTAAGTTATATTGGCACGAAATATCTTCCAGACGCTCATAGATGGCTAAAGCGTAGAATGTGGGAAGATTGCCTGAAAACATAAGGAGTTGTATCAATGATACGAAAAATACATTTATATAAAAGTTACGATACAGAGGACGGCCCAAAAAGCTATTGTGGAATATTATTCAATGGAGAGTCTATTGCTAATGTGACGGAGTTTTCTCGGGCGCGAAAGCCCAAGAAGTGTTCACGTTGTTGGCAAAGCCTAAAAGCCGAGGAAAGATGGTAAGTTTGAAAGAGTAACCCATGACCCCCGAACAGATTAAAACCGTACTTGAGATGAGCGAGGAGGAATTAGAGCTTTGGCTAATTAAAAATGAGATTGTGGATGGAGCAATATTACAATGCAAGGGTGGCGGTGAAAAGCCTTGTGGCATGGTTGAATCTCTCGAAGAATTGGCCTTCCGGCTGCGAGATGAGGCGGAAAAGAAAAGCCCTATTGCTTGGCACTCTGGTTTATTTGATGTGTATATGATTGTAAAAGGGCCAGGGCATAGAATTTATAATTGGAGATGGGCTTCGTCAGAGGCCAAGCCCATACACTGGATACTTGCAGCAATGCAGGCAAAGGAGTATCGTTCCTTTCAAAGGTTAAATATACCCATTATATTAAAGAGGGGTTGATATGTCAAAAACAAAAATTTCTTGGTCAGAATATTCTTGGTCGCCGGTAATCGGCTGCACAAAGGTAAGTGCGGGCTGTGCAAATTGTTACGCAGAGAGAATGGCAGCAAGGCTTTGGCGCATGGGTAGGGGTGATTATGGCTCTGTTTTAGGTATAGAGGACTATAAATGGAATGGCGAAATATTTTGCCGTAAAGACTTCTTAGACAAGCCCCTCCATTGGCGCAAGCCCCGCAGGATATTCGTATGCTCAATGTCTGATTTGTTCCATGAGAAAGTGCCGTGGGGATTTATAGAAAAAGTGATGGCGACAATAGAACAATGCCCACAGCACACTTTCCAGATATTAACCAAAAGGCCACAGGGTATGGCTGAATATTTTAATAGTTTAGGGAAAAGATTTGAATTGTCAAATTGTCTCAATCTTCACCTCGGTGTCACTTGCGAGAACCAGGCAATGGCAGATGAGCGAATCCCGATACTCTTGCAGATACCTTGTGCTGTGCGGTTCGTGAGCATTGAGCCGATGCTGGGGTCAGTGGATTTGGAATATATCAAAGACTTCAAACGCCCGAACAAATTCGTAGAGTATGAAAGGATTTATTCTTTGTCTGGAAGGCGGAGCATTCTTGGGCATGAAATATCGAGTCCAAAACTTGACCAGGTAATAGTCGGCTGCGAGTCCGGCCCAAAGCGCAGGCCCTGCAAGATGGAATGGGTACGGGATATAGTCCAGCAATGTGACGCGGCGAATGTAAAATTATTTGTAAAACAACTTGATTTGGATGGAAAAGTAGAACATAATATAGATAATTTTCCAAAGGATTTACAAATAAGGGACTTACCAAATGCGAAAATGTAAACAATGCAATGAACCCAAAGAATTAAATGAATTTCCTAAATACTCTTCGAATGGCAAAAAAGGCCGACGACATACTTGTAAAATATGTTGGAATAAAAAATGGTCGCCGATTGTTCAAATACATAACAAAAGATATTACCATGAAAATATAGCGTACAGGATAAAAGCAAGAATACGTGCGAAAAATCAATATTCACGAGACAAAAACAAACATGGAGAAAATGGCAAAATCTATCAGAAAAAACACCGATTACAATGCAATGTTCGTATGCAAACAAGGAGAGCCATTACAGCAGGTAAATTAGAAAGAAAATCTTGTTCTGTGTGTGGTGCAGAAAATACTCATGCTCATCATGACGATTATAAAAAACCTTTTGAGGTAATATGGTTATGCCCAACTCATCATGGTGAAAAACATAGAATAATTAATAGGCAAGCTATCTAATGAGCAAGTTCCCCAAAGACCTGCAAAGCCAGCAGAAAGGCGGTGAGTAGCGATGTTCTTATTGGCCTTTCTCTCACTTGCGTTACTTGTTCCACTAATATCTTATGTTAATCTTATAATAAGTGAATCAGAAGCCCCAGATAGATAAAGCCCTGAAAGGATAAGCGATGAAAAAGTGGCTAAATAAAAAATGCAAAGAATATGTAACAAGTTCCGGCAAATGTAAAATCAAGGTTCCTACTCGCTATAACGACTATTGTGAGAAAGACGATTGTCCTAAACAAGTCCAGAAAGAAACGTTGCTGCGTCTGAAATTCTTATCGGGGACTTGACTAAGAAAATCGAGGGCATGGAAGCCAAGCTATGATATGTACTAACTGTGGATATGACAAGGAAGCAACCAAAAAGTATTTTTACCCCGACAAAACCAGAAACTCCGGCTGGAAAGCTTGGTGTAAGTTATGCAGCAAAAGAAATTCAAGAAAGAACAATCCGGTCAAAAGCAACCGCGAGAAAGAGGCCCGATACAAACGTGCCAAGAGAATAATGAGAAGGCTCTACCTCATGCACCGAGAAATATTCAACGAAATTATAGAACACATAGGAGACGAAGAATGAAAGAGATAAAATGGCCAGCCCACCTTAGCAAGCCAGCCATTAGGAGGAGAAAATGTATAGCATCGAGCTTTATAATCGTATCCGGTTGTCGAGCTATTGACAATCTCCACTCAGTATCTTGTCTTCGTAGTCCAGTAGTTCCTCGAATCTGCCTTCTGTAATTAAGATGCCGCGAAACTTTGCGGGTTCGTTAGGTTCAAGCAAGACTATTCTTCGAGAATTATCTATATAAACTGAGGTCGGCGAGGATTTGCAGCCGTTTATTATCAAGCTCGTTGTAAGTATCCATAAGCATATCCTCGTCCTCTGCGCTTTTAGCATGTTTAATTTCCTCAAGTTTGTCCTTCATCTCTGTGCGCACCGTCCGCAACCTCTTTTTGAGTTCCCGTGTTTTTGCATCAGTGCTCCAATACTTTTTGAATAGCCACAACGCCAAAGCTGCCATACTGCCGATAGCGATAATAATAGCTTTAGTCGTCATCTTCAACGCCCAATGCTTTCCGCAATGCCGTTATCATCGGCAGTACGAGTACATCGTCCCAGTGAGTTTTGGAGTCCTTGACTTTTTCCTCGACAGTATCGAACGCCTTATCGAGAATGAGTTTGACCTGTGTCGGCGTAAGCATTGCCGCCATAGCCGCCACGAGCGACTTGACTAATTGGATTAATAGATTACTCATTTTTTGGTCTCCTTATTAAAAAGTTTTTCTTTCAGCCAGTTACGTAACAGGATAAAAGGTAATTTTATCCATTCCCAAAGACTTGGCCCTGTATATCCAGTCATGTTATCTTTCCTGTTTCCTTGAATAGTTCACGGGCTTCATTTATCTTGTCATTCAACCCATCTACGGCATGTTGAATATCCCTTGCCAACGCCACTTCTCTAACATTGATTTTGTCTATGCGGTTTTTTACCAGTCTTTCTCTAAAATCGTTCTGTGAGCGATCTATGATTTCAGAGGCTTCATCCTGCATATTATTTAATAAATCGCTGGTAGATTGTTCGCAAAGTCTCATCTTTTCAATAGCTCGTCTACACCTGTTTTAATATCGCCTATGTCCTTTTGCATTACCTCAATATCCTTTTGGACAAGTTGTATGTCAGTCTTGCTCTGACGTGCAGGGAGGCAACCCTCGGCTTTGATAGTCTCAATAGCAGCCACATGGCCTTCCGCCCCTACCTCCATTTTGGTATAGCCCTTTACTATCGCTGCGATAATGACCACTACAGATATTATTAAGCTGATTATAGCGATTGTTGTTTTCCTGTTGTTCTTTGCCATAGTTAAAATCCTCGAATCTGTCGTAGTTGCTCGGCTGTTCGCAAAAGCCGCTTGCCCTTGACTGTATCTTCTCTCCTTATCCTTAAAGCCAATTGTTCTTTAAGATAATTCTTTCTCTCTGCGAAATAGAGTTTTAATAATTTTGTTGTATTTACTGTCGATGCTTGTATACCAAACTTGTTTATATCGGCAAGACCTCTAATAAGAATTTTAGAAGTTCTTGGATTTGTTGACATTCGTGCCCAGACTTGGGGAATGGCTAAAATAGCAAGTGCAGTTGCTCTTATCCCACCCGTACCCGTTGCTACTCCGGCAACCGCGCCGGGTTGAGCTAATTGAATTAACATACCTCCTTCGCCTCTTATTTGACCTTGAATAAGACTTCCAATACGCCCTATTTCTCTAAGGTCTTTTATCTGTTGTGGATTAAAAGCTGCCTTTAGAACATCATCACCCAAGTCGTCCATTGCCTTTTGAAGTACTTTACCGAAAATAATTCCATCCGTGCTTCTGGCTTCTTTGTAAATGCTTTCAACAAGAGCGCGTTGAAGTTGTTTCCACAATTGCGCACCTTCGGTAACTTGTTTAGGAGTTTTGCCTATAGGGGAAAGAAGGATTTTTTTAACTTTTAATACACGGCTCGGCAATTCATTTTGGAATATAGTTGCTCTTGCTAATTCAGGGCTATCAACGGCTTGTTTAGCTAATTGAGTTATTACTTGAGGTGAAAATCTTCGATCTACTGCCTTAAATACCGCATTGCCCCGTCGCCACAATTTGACTGCGCCCGGGCTATGTTGGCGAGCCGCTATTTCCATAGCGTTATCTATTGCGCCGCCAAGCTCCCCTACTAATCTGGCAGCATTCCTTTCCCCCGCTGCGTCAAACTTTCTTCCCCACTCGAGTAATGTTGAACGATTTGTAATAGATTGCCCAAAAGTGCTGTCCTGAGCAAGTCCGCTAACATTTCTTACAAAAGTTGCGCTCTCGTCAGAGCCTCTCAAGAGTTTACCGCTTTCTACCAAATCAACAAGTTTTTGGGCTATTGACTTAGCTTTTTTATTACTAACAACACCTACCCCTAAATCATCAAGTTGGGTATAAAATTGCCTATACATTCCCCTTGCAGCTTCGTGTATTCCATCCTTGCCGTCTATTACATTATTAAGGGCCGCTCCTAATTCTGTTGGGTCTAATTGTTTTACCAAATCATCTGCGAAACTATCTAATACGTCATTGGCCCGCTTAATAAATGCAGGTATATTTGCACCTAAACGAGTTTCTTGAATCCTGCCCATACTTGTTACAGCCTTATCTGATATATTATCTAAAGTAGCAAATAATTTACTTGTTGTTGCTGCGCCAGGGGGGATTACCGGAGTCTTAACTAATCCAACACCACCTTTTTTAAGAACAGCGATTTCCCCAATTTCTTCTGGAATGTCTTCGAGAGTAACTTTCTTTCCCGCTTTTTCTAAAGTTTCCTGCAATGCTTCAACCCCAAATTTCTTTGTTCGTCCAGCAGGTTTTAATAACCTCGCCCCGAATTTAAATAGTTTAGTAGAAAGATATTCAGACAATAAACCTTCCGCTCCATCTAACGAAACGTCCGTAATATCACGACCAATACTTTTTTGCCGTTCTGTTATAAATATTCTTTGAGCAACATCTTCTAATGCCGAGCCTGCTGCTCTGCCAATAGCCGCGCCTTTTACGGGATGTCCAAATCTAAGTCCTACAAGAGAGCCTGCAATTTCGCCAGTCGTTTCAGGTATCTCGCCTATCATTATACCTTTTACACCTTTATCGGATTTGCTGGCTACTACAAAGTCGTTTATAATATCATCAGGAATACCTTTTCGTCTAAGGGCTTTAATTACTGGAAGTCTTATTCTAAAATCCCTAAAAGGTCTTAATTGAGCAGCAGCCTCAAGTAATTGTAACGGGGACAATTTTTGCAAACTGACATCCCTGTCTGGTATACCAAGTTTTAATATAGCTCTTGTCTGCACTGACCTCTTGAATGCAGCACGATTATATTCATTTTCAAAAGCCAATTGACTGTCTGCTTCGGTCTCTGCTGTTGTTACAGGCCTTGATACTATTCCGCTTTGGCCAAACTGTTGCCGAGCTACTTGAGGTTGGTCTAATACAAAACCAGACGGTAAATTAGGCCCGGCTGGTTTATCAATAACAAATCCTTTTGGCAAACTTATCGTATTGGCTGCCATGTTTTGCCTCCGTCAAAAGACTGTATTCTCTGTCCGGTTTGAGGATTTGTCGCCGTTATTGATTGTTGCCCGTCTTGTGGTTCTTCTGGTTCTTCCGAAATATCAAATCTTTTTATTCCACCAAAAACAACGTCTTTATCTAAACCAAGTTTGCCTGCTCTTGTATCAAACTCATCAAATACGGTATTGAAAGATTGTTTCATGCCAACAAATATTTCATTTGCTATATCGGCTATTGCCTTTCTATCTTCATTTGCTATACCTACTCCGCCTCTGAAAACTTTCGTTATCGCAGCACTAAGTCTATTTAATAGTGCAACCCCTTTGGGAGTCCTTGCAAATTCACTTTCTCTTACAACCGAGCCTGGGTCTGTTATTTTATTTAATGCTGTTATAAGCACTTGGTCTGATGGACCTAAAGATACAGTAGCGTCATTTAATGATTTTTTTAATGCAATTCTAATGTTACGTTCTTGCGACTCAATATCTCTAAAGTCTTTAACTATCTTCCTTGAGTTAAATGCTTCTGACTGTGATATTGCAATCGTACTTTTATCTTTAGCCGACAAACCTGTTTGCACATCTGCAACAACACCTTCTCTAACTTCTTTGGGCGTAGCTGTTCTTGTTCCAATTACTTGCCCTGTTTGATTTCTTTGTACGACACTGAATTTAGTTGGGCTTTTTGGGTCATCAATAAGTTGTTTTTCTATTCTAAATCCCGTTACAGGCCTTGCTGCCTGCAAGCCCAAAGCCCCCTGTTGCTGCTGTTGCTGTAATAAAAGATTGCCAAATAATTGCCCGCCTTGTTGAGACTGTGCTTGTGGAAATTGCGGAGCAGCAGGAAAGTTTATTCCCGGCTGACCTTGTCTTTGTTCAGGAGACAAAGACCGGGCTATAGCAAGTTGCTGGGACGCATCTTGAGACTGCTGTTGCTGCAAAAGGAATTGCTGTAAGCCACTTACGTCTTGAGCGAAGCCTTTTCTTTCACTCTTTTTTTCACGCGCTATATTTAGATTCTGAAAGAAAGCCGCTAAGGGTGCAAATTTATTCTGTTGAGGTAATACTACTGTTCCGCCATTTGCCACTTTAAGCCACCTTTCTTGCCAGTTCATTTACCGCATTTACAAGCAATCCTATAACCGCATCGTATCTTACATACTTAATTCCGTCTATTTCAGAAACAGCATCAGGCAATACTTTTTCTAAGTCCTGTGCCATAATCCCTCCATTGCGATTGCCCGGTTCGTTGAATTTATAATTATAAGTTGAACCTGAAAGTTGTTTGACTTTATCAAGTGCGTTATCTATAGGCTTTACGTTTTCTTTAATTCTGTTATCCGAAAACATAGCTGCAATTTGTAATATCATCTGTATATCGCTGCCTGTGCTACCGGTTGGTGATAAGTCGCCAAAGATACTTCCCCCACCGTTCGGAGCTTCTGCAGGGCCGATAAGGCCACCCGTTTCTCCAAACCCCGGACTTCCGCCCCCACCGCCACCTAAAAATCCACCTTTTGCGCCACCAATAGACGTTCCCAATTCCGGTAAAAGGCTTTGTGCTGCACTTTGCCCTTGAGGCTGAACTATATTTGTAAATGCCGGAGTATTCAGCGCTTGAGGCAATAGGCCCAAAAACGGATTGTTAAAGGGTTGGGCCTCATTGAATCGGGCCTGATTAGCACCTGCTATACCCTGCTGTAAACCCTGTTGTTGACCACCAAAATTAAATAATTGATTTAGCCCTCCCAAAGCTGCATTGCCTAAGCCTACGCCCTGACCGGCTATCTGGCCGGGAATACCCGCAAATCCGGCCAAAGCCTGTCCGCCTGCAAATTGACGATTTAACTGGTTCTGCTGGCCCTGAAACAAAAACGGCGATGCCTGTGCGCTCAAACCTAAAGACAGTCCCTGTCCCGCCTCTGCGAACGCCCTGTTTAAGGCCCCTGACGAGCCGCTGGTGGCCCCGAACCTTTCGAGGATGTTCGGTACTATATCTCGGTTGAACGTCCGCAGGGCAAGTTGACGGCCCGGCTCTAAGGCAGATAAGATACTCTGTGGGTCAAAAGGCTGCGAAGCCCCCTGTATGGCTTGCTGGCCCTGCTGTAAAAGGTTCTGTCCTTGCTGTGGGTCGAAAGAGCCGAAAGACGGCCCAAATAGGTTTAATCCAGCACCTATGCCCGGAGCAAGCCCACCTGCTAAGCCAAAGCCCTGCTGTTGTAACTGCCCGAAAGGAACTTCGCCCGGCCTCTGGCCTTGGAATGGCGTTATGCCTTGTAGTTGCCCACCTTGAAATTGACTTAATATTTGTTGGACAACAGCTTCTAATGTATTTCCTTGCCCTGGAGTTAGAGTTGAAATTTGTTGTACATCAGTACCGCCGCCACCAAATAAGTTATCAAAAACGCCCATGCTTATATCTCCATTAGAACTTGTTTGGATTTCTTCCAACCGTTCTTTTGGTAAGCGTGCGGTCTTGTAGTCATTATCTGTATTTTCAAATTCTCGTTTTCACCCAGCCAACTCCTGATGAACTTTTCGGTTTCCTTTAACGCATTTCCAAATTGGTATTCTTTGTCAATGCTTAAAATCTGTATTTGTATCGCCTCTGTTAAAACATTTATATAAATCCATAAAATGCCCTTAATCAAGTCTTCATCGTCTACCAGAACGTAAAACATATTATTGACACCACCGATGAACTTTGAAGGATATTGATATAACAAGTCAATATTGAACTCAATATCTTTAACTTGCTCAAATAGTTCTCTGGGTATCTGCCTAAATAGCATATCAACTATGTCCGGTTCGCCGGTTATCCTGACAAACTTCAAATCAGAAAATGTCTTTTTGTCTAATACGGCTTCCATTTTTTTCTTGACATCCATAAGTTTTTATATTATAAGAGCATTTAATTTAATCAGGAGAACACAAATGACTAAACTCGAAACATTGCTTGGTATTTTCACTGTAATACTTTTGCTCGGTGGACTTATTTATCTTCACCTCGATACTGCACCTCATAATCGATTTGATTTTTACCTCGACCTTGTATCTCTAAGTCCGTTTGCAAAGCATAAAATCGCCGAAGATAATATTGTTATTGGTCATCACGGTAGCGCGAAAATACCTGACGGTCGAAACCACCTAACCATACAAGACCTCGCTTGGTTTGGTATGAATCCAGATAAAACATGTTGGAAGCATCTGGGAAATCCATGCCAAAATTGCGGCTTCACAATGGAAGAACTATTAAAAGCAAACAATGCCTCCAATAATGTTGCCTTCGGACCCAAGGCTTTACACAATTATAGGGCGCGACATATCATTTCGGAGCAAGAGCGAGCAAGAGTCGCACAAAAATATCTTCGGGACGGTCTTTCTTTTTGATTAAATTGTCAAAGAGCTAACAACTACAGTTCTAACCAGTTACTTCCATGCTTCATAAAGACTAAATGCTGCTTGGTTGTGGCCATATAAGAAAAGTTCGGTGCAGTATGAACCGTAAAGTGCATGTCCATAATTTCAACCGCCTTATTAGCTGAAGTAGTTATCTCTAAAACCAGTCCTTGTGCATCGTCTCCTGATATGTCTGTATTCAGGTTAACTCTTTTATAGGCAAAGGATTCTCCGTTGACTAACTCATCCTCTGTACTGTAATCGGTGTTCATATTGGCTAATACCGTACCGCCCGGTACAAATCCTGATGCCGCAAAAGTCCAGTCCGCAGAGCTATGATGAAATAATCTTAAATTAAATCCTGAATCACTCGCACCTGCAAGTCCTACAACCTCAAGAACATTTATGGTAAACGCCTGATTGCCAAAATCTTCGTACTTGGTACAGCCATAATTGATGTCCAGATTAAAGGTTACAGGAGTACCGCTTGCCGTGGCTAAGGCAATGGTTACCTGTCCTATCCATTTCTCTGTAGTTTCAACATAATCATCAGTGGATAATGTAGTAATATCAGCTACTAAAGTAACGGTTTGTGATGCCGCCCTAACACCATCATCATCTATAGTTGTGCCGGCAACTGTTATTTTAATTACCCCTGTATTTACTGTTCCTGGTCCCCCGGCTACTATTCCAATATGACAGGCAGAAGCTGAATTTGCCGCACTATGTGTTACCGAAGGCGATATCTGTGTTAAAGCAGCCTCTGTGGCTGACCAGTTATAATACCCACCCGAATAAAATGTCCCAGAAGAACCGGAAGGGGAAGAAAAACTGTAAGATTTAGATTCTACTTGATGTTTAAGAAATATATTACCTACACCGTGGCGAATACGGACTGTTCGGTCATCATTTGCAGGTAAAATAAGAAGTATCTCTCCTGCGTTACCCCCGTTAATGGTATCTAAGTCGTCATTGGCAGCATTGCCCTCTGTATCAATGCTATGATGCCCTTTTGTGACTGTTACTTCGCCACTGACGATAGTTAATTCGGTGGCGCTATTAAAATGCAGGCCTCCTAAGTCAGTGATGGTCTCCCCATTCATTTTTATATCATCGGCAAACTCAAACCTGTCCTCATCCTCCATCCATGTTATTGCACCTGAATTTGTAGTGCCAATCCAATTCGAGACCAAATCAGTATCTACACCTCCGTTAAAATTTAGCGTCCCGGCGTTCACTCTCAATGATTGTGAAGCTACCGTGGAATTGAAAACGCCATAGATAAGACAATCGGTCAATTCGGCAGCAATGCTACTTCGATTTATATTATCTATAATTAAAAGGTCTGAATTTGTTGTTTGATTAAATCCTGATTCATGGCCGAGAAAAACATTCCTATCTCCTGTTGTTGCTGACTTTCCGCTTTCGTGACCAATCATTACATTTTGGCGCGCATCAGTTAAAACTGTTCCCGCTGTTGAGCCAATTAAGACATTCTGCAAAATTGTTGCGGCCCCACCACCGAATCCCGCCAGATTTCCTATCGCAATATTATCATCACTTGAGCCAGGCACGTTGGCAAGTGCTGATTTCCCAATTGCCATATTTCTATCTCCCCCCGTAATATCAAGGAGTGTAAATACCCCAACTCCTACATTATCTATTCCAGTAGTTAAGTTGAACATACTTTTATATCCGATGGCCATATTTGAACGGCCAGAAGATACAAGTCTTAGTGTTTCACCTCCCAAGCCAATATTAAAGTTGGAGGTGCTGCCAACCGCGCCTTTCCCTGCACGAAAACCAACGAAAGTATTAAACATTCCATTGTTCCCGCCTCCTGTTGTAACTACATTTCCTCCTGCTTCAAAGCCTATTCCCACATTTTGAGAACCTGAGTCGGCAGCAAAAACATCTGCACCTAAAAAGAGATTATCTGTCCCATCATTAGCAAGAAATGTGGTGCCATCTACTGTAATAAGTTGTGTGTTATCGGTGAGGTTGATGAATGGAGTATCGATAGATGGCGAAACCGTCAACAGCCCACCAGCATCTATCGTACCATCTATATTGAGAACTAATTGCGTAGTATTGGTTCCGGTAACAAAACGCAAGGCCCTTACCGTGCCCCCAAACAGCTTATCGGCCTTTATCTCGAATATTGTCCCGCTGGCGAGGTAACCCATAGACAGAAATTCTGCTGGGTCGCTACCGGACGGAGGCCCAAGAGCATACAAATTAAAAAGTACATTGTCCGTTCCGTCACTGTCTAAGGAAGATAGTTCGATATTAAACGGAGTAGCGGCGGTCTGGCTTTGTATGGTCATTGCCGTTGAACGGTCTGAAAAGACATAGTCCTGTGTCAAGTCAAGGGTAAGAATATCAAATGTGGCCGATACTGCGGTCAAAGTACCTACCGTAGTTGCGCCTGTAACATCGAGAGTGCCGGAAACAGCTAAGTCCTGCGATATAACTATATCGCCACTGGCTTTTATCTGGATAGCATCGTTATCGCTTACAGAGCCTAAGAATCGAGCATTACCTATGATAAGGTCATTAACAGTCATATTACCCGTAGTAGTGAGGTTTTCATCTCCGAAACTTATCGCCCCGCCCGAATCCGTTATCGAGCCACCCGTTAAAAGGAGAGTACCAACTGTTAAATCTCCTGCTATGTCTGTGTCTCCACGTTCATCAACATAAAAAACAGGAGTAGTATCTGCTACGTTCCAGACTGCAAAAAGACCTGTCATACCCCCAATAACAATATCTATATAATCTGTTCCTTTTATTCTAATTGCATCAGCACCATCAGGATTCTGCTCAGATACAAAGTCTCCAAATTCCAGCGATAAGTCCTGGCTAAGTACCACGTCACCATCAGCTTCAATTTGAATAGCGTCAGGGTCACTTACAGAGCCTAAATTGCCTGCGTTAGCTATGATTAAACTTGCGAATGTTGGAGTGGCGTCAGTTGTATAGTCTTGGTCTAATCTTGCACCCGCTTCGATGAAAAGAAACTCTCCGCCTGCTGCTGCCGACCAGTCTATCTCTCTGTCTGAACCACCCATATCTACCGTAAGGGTTCTGTCGGTAGAGACACCCGTATTTATAAAATTAAAAAAGACATGGGCATCATCATCAAAAGCAAGAAAACCTAATTTCCAGTTGTCGGTTTTTAATATTGTTCTTTCGCCCCCAGAAGTTAAGTGTTTTAACGAAAATAAAGCCTCAAGACCTGCAAAAGCACTCGGCAAACTCCATTCTATAGTACCTACTTTAATTATCGAAGAGGCATCATTCTCAAGGTAGAATGTTTGACTCACACCTATTCCGTCTTGGCCCACATCATCATCGCCGAATCTTTCTAATCTGAATAGCTCTTTAACGGAACCACTTGGCGAATCACCTTTAGATATATACAAATGCACGTCCGGAAAAGAGGACGTGTTCAGTAGGCCGATTTTTACATTATCGCCGACATTAACATCGGTAACGACATTAAGCCCTGCAGAAAGTTCTAAATCACCTGCTTCGCCGCAACAAAACGAAGCAAGGAATAAAACTATGCACCACGATATAAAAATCCTCTTCTTTGCCATGCGCCACTTTCTCGGTGTTCTAATTGTATATCATCGCCGACTATAATCAGTCTCCAATTTCCATCCCCGCCCGCTACATTACCTTCTTTGATAATTTCAAGAAAATCATCGTTTGCGACACTTAGTAAAAAATTAATCGCAAAAACCTGCCGTGAATATAGCTCTTTCGTAATCCACCGAGTATATCTCGGCATGTAATCCTGCAATGTTTCGTCCGGTTGCGGGTCTGGAAAATCTTTGCTTGTAACGAGTTTATCAATTACGCCACCGCCCTTCTGCCCGCTGGCTCAAAGTAAGGTTGAAACGCATGAATCCTCGGACGGTTAGAGGAAGCATTATTGGTAATCTCGAACCTGTGAAAGAAGCCTACGGCGTTTACATATACCCTATACCACGCAATCGAATCCGAACCTTCGACCGCCCTGCACGTAATAGTCACCGTCTGAAATGCGCTTGTATCGGTATTCAAATAGCTAAGAACGTCAAAGGTTATATTCGCGTCTACATCGCAGAGGAAATCTATCCAGCCCAATCTTGCTTCTCTACCCTCTTTTGTGTACGGATTCATCTGGACGCCAATCGCCTCAAACTCAATAGCAACGCCAGCATCGGCTCCACTGGTATTCAATTGATAAACTATTCCATTATCACTGCCAAATAAAGTAGTTGGATAACCAGACTCGGCAGTACGGGCGTTCCACGGGTCGGTATAATCTTCCCATGCAATGTCCTGCGCCCACGTCAAATCACTTTCTACCGCTGACTTGCCTATAGTATGAATAGAGTTTGCCAGTTTATAAGTCGAATACCCAAGGTTCTCGTAATTAAATGTCAGTATGCTATCGGGATAAGTATTACCGTCGGCGTTTGCAGAGGCCCCGGCGGCGGCATAGGCTTCTAAAATCAGCCTTTCTTCCTTCATCACTACGCCCTGAGTAAATAACCGTGAATTTTGTATCCAATCCAAGGTAAATTCAGGTATCTCGGAATCGGCGGCCCTTATCTCCCGACTATCGGAAATATTCAATCTCGTAGTCCCTAACGCTATCTGCCTTGCGCCCTGAGTAACCAGGGAGTTTTGGGCCACACTACCTTCGTTAGCTGATATAAATTCCCATTCAAAGGGTTGTGCCGTATCACCCGTATAAGCCAATCGCCATGTACTCTTTTCACACCATACATATAAGTCGTTCAGCAAAAAATCTGCCGAAACTATTACATCCTGAGTTGGAATGTCTCGGAAATTAGCCGTGGGCCACGATTGCGGGTCTTTGATAGTACACCATCGGGCGCGCTGTTTGAAATCCGTACCGTCTTCGATTGTGCTTAATATAACGAGCCTCTCCCTGTAAACGAATATCAACCTGCAACTGGTAATATTGTTCTTATCGTTGGCGTCGCCTATATCCACGGTCAACCGTGATAAGTTCGTGCCATCATATTGCTGGATAGGGTCATTATTATTAGTAATATAAGTTCTTGAACTTCCGGCAAGGTTCCAGCTTGTTGCCTGAAAATAGTTCGTATTATCACCCGTAAAAGCATCGTCGGAATTAGCACCCTCTGATTGACCGGCTATATTGGAAGGAGTTCCGTTTTCCTGCAGTTCCTCGTTTGCATTAAAGGGCCCTCCCGTTACCCCGCCTTGTGTAAAAATTATCGTTCCCCTTGCGTCATTGCCTGCGACCGTACCTGTATCAAGAATAAGAGCCGCTACAACGCCTGTAGCACTACTATCAGCCCCCTTAATAGTGTCGTTTACAGCAGGTGTGTAATTCTGCGCAGAACCACCAACATCAACTTTACCTATATATCGTATCTTGTTCCGGGTCAGGTCTATAAACCGCTCCTGAGAAGCCGTGCCGGAAGATTCATCTGATACATAAGCCTTTGCAACTTCGATATTATCTGCATCTATTCTTTCAACAGTAAACGTGCCGTTATAGCTCGTTGTGCCGGATATAGTTACAACATCTTTAGGCTCTGTTGCCGACTGGAAGCCATGAGCGGTAATCTCGATATTGATTCTACTACCTGCATTCGCTGTGGTTATTGCGATAATTGTATTACCAACACTTGCACCTGTAAGGTATCTGTTTAATCTCTCTTTGTCGGCCACTAAAAGGTTCTCGGTCGCATTGTCCTGATGGTTCAATACGCCCGTTACGGCATTAGTTGACAGGGAGGCAACCTCCGTAGAAGTAACCACTTTTACAATTTGACCAAACTTGGCATAGCCCCTGCGCTTCTCTAAAACACCATCTTTGATATGACCATTCTTAAGTGTCTCGAAAGCGTCCTCTGGCGATAGCCAGGGATGCCGCCTCAGACTTTTGCCGGTTTTCATATCCGCGATTAAGAATGGTCTATATGCCATAGTAAATATTGTCCTTATTTCGTTGGTTTGCTTAATGTTCCAACGGAACGCCAGTTTAATGTAACTGTCACGGAACCTGTATTATCTGTAATCAAGAATGTTTCTCCACTGGCAACGGAAAAGTGGAAACCCACATGATTGTCCGTTGAGCCGCCGGCTTGTGGCCTAAGGACTGTAGTAAGACCGCTATGAGTAATTGTAAGTTTGAAATCAGTTACTGGAGTCTTTGTGGCGTAAAGGTTTACGAAGCCGTCCGAGGTAGCAGTATAAGTTGTCCCTGCCGCTAAAGTAGCAGCATCAGCGTCCTCAGTAGTCCATGCGCTAAAAGCCAAAGAATCATCCACATATTTCTTGTTTGCTAAATCAGCATCGGTAGTCGGAGCTGCTGATGTCGCCATTTGTGAGCTATCACCAAGAGTAGCAACACCACTAACAGTAAGCGTGCCAGCAGCAACCACGTTTCCTGTAGCACCCGCCACCGTGAACTTGTTGGTATTGAAAGTAATATCAGAAGTAGCAGAGCCAATTAAGTCGTCTCCTGCGCCTAAGGTAATCGAGCCGTTAAAAGTCGAAGTGCCTGATACCGTAAATCCGGCACTGCTAAATAAGTCGCCGTCTTTGGTGAATTGAAGCTGGACCCCATCTTCAGATGTAAAGGCCATTTCCGGCTGTGAACCACCGTCTATGACCTGCAAGTGCCCTTCGTTAGTCGATGAAGCGCCCGCCGCCGCTTCTTCTTGGAAAGTTATAACTTCATGCTTGCCCGATTGCACCCCGGCTGAAGCATTAACAAATTCATGGTCTTGGTTTATTGCCGTCACCAAATCCGACCAATTCGTTAATATCTCTGGCTGTGAATTGCGCAAAGAAGTAGCGGCGGATGGTTTGTCCTTATCGAAAACCTGAACAAACACAACAGGTAAAATATTTCTTATCTGTTGAGAATATCTAAAGCCGACAAAAACCGAAGACCAAACACAAAGCAGGGCCAAGAAAAGAGTCGTTTTATTCTTTTTCATTTTTACCAATACCTCCTTTTGCCCTCTTGCGGCCATATATACCTACCAACGCACAACTAACAATAAGCATTTGCAATATCAAAATTCGTTGATTGCGAGAAGTTGCATAAGCCCAATCGCATAACTCCTCTGTTGTGAAGTCGTAATCAAGTGGCGGTATAGCAATTACCATCCACACCGTTAAGGCAATGAGTATTATTATTACTACTTGAGAGATTATTGTCAGGGATTTCCACCATCTCTTGTTCATGTTAATATCCTTTACCGAGTAATTTTACATCGTGCGAAGCCTCACTTACCAGAACCACCAGAAAATCCGCACCTCCAACATCAAGTCTCGCTTCGGCATTTGTATCGTCTGCCGGACTGGTTATCGTCCACGAAGAACCCCATGCCTTTGCCGTTAAAACAACTGCATCAGCCATTTCAAAGCCTATCAAGTCAGATGCGGCGTGAGTAAGAACATTGGCACTACCCCTGTCAAGACGGTCGGAACTAATAGTTTCGGAGTTTGTAAATGTGCCGGTTTTTGACCTGTATTGTATAGTGCCCGCAGCATCGCCAGCGGCGAAAGAGCCAGAAGCGATGGATACAGTAGTCAAGACAACCGCTGTTTCGGCGGAAGTATTGCCTGTAAAAGTATCGCCCGGCTGTGGGACATAAGGCCCCCCGGAAGTATATGTTATCTGGTAGTATAGCGAAACCTGAGTGCCGGTAGTAAAAACTAATTGACCTGCATAAGACAACTCGCAGTCAGCGGTACTCTCCTGTGATGTTCTTGTTCCCAGGTAAATCTGGTATGTCTGTGCATCGTTACCTGTTATGCCTACACTTCTAAATCGTATACCATTCCAGCTTGCGGGTATAATAAAAGTAGATATTTCACCATCGCCACTTGAGTCCGCCGCTATTGCTACCTCTAATATTAATTTTGTTCTTTCGCCAACAGCCAAAGCTGTCGGCTCAGTTCCAGCACTGGTAGTCTCATCGATAACAACCCAGCCGTCCTGCATAGTGTGTAAGACATTGCCTACCACTTCCTGTTTCAGGGTTTCTGTTCTTAGAGCGGCACAGATAAATACAAAAACCAATAACACTGATAATATGCTAAACTTTTTCATTTTTAATCTCCTTATGGGTTAGCGTCTGGTGTCATAATAATAAAGTTGGAACCGTCATAAGCCAGAGACGCTATCCCGGAAGCATCTATATAGCTGTTGACGGGGTCAGCGCCTGAAAGAGTTTTCAGTGACTGCGCTCCTAAACCGTTTATATTAAGCGTGCAAGCCCCAGTATTGTCTGTTACCGGATTGAGCAAAACAAATAACCCTGCATCGTAACCGCCAATTCCGTCTATTTGGGCAAGATAGGTATCGTTAGACGCAGTATCAACGGCATAATATGCCAAAGCCGTTACAGGGTTGTATCTCCGGCTTATCGTACCCATGGAACACAAAACAAGTACAGTAGCCATAATCGTTATAAATGTTCTTTTCATATTGGGTATACCAATCCCATTCTACACCCTTCCAAAGTATATCTGCTTTTTCTGCCAGGGCCTTTTCACTGTCGTTGCCATCCTTAAAGTATTCTTTGATACAGATCATTCCTTGCGCAAGAAATGCAGTTTCGACCAAATCGCCACCATCGTCCAATTTGCTAAAAGGCAGCACACTTCCCGTAGTTCCATCAAGCCAGTGAGGCCAGGCCCCGTGAAAGCGATCGGCAGATTCTAAAAATGTGAATATTTTATTCAAGCGCTGTAGCCCTTCCTCGCGGGTTATAAATCCGCGTTCGATGCCAACAAGAATTCCCATTAAGCCAAACCCGGTTCCCCCAAGGCTTACGATATTGGAATCGAATGATGGGTCATTTGGAAGGTAACGTTCCCTCGCCGCGCCGGAATTCGGCTCTGCGAAATCCCAGAAATATTTGAAGGTCTCCTTTTGAGTAAGGTCTAAAAGATCATTATCACTAATTTTGGATATCCCGTTTACTTCTTCAACAGTGTTTTTTATTTCTTTAGATTTTTCCGAATCGCCATCCGAATCCTTTTTCCCTCCATCCGAGCAGCAGAATGCTAGCAACGCTATACTTACGGATGAAAGTAGTTTTCTAGTTAGCACGACCTAATGATTCAATTGGTTATATGGAATAGTTTCCCAAATGTAATTTAAGATCGAAAAATCGAAATTAAAAACGATTCTATCATCCAAACAAAAAATTAATAACCGGGATTCTGTTCAAGCACGCCTTGGCTCAAAGAAATCTGATTTGCCGGAATGGGAAGTATTTCATTAACACCCGCAGTAAACTGTGTACCGCTGGCCTGAAGAACCTCAGCGGCTCTACCTTGCCGAACCAGGTCAAAAAACCGGTCGCCTTCCAAAGCAAGTTCCACCCTTCTTTCTCTCCAGATGGCATCGCGAAGTTGGCCTTGGTCTGTTACTGTGACGGCCTCTAAACCGGCGCGCTCCCTTACCC
>LAZR01000964.1_pt1 | contig 19577 bp, 39 predicted proteins | sample 329461 | NCBI WGS metagenome assembly LAZR01 (sample SAMN03002196, study PRJNA259156) | marine sediment metagenome | biome: sea floor; feature: Hydrothermal impacted sediments; material: marine sediment; isolation source: Loki non-amplified sample from Loki's castle hydrothermal vent sediment ...
CTGAATGTTTAATGGGTCATTTGTAACAGTTCCCATAATTCCACCAACAGAAGAAGCAAAAAGAAATGTCTCAACATTATTCGTGCTGTCTCTAACTGAGAGATTACTTGGACCAGCTCTTGTTACTAATAAATCAGTTGCCGTTATATCAGATCCATCTGTTCCTGTTCCCACATGGAGCAATTCTTGAGGCACAGCAGTCCCTATGCCTACGTTGCCATCAAAGTAATAATTACTCACCCCATCAAAACTAACTGTATCATCTGCGTCTATACCAACACCAATCTGTAAAGAGTGGGCAGTATCCCCAGTTCTATGCCCAAAAATCTTTAATTCCTGCGTCTCCCCCTCGGTTGCGCCAGCAAAAAAAGTTGCAGGATGCTCTGCCGTATGCTGTAGCCACAGCTCACCGCCATTCACTAATATAAAACCTATATTGGATAACGCAAAGAGGCTCACATATACTGAATCATCTTGATCATATATATCAAGAAGACCTACTCCCGTTCCCTTCCCCCTTATAGAGATATAGGTACTGGTATTAGTCCCCTCGTCTGTTTCAAATCTAAATTTCCCATCAGTCGTTGTAAAATAAGCATCCGTATTATTGTGGTAAATTCCTATCTGGTCTGAACCGTCGGTGGAGCCAACAGAAAATCTATAAGACGGAGCAATACCTATACCTATATCTGTTCCATCATCTCGGATTATTGAATTAGTAAGTGTATTTCCGTCGCTCCATTTAGATACGCGTCCAGCAGAACCAGAGCCATCTACCAACGAACTACCCCAAACTCGACTATCAATCTCATCTCTACTAAGTACACCACCAACTGAGATAATAACAGTATCATCAACACCAGCAGGTATAGCAGATAAGGTCATACCTGCAAAAGTAGGCGTAGCGCTGGCATCTATATCCTGCACAGTGTCTATAGTTACATTACCACCTGCGCCGCCATCAGTAAGGGATAAGTTAGTAGTATTAACTGCCAATACACGCTCATCTGTAAGATCACCATCAACTGCTAATACAACATATTGTGCACCAACAGGAGCAACAACACTACCAAGATCATCCTTACGTAATATATCAGAACCGTCAACTGGAGCAGTGTCAGCACGCAAAGTCCCTGTCGTATGAATAGCTGCTGGTTGCAGTGCATCATCATGGTTGAAAACTTCACCTGACGGCATTATTGTTGTAATTATAGGCATAGTATACTACGTTGCATTATGCAATTAAGCAATCCCAAATTCTAACGGACCATCATTCTGCATGGCTTCTATCTCAGCCATCTCAGCAGCAATAGCATCATCATCGTTATCCTCATCATCAGGACTGAAGAATAACTCACCACTATCCATCAATGCAGTGATATAACCTAAGATGTCCATAATGTCCCACTTCTTGGACTTAGGAAATGCCATAAGTTGACGTTCTAATGGCTCACAGCAATTCCTATTATGATAGACGAAACCTCCACGGTATAAAGGAGATAATGATGCTATTCTTATCAGCTTGCCAGAACGAGGCCCACCTGTACCCCTACCGGCTTTAAGTTCAACTATCTTGAAAATCAATCCCCTACCCAGCATAGCATTTTTAAGTGGGTGGATTATGAAGTTGTTAAGGCCTGTGACTTCAACGCCTATAACCTTGGCATTGATCCTAAGGGCCATGTCAAAAGCTTCAGCATATATCTGATCAGGGAAGAACTTATCAGAAATAACATCACGGACAAATACGCCTTTCGTAAGTGTATTAAATGTCACACCGATTATAGCTGAATCAGCGCTCTCCTGAGACATAGACTTCGCAGGATCAATAAGGACAGCATTTATGCAATCCCTATCATTTGAAAGCTCATCTTCGGTTATCGTATAGTCAACATCATCATCCGTACCGTAATACTTAAACTGGTCCTCCCTGAATTTAGCATTTTCAACAGGGACCGGGATGTTCATGTGTTCTCTATAGAAGGTACCTACCTGATTCTGAGACTTATAACTTTCATAGATTTCTTGAACTTCCTCATCAGGGATGAAATTCGGGGCTAATGATTTGAAAGTAACCTTGTTAGTTTCCCTGTCAGTCTTAGCCTCACATAAACTTAGGCAGATAGATTCCCATCTGGGATCATCAAGTAGATCGACCAGGAGTGAATCCTCATGTAGGATAGTACCAAGGACTATGACACGCCAATCTCTACGTCCTAAGTCAACAGCGTTCATTAGATCAGCGAAGAACCATTGTTTCTTCTTCCTACGCTGTTCATCACTATCTACCTGCTCTGGATCTTCAAGGTCATCTACAATGATAATGTTAGGTCTGTGGTTGCCGTATAGTAGACCACGAATTTGCTGACCAGCCCCACGTGGCATAACACAAGTTTGAATATGATTATTAGCAACCCATTGTTCCTTACTGAATACATCAGACTTGATAGGCCTAAACATCTTACGAATCATCTCATTAGACATGAGTTCCTTTTTCAGGTTTTCAGATTGTAAGACGGCGTTGGTAGATGAATGGCCTACTGGAACAATATAAGGACAATCATCATATAATATGTCCTTAGCTGGCTTAGCCAGGTTTGTGATAGATGTTTTACCTATTCCACGGGGAGCAGCAATGGCTGCTTTGCGTATTGTAGGATCATCAATGATTTCAAAGATCTGACGATGCAAGCCATCAAATGGCCTGTAAAAACGCTCATGCAATATGGTCGCAGCAAATAACTCAGTTGACCTGTAGCAATCAACTAAAATATCCTGAAGCTCACTATCTACTCCAACCCGCTCTAACAAATGATCAGGCGGGTCGAGTGGCTGCTTAGGATATGTTGGTAGAACAATCATTTATTGAGTAACCTGCTTAGATAATTTCACAACACCTTGCAATAATCTAATTGCTGCGATAGATATACCAGCTGGGTATAACTCAAGATCATAATAGCCCCATACAAAGTCTAATATGTCAGTAACATTAGCAAGTAGAATAATAGTTATAGTACCATTTACACCTCCAAGGGTAATCTCCCCAGTAGATGTATCAGCAGTAACTAAAACATCTGATGAATCAAAGTGTTCTCTAATCTGCATCTTTGCTGTATATCCAGTAAGATCAACAGGATTACCACTTGAATCTTTGTACGTTAAAATTCTAGCGAATGTAGCCCCTTGTTCTATTACGATATCTTCTTTAGCACTAGTCACAGCATCTCCAGCAAGTTTTGTTTCCTCAGTTGTAATAATAGAATCACCATCTAAACTTTTAATAAGTGTATATATACTAGGGTCAGTTATTAAAACAGCTGTTTTAAAATCAACTACAAGATCATCTGTATCAATAAGTATTGGTGTTATTAATCCACCACCGATAGGGACTATTATAGTGGTACTTGGACTATAAATATTATCTATACCCGCCTTTGAAAAATCCCACTTGTAAAATATATGGCTAGGTTCCAGATCAATAGTTAAATTACCAACAGCACCTGCCTGAAAAGAAGTTAATGATGCACCATCAATAAGACCTATGCCACCACCGCTAGCAGGAAGTGCTACCTTTATACCATATTGTATCCCTAACTCATCAGAAACTCCCACATTATCTGTTCGATTAGCATTAAAGTGTTCAGTATGAGTACTAACAAGCGTATCTATCAAGGTTAGTACTTCATTGATAACCTTGATATATCGATCTGACTGCTCTGATGTAAATATATCAGATAATACCAAATTGTCAATGAGATTAAGAATCCGTGTAGGTCTTTTTTCAGTATTAATAATATCTGATAAAGTTAGTACATCCGCTAGATTCTTAACCTGGCTAAAGTTAATGATAGGTGTAAACACATCTGTTAATCCTACACTATCCAATAAGGTCTTGATAATCCTTAGCGTATGTATTTCAGAAAAGACATCAGCAAGGCTAATAGTCTCCTCTAAATCTAATGTGATATGACTACTTCTAGCTGTGAAGACTTCTAGTATATTTACTACATCAGCTAAACTTCTGGTTATATTAGCCAACGGAAACTTTCCAATTTATGGTAAGAATATCATTTAGGACCAAGGAGATGTCAGGAGATATATCCTCTGACGCATATAACCCACCAACGAAGTTACCTGTTCCATCAAAATTATGCCCAAGTTCAGCTGCCTTTATAGTCTCAGCCGCAGATGGTTCTTGCCATATACCCTGCCATTGTCTGTAATAATTACCACTTGGGTCGGTAGGATGTACAGCATTAGCCATAATACCTACAAATGATGCTGGGCCGTGAGCATCAGTACTAAAGATTATTATCCCATCATCACCCGCAGTACCAGTTGCATCCTGGGTAGCACGAAGATTATCTAACGCGAAATCAACACTAGTATGAAATGTGCTCCTAATATTTATCTTAAGAGTATTCTCTATAACATTTTCATCTTCGAATACTAGTTCATTAATATCTGGGCAAGCCGCTCGCCTGACATAAGCTTGTACAAAGCCCCTTAACTTGAAATCAGAAATATGTACAATGCCTAATTTATTAACCATTACTTAGTCTCCTTCATATCCTGTACGGATTTAGTCAGTTTTGAGATCTTAGCAGAGAACGCTGTCCCTGTCCAGAGGACCCCAAAGCCCATTAGATTCTTGTACAAATCGGCGTCCATGTAGTCTGTCAGAAGATATACAACCGATGTGATAATCATGTAGACGAAACCCATAGTACGCTTGTGACTATCCTCACCTACAAAACATGATGCTATCCTATCAAAGACTGGAATAGCCTTAAGCCAGTTAAACATTATAATCTCCCTGCGATTACATCTCCAAACCATCTGACAATAGTTGCAGGACTACCGCCTAGGGCTGTATAGACAATCACAGCCACTACGACTCCTAAAGTGCCAAATAGTACAAGATGTTGTTTCTTGTTTTCCCTAAGTTTGGTTTTGATGTAACCTACATCCTTTTGAGTATCACGTAGATCGTCAATCATGCCTGGTTCTTTGGTTTCAATGTTCCCAACTAAAGCAGTTTCTATCGTCTTGACAGAATCACTTAATCCTTTGATGATAACCTGTTCAGGTTTACTCCAAGTCATTATTTACTCTTGAAACCAGAGTAATGCTTCATATACATAGGATGGCCTTTAGGTACAATAGCAGCATGTATATGCTTATCTGCTATTTCTACCATATTGAAGCCAAGTGTGTATATTGCTCGTAATAGGATGAAACGGTCTCGTTTCCTTGCCCTAACTATTTTGATGTCAATAGCACCAAGAGGGCCATTATCTTCATCATATAGGTTACAATAAGTATGAGCAGACCATCTTGACCCGCCTACAGCCTTATTATGAACCTCACATCTATACACTGAAGACGGATTGATAGCTTTACCGAATGCTACGCGTAAACTTTCAAGCATATCACTGAAAGCCTTTGTAGGTAACACATGACAGTGAGGGCACCATAGTTCCCGCGCTCTGAAATGTGGTGTTATACGATCCATAAGGCCTGGATTGTAGTCTTTAGGTAGTACTGGTAGTTTTTTAGGCATAATACCTCCTAAAATTCAGTTGTTACTTGTAGATTACCAGCCGACTGTGCTACATCGTTTATAAAACGGAAGCTGCTAATCTGATCGAAGTTTTGAAGGGTGATAATGGCTGGGTCAGCTACTAAATGGCCAAGTCCAGTCCCTGCATCGGGTGTAGGTACTGTTCCACCAAAGGCGTATCTAACATCGTGTGTTTCAACAGTGATATATGCACGTAAAGCGCGTCTTACAAGGTCATGTGACCCTCCACGGACCACCTTAGAAGCAAATATATCACTGAAGTAGAAATCACCGCTGGTTTGTGCACCTGAATGGAGCACTAAATACGCACCTGCTCCACCAGCCTGCTCGACAACCTCTCTATGAATGACATTCCAGGCATTTTCAGTCAGGCCTGTTACTGTTTCAGTGAAGAGATCACCGCTGTCGTCACCTTTTCTAATGATAATACTAACAACAGTACCATCATCGGGGTAGACGGGTATAGTATAACGATACTTCTCACCCGTTACAGTAGGGAAAACATCTCCTTGCATACCCTCATTAGCTGCATTTGGAGTAAGTTTACGACTTTGAGTACCACGATATAACTTAGTAGTACTCTGGGCATTTACAGCAGGAGAACCATAGTTAGCCCAACTAGCATCAAGTAACATGCTGCCATTAACTATAAGATTCCTCTTATAAATGGCATTGAGAGCAAGTTGCTGGGCAACGTCAGTTACCACTACCTGATATGTCGGGTTCGGGACTCCTGATAGTATTTGAACCTTCTGCATTTCCATCCTCCAACCTTAAGGGTTCAATTACCTCGGCATCGATTACCTCGGCCTTTGCGAGGTTTCCATTTACTTGAGCGGCTGCGGCAGCACGCTCTTTAATTTTCGTAATATCATCGGCAGTTAATTTATGCTCGTGTAGGTGATGTCCTTGGACACGAGTAGGCGCAACATGACCTCCACGGCCTAATATATCCTGAGCGGCTTTGATAGATTGGCCAATCGTGACATTTGCACCTTCATCGAGGTCAATCTTCCCATGTAAAGCACCGTCCATAACTTCAATTGCCCGTGGGAGTAGGTCTTTGATTTGTTCAGAAATTTCCTTAACTGTATCATCCCTACCATTCTGCAATACAGCTAATTGAGCCTTACCGAGTGAACTATTAGCAGTGTATGAGACAACAGCAGGTGTAATACCAAGCATAATTGCCACCTGCTCCCTGGATTCTCCAAGGGCTAAGCGACGTAATATCTCCTTATGCCTCTCCTGAAGTATTTGAAGATCATAATGTCTAACATTTGAAGGTAAACGGCCCATTATATCTTATGTGTTCCTTCTACACCACGCTGTTGTCGAGTGGTAGTACGATGGTTAAGCCAATGTAAAGCTTCTTGTATTTTAGTCAAAGCAAGAGCATTTTCACGACAAGCATGAATACCACCTTGAAAACCCTCAAGCCTATCAACAACTATCACAAGCAAGTCCTCATTATGAATACCATTTACTCCATGTTCCTTGACAGGGCCATCTTGAAAGTTAATAACATTGAATATTAACTTTTCATCTTTAGAGGCATCAGCATTTACAATGCGATAATGATGACAAGCGTTTCCATGCCCTGGTTCATCAGTAGCTTCAACTCGTGTATACTGCTGAGAACCATGTTTAATAACTCTTCCAACTGGACCTTGTTCACTCTCCATAATATCCGCCTATTATCTAAAGGAAATGAGAAAATACACCTGTACACCCATAATATACGCATAATCCACCTACCAAGCAACACAATTAAAAACAATGTTTACAAGTTATACCATTATCTGTGTTGCATAATACAACATAGTCACTATACGTCCTAAAAAGAAGATATTATGCAACATAGACATCAAACACGTCGCTCCGACGTCTAAAGCATAACAATTAAAAACATGGTATAAGAAGTATATACGTATAGTTACCTTACCTGTGGGCGTGGCGTGGAGTCGTGATCCCCCCCTAGGGCCGCCTTTATGTCAAGCTGAGGTTGACAAGCTGATCCGGCTCCACAAAGCCCAAAGTATGTATGGCACGATTTTTGATTGGCACAAGGGCAGCTCAAATATATATCTCGTCCAATTATTTCACGACGGGGACACCTGTTTGAAAGTATATAAAGTGAAATAGTACTTGACTGCCCCAATATATATCTGTAACATCCAGCTGACATCGACGAAGCTCCTGTTCATTGACATGACTTAGATGTAAAGTGTAAGCTTCCACTTCGATCTAGGATAGCCAGCTATGGCCTACGGGTTGGTCGTGCATACGACAACAACATAGCTGATATGCGACAGCTACATATTATCAAGCTGCTGTCAATACCATTACATCCCAACAATGAATCAATAGAAAGTGAGTCAATCTCATGTTAAAGCTAGAAACTAAGCTCGACGGTGTAACATTCAAACATGCGTTTAACGTGGCGAAGGATAAAGCTGCAAAGGCAGCTAAAGACTTTAAACGCGTATTCGTTACGTTTGACTTCACCGGGCTGACAATAGCTGATGTGATCGAGATAGCATTGCGCCCGTTAGCTATCATTGTCCAGAACCTGATCAGAGCTGATTATACCAGCTACAGTGACGGACAGCAGTTGACAATCGTGGTCAACGACCTGGGCAAGAAAGGCCCAACGATACCACCGGAGCAAGCTGTACGCAATAAGTATGCAGCAGCCGATACGGTGGAACAAAAGGCCCAACTACTCCATGATTCGACCGGCATACCTATCAAGGATTGCTTGTCAATCGTGAAAGACAGGTTAGTCCACGATCAAACTAACTAACCCCGGATAAATGGCGCCTCAGGCTTTACACCTGGGGCGTCATTTTTTTTATTATACGTACCATATCCACCTATATCCATACTGCCCAACACAACTGCCATATCATACTAAATAAGGCCGGTTGTGTTTTTTACATTGGTATGCAATGTAGGTCATGTATTGTATGTAGGTATACCCCTATCCATTGAACATTTTTGTGTGTTTAGTCGAAAGTGTGAAGATGTCCCGTCATTTACGTGTGGTCTTAGTAAGTCTTTCTCTAAAAAAAAAAAACCAAAGAAGAGAACTCAATAACTGACTTATGATACATACTAAACCACGGATTTATGGTTGGTGGGTAGGGGTACGCCTACGTTACTTACATGACCTACGATGCTTACACCCGCTCTTAGATAGACTATGGTCTACCGTGTGTTTAGCGCTGGTGCTAAGTGATACTGTGATATGTGGTGTTGGTAGTGGTATGGTCAACTGTGTTGCATAATGCAAGGCAGTGGGCGCTGCTTCTATATCGACATAGGGTGTAAAATAAAGCTTGACTTTGTGGCATGGCGGCTGTAAATTCATACATGCGGGAGATATACATTGGAAACTAATAGGTTGGTAGTTGTATTTATTGCTACCAGTCACAATAGTATAGGAGTATGATATGAAAATAGCTCAAGGCAAATTTACTATGGTAGCAGATGAAGACCATTGCATAGCAACTATAGTATTTGAACCACCTTTGGATGATACATTGGTTGAATGTAGTGGCAAAGGTGTTACAATTTACGAGGCTTACTTAATCTACAAAGGGAGTTGTTTGGCCACCAGGCCATATTTAACTTCAAAAATTGATGATCCTACAATCGGAGTAATATAATGACCTACAAGCATGGAGTATTACAGCCACCTTGTGAGGTGAGTATAGATAAGCATCACCACTTTGTATCAGGACCTAGAATGACTAAGGCCCACAAGTCAAGCGGTTATGTTTGCAAGGATTGTCAACAGCCTCAAATGGAGAAGAACAAACCAAAGGAGTAACCATGAAATACGTAGCAATTGTCTATAAGAATGAGATAGACAGGCCTGTCTCTAAACCAAAGGTAAAGGAAATAGTTCCCCTTTGGAATGAGGATGAACTATACGCATACCTTCAAAAGAACCTTAGTGGACCAATAGATGAACAGAAACTCTTTGCAATATATACTTGCAAATGTGTGATGGATTTCAGTTGGGGTATGACTAACAGCACAGGAGTTATATAATGAAAGTAGTCGTAATGTGGGCGGTTAAACTACCAAGAGGTTTTATGTTAAAGCACTTCTACAGTAGTAAACAAGCCCGCGCAAGGTGCATATGCTGAGCAACGTGGACGCGAATGGGCGCCCCTAAAGAAGTCGGGATATAAGGTTGTGCAAGTTAAAGTATCATTTAAGGAGATCACATGAGTACTTACACTGACATCATAAGTAAAAGACCAGGCAGGCGTAGAACCAATAGGCCTGGCATGCGTAGGTATACTGAACTAAAAAAGGTTCACCATATCTAAGACAGCATTTAATAGAGTGGTTATGTCTTTAACACCTGGAGATGGCTTGTCCTTCATAAGACATGCTATGGGTAATGAAGACATGCCCATGATGAGTGCGACAGATGCACATTTGATCTACCATGACATAAGGAGGGGTGTATGAGTTATTCTAGATTCTCGACCAGGAAAATAAGGGCTAAGAAGTTAGCTAGAAGGGTCAAGCGTAATGTCATATATTGGATGGCTAATCCACATAAGGACAATACGCTATTAATGGGTAGACGTCGTGTAAGCACAGGGTTATACCCTGTACCCAGAGGGGGTAAAACAAATGAAACATAGAAAACGTGTTCCTATGGCTAACGACCTTGAATGTAAAAGGCAGATATTCAGGCGTACACTCAACGGTCAACTTGCAACTGTCCCGATGGACTCTCACATGAGAATACATGAGCCACGTACTTCAAATCCAGAGAAGCGCGCAGCTTTCATGATAAATGAAGCCAGGAAAGTAGCAGGCCAACTCCATGAACGTGTATGGATTGGTAGTATTGATGGCTCACTTGTTATTAATACCAGGGCGCAAATGTCTCACATTAGGAAGACACACCCTCATGTGAAATTTCAGGAGGTGAGGCCATCTTATGAAACCCATCAAACCACTGCTAATTAAGGAAGATGATATAGTCAACCTTAGAAGCAGACACTGCACGGAACTCATCGAGGGGTACTTCAGAGCCAAGTACGGCTTCATGGAGGAATTTAAAGATATGTACAATGAGGGCGTCACCTTCTTAACTGATAACGGTGTACCTTTGAAGGTTGAATATCTTGACAGGTTCCTAGCCATGCTTCAGAAAAAGTTCTATCCTGAATATAAGATGCCTGAACGAGCACCATTACGTCTATTTGACGTAAGCTTCACAAAGGGTAAGATGCCTCAACTGGAATGCACAGTAGCCATTGCGCAGGTGGTAGCTACTTGGCCCTTCCTTACTCATATTATTGAAGCGGAAGACTTCAAGCGCATTAGGATTACTACAGAGAATAATGTGATTGAGGTAGAGAGGGTATTTAGTGCACAGATTGAACTAAATAAAAAGGAGAAGTAAAATGTGGACACATTTCTGGGATATGCATAGCGGCGGGGGTACTAAAGAACCACCCTATTATCATATCTTTATAGAAGCAGAAGAAGATGAAGCCAAACAGGTATTCTATAACAGGTTCGGTCATAATCCCGATAGAATATCTTGCACTTGCTGTGGTGAGGACTACTCTATCACAAGTAAAGAATCCCTAGCACAACTTACTGGCTATCATAGAGGGTGCAGGTCACTTGAGGTACCTAAAGACCCTAAAACTCACCTGCTCATGAACGACGATCCAGTTATAAAAACTCACTTATATCTTGAAGAAAATGAAAAGATTCCTAAAGGATATAAGTTGTCACAAAACTATCCGCTCATTAGGAAACACATGTCTCTTGAGAAATACTGTGAGCTGTCTACAATTCTCGTTATTAAATCAGATGAGATAAAAGACGAGGAGCGGATAGGTGATATACCAGAACAAGGTTATATCTGGGTAGACTAAATAAAAAAGGAGAAGTAAAATGGACATACTTAAAAAAATAGCAAAGACCTTAGTTGTGTTCACAGTAATAATATGTCTAGCATTTCTATTGTATGGTGGTTCTAATTATACCCAAGATGCACCATTTACACTAACTATGTTAGGCCTTATCATGGGTATGCTATTCGTAGGTATATGGTATGACTAAACAAACACTACACCAAATAGTAACAAGCCTTATTAGCATCGGCAACTGTGTTGTCAATAAGGAGGATCGTGAACTTTCAGACGCATTACAGAAGTTAGGCCTATGCCATTTGAGTACCATGCGTACTCGTGTAGGTGTATACATGACGCTTACATGTACAGAGAAAATGGTAGATCATATAACTATGTGGCTTAAGGCTAATTACATAGACTTGAGGAATAAAGGAGTATAATTATGCAAACTAACACAATGCCACAAGACAAGGTTCAAGAGGCTATTGACTTGTTAAATCATCTTGACACCATAGAATTCAGTTTGACTATCATTATCAAGAAAGGTAGTAAACGTATCAAAGTGGAAGGTGTAAAAAGAAGTAGGATCATAACTGTGAGTTCATCAGGGTATGGTAAACCTTTATGACCAAAGTTAACTGCCGGAGGGATTAAGGAGATATTAAAAGGATCTACAAAACCATACACCTATAAAAACCGAGATCGAAAATAATTGTTGCATCCGGGTCAAAACGGCTGTAAATTCATACATGACGGAGTAATATGTATAACACTTAACAGGAGCCAGTAGGTTGACTTCTAAAAAAGCAAGAACAATCGTCATTGAGGGTAGGGTAGATGTAAGGTCACTAGCAGCGATAGCTAAGGTGCTCAATGAGCACGGTATAGTTATCAGGTCTAGGAGTCACCTTGTATCAACAATCATAGAAGCATATTGTGAACTACTTATAGGCAGTGGCGCTGCAACTCGGGTTGAGTTAAGTGCTACTGCTCTTGAAATATTGGCTCAGATAGGTATAGAATTCGCTAATACGCGGAGAAGGAACTTAATAGCCTTATCCAAGAAGATAGGTAATGAACGTGCAGTTGACTCATTAATAGATGCTTCAACTGGGCTGTTACCTCAAACAGATTTAGACAGGATGATAGCTGAGGCGGAGGCTAAACTGGATGAGGATGAATAATACTTCAGGACACCTACTTCAACCTACGTTGTGTCCTACCTAAGGGTTGCCTAGAACCCTTCCACCTACTTTGGAGAATCTAGGCAAATGTTATTTGAATTGAGCAGATGCGGCACGGCAGTGCCGGGTAAGACCCTAAATCGAGGAGTAGGTGCAGACTGCGAAACTCGTGTATGAAGGGGTGCTGAAGCACACGGCTAAAGCCTCAATAACTAGTGACTGCAGCTGGGTGAGGCCAAAGTGATGATGGTGGTACGGTGCCGGGTGGGGAATCCGGCCATCTGCTCAGACATTGTGAAGGCTCGCTTTTGGCTAGTGGGACTGGAGAGGATGGCCATACGTTGATCCTGGCCCGTACCTTCGCATAACGCAGGCGGTAGTATTCTGAGAGACAGGGTACCTAGGTAAGGCCCACAACCGAGGTAACGCTGCCGCCTGCAAGTTTTTTGAAACATTGTGTGGGATGTCTCAACGGCCTGAGGGTTATGATTGCCAGTTACGTAAACATAACTGCTATGGTATGAGGATTGTAACTCTCAGGCACCCTTTAGGTGGGTGTGATGCTCTTTAACTATCAACGAGGTAAGTTGTGAAATACGCTTCGCTATACGCATAACTGGCTAACGCCAGGTCATGCCCACCTATTAATTTACTACGTTGCATTATGCAATATAGTGAATAACTGTAAGATGATTTGCAGTTAGTGACTAACAGTAAAACAAGGAGTTCATAATGAGTGAACAAACACCCGTAAAAGCCAGGTGGAATACTGGTGCTACGGATGATGAAGGCAAGGCGGTATATGCGGAAACTGAGGTCAGTTTTGACTTCGGTGCAACAACTGCTGAGGCGGTTAAATCATTTGGTGAGGAAGCAGTCTTCTCCAATTACTTCTCCGCAGCCAAGATTCAACTCCAGAACGCAGTACGTGTTCATGGCTTAGCAGGTGTCGCTCCTGAGGACATTGCAGGGAAGTTGACTGACTGGGTTCCTGGTCAGAAGACCCGTGTTACTGCTGATCCGTTAGCCATCATGAAGCAGCGGTATGCCGCAGCTTCAACTGAGGCTGAGAAGGAATCCATCTTGAAGGATATCATGGGCGTATCATAGTCCGCAACCTAAGGAAGGGGAGTTTAACCGCTCCCCTTCCTTTTTAACTTTACAAACAATTATTTGGATGCTATAAAATGCTACGAAATGTGAAGGTTATATATACACTATTAGAATTGTGTGGAGCAGCATTAGCTATGGTATTATTGTTCATTTATTATCTCAGATATTTATGGATGAGTCTAGCGATTATCCTAACTATATTATACATAGGAGGCTGGTCATGTCAAGCGTAGTTTATCTAGGCGACCGCAAGGAAGGTGGCCTTAGGTTTGTCATATTTGCTATTGATACTGTAAGGTATGTTTATAGCATGGATGCAGCTACGTCTTCAAGAGTCAAAGCCATAGCTGAGAAGGCTCCTGGACGTGCTCTTAATATTGCTAAGCAATGGGGGCATCTTGAGGAATCATACAGCATTGATGAAGAGATTGCAAAAGCGAGAAGTAAACTAAAAAGGAATAAGTAATGAAGAAGTTCTATATAGTAAAAAGTACACATGGATCATATTTTTTGAGGGTGTGGGATTCAGATTTACTTAATACTTTTGATATGTGTAGTAAATATGGAATCACTTCTTTGCATTTATGCTTCCTTCATGAAAGAGTGTTTAAGTTGCCACATTTAGAAATGGGGGGACACCTTCAAGTTAAAGAACTAAGACTAAAGAAAGGTGCAGTATTGACACGCCCTTATAACCGCTTCCGTATAAATGTAAATAGAGCAAAAAGTGGGCACTGTTCATCAGTATTTCAGAAGTATACACATAAGCGTTTTCATATACCTCAAGGTTTTACTAAACCTGTCTCAGTAATCAAATTAAAATTGAGTTAAAGTATCAAAAGTTAAACCAGGAGGCATAAGTAATGGCTTATAGAGAGTTAAGAAAAGGTGATCGGGTTAAGATTACTGGTCCTTGGAGTGTTTTAGGTAGTACTGGATTACAATTTGTAGGGAAATATGCTATAGTAATACATGTAAGAGATAAACCAACAGATCGTATGGGTATACATATCCATATAGATGGTGATAAAGCTAACCTTATTTATCATTGGTGTAGACAAAACTTACGCGCCCTACCAAGGAGGAAAACTAGTGGCTAAAAGAACAGGTATCATGCTTGCATACAAATTTGATGAGGGTAAGTTTAGACGTATGCCTAAGCCCGTTGTAGTCCAACCTAAACTGAACGGTAATAGATGCCGGGCCGTATTTGATAATGAAGGGAAGGTTATACTACTAAGCAGTAGTGCTACACCCATCACTTCAGTCAATCACATTGGTAAGCAACTATTACAACTCAACATAAAAAACCTTGAGTTGGATGGTGAACTATACATTCATGGTATGCCGCATCAAAAGATTAACGCCATAGTCAGGCGTACAACTACAGTCCATGCTGAAAGGGATAAGATCAAATACACCATATTTGACTTAGCCCATGATACACTTGACCAGCAATCACGATTCACAGTTATAAATGGACTGCAGGATAGGGCTAAGCTGCTTAAGCTCACTCATATCAACTTCCTTGAAGGTTACATAGTGCCTAACATGACCGAAGTTATGAGGTTCCTAGGAGTATTCATGGCTCGTGGGTATGAAGGGATTATCATTAGAAACCTTGCCGCTAAATACGTCCGTAAGCGGAGCGTAGACCTTCTCAAATACAAGCCGATGATAGAAGGCAGTTATAAGATAGTCGGCTGGAAACAGGGCGTCTCAAAGGTATGTAGAGATTGTTATAGTACACCATCCAAGTGTGAATGTCTTGGTGGGCCACTAGACGTCATAGAAACTCCGACTGCTAAGTTGGGTGCTATAGAATGTATCACACTTGAAGGGGAGAAGTTTCATATAGGCAGTGGGAAGTACTTTACTGATAAAAGAAGGTATGCCCTTTGGACGCACCGAGAGAAACTTATAGGTTTGTCTGCAAATACGAAGTATCAGGAATTGTCTGAGGATTTGATACCTAAGATGTGCGTACTCCTAGATATACCAGATGCAATACTTGATGTTGAGAAGGATATACCAGGGACTAATCATGTTTAACGGATTAGCCTATGCCCAAGTATAACATAACAGCTACCATTAATCTAACCGTCGATGCGAATAATCAAAAGTGGGCACGTGCTGCTGTTAATGGTGTACTAAAAGGTTACTGGTGGAGAAATGCTGATATTGGATTTATTCAGTCAAGGTATAGGATCGACTGTGATAAGGTTAAGATTAATAACATAAGTAAGGGTAAAACCTAATGTCAGTATTCGTAGCAGTATTAGAACCAAACCCTAATTGCAAATTAGGCTGTAACGGCTCAGGTAAGATACGCCATTATAGAAAGGTAGACACTCAAGAACATAGAAAGATTTGTATATGCTCCTGCGTCTTCATACAATATGAGAGTGATGATTTCGAGGAGGTTTTAAAACATATGGCGAAACTATCAGGTCGCCCTGTCGGGCGCAAGTCTGGTATTGTGACAGCGGAAGAAGCCAGGCTTGGAGTATAAAAATGTCTGGTTACAGGTACTGCATAATGTTAGTAGAGATTACCCAAGTTGGAGACTATTAGCTATGGATATGGCTGCTTCGGTTATAATTGGATGGAACATCTTAAATATAACAAGGAATTTATAATGCCTAAGGTTTACATTGTCAATGAAGGTAGTCATAACTATAATGACGCAAAAAGATTTGGTGAGCTTGTGCCATTGTCATATGCAGGGCGCATTGGTAGGTATTCTCCATCTGTTATATTCCTAGAATTTGCCGATATATTGAAGGATAGTAGTAAGGAAGACTTCATACTATTATCTGGCCTTGCGCTGGTAAATGCAATAGCTACTGGCATTATGTCACGCCTACATGGGAATGTTAACTTTCTAATATATCATCAAAAGACAGGTGCGTATATAGAGAGAAACTTATCATTTTTGGTGTTAGATAAAAAGGAGAAGTAATGATACTAACAAAAAGAGATAAAGTTATCATAGGTATACTTATAGTTGTACCTACACCTTTATGGATTCTACTTGTAAGGGCCTGGTGGTTTATGGTTATAAAAGCATCTACCATCCCAATGGAGAATGTAAGTGGCTAACATTGAACAAGACCCACAAGGTACTTGCGACATTTGTGGGCAGTGGCACTTTCACAATTACTGTGAAAACTGCACTGATAATTTAAAAGAGTATGAGGTTATGCGTAGGTTACACGCCCTTGCTACAATAGCAGCTACGTATAATACAGTTAATATCCTTGAGGTAAGACGTGCTACGAAAAGTGTGATTAGTATTATAGAAGCCCAACAGGAGTGAATAATGAAGAATGAAAGCAGAAGAGTCTATGTTGCCAACTATCTTGAGGGTCGTTGTAAATGCCCTGATGATAGTAGTAGTTGTACTTGGTGTCAAATTTATTACTCACCGGATGTGGTGTTTAATGAGTTTGACGAAAACGTTCACGACTCAGAAGAAGACTTGAGTTATAGTGAGGCTGACTTTGGTGATCAAGGTTAGGCCGCGCAAGATCACGCGGTGAGACACATGGGAGGAAATGATGGTAGAAATGATTTTATGGACAACCGATTTCGTTATACGTTGGATAGGCCGTATGGCAAAAAAGCACGGAGGTATTGTTCACACTCAAGGAGAAGGCCCGGCAATGGACTGGGGTCAAGCATTGTCCTATGGCAGATATGGTCCTGACTGGATCAAAATTATGGAGCGCGACAAGATCAAAGACCCTGACATGGAAGCTGTGAAAATTGCCAAGAAATGGGAATCTGGAGAACTGCCTGAATGGATGTATTTTCCCTCAGCCCAACAGGAGAAAAAACCATGAGCACGGTAGAAACAATTCATTTACATCAGACAGTTGCATTTTTAGCCTGTGGACATAGTTCTATGGGGTACGAGCAAGTCGTTGGCGACGAAGTAGTCTGCCCGGTGTGTGTTGAGATGGCGGAGCGGGTAAAACATGGTCAACAGTTTATCCTAATAGAGGCCAAAAACAGACTTCGGGGGGTCACTGTAATATTTGCAGATCAACAAGCAATCGATAGAGAAATCGATCAACTAATCGAGGCCACCAAATGAACAAACGTGCTGCGATTGACCGCCGACAGGTATTATATACAAGCGGTCTATATTGGCCGGGGCGAAGGAAGCCAGCAGTCCCGATCTACGCTCCTCTTGGAGGATGGTTGAACTGGTACTCAGATCAGCGGAAAAAGGAAACCGACAGACGTATAGCCCCGGAGGCCAAATGAACCCAACACCAGAACGAATTATCTGTGCGGCTATCCATTGGCAAAACGGGAAGGAATACGGACATCAACCAAAGAACATCGAATCTGGCTTGGTAATTTGTGGGCGGAGGCATCATAATGCTATACTGACCCTTGTCGTCCTGCGGGCAAAGACCCGCTTTGGACTTTGGCGTACAAGGCGACACAGAATTGCACAAGGGTTTATGACTGATCGAGGCAATTATTATGACCGACGCCAATCAATGAAAATAGCACTTAAATCAAACCAGGTAAAAGTTGATAATGAACTCCTATTTAGCGAGGATTTATACTAATGAATAGGCCAACACCAGACCAAATCCAACGGTTTATCGCCAAGTTGCTGGGGTGGACGGATATATGTGAGCCTTGTGCTAAATCAGGCGACTTTCATGGAGTTCCGCCCAATAAAGCAGATCAAGAAAAAGGGGTATATCGTAAAATTATCCGTAAAACTATGCCCAACTGGCCCGGCGACCGGAACGCGAGTTATAAACTGATAGAAGATTTATTTCGCCCATATCAAGATGAACGCGATGCGCTGTCTGCTGAAGAGGAATGTATGCTGTATATTCGGGACAAGGGCTACCGCTGGGAAACTTGCGACTCATGCGAAGGTCAACCACATGGCGTTTCTGAGGATTGCACTGACTGCAACGGCCAGGGCGGAAAATTCGTGAAGGAGGTAACAGATGAATAATGGACAGCAATCGGTGTTTCCACAGCCCTTTAATGAAACGTATAGAGAGGGAGAAGGTGGCTATGTAAGGTCCACTGGTGATCCGGGCCTGACCAAGCGTGAGTATATCGCTATCGAAGCGATGAAGGGGATGCTAGCAAATCCTACGACAATTGAAGGCCGAGGGGATATTGAGCGTAGGTGCGGCGATATTGCTAAACTATCATTTAAACAAGCCGACGTTATGCTAAAGGAGGCTGACCATGCTGAGCGAACTTAAACACGCGATCAAAAAGGAACTGGATTACCAGGATTCTCTCCCTTTCGATGAGAGGCTGCCTAACCACCTTGTAACCGCAAATATCATTTCTCGTTTCAAGCCACACCTACGCGGTGAGTTCCCGCGTGAGGCGGTTGAATTATTGAAAGAATTGGCCGCTTTAGGTTCAAAGGAAAGGCTTTTGGACATAACCTCCAAAGCGATTGAACTATCCAGCCGGGCGAACGCTTTTGAGAGCCTCTGGAACGGGGTGACAGAAGTAACCGGCGACATGGTGAAGCCAAGGGGTGATCTGGTGGAAGGAAATGACAATCTGTGCGACACCTGTGGGGGAACTAAAGTCTTTCATATGTGCTTTGGTGATTGGGTACCCGGGCGATACGAATTTTGTGAGATTTGCCCAGAGGGTATAGAGCATGTAAAAGAAGAACCCTGCCCTGTCTGTCAATGCGGCACCTGCGGGGGGAGCAGGGAAAAACAAATAACGACCTATACCTGTAGCATCTGCACTTTACCGGTAGCCACTTGCGCTAGTTGTCCTGACCGA
>LAZR01000965.1_pt1 | contig 19569 bp, 19 predicted proteins | sample 329461 | NCBI WGS metagenome assembly LAZR01 (sample SAMN03002196, study PRJNA259156) | marine sediment metagenome | biome: sea floor; feature: Hydrothermal impacted sediments; material: marine sediment; isolation source: Loki non-amplified sample from Loki's castle hydrothermal vent sediment ...
GTTCAGGCGGGCGTTCCCCGCACAACTGACTTCAACCGCGGCGACAATGAAGGCGTAGATTATTTTGAAGTGAACCAGCGCGCTGGCTGGCGCTGGAATACCTCCAAGGCCTTTTTGCGAAGCGCTTCAAAACGGCCCAACTTGACGGTATGGCATTCCACTCAGGTGTTGAGCCTGGAAATGAATACCCAAGGAGACTTGCCAAGGTGCACCGGAGTGCGCGTTGCGGGAAAGAACTCAGGTGAGGAAACGCTCGCGATCGCCAGTCGGGAAGTGATTCTGTCGGCCGGTTCGATCGGCTCGCCGCAACTGCTGCAGTTATCCGGCATCGGGCCATCTGATCTGTTGCAGGGATTGAGCATTCCGGTGGTCGCAGACTTGCCGGGGGTGGGCGAAAATCTTCAGGATCATCTGCAGATCCGATCGGTTTACAAAGTAAGGAACGCCCTCACCCTCAACACCATGGCCAACTCGCTGTGGGGTAAAGCTCGCATTGGTCTCGAATATCTGCTCAACCGCTCTGGCCCCATGAGCATGGCGCCGTCACAACTGTGCGCATTTACTCGCAGTTCGGATGAATACGACTACGCCAATATTCAGTACCACATTCAGCCCTTGAGCCTCGATGCGTTTGGCCAGCCCTTGCACAGCTTCCCGGCGATTACTGCCAGCGTCTGCAACCTGAACCCCGGCAGCCGCGGCACCGTGCGGATCAAGAGTCGCAACCCACTGGAGGCGCCGGCCATTGCACCCAACTATTTGAGCACCCCGGAGGATCTGAAAGTTGCGGCCGACTCGCTGCGTGTAACACGCCGCATCGCCGGCCAACCCGCCTTTGCAAAGTACCAGCCTGAAGAATACAAACCTGGGCTGCAGTATCAGACCGACGAAGAATTAAGCCGCCTCGCTGGCGACATAGGCACCACTATTTTTCACCCGGTGGGCACCGCCCGAATGGGGCGCCAGGAGGATGCATTGGCCGTAGTGGATTCTCACCTAAGGGTAAGAGGCGTGCAGGGTTTGCGCGTGGTGGACGCGAGTGTCATGCCGGTGATCACCAGCGGCAACACCAATTCACCCACCTTGATGATTGCCGAGAAAGCCGCACGATGGATTCTGGCCGGTGATTAACCTGTTTGAGCGGACAGCTCAACGATCTCCCGATACTCACGAATTTGAACCACCTGTTCGGCGGCAGCTTCGGATGCGAGGCTGCACACCTCATTGACCATGGCACTGGCAATGGTGGCCGCTTCAACACCACGGTATTTTTCCAGCGGGCCAACAAGAACCCGATTGATCAGTGGCATGGCTTTAACGCCCAACGCTTCGCCAAGCCGATGCTCACGCCGGTCACCAAGCAACAAGCTGGGGTGGTAAATCGACAGATAAGAGTAGCCGAGCGCTCTTACGGCATCCTCCAACTCGCCTTTAACTCGATTGTAAAAGATGGTTGAAGAGGACGATGAGCCTATGGCGGACATCAGAATAAACGCGCCGGCCCCGGCCGCCTGGCCAAGCTCAGCGGCTTTCAAGGCGTAACCGAAATCCACTTTACGGAACTGTTCCTGGGAGCCAGCCTTTTTGATCGTTGTACCCAGGCAGCAAATGATGACATCCACCTGGAAAAGCCCGGCATTATCGTCCATACAATCAAAGTCAATTTCCTGCTGGTGCAGCTTGCGATGATCAAGCGACAACGGGCGCCGCACTGGCAGATTAATCGATTCAACTTCATCACGCCTCAGCAACTCGCTCAGAACAAGCCCGCCGGTTAATCCGGTCGCACCCAGTAATAGCACTCTCATAACGTTCTCTTTTCCAAGTACAGGCGCTCATCGTACCAAAGACTCAACCTGACCGGGGCCGGTCTTTTCCCGGGAGTGTTCTATGGCTACTTCAACAACGCCTTCAAGTACTGCAGCCCGGATAACTGGCGCATCTGGCCGCGAATCCAGAACGCCCGATCCAGTACATAGGGTGATGGAGACGCGGCACTCAATACTTTCGGGTTAGGCAAAACCGCCGCAAGCCGCGCTGCCTGCTCGGCCGAAAGCTGGCTGGCGGGCTTATCAAAGTAAACCTGGCTCGCCGCCTCTACACCGTATATCCCGGGACCGAACTCGGCGATATTAAGATACACCTCCAGAATTCGCCGTTTTGGCCAAAGCCCGTCAACGGCCAGCGCAAGTCCCGCTTCCAGTGCTTTGCGAACAAAGCTGCGCCCGTTCCACAGGAACAGGTTTTTCGCCGTTTGTTGGGTAATCGTGCTCGCCCCTCTTAGCCCTTCACCTGAACGGTATTCCGAAAGCGCTTTGCGAATCGCCGCAAAATCGACACCCCAATGGTCCGGAAATCGTTGATCTTCGCTGGCAACAACCGCGAGCGGCATCCAGGGGGAAATCTCCGAAAGACTGACCCAGTGCTGTCGCACCTCTTGGTCGGGGTTTGAAATGCTGTAACCGAGAATAAACGCGGAAGTGGGAGGATTTACATAGCGGAACAGAAGCAGCAAGGACGCAAACAACAGCAACAGCGTAATGACAATCCAGGCAATCCAACGGAAGATTTGTTTCACGACCGATTTTCGAGCCATAAATGCGTTACCTTAGCTCCGGTGGCTTGTTCTCGGGCTGTCTGTTTCCGGGCTCTGTATTTCCACGTTCTCCCGTGTTCACCACGGACAAACCGATAACCCGGAGACAGTGCTTTCGACACACAACGTGCAGTGGCGTCTTGCCCGCCTCGTCACCGTCTACGGTAATGGTCTTTGGCTTGGATGTCAGAATGTCGCAACGCTCGCACTTAAGATGCACAACGGTGCTGGTGCGTTTGGGCGACTTGCCGCTGAACTGCACCATAAAAAACGTCAGCAGTAGTTGCATCAAGGGGCGTGGTTTAACGGCAATAACGTCGAGCAAACCGTCGTTTGCGGTCGCTTCCGGAATTTCATTTCCACCGCCGAAGAACGCCCCGCTGGACACCGCAATTGATAACCAGCGCCCCCGGACAAACGATTTATCGCATTTGATTTCAGCGTGAAAACCCCGTTTGGCGCTCACTTTGCGCAATAGCTCGACGCCGTAGCTGAAACGGCCAAACAGCTTTTTAGCAGAGCCTTGCGCTTCTCTGGCGGGCAGTGTACCCAAGCCAACGTGGGCAACGTTCAGGAATAATCCATCTCCGAACTCGGCCACGTCGACCCTTTGCGTAACCCCTCGCTGAACCAACTCGCACAGAGCGGCAGGATCTTCCGGCAAGGCCAGATTGCGGGCAAAATCGTTCGCGGTGCCCGACGGTAAAACCGCCAGCGTTGCATTGCGTTCAAGGCATAAACGGGCGCCGGCGTTTACCGAGCCGTCGCCACCTGCAACCATCACCACGTCATCAGGCTGCACGTGCGACTTCCAGCCCTGCTCACCGAAATCACAACACTTCGGGCTAGTAATCCCGGCATCTTCCAGTTTCTCAAGCCAGAACTTCCGGCCTCTTTGGCCATCGCCTGCCCCTGGATTCGCCACTAGCCAATGAGTCATATAATTTTATCTCTCTATCTGAGACAGCCATTTTCCGGAAACAAGTGCGTTAAAGATACCTTAAACGTATCCCCGGTGACGTTACGATCGCGACACCGGGATTTCCCGTTGTCAGCGTTTCCTAACGGCTCTGCCTCTGGGAAACCACCAGTGCAACACCGGTAATAGAGATGATTCCCCCGGTAATGGCCAGTACACCCATACGCTCGTCAAACAGCCAGAAGGCTTCCAGCGCCGTTACCGGGGGCACGAGGTAAAACAGGCTGGCAACTTGGGACGCGGCACCTTCGCGAATCAGCCACATCAGCAGCAGTATCGCACCTATGGAGACGCCCAGAATCAACCACGCCATAGAAAGTTGTAACTGTAACGACCACTGAACCTCGCCCGTTTCCAGCATCAGGGCACCAGCCGCGAAAAACAAAGACGCAGCGCCGTATTGAATGATGGTGCCCGCAACCAGATCGGCACCCGTGCCATGGCGTTTCTGGTAAACCGTACCCAGGGAAATACCGGCCAAAGCAAGCAGGGCCCAGACCAGTGTCCATAACGGAAAACCCGCGCCCGGGTTGCCGGCACCGCCGAACTTTTCCAGCAGAACCAGTGTTACACCCAGCAGGCCAAGCCCTAACCCCAGCCATTGCCGCCATGAAACCGTCTCTTTCAATACGAGAACGGCAACGCCCGCTGTAACCAACGGCTGCAAACCGACCACCAACGACACAATCCCCGACGGCATCTCGCCCTGAATCGCATAGTAGACACCGCCAAGGTAACACCCGTGAACCAGTAACCCCGTTACCGCAAGGTGTCTGGCTGCACGCCAGCCCGGCCAGCGGGTTTTGAGCAAGCAGGCCAGCCCAAGAAGCAGCGCCAGAGTGATGAGCATGCGGATCAATAGCAGGGTAAACGGCTCTGCATAGGGCAAGCCGTATTTAGCACCGATAAAACCGGTGCTCCATAGCCAGACAAACAGTGCGGGAACAAAAAACGAGTAGAAAAACGATTTCATAAAAAACGGCCGGAGTCAGTTATCTGAAACGTCAGTCAGTTTAGAGACTAACTTCTATGCGTAACAGATACAGACACCTGACCAGGTAACCATTACAGATGCGCCTTGGCCAGGAAGGCGTTATTTTGCCGTCAGGATTGAGTGTAGTTTCTGAGCCAACTCTACGCCTTCACTACCCAGTGGCGTGAGGTATCCTCCATCATTCTGGGTAATAAGCCCCTTGGAGAAAAGGCGTTCAGCTGCCTGAACGGTTTCAGGTGCTGCATCGTTCCGGTGCACCTTGATACCGGCCTGCCCTGAGGAAGATTCAAACTGGGACAACAGATTGAGCTCGGCAATATGATCAGAAGAAAATGGCATTGTGTTTCCTTGTCAGCTTTGTTGATGATCAGATGCTTTGGGATTTCTTTTCCTGTTCAAGGGTCAAATCACGCTCAGTTTCATTCCACTGTTCGGAAAGTGCTTTATACGCATCGGAGAACCCCTTTTTCGCTTGCTCCCACGCAGACGCAGAGCTGGCCTTGAGTTCATCATACCAATCTTGCACTCGTTCACGCTGCTCGTGCAACGACGCCAGGCTTTCCTGAGCGCGTTTTCGCGCGGTCTCGCTCATGTCGTCCCAGTTCTCTGAGAGCTCTTTTTGCAACTCTGAAATACGAGCGTCAAGCGTTGAAAGTACCCGATTAATAGAGTCTTCCGCCTGATTCTTCTGGTCCGCGCCGTAATCCTGTAATGCCTCGTCCAGCTCTTGGGTTTCTTGCTTGAGCTGATCTACCGATAAATCGGTTGAGTCTGCCTGCACGGGCACCGTCAACATAAAAGAAGCGGTCGCAAAAAATGCGTAAACAATGTATTTCAAAGCCATAAATTACTCCAGAGCGACATTGCTCAAGAATACCAGCCGAGCAGTGATAACAATATACCAACCAACGGCTTATCTTATAAAAGCTTAATTAACTGACAATAAAGCCATTTAGTCGATCAAAAACAAAACGTTAAAATGTGACAAATGAACTCGAACCCACGAACCCTGGCCTTTCACCTGTGCAATATTTGTGAATACCCGTCGCCTGTGCCATTTTTAGAGGGAGGCCAAACAAGGAGGAAAAGCTATGCTTTATTGGGCAGTCATTTGTCTTATCATCGCCGTTATTGCCGGTGTCTTGGGTTTTGGCGGCATTGCGGGCACAGCCGCCGGCATCGCCAAAGTGCTGTTCTTTATCTTTCTCATTTTGCTGGTGATCTCATTGGTCGCCAATGCTATGCGAGGGCGGGGACCAAAGCTCTAACGCCCTGAGTTAGTGATCAGTGACTCGGCCCGGGAGGCGGATTAGCGCCCGGGCCGTTCTCTGTCGGTAACATTTTTCCGACACGTCGTAATGTCATTTTTACCCGGTAACGCCGTATACTCGAATTTGTGCCTGTTTCTGATGAAAACGGCAGCACAACTGTTGAATGCGCTTTCCGTGAGTAGCCAATGACACGCCTCCGACACATCGCCCTACCCTTGATGACTGCTCTGATCTGGTTTCCCGCGACGGCTACAGCCGACAGTATCAAACGAATTGTGCACCCCGGTGGCCGCGTTGAATTTACCAACGTAAAGAGCAACAATCCCGGCCGGGCCTCCAGCAAGAGCCAGACCGTATTCCGGTATCGGGACGATAAGGGCAGCGTTGCGTACAGTGGCGTTCAGCCCTTGGTCGCGGATTTCGACGTCATCAGTTTCCATTGTTACGCCTGCGATCCAAACTCCCGCGTTAATTGGCGCACCACACCTTTGTTCCTGAGCCGCTATCAGACGGAAATCAAAACAACAGCGGACGAGTACGGCGTAGATCCGGCGCTGATACGCGCGGTTATCCATGCCGAATCGGCGTTTAATGAAAAGGCGCTGTCACCCGTGGGGGCACAGGGGCTCATGCAGTTGATGCCGGGAACGGCTTTGGAAGTTGGCGTGCAGAACGCCATGGTGGCGGCGGAGAACATCCGCGGCGGCGTCACTTATCTTGCTAAACTGCTGGAACGCTTCAAAGGTGATACAAAACTCGCAACTGCGGCCTATAACGCCGGCCCTGGGGCCGTAAGCCGTTACGGTGGCGTTCCCCCTTATGCAGAAACCAAAGCTTACGTTGAGAGAGTTGGCATACTGCGCAAGCGGTATGCCAACAACTGATTAGGCTTCCGACAGCCCTACCTTGGGTAGGTTCAGGCTGCCGGTCACTGCACTCCCCTTACTCAGACGCAGCAATCAGACTGGCATTGCCACCTGCCGCCGTGGTGTCTACGCAAAGGTGGCGCTCAATGACGAAACGCTGATCAAGCATGTGCTCGGTAATCAGCGGTAACAGTGCGCCGTCTCGTTTGGCCAGTGCCTGCCGGTACTTCCGCAGAAGCGGTTTTTCGGCACAGCTTACAATGGCCTCGAATCCTTTGGCGGACGCCAGCGCATCCGGCTCAAGATTCCCCTCAATGCCCACAATCGGCAACCCGGCTTGCGCAGCGCGGCTTACGGCGTCGTTCACGCCCGGTGCAATCACCACAACCTTGTTACCTTGTGACAGCGCCATGGCGGCCTGTTCCAGAGCGGTTTCCTTATCCGGCCCAAGACACACCACCACGCCACGGGCGTGATTGGTCAGGCGGTTAAGCTCACCCGTTGGTCCCGGCAGCTCTTCTTCGTGAGCGTCCAGAGGCTCTGGCACCGTTCCGAAGACCGGTTTCATCATCTCGACTCTGGCACTCGGGGCCGGCACTTTAAGCTTGCTCAGATCGCCAATCAGACCCTCGATTTTTTTGACGTCGACAACGTTGCCGCCCGTTTCTGCTGAACGCTCAACGGTTGCGCCTTTCAGGAAGCGCCGAACGTACTGCGGGCCGCCCGCCTTGGGGCCAGTGCCGGAAAGGCCTTCGCCGCCAAACGGCTGAGAACCCACAATCGCACCGATCTGGTTGCGGTTAACGTAGGTGTTCCCTACCTTGATCCGCCTGGAAATACGTTCAACCCGGTTATCAACCCGGCTGTGAATACCAAAGGTGAGGCCATAGCCCCTGGCGTTCACCTCATCCACAACCTTGTCGATGTCTTTGGCTGCAAACGTCGCTACGTGCAGCACCGGACCGAAGATTTCTTCTTCCATATCTGCGATCCCGTTAACCCGCAGGACAGCGGGCGAGACAAACAGTCCCTTTTCTGGCACCGGAATCTTTTTGAGCAAACGGCCATCGCGCTCAAACTTGGCGCAGTGATCCACAATCTTCTTCCGGGATGCCTCATCGATAACCGGGCCGACATCTGTGGAGAGGGCCCAGGGATCACCAATACCAAGCTCTTCCATAGCCCCGTAGAGCATTTCCAGAAGGTGATCGGCAATATCCTTTTGCACATACAGCATGCGCAACGCAGAACACCGCTGGCCAGCACTCTGGAAGGACGATGCGAGAACGTCACGAACCACCTGTTCAGGCAGCGCAGTCGAATCAACAATCATGGCGTTCAGGCCACCGGTTTCAGCCACCAGCGGCGCATCAGGGGCCAGGTTTTCTGCCATCACCTTGTTTATGCGTTGAGCGGTGGCAGTAGAGCCTGTGAAGCACACAGCAGCCACACGGGGATCAGAGGTAAGCGCGGTCCCCACAACAGCGCCCGAGCCCGGCAGAAGTTGAATGGCATCTTTCGGGATGCCGGCTTCGTGCATCAGCTCAACAGCGCGAACGGCAAGCAGCGACGTTTGCTCCGCCGGCTTCGCAACAACAACGTTACCGACCGCCAGGTTTGCAAGAATCTGACCGGCAAAGATTGCCAGAGGAAAGTTCCAGGGCGAAATACAACACACGATGCCTCTGGCCTCGCCGTCGTCCTTGTAACGCAAGCCTTCATTGGCGTAGAACTGGGAGAAATCCACTGCCTCACGAATCTCGGCAATGGCATCCAGCAACGACTTGCCGGCTTCCCGGGTTGTCAGTGCGAACAGCTCATGAGCGTTCTCTTCCAGCAAATCGCCTACTTTGCGTACGCAGGCAGCACGATCCTCTGCAGGCATCGCTGACCAGGTTGTGAAGCCTTGCTGAGCGGCGGTAATCGCGGCGTCCACATCGGCTTCAGACGCCTGGGTCATGTGCCCGACCAGATCATCCGGGTTCGCCGGATTTTTAACCTCAACCACTTCCGTGCCGTCGATCTCGGCAGCAATAACCGGGCCGCCGGTCCACTGGTGCTTAAGAAATGCTCCGCGCCCTTCATCAATACGAGCAACGGTCACCGGATCGGTAATGTCCCAGCCTTTGGAGTTGCGACGATTGGCACCGAACAAATCCGCAGGGCGCACAATGACCTTGCTGGAAAGGTTTTGGCCCAACTCCTGAACGACATCAATGGGATCTTTCGCAATCTCTTCCGGCGTGATGCTGGTATCCACAATCTGGTTTACGAAGGAGCTGTTAGCGCCGTTCTCGAGCAGGCGACGCACGAGATACGCCAACAGATCGCTGTGCTTGCCCACAGGCGCATAAATCCTGCACGGCACGCCGCTATCACTGAGAACCTGGTCGTGCAGCGATTCACCCATGCCATGAAGGCGCTGGAATTCGTAATTCTTCAAGCCTGCTGTTTTGGCCATTTCCAGAACTGCTGACACGGAGTGCGCGTTATGGGTGGCGAACTGCGGGTAAATACGATCACTCATATTGACCAGTTTTTTGGCGCAAGAGAGAAAAGCAACGTCACTGTTCGCCTTGCGGGTATACACGGGAAAGTCAGGCAGAGCCATCACTTGGGCGCGCTTGATCTCGGCATCCCAATAGGCACCTTTCACCAAGCGAACCATGATGCGGCGATCAAGTTTTACAGAGAGGGCATAGAGCCAATCAAGCGTGTGTGAAGCACGCTTGCCAAAGGCCTGCACGACCACGCCAAAACCGTCCCAGCCAGCCAGCGACGGATCAGACATGATGCCTTCAATAACGTCCAGGGAAAGGTCGAGGCGATCCTGTTCCTCGGCGTCAATATTGAAGCCCATGTTGGCGGCGGCGGCTTTCTTGACCAGTTTGAGCGCGCGAGGCAACAATTCAGCCATCACTCGCTCTTTGTTGCCGTACTCGTAACGGGCCAGCAACGCAGATAATTTGACGGAAATACCCGGATTTTTACGCACATCGTCTTTGCAGTTTTTGGCAATGCTATCGATAGCGTCCGAGTAGGATTCGTAATAGCGCTGGGCATCGGCGTCTGTGCGCGCGGCCTCGCCAAGCATGTCGTAGGAGTAAGTGTAGCCCTTGGCCATATAGGACTTGGCTTCACTCTGTGCTTCTTCAATGTTGCGGCCTAATACAAACTGACGACCCATTTCCTTCATGGCCTGACCGGCAAAGATGCGAACCACAGGCTCACCTACGCGCTTGACCAGCTTTCGCAGCGTTTCGCCTACGGTCTGACGCTCGGAATCCTTGAGCAGGTTGCTGGTTAACAACAGCGCAACCGTCGCAGAGTTGATAAGCGACGAGGACGCCTTGCCAACGTGGCCACTCCAGTTGCCAGATGTAATCTTGTCTTCAATCAATGCATGAACCGTAGTGTTGTCCGGCACGCGCAATAGCGCCTCCGCCAAACACATGAGGGCCACGCCTTCTTTGGTGGTAAGGCCGTATTCGGCAAGAAACTTTTCCATGATCGTGGATTTTGCGTTTTTTCTGACGTTGCGCACCAGGTCGGCAGCGCGGGCAGAAATCGCTTCACGTTCTTGCGGGGACAACTGAGCATCAGCAATCATCTCGTGAATCACTTTGTACTCATTTTCGAGGTAATAATCGCGGACAGCCTGTCGGCGTTCGTTGAGCTCGGGAGTCACTGATTGCTGCGATGTCATAGCTGTACTCTCTTAGTTGTTTGTCTTTACCGCATTCTACCTACAACGACAAAGACTGTTTCACTGTAAAAACCAAAAACACACCCCGTTTCGGCTTTATTAGGCGATGAGATTGCATTAATTCCATTTAATGGAATATTATTTCAGGCAAAACGACCTCAGCCGTCAAGTCAATAGTATCCAAAGCCCTTGTGGCATCTGGCATTTCTTACTTACAGCATAGCGCTCTTATCGATGACTTGCCCAAAAGTGACAATTTCATGCTTTACACTGCGTCTACGACGGGAATGGTGGGAAAGATCAGATGGGTACAGAGACAGCGGGGACATAACAGTATGAATGAACTCGACCGAATCGATCACTCCATTATTCGAGAACTGCAAAAGAATGCACGGATTACCATCACGGAGCTTGCGTCCCGGGTCGGGCTGTCCAAGACCCCGTGCCAGGTGCGTATGCGACGACTTGAGGAACAAGGTTTTGTCACCGGATACACTGTGCTGGTCAATCAGACCAAACTGGGACAAAGTCACATCGCCTTCGCACAGGTTACTCTGAGCGATACCAGTAGCGAGGCGCTGAAAGCCTTCAACAACGCCGTCAAGCAGATCTCCGCCATTGAGCAATGCCACATGATTGCGGCCAATTTTGATTACCTGATGAAAGTGCGAACACACAACATGGCGGAGTACAGGCAGGTATTGGGTGAGCAGATTTCTGCCCTGCCCCATGTGCTGCAAACGAGTACCTTTGTGGTAATGGAGAGCGTAAAGGATACAGGATTCTGACCAGCCTATTTATTGACTCTGGCCAGTCGAAGAGAAGACATGTGTAACCCCAGCTCGCTTCGATACATCGCGTTGCCGATACCCAGCACAATGTTTTCTACCGTAAAGTTGGATGACACAGCGCTGGCGCCGCCGCTGGAGCGGGACTCCAGAACGAGCACCAACCGAAGCAGGTCAAGAAGGCGGATAACGAGATCCAGCGTACCAAAATCTTTCGGTGCGTCATCAACACGGGATATAACGTAAGTTTTGGCGGCTTCTACCACACACGTTTCATGACCGGTTAGATGCTCAAGACCCAAGCATTTGATGGATTCTACGCGTTGTTCCCGTTCACGCCGGATGGCTTCCATGCAAACCTGACCGGAGTTTTCCGGCGTATCGCTCCCGCGAAGAATACCTGCGAGCCGAAAATCTACCTTGCCCTCGCTGCGTATTTTATCGTAATCGTGTTTCAGGCTCGCTTTCGCGTGAGGGAGGTACCGACGGATCGCGGTCTCGCGAAAACGCTCCAGATCTTCAAACGTTGCTAACGCCACAAGCGAACTCATAACGCGCACACAATGAAGAAGGTGCTGCCACCTAACCTCGTCAATGGAGCGCGGGTTATCCGGTAACACGCGATTGGCAGACACAAACTCGAAATAAAGCGTCGTCACTTCCTGCTCTGAAAAATCAGATGTGCGAATAATCCGCCGCAGCCCCAGCTTTTCAATGTCCTGCAAAAGACTGGGAATCAGCATCAGGACGTAATGTTGCGCGCCTTCCGATATCGACATGCTTGTTTACTGCTCCGCTTTAGACCTGCCCTTACCATAGCACCAAGATCTTTCGATCAGCGAACAGACTTTGCAAACGCACGCGCCGCCTGATGGCCCAGGATCCTGCTTTGGTCGTTGAGCACTTGGGTGGTAGTTGGGATGGTAGTTGGATTGCTCACCGGGCTGTCTCCATTTCTTGGCTCTTGGCCCTGCGCGCCAGATGAAGCACCCACACTCCCAGAGCCATAATCAGCAACGTAAGCCAGAGACCATTGGTGTAGTTACCCTCCACATCGGCCAGATAACCTACAACCGCGGGCGCCAGCATTTGGGCAATGCCATAGCTGAAGGTAAGCCGGCTCATAGGCCGGGAGGGATTTTCCGGGAACACTCGCCCGACCATTGCCAGCATCATGCTGACAATGCCAATAAAGCTGACTCCGTAAATAACGGCACTGAGCATAACGCTGGTCATACTGGTGTCGAGGATCAGTATCAGGATACTGACGGCATTCAGCGTATACGCCAAATAAAGCGCAACCCACTGCCCCCAGCGGCGTGTGAAAACGTCCCAGAGCCAACAGGCGGGAGTTGCTGACAGGCCGGCAACCAGCCAGATAAGCCAGCCATGGCCGCTAAGCTCAGGAATGGATTCGGCAATAGCCACCAAAAACGTTGCCGTGACCACATACCCGACACCGGCGCAAAAATAGGCAAGCTGAAGAATAACAATAAACCGACTTCGTTCATCACGATCAGCCGTGGTGCCAGTTCCTGGCAAAGTACAGGCGCGGTAGTCTGGCATCCAGCGCCAGACGGGAATCAGCAGGGCAAGCCCCACCAAACCGTATATTACCCACTGCTGATCCCAACTGAAGGACTCCTTGATCAACTGGGCCAAAATCGCGGTCAGAACAATTCCGAGCCCAATACCCGAAAAAAACACGCCTAGTTCGGATTTCTCCTTGTTCTTGATCAGCCAACTCATCAGCAAGCCAGCGCCAAGTAACATGCCTGCGGACGTGCTCAGCCCGGAGACAAAGCGCAGCACAAACCACAGCCATATGTTGGTGGTGTACCCCATGAGAACCGTCGAAACAACAGCGACAACAAGCCCCAGCTGATAAAGCTTCACCTTGAGGTCGAGATCACTGATTCGCGTGATCAGAAGCGCACCGGTAAGGTAGCCCGCATAGTTTACAGTCGCCAGTATGCCAACCACAGATTGACTCAAACCGAGCGCCTCCATCATCTCGGGGATCATCGGCGTGTACGAGAACCGGGCAATCCCGACCGTGACCACAACCGTGATCACGCTGGCCACCAGCACTCTTATGGTTTCTATTGATTTCACGGGGCTTCCTTACGGCAGATCAGGCGCGGCTCAGAAACTTGCGCTCTTCCACGTTGATCTTGATGCGATCGCCGGTAGAAATATGCTCAGGAACCTGAATCACCAGCCCGGTTGTCAGTTTTGCGGGTTTGGTACGCGCCGTAGCTGATCCACCCTTTACTGAAGGGTCTGTCTCCTCGATGTCCAGCTCCACCGTTGGCGGTAGCGTCAGGGCAACCGGTGCGTCACTCACCAGAATCACGATCACGCCCTGGGTGTCCTCACTGATAAACAACAGCTCATCCGCAATAGCGTCGCGGCTCAGGCTGTACTGCGTAAAGTCTTCGGTATCCATGAAGACGTATTCTTCGCCGTCGGAATAAGAGAAGGTGACCGGGCGACGAACGAGATCGGCAAGATTCAGCATATCGGAATCTTTAAACGTCTCATCAATCTTGTTGCCCGACACCACATCGTACATGCGCATGCGGTAAAGGCTGCCACCGGCGCGCCCCTGAGGCACGGAACGCTCAATATCCCTGACGAAGTACACCTGGCCTTCGTATTCAACCGCTGAATTCTTTTTGATTTCACTTGCTCTAGGCATTTTTTATAGCTCCAAAACAATACCGTAAACGCATCCATACCGGGCAAAAGCCGGGGCTTGTACTCTCGGCAATTTTACCCGCAGACTTACCCTGCCGATACAGGGAGAGTGCACACTATAGGCCATTCGGCAAAAAGCGTCCCGGCGCTATAACCTGATTCGCATAAGAAATAGCAATTTGATGTAAGCTAGGCAGTATTGTGACCATCATTTGCCCGCATCTGGTTTCAGGCCGGAGCAATACGCATGGTCGGCACGTTTACGGCTAACTTGAAAGGTTTTATGAAAGTACCCAAAAGATTGCAGCCACTGGTCGACGACGGCATGGTGGATGAAGTGCTTTACCAGCTTATGAGCGGTAAAGAGGCACAGGTTTACGTGGTGCGCTGCGGCGAGCAGGTACTCTGCGCCAAAGTATTCAAAGAAGCGCAAAAGCGGAGCTTCAAGCAGGCAGTTGAATATCAGGAGGGCCGAAAGGTACGCAATAGCCGCCGGGCACGGGCCATGAGCAAAAAGACACGCTATGGCCAGAAAGAACAGGAAGACGCCTGGCTCAATGCCGAGGTAGATGCTCTGTATCGTCTGGCTGAAGCCGGCGTGCGTGTGCCGAAACCCATGGGATTTGTGGACGGTGTTTTGCTGATGGAAATGATTGCCGATGCCGAAGGCAAGGCAGCTCCGCGGCTGGATGACGTCACTCTCACGGAGACGCAGGCCCGGGATTATCATGCGCGGGTTATCGCCGAGATTGTCAGGATGCTGAGCGCAGGACTGATCCACGGCGACCTGTCAGAATTCAACGTGCTGGTAGAAACCAGCGGGCCGGTGATTATCGACCTGCCCCAGGCCGTAAACGCGTCCAGCAACAATAACGCCGAGCGCATGCTGGAGCGGGATGTGGATAATATGCGCCGTTATTTTGCCAAGTACGCGCCCGACATCCTGGTTACAGACTACGGCAAGGAAATCTGGGCCTTATACGAAAGCGGTGATCTTCGCCCCGACAGCAAACTGACCGGGTGCTTTGAGCACGACACCCACAGCGCTGATGTGGACGAACTCATGGCCGTCATTGATGCGGCTAAAGAGGAAGAAAGAGATCGACAGGAGCGGATGCTGGACGACGACGACGAGGATTAGTGCCGGCGCCCGCCACATGACTGAGCCATACTACCAGGCAAGCCAGATAACGTGTTTTGCGCCTTTGCCGGGGCGGTGGGCGCGCACCGTTATGGCCTCTGCCGACAACCCGGCGCGCTTCAGACGTTCTGTAAACGTCGGATCCTGGCCCGCTGACCAGTAGGCCAGAATACCTTCAGGGCGCAGTGCTTCTTGCGCAGCCTCAATACCGGCCGGCGTGTACAGCCAATCATTTTCTTTGCGGGTCAGCCCTTCAGGGCCGTTGTCGATATCCAGCAAGATGGCGTCGTAACAGGCCGGCGAGCTCTTGATCAGTTGAACCACATCACCAATGTGCACGCGGGCGCGGGGATCTTTTAGTGGATAACCCGCTGCAGCGCCCAATGGCCCCAGATTCCAATGCTCCACTTCCGGCACCAGCTCGGCAACGGTCACTTCTGCGGTATCACCCAGAGACTGCAAGGCCGCCGCAAGGGTGAACCCCATACCCAACCCGCCAATAAGAACTTTCGGCGCCGGATGATCCGCAATGCGTTCACAGGCCAGCGTCGCCAGGGCGTCTTCAGAACCGTGCAAGCGGGTGTTCATCAACTCCCCGCTGGTGCCGGCAATCCGTATAGAAAACTCCTCACCCCGCTGAAGAAGGCGCAGTTCGGTGCCTTTTCCGGGGATGATAGCCGTGCCAAGCAACTCAAAGCGAGCCATAAAAACCTCTGAAGGTGGAAACCCGGATAGTGGAGGAAATCAATTCTGCGCGAGAATGGCACGCTCCGCTTGGCCCGGCAGTATGCCGGTTAGCCATGCCTCGATAACGGTCTCATGGTGCTGGTTGGATAACACCGCTTCGGCCTTCGCGCGATTGCGCTCATCTGCTTCGGTAATGGTAAACACGCAGGTAACGGTATCGCCGAAATACACTGGCCTGCGAAACCGGAAATTCATTCCGGACGCCAACCAGCCAATCTGCCCGCCCACTTCCGTAATCATGCCGCCCACCAGCAGACCATGACAGATCTTGCCCCGGAAGCCCTTGGCCGCAGCGAAGCGTTCATCGTAGTGAATGGGGTTCATATCCCGACTGATTTCGCCGAATGCTACGGTGTCATTTTCGGTAAACGTTCGGGTAATCGTAAACGTATCGCCCGCCTTGAGGCCCCGAATGGCCCGCTCTCGAATATGCGTCACTTTCAGCCTCCGAGCGCCCGTCTAGCGGCGAGGCGACGCTCGACCCAGTAATGGTAAAACTTCGCCAAAGCGGATCGAATAAGCGGTAAGGAGATCAGCCACGCCAGGGGCTTCAGAACGGGGACTCGCGACATCAGCAGAATGTATGCGTCCATCTCCCGGTGAATGTCGCCCTGATCGTCTTTCACGTGCAGTTCCCGCAGCGCTTTGGCCGGGTCAACGCCCTGTTGACGCAGTTCCTCGTCCCTGCCAGTGATATCAAGCCATTCAACAGAGTCTCCGGTCTTGCCCGCCAGTTTTTCATACCAGCGGCGATCCTTGATACAGGTAGAGCAGGACCCGTCATAAAAAACGATGAGTTTGCCGTGTGCCCTATTCATAAGTGCCCTCCGGTCATAACGAAAGCCTTGAAAGCACCATAACACATCAACGGTTCGCCCTTACTCAGTCTGAGCCTGAGCGCTAGCCCCGGCGGGCTCTTGCGCGTATTTGCGTTCGCTACGAGCGATAACCGCAGTAGCCACAAGATCGCCGGTAACGTTGAGCCCGGTGGCGCCCATGCCAACCAGCGCATCAATGGAAACGAGCAGGGCAACGGTTTCGATCGGCAGCCCAACCTGAGCAAAAACTGTGGCGATCATCACGATGCCTGCGCCGGGAACCCCCGCAGTGCCGATGGAGGTAAGCGTGCCGATGAGCACGATCTCCGCCATCGTCATCAAATCCAGCGGAATACCGACCACATTGGCAGCAAACACTGCAGAAATCGCGATGCGAATCGCAGCGCCGTCCATGTTGATGGTGGCGCCGAGCGGTAAGCTGAAGCCATAAATTCGTTTGGGGATACCCAGGCGGCGCGCGGCGTCCAGGGTCAGCGGCAAGGTGCCTGAACTGCTCTGGGTCGCGAACGCGGTTGCCATGGGTGTGCGTGCTTCGCGGAAAAATTCACGCAGGCGCACGCCAGACACACGCATCAGCAAGCAATAAACAACCAGGTGCACCGCAAGCGCGATATACAACACCATGACCATATCGCCCAGGGCAAGAATAGTGGCCACACCCTGCTCACCCGCGGTCTTGGCAACAATCGCGAACACCCCGACAGGCACGTACTGGAGCACGCCAGTCATCACTTTCAGAGTGATCTCGTTAAGCGCTTCGACAACTTTGTAAAGGTGTTCACCAAGCTCCGAGTGAGCCTCGGATTCCCGCAGCTTCAGTAGCGCGATACCAAACACGATGGCGATAAAGATAATGCCCAACAGGTTCAGTTCGGTAAACGCTGTAAAAATGTTGTCGGGCACAATGCTCAATAGCACGCTCGCAATCCCGGGATTGTCCGGCACTGCTACCTTGGTGCCTTCATTCAGAACCATGCCGCTTCCCGGCTTAAACAGGCTTGCGACTGCCAAACCGACAACAATAGCCAGTGCGGTCGTTAGTACGTAAAAACCAAACAGCTTACGCCCGACACGCCCCATGCTGCCGAGATTCGCCTGGTTGATGCCCACCATCAGCGTGAAAAGTACAATGGGTACAATAAGAAACTTGAGCAGGCGCAGCAGCAGATCGCCGAAAGGCGCCAACCAGTCAGCGGCCTGCTGCCCTCCGATCATACCGACGGCAACACCCAGCACCAATGCAATGCTCACACGCAATATCAACGAGGTATTCAGATAACCCTGGAAGAGAGACCTCATCAGATCACCCCAAGAGAGATTAATGTGAGCAATGGCATAATATGAGTTCCTGATCTGCGGTGGCGCAGATTGTGGTGGAAATCCCCGGGCGGGTAAACCATTGCTATCAACATGAGCGATTGATAGGGCCATTCACCGCTGATCTTGTGTCGCGAGTGTCCGGTCCGTTTGCCTGTGTGTCAGGTGCGTGATTTATCCAGCGTGGCTCAACGCTGCAGCTGTCTTACATCGGCCAGGAACTGATCAACAACCGCCGGCGTGGTGGCCCAGGAGCACATCAGGCGTGCACAGCCGCCGATAAAGTTGTAAAAACGCCATCCTTTTGCTCGCAGCGCTGCCTGCAAGGCCTCGGGCATCTCTACAAAAACCCCATTTACCTGGTTTGGGTACCTGATGGTGATGCCGGGCAATCCCGCCAACCCGTCCGCAAGCTGTTTCGCACAGGCATTGGCATGACGGGCATTTTCCAGCCACACGTTATTTTCCAGCAATCCACACCAGGGCGCAGAAATGTAACGCATTTTGGAAGCCAGTTGCCCGGCCTGCTTGCAGCGCCACTCGAAATCCTCGGCAAGTGCCTTATTGAAGAACACCACCGCCTCTCCCAGCGCCAGACCGTTCTTGGTTCCGGAGAAACACAGCACATCGACGCCCACCTTCCAGGTGATTTCCGACGGATGCACGTCCAGCGCCGCCACCGCATTGGCAAATCGCGCGCCGTCCATGTGGATGTTCAATTTGTATTGATCTGCCAGCGCGCGGATGGTGCTCAGCTCGTCAGGCGTATAAATTGTGCCCACTTCCGTTGCCTGAGTGAGGCTCAGAGCTTTGGGTTTGGGGTAGTGAATATCGGTGCGTTTGGTAACCAGGTGCTCGATGCTTTGCGGGGTAAGCTTGCCGTTTTCACCTTGCCCTAACAAAAGCTTGGCGCCGTTGGAGGCGTATTCCGGCCCGCCACATTCATCCGTTTCAATGTGCGCCAGTTCATGACAGATCACGCTGTGAAACGATTGTCCTATAGACGCTAACGCCAGCGAGTTGGCCGCCGTACCATTGAACACAAAGTAGACATCGCAATCTGTGTCAAAAAGCGAGCGCAGGCCATCTGCCGCCCGCTGGGTCCAGCTATCTTCGCCGTACGCCGGCTCATCCACACGGTTTGCGGCCTCCATCGCGTCCCAGGCCTGCGGACAGACGCCGCTGTAATTATCGCTGGCAAACTGCTCCGACCATGACACGGCAACACTCCTCTATTGGATGATAAAACGTGGGCAACCCTGAAAACTATACCCGTTCCGATTGAACACCAATCAGACCAAAGTGCGAGTCCTTGCTATCCGGACCCTGACTTCGAAAGCGATGGCGCCTCCGCCACCATTTTGGCGGTTCGCTCAAACGTCAGAGCCATACGCTCGAACATGCCCTCAATGGTTCCCGTTTGTGCATCCGGCTCTTTCACAGCGTGAATCGCGGCCAGCAGCTCTGCGCTCACGCTCCGAAACCGCGGATCCATGCCGCCGCGCGCGCTCATCAGGTAGGTATCCGCCAGCACTTGCTGCCATTCGGCAAGCTTTGCGTCAACAGCGGCGCTGCGATGGTTCTTGATACGTCGGCGCAAGCGGATGGACATATGGCCCACGTTC
>LAZR01000966.1_pt1 | contig 19563 bp, 18 predicted proteins | sample 329461 | NCBI WGS metagenome assembly LAZR01 (sample SAMN03002196, study PRJNA259156) | marine sediment metagenome | biome: sea floor; feature: Hydrothermal impacted sediments; material: marine sediment; isolation source: Loki non-amplified sample from Loki's castle hydrothermal vent sediment ...
CTATTTATGAGTGGACGTATGGCGCCGGTAATTTTGTCGATAAAATTGGTCTTGCTAGAAATGTAATTACACTGCATTGCCCTGGCGACGAAATTGCCAACATTGAGGAATGCGCAGCTCTTTCGATATTTTCAGCTTACGAAATTTATCTCAAAGAAAACGTAAAGCAGTATATCGATGTCAAAAACAAGATTCTCGACTTTGTACATTCACAATCGGACAAATCGAAGGATCTTGTCAATGGCATGTTTTCGACGTTAAAAAGCACATTTTGGTCTATAATTACATTTTTCATTTCAATATTTCTTCTTAGGGTTTTAGTTCAAAAAAAACAGACCCAACTGATGACCGAAGAGGTTTCGTACGTTGCATTCGCGTTAATAGCTATTTCATTTATTTACTTGATTGTTTCGGTTATAGAAGTAAACCGCGATAAGCACAGACTTTTAAAGCGGTATGATGATATAAGACTTCGATATACCGATATTCTTAAAGCGGACGATATTGAGAGAATTTTAGGCAAAAGTGACCCTAAGGCTTCTGAAACACAGTTTATCGAAAAACAGCGGAATTTATTTGTTTTTACCTGGGTTGCTTCAAACATAGTCCTGTTGATTTTGGTTTTCGTTCTCAGGTGCGTGTAGAAGTATTTTATTTATGTTTTTGTTTATTATAACGCCACCGTGAGTGGAGTTATAAGATTACTATAATACAAGGTTGAGGTGGGAAATGCATTTTGAGGTGGGCAAGGAATACAGCCGAAAAACTGATATTCATGGACGATTCGGAGGGCAGGCCCAAGGCGGTATATCCACGCCAAAAAATTATCCGGCGATTTTCCTTTTTACCTCAGAGACAGGCGCGCAGCACGGGTACCGTGATGAATATCGGGAGGATGGTGTTTTCTGGTATACCGGTGAGGGTCAAACCGGGGACATGAAGATGGCGTCTGGTAATAAAGCCATTATGGAACACTCGCGCACGCAGAAGACCCTTCACCTTTTTGAATATGTAAGGAAAGCTGTGGTTAGGTACATCGGCTCCGCTGAGTGCTTGGGATACCACGAAGAAATCCGACCAGATCGTGAAGGCAGCGATAGGATTGTATTTGTTTTTCATCTTGATGTTGATTCCGTTCCTGATCCCGTGGGACATGATCTTACAACGAGCGACCCACCTCAGATCGGGTCGCTGAAAACTCTCAAACTAAAAAGTCTCGATGAACTTCGGAACGCTGCTCTCGCCAAGAAACCTAACACACAAAGCACAATTGAGCGGCGGTATGCTGCATTTTTTCGGTCTCAGGCGATAAAGCTTTATGCTTTGGCCCGTGCTAAGGGAGTTTGTGAGGGGTGCAAAGAGCCGGCTCCGTTTCAGTCAAAGATGGGTCCCTATCTTGAGTGTCATCATTTATATCGGGTAGCTGATGGTGGCCCCGATCATCCGGAAAATGTGGTTGCCATTTGTCCGAATTGCCATCGACGCGCTCACTATGCTCAAGATGCTATTTCCTTTAATAAAGAGCTGATGAATATTGCCGTTCAAAAAGAAGCTAGCTTTCAAAGCGGTTTGAAATAGTACAGTTATTGACAGAACTCCAAGGAGATCTCACGTATGAAGGTTGAGCCTTTGCTTCAGCAATAGGCGACGAAATACGGCTGTTCTCCGGCTCGTCTGCGGGGTCCCATCCTCGATAATCACCTTCGAGGTCGAACTCACCCGATTCGGCTTGTTGGTACCAGGCAGCAAAATCTTCCGCGCTGGCGTTGAGGCGCGACCCGTTCCTTCGCAACAACTGATTCTGCCGCCATTGTTTCAGCCATAGGCTTTCCTGCGGTCGCTCTGACCACCCTTGGCGATGGGCCCAGGTTATGAATCGGTTTAGCTGTTCCTGTCTTTTAAACACGGCTCCATATTTGCTAACTCTTGGTAAAAGTGCGATCTCACGCCGTACCTTTTCAAGCGCGTTGCCGATGGCTTTGCGCTCGTGAGGTTGTGCTGCGAGGATCTGGACTACCTTTCCGGCTCTTACGCTAATATCACCAGTTAGCTTCTTTTTCAGGTAATCACGACGCGCTATTTTAGGGCCGTGTTTGGTATTCCATTTCTCGTGTGCTTCAGCCAGGAGCCATCCCATGAGGCCAACCTGGTGCCGTTCGCATTCAATCCAGCCGGGCGCCCTGGCTCTGGTACTTATGCCGTAACGGTTGCCTCTGATGTCTCCTTGATCGGTTTTGCCTTGAGCTTTGCTTAGATAACCCGCCGCCTTTGCTACATAACCCCCGGCTTTCTGCGGATCCTTGATTTTCTCCAAATGTGCGAACCCGTGACCCCATAGTTTTTCAAGTCGAGCGGCCCAGGCGTCAAAGTGACGAAAGTCTACGCGCCATTTCATCATTAAATGCACGTGGGGGTTCTCTCCCAGGTATTCGCCGGTTTCCGTGTCGATCCGGTCGGGATTCTCAGCTACCCATAAATACGCCAGGGGTTCAGGCTCAAATTTTATCGGGGTCGCAACTGCGTCGAACTGGTCACCCTTCAATGCCGGGCGTTTTTTGGCTACGCACTTTCGGGAACCGGCAACTTTCACCGTTTCGCCCTGGTCATTCTGATACTGCCACCCGCGTTGATACATTTTATTTGCGGCTTCGAAAAAGCGGCTTGCCTCTTTTTGTACTGACCATTTCCACCCCATTTTCAGCGGCGTATACAGCGCGCCGCTTTCCTCATGCCGAATTTTTCCGGCTTGCTGGTTTATTTCGGCAACGTTATACCGTGGGGTTTCGCTTTCCAAATCATAGCGTACCCCAAGTGGGCCCTGTTTGGCCCTGGCGGGCTCTGCGGGTATTACGGGAAAGCCGGATTCATTGGCCGGAAACATTGGAACCATTACGCGGCGCCCAAGTTTTTCGCGGGCGTCCTGGCTTAACGTTAGGGTTGCGAATGTGGAAAAACCGCCACGTTGGCAGGCCATAAAATAACAGGCTTCCGATATTTTACGGGCCCCACGTTCTGTGAGCATCGAGGTAATACGATCCCCCGCGTTGTCCGGGGTCTGTGCACCGGCTCCCGGCCTGGTTTCCATCCTTATCCGGTATTCACCAGCCCAGTCACGACGCTCAATAACGGTCCACGTGCCCGCCTGATCAAGGTCACGTGCGTATCCAGGCTTCGCCTTTTCCAACTGTATTGGTACGGGCTTGCACCCGTGAGGTTTCCGGTTGAAGAATGCCCCTGTCAAACCTGGGAAACGGTCTGTCGGACTTTTCGTCGCCTTGACTAGCCTATAGGCTTCAGCGCGCCTTTGGCCCACTTCCGCCTGGCGAGCAACCCGCTGCTCCTGAAGTTTGAGCTTTAGCTCTGGGTGTACCCGATCAATAAATGGTCCGTTAGATCCATCAAAAAACCGGGCGGCAGATTCCTGCGCCCGGTTCAAGGTTTCTTGACTGGTATAGCTGGGTTTCATGTCACACCTTTTCTGATGCTTTAGGACCAATAGCATTGTGTTCGGAGTGAAGTTTATAAGGCTGGAACTCAAGTACCCCCGAACCTATTAGGTATCGGTTTTGGGGTTCATCAGGTACCGTACCTGACGCCAAACCCCTTGGTATTACCGGGGTCCGACCTTCTGCCATAGGTACCCATGACCTAATAGGCCATTCAGTACCTAAATGGGTTTTCAAACTTTGCGGGCGCTTTTGATCCACAAAAAAATGAATATTGAGGATAATGCTCAACATTAACGTACCGAGCATGGTCAAACCCCTCATAGCGACACCGCCACATGGGATGTTGAACGGCGGACCTGGTTTTCAATGAACTGGTTTAGGTCATCCAGACGATATCGAACCGCTCGACTCCCGACCTTTATGAAGCGAATACGTCCGGTGTAGCAGCGATCCCGCTCAAGAAAGGCGCAACTTACGCCTAAGAACTCAGCGGCTTGTTTGGTATTGAATAGGGCTGTGTGCATGGTGTATCTCCATTCGCGTTATTTGACGTTGGAGAGACTTTGCGGGTTTCGAGGTAAGCAGAATATTCCCGCCTGGCTCAGACGGGAGGTTAGCAGTGTCAGACGGGAGGTTTATTGGCGGGCAGGGCGGCCGCCTTTTTTCATTTCTTTGGGGCGCGGATCCAAGTCTTTGATCCATTCCCGGACTGTCTTATCACCGTCGTAGTATTTTCCGCCGCCAATATTCTTGATTGACGGATCGCGGATAAGGTCAGCAATGGTTCGGTCTGGGCTTGCAAGCCATAGCTGGGCTGCAATCTCACGACAAAGGAGCCGGTGCTTTTGCTTGGAGTCCAAGCGAGACCAGAAGGCATCAATATCATCTCGTTTCATTCGAGCGGCGCGGTTACGGACGGAATCGCCTGAATTGCCGGTTTCCAAATATCGTTGATGATCCTGTTGTTCCATTTCCGAAAACCAGAAGGAGGCCAGGGGCGCGCCACCGATCTCACAGAGATGAAGTACATCCGACCTCAATACATGAACCTTTTCGAGGTCAGCCTTTCGAAACACCCTCTGGTCGAAACACAGAGGGAAATCCTTCACCGCCTCGTCGTGCCGCCGAGTCCAGTTCGCCGAGAAATCTTCGTAACGCTCCTGGCGTTCGTCCTCGCTCAGACCATTGGCTGATTCGGTTGACTGAAGTCTCTGTGTTGTACAACCGTCCGTTATCTGCCCCGTCTCTACTTCTGAATCCATGAGTTCTGGAACAATAAAATCATCAAAGCTCGGCAAGGACTTCAGGCTTTTGCGAACCACCCCTTGGGGTGAGCAAACGAAGAGCTCGTGGGAAAATTGCAGTCGGGTGATGGTGCGAAGACTGTCTTGAACGATTAACGGCAAAGCCTGTGGGTCTGTTGAGTTGGGGTCATAGCCGTGCCACCGGTGGGCGACCTCCCAGACACTCAGGTGATCTATGACGGAATGCAGCATCGAATTGTCCTTACGGTTCGCAGATGAGAGCAATCTGGTTAGGTTTGAATTGCCGTTAAAGGGATGGTGTCACCGGCTCCTGAAAAAGGTCATGGAAGTTGCTTCTGGATCCCGCTTCCGGCGGATATCAAATAGACCCGACGTATGGAGCAGGTTCCGCCAACTGACGCAGCCGTGGGCTTTGGGAGTAAGGTCGGGGTTCTGATTCTTAATGACTTCAATGGCGAGCGCCAGGTCAGTCCATCCGTCCTTAGTGAGCATGGATTCTGCGCGCATCAATTCTCCGACGATACGGGCGTTGGGCCAGTCAATATCGTCTCCGGGTAAAAAGCCAAACTTGAACCATGCTCTGATCTGAGGCGACTGGAGCATATCCTTCAGGGCGGACATGCCGCTTACCCTCGCTTGATCCCAACCCTGGAGCCGTTTCATATGGGACTTGAGCATTTCCTGCACTGTTTCGAGGTGAGCGATAGCCTGCTCGCAGGAATCTTGGTCAGTCAGAGGAAAGCGCTGCAGAAAGTGATGCACCAATTCATTCCTCGTGGCGACAAGATAGGCTAAATCATCCAGTAACGTCTGACGCTCCTCTTGGCCTACAATCAGGCTCATTCTCGTCTCAAACTGAGGCAGCACGGGCTCTGGAAGTGGATGATCATTTGTCGCCGGTTTCAACTCAGCTTCGCTCTTCGTCAAGAAATAGGTGCCCGTGAAGTCGCCTATCAATTGCCCAAGGGTCTTGCTGCTGTAATGGGACTTTCGTTCCAGCAGGTTCGTTTCCCATGTCTCTGTGTCACCACTGAGCACCAACAACGAAAGAAACCCTTTCATTCCAAGTTCGTATCGTTGGAGGTTAAGCACGCACCGGCCCATGAGGTCGAAAACGTGCGTTCTGAGTTCCTCAGTCGTTTTATCGTGCTGATCAGACAATGTTTTTACCCCACCTTCTTTCGGTTGTATGCCTATCCATTTAGTCTGACTTCATCAGTGAGCAGCGACTGCAAATTTTAGCCTCAAACATGATCGTCCAGTTTGAATTGAGCTTCAAAAAAATCCGTGATTTTCTGCATAGGCAAGCGCAGACGTTCCACATTAAAAATGATGTAACCGTCCGTCACATCGTTTTGATCTTTATGATTCATTAACCGTTTCAGGGCGTAGGCCGGAATGTCGAGACGTTCTGCGGCAGTAATAAAGGTGCGTCTCAGATCGTGCAGGGTGAACGTCACACCGGACAGGTCGCACACGCGCTTGATCGCCGTACGGGGCTCTGAGAGGTGCCCACGTTCAGCATCGCTCGGAAACACATAAGGGCTTTCTTGCTCTTTAAATCGACGTTCCAGCAGCACTTCAATGGCATCGCTGAAAGGTAACCGATGAACGCGCCCGTTTTTGGTCTCAGTAATCGTTAGAGTTTTGTCTTTGAAATCCACCTGTTTCCAGGTGAGGGTTGCCGCCTCAGTGCGGCGTAGTCCAGTGAGCAGCACCAGATGCAGATAGTCTCGGGTAGTTTGCGTGTTCAGTTGCATCGTGGCTTCATACCAAGCTTTGAGCTGATGATCTTTAATCAGGCTTTGTCGGCGCTCCACTTTGTACCAGGCGCGCTGATGGCTCAGCACATCTACTGGATTTGCCACCAGAAAAGGTTTGCCTGATGCATCCTGATACCGTTGTAAGGCGTGATTGAAAACGGCCCGTAGAATCCGCATGCCATTATCAGCCCGAGCAGGGCTGCGCTGTCCGTATTCCGTATGGCGACTCAACACCATATCCCGGTTGATGTCCTTAAGGGCTTTGCTTTGCCAATCCTTGAACATCTCCCGCATGGAACGGTTGTAGTCGTTGAGCGTATTGGGCTTCAGGTTTTTACGGGTAGCCAGGTAATCATCAAAAGCGTCTTTTAACGTGATGCGTTGCGCGCGTTGTTCCTGAACTTCACGGATCGGGTCTATGCCGGTTGCGACTTTACCCAGAAATTTCTGGGCTTCCTTGCGGGCCTGTTCCAGCGTCAGGTTGCCATATCGACCGATAGTTTTACGCTTAACCCTTCCATCCACTCGTTTTTCTACGATGAACGATTTGGCTCCGCCACTGGTCACCCGTAAACCAAAACCCGAGATGACTGAATCCCGATAAAACGCCTGGCTCGATTTACCATCCGAACCGATCTGGGGCAGGGGAACTTTGTCGATAAAGCTCTTGGTAATTCTCAAGGGTAGGGCTCCACTCGAATTCGCCGGAAAGTCTCTTGTGTCTTAATGTAGACACTATGTAGACAGAATCGGTCAAATTCTAGCGGATTTCTTCAAAGAACTGCAAACATCGATTTCTAGGAAATCTTCATAGAGTGCTGTTTTGTATGGCTTATTAAAACAATGTCAAATTTCTTCAAAGAAGGGCGCTAATAACTTAAAATCTCTCGACCCCTGGGTCGTGCCGGTTCAATTCCGGCCCGGAGCACCATTAAAATCAATGTGTTTGCAGCGTTCATTTCTTCTTCTATTCGCTCGACCCGTGTAGACGCTTCGAATCGGCAATAAGCCACAGCAGTACTATTGCGCTGAACCACTTACTTGAAATACTAGCGTTGGTCTGAATTTAAATCGCTCCGCAGCGGAAACTGGTGCGTTATCGTGCGCAAGGAGGCTGACCTGTGCGTGCCAGTCCAAGACGACCGGAACGCTGCCTTCTGCGCTTCGCTAACTTCTTGAATATTCCGATCGCTAATCTGTGCTATAACAGAGATATCGTTTTTATTAAAGGTAAGCATATGTTGAAGGGAGTAAAGCAAACTGCGATCGGAATTTTGGCGGTATTTTCGGCGCTCACGCTTAGCGCTTGCAGCGGTGGTGGTGATAGCGGTGGTTCTGGCAGTTCAGCCACTGAGCTAAAGTCAGGGGTATACAATATAGGTCGGTTATTTTCGAACGGCTCCACCAAGGAAGGCCTTAGTCTTATCAGTCCGACGGGTAAATTTGTTGCGAACCTGGACAAAGCATCTTTTACTTTCGGTAATATAAGTTTTTCTGCTTCTGGAGATATTTCCGGGACGATCGATGAATTCATACTGGGCCCCCCTTGGAAGATAACCAGCGGAAGCTTGTCCGGGCAAGTCGTATCTTCAGATGAGGCGAATTTACGCGCTCAGAAAGACAGTTTATCCACAAATAGTGTCCTTCTACGAATTCCCGCATCGAGCGACACAGGCCTAACATTAGAAAAGATTTCTACGACCTATAATATGTCCGATCCGGGTAAAGACCCAGTGATAACAATAGCGCCCGATGGTGCTATCACGGGAGGCACGGGAGTCGATCAACGTGACTGTGTTTTCAACGGGCAAGTCACCATACCTGATGAATCCACTAATGTTTTTGAGCTGACCTACACTGCTTCACTCTGTGCCAATGATCCTGATGAAGACGCACTGGGCAAGGATCGAGACGGCGAATTTTCAGGTCTCGGCACGTATAACGCTTCTGAAGGCGAACTCCTGTTTTACGCCCGCAACAAAGTAGTCGCGTGGAAGTTCTTAGGCACTAGATAATTGCCCCCAATTGCTTGCTGTAACGCATTCTACGTGCAGCAAGCATTGTTCTTCTTTATCGGTACTCCCCGAACAAACTTATGTATTCTTCCCGGCTTTCAAGCTCGCCATTTAGGTGATGTTCTTCCTCTGCATGCAACGCAATAGCAGTTAATACTCCGATCAGGCAGCGGAGACTGGTCGCCACTAATCCTGATTTGGCAGCGGCTGAATGCTGTTAATATCGCCTGTAGGCACTGCTGGATCGTCAATTGCGATCACGTAGATGCCTCCGGCGATGATGGCGATTGCGATAATTGTCTTGAGAAGGTTGGAGTTGAACATGGGCTTTCTCGCCTCTGAGGTTGAAGGGTGCTGACGTCACGTCGACAGTCTGGGTATCTTGTCCGATACTGAAGGCCTTCCGATAGCGCGGATATCCGAGATACGAGGTAATGGTTGATGACAGATCTGCTGACACGCAATACGAACGATAACGGCGTTACCACGCTTACCCTGAATCAGCCTGACCGGCGTAATAGCCTTTCGATGAGCATGCTTGATGCGCTCTCTGACGCGCTGACGCACATTAAAACCGATGACGCTACGCGTGTTGTGGTTATTGCGGCGGCGGGCAAGGTGTTTTGTGCCGGGCACGATCTCAAAGAGATTCGCGATCAGCTTGATACCCACGAATTTCAACTGGCGCTGTTTAAGCGGTGCAGTGAGGTGATGCAGCAGATTGTGAATCTGCCAAAGCCGGTGATTGCCAGGGTGGCGGGTGTCGCCACAGCGGCTGGGTGTCAGTTGGTTGCCAGTTGCGATCTGGCGGTGGCAGCCGATTCTGCGCGTTTTGCCACGCCAGGTGTCAACATTGGGCTGTTCTGCTCAACCCCTATGGTCGCTTTATCGCGCAATGTATCCCGCAAGCATGCGATGGAAATGCTGCTCACCGGCGAAATGATCAGTGCAGGGCGCGCCGAGCAGCTTGGGCTGGTAAATCGAGTTGTTGAAGAGTCACAGCTGGATGAAGCGGTATACGCCATGGCGCGCACAATCGCTGAAAAATCGGGCCACACGTTAAAAATCGGAAAGGATGCATTCTATAAGCAGGTCGAGATGCCGTTGGCCGAGGCTTATGAATACACATCCGGAGTTATGGCGGAAAACATGCGTGCAGACGATGCGCGCGAAGGCATTTGTGCCTTTCTGGACAAGCGTAAGCCTGAATGGAAGGACAGCTAACGCCCTTGGCAGTTCTGTTGTCCTAATCTGAGATAATTGCCTGTGCTAATGCCGTTGGCCTCGTAAAATCCGGCGTTCATTTCGACGGCAGACACAAACTCAACTCCGGCAGGGTAGCTTGGGCATTCGGCTCCGTTGGTTGATGTGCAAGGTTTCATCTGCTGGATGCTGCGGATTTCGCCATCGTTACTCAGGTAGGCGATATCCAGAGGTAGGAGGGTTTGATACATCCAGAAGCCGTAGTGCGCGCTTTGCAAAGCCTGATACTGAAACAACATGCCCGAATCGGCACCGAGGGATTTTCTTCCCATCAGCCCTTTGCGCCGTTCCTGCGTTGACGTTGCAAGTTCAAGGTTCACGTTCACGGTGTTGGCGCCGGTCACGAAACACCCTTCGACAACCGGCAGGCCGGAGGAAGGTTCTGCAGCCCCGGAGCCGGCAGAACACCCGGCTAACAGGGCTGAAAAACACAACAAAACGCCGCGAATCGCCATCAGGTACGCAGCCGGTATCCGGTTTTGAAAATCCACCAGATGCCCGTCATGCAGGCCGCCAGAAAGAGCATAATCATGCCTGCGCTTACACCCACATTAACATCAGAAACACCGTAAAATGCCCAGCGAAAAGCGCTGATAAGGTAAACCACCGGGTTGAACAGGCTGATGGTTTGCCAAATGTCGGGCAGCATATCAATGGAGTAGAAGGTGCCGCCCAGAAACGTCAGCGGGGTCACGATCATCATGGGGACAATCTGGAGCTTCTCAAAACCGTCGGCCCAGATGCCGATAATAAATCCGAACATGCTGAATGTGACTGACGTCAGTATCAGAAAGGACAGCATCCAGAAGGGGTGCAGCACGCTGTAGTCCACAAACAGTCTTGCGGTGGCCAGAATAATCAGGCCCAGGATTACCGATTTGGTCGCCGCTGCGCCCACATAGCCAAGCACCACTTCTACATAAGACACAGGTGCCGACAGCACCTCGTAAATCGTGCCGGAAAATTTCGGCATGTAGATGGCGAACGACGCGTTGGAGATGCTTTGCATCAGCAAGGAGAGCATCACAAGCCCCGGGATGATGTAGGCCGCGTATTCAATGTTATCGATATTGCCCATGCGTGAACCAATGGCTGATCCGAAAACAACAAAATACAGGCACGTAGAGATCACCGGCGAAAGCACGCTTTGCATCAGTGTTCGGCGCATGCGCGACATTTCAAAATTGTAGATGGCTCTAACACCGTAAAAATTCATGTCTCTCTCCCGTTAGCCGGTGGCTTGTTCATGCACCAGGCCGACAAAAATCTCTTCCAGGGAACTTTCCCGGGTGCGCAGATCGCGATACTCAATGCCTATATCCCCGAGGGTGCGCAGCAAGCGAGCCACACCGGACTGTTCCTGTTGCGAGTCAAAGGTGTAAATCAGTTCATAACCATCGTCTGAAAGCTCAACAGACTCCGCAGCAAGTTCGGAGGGCACGGATTCGAGTTTGTGCTGCAACTGCAGACGAAGCTCTTTTTTGCCCAACTTGCTCATCAAAATGCTTTTTTCTTCCACCAGAATGATCTCGCCCTGGCGAATAACCCCGATCCGATCGGCCATCTCTTCGGCTTCTTCGATGTAGTGGGTGGTAAGAATGATGGTTACTTCGTCTTCCCGAAGCTTACGCACCATCTCCCACATGTCCCGGCGCAGCTCAACATCAACGCCTGCCGTGGGCTCGTCCAGGAAGAGTATTCGTGGCTCATGGGAGAGCGCCTTGGCAATCATCAGTCGGCGCTTCATGCCGCCTGATAGGGTCATGATACGGTTATTGCGCTTGTCCCATAGCGACAGGTCTCTTAGCACCTTCTCGATGTGTGCAGGCTTGGGGGCCTTACCGAACAGCCCCCGGCTGAAGGAGACCGCATTCCACACGGTTTCAAACGAATCGGTGCTGAGCTCCTGCGGCACCAGACCAATGGTTTCACGGGCCTTGCGATAATCTTTAACGATGTCGTAGCCACCGGCTACCACTTCACCGGTCGACATGTTGGCAATGCCGCAAATGATGCTGATTAACGTGGTTTTACCCGCACCATTGGGGCCGAGCAGAGCGAAAATTTCGCCCCGGCTTATTTCCAGATTGATATTCTTCAGGGCCTGGAAACCGCCCTCATAAACCTTGTTGAGGTTCTTAACGGAAATATCCGATTGCACGGCAGTGTCCTGTTTCTGAGAGTAGGGCTGAGAGTGGGGCACAGTTCAAAGCGTCGTATTTTCTCATGTCTGGCGCCAGTTTAGAAACCTTTGCCTTAAGACAGATAGTGTCCATAATGCCCCTTCAGCATTAAATGGGTGTGGGTATCTTACGAACGATTGTCGTTGTGGGTTTCATCGGGGCCTGATTTCGGCCGTTATGTTCGGTCCCCACTGGTTTACTATTCTCAAAAGGGAGCCTGATGACCTTCATACTGGCACTTCACACTCTTTTGGTTGTTACCTTCACCATTCGAATTCTTCTGCGCGATGACCTGTCGCCTCCAGGGCGACTGGCATGGTTTATCGTGCTGAATCTTTTGCCCTATTTTGGCAGTGGGATTTACTTTCTGTTCGGCGAAACAGACCTCGGTCACCGCGCCGATAAGCGGCATAAAGAAGTCTTTGAAGAAATAAAAGCCAAAGCCTCCTGGTTTATGGGCGAGGCGGCCAGCACAGAGACGTTGATCGAGGCGGTTTATCGACCGGCTTTTCGCTATGCGGGCTCTATCAACGGGTTTCATCCTTCTACGGGTAACACCGCTGAGCTGATGGCAGATGGTAACGACACCCTTGCCAGAATGATCGCAGACATAGATGCAGCCACCGACCACGTCCACGTGCTCTATTATATCTGGTTTGATGACAACACCGGCCGTGCTATTGCTGAAGCGCTGATCCGAGCGGCGCGGCGAGGTATCACCTGTCGGGCCATGGCTGACGGATTGGGATCGCGACTGTTGATAAAGTCCTCATTATGGCAACGTATGAACGACGCCGGTGTTCATCTTGCGGTTGCGCTGCCACTGAAACACCCGATCAGAACTCTCCTGACCAGCCGACTTGATCTGCGAAATCATCGAAAAATAACGGTGATTGATTCCTGCATCACGTACTGTGGAAGCCGCAATTCCGCAGACCCGGAGTTTCAGGCAAAAGCGAAATACGCGCCCTGGGTGGATATCATGCTACGGTTTACGGGGCCCGTTGTGGTTCAGAATCAGTTGCTGTTCGCCAGCGACTGGATGCAGGCAACGAATAAATCCCTGGACGGCATTCCATTATCTTCCGAGCGCGCCGAAGGCGGGTTTCCTGCTCAAGTGATGGGCGTTGGCCCCACCGAGCGCCATGGCGCTACGCCACAGCTCTTTGCCAATTTGATCGCCTGCGCGCAACGTGAACTGACCCTGTCGACGCCGTATTTTGTGCCTGACGCCACGGTTCTGGAAGCTCTGTGTTCGGCTGCCCATCGCGGTGTTGCCGTCTCATTGATATTTCCCAAAGTCAACGACAGCTGGATCGTCGCTGCGGCCAGCCGAAGCTACTACCATCGACTGCTTGATGCGGGCTGCATTATCCACGAATTCAAAGGGGGGCTTCTTCACGCCAAAACCCTGACCATCGACGGAAAAATCAGTTTGATCGGCTCATCAAATCTCGATTTGCGCAGTTTTGATCTGAACTATGAAAACAACATTCTGTTGCAGGACAGCGCAACAACTCTGGCAATCGAGGCGCGTCAGCGAACGTACATAGACCGCTCCGAGGTTGTTACCTTGCCCACGGTTCTGGCCTGGCACTATCACTCAAGAATCTGGCATAACGTTATCGCAACGATTGGCCCGGTTCTTTAGCAGGTCGGCATGGTTTGCAGGGCAAGTTTGCGGCGAATATAACGCCCGAGGGTGTCTACGCCAATATTGAGCAGGGCCGTTACCAGAATCAGCACCATGGCGCGGTCAAACCGGATATTCTGAATGGCGCTGTCGACGTAGAACCCCAAGGTGTAGATGCCAAGAATACCCAGAATGGCCGTTTCCCGCATAATGATTTCCCAACGGTAAAATAGAAACGCCAGGAATGAGCGATAAACACGGGGCACCAGTTCCCAGCTGTACCGGTTGAATCCTTGAACCGTATCGGAGCGCAGCTCAATGGAGCTGGTTTGCCGACCAATCAGATGGCCAATAATGCCACCGTTATGCAGCGCCAGCGCAACGATCGCAGGCAGCATGGAGGGCCCCCAGAGCTGCAGCAGAATATACGCCAGAATGTACTCAGGCGTGGATCGTGTGATTACCAGCAAAACATGCCCGGCACCACGCCGAATGGGCCCGCCGAAATGATTGGAAATCAACGGGAAAGCCAATAGCGAAAGAATGCCGGTCGCCACCAGTGCAATTTGGGTGAGCACAATGGTGTTCCAGATACCCGGCATGGCCTCGTTGATCATCAGGTCACTCAGCCAGGGCATCAGGCCCGTTAAGCCATCACCGTTGCGCAAAGGCGCCGGCACAATGTCTTCGGTGAAAAAGCGCTGCACGTTACCCCATACAATGGGTAATCCCTCACCGAGAAAGAAGGGCGCTCCCAGTACGTATATGGGCAGAAGCTTGGGCCGCACCCACAGCGGCATGGTCGCAATCAGCACATAAAACAGGATCAGCATAGCGCCGGCGTCGGAATACAGCCCTTGCGAGAACGACGCTTCCAGATAAAAACCCAGGGTTGGCAAGCCAACGAAACCAAGTATCGCGCTTGAACGCAGGCCACACTCTAGCCTGTAGGCTGTATAGGTGCGCATCTTTACCCAGCAGTCGGGGATGCGCGCATAGAGAAACGCCGTTATGTTTCCCGTGCCCGGCGGCAAAACACGACCCGGTTCAGGGTCGGCTTCTTCCAGAATTTCTGAATACACCTTGGCAAAAATTCCGGCGTAGGGGATGGCAATGGCCAACACGCCGGTGAGCGGATGGAAGCCGAAAAACTGCAGAAATATCAGCGCCCAGAAAAGCTCGTGAATAGCGCGAATAAACGCGCAGAACATCCGTACCGGTAAAAACCGGTAAACCAGTGCCAGCAGAAAACCACAGATCCCGCCAGACACAACCCCCACAAACGCAAACGCGACCGTTCTCAGCAGCGCGGTCATAAGGCCTTCGCTGCTGAAAAAGTTGGGGGTTACAATTCCGAGGAAAAAATTGCCCAAATCTTGCCAGGGATTTGCGGTGGTGATGGCAATATCCGCAAAAAATAACCCGACCACGGCAATGGCGAGGAAAATGAGGCTGGTGCGAACCGTTGGGGAAGAGAACATGGAACGGGACGAGTTACCTAGTAAAGAGACATGATGTCTGAGACTGAAAGATGCTCGCTAGGCCGGTCAAGTGCAACCTGGCCATCGTGTATGCCAACGATCCTGGTGCAATAATTTAGGGCCAGTTCCACGTCATGCAGAGCAATAACGCTGGTTGTGAACCTGTCTCTGAGGTGTGTCATGACCGAATTGGCCATGGGACCATCGAGTGCGGAAACCGGCTCATCGGCCAACAGCACGGGCGCGTTGCGATAGAGCGCCCGGGCAATGGCGAGCCGCTGGCGCTGGCCGCCGGAAAGAGAGGCTGCCGGAATCCAGAGCTTTTCTGTCATTCCCAAAGACTGAAGCAGAGAATGCACTGCTTCCCGGTCTTTCGAGAAAGGGCGGGCGAGCGTTAACGTGTTGTACCAGGTCGAATGCCTATCCAGTTGCCCCATAAACACGTTGTGGAACACCGACAAGGCATTCACCAGGCCCAGATCTTGTGGTATCAGGGAAGACTCCCGATTAACCCGCTCGTGAATCAAGCGAATGAGCGTCGATTTGCCCGCACCACTTTTACCCACCAGCGCAATCTTGTCGCCGGGGTTAACTTGCAGCGACAGCGGGCCAATAACCCGCTTGCCGCCGAATGAGGCCGTAAGACCCAAAAGATTGAAACCTTTCATCAATCGAGAATTCCAATCTCTTCCGCTGTTTTGCGAATCGGTTCATAGTCATCATCGGACGCAGGAATAAACCCGGAGCGTGGAAAGCTTTCCAGCAGCGCAGGGTCTTTGAGGTTCAACAACGCGTCGGTCACTCGTTGCTTGAAGCCCTCACCGAAGCGCTCGTTTACGTCACCACGAATTGTCCACTGATAGTCAGGGTAGGCGGGTGTTTTCCAGATTACCTGCACGGAATCGGTATCAATGCTTCCATCGCCCAATTCTTTATTCCAGACCTGGAAATTGAGCGCGCCTACGTCGTACGTGCCGGCTTCCACCAAACGAAGGGTGCGGGTGTGATTGCCGCTAAAGCCAACGCGCGAGAAGAAATCTTCGGGCTTTTTACCAAAGGTGTCCCGCAGATAGAACTCAGGCATAAGGCGGCCAGAGGTTGAGCCTTTGGACCCGAAGGTGAAGGTTTTACCTTGCAGTTGATCCTTCAGATCTGCCAGCTTGTCTGCGGGCTTGATACCGGAATTGGTGTTGGCGATAAAATACGTTTCGAATGCTTCGTCTTCAACACCCTGGGCGATGGCTTCGGAACCCGGCACCAACCTGCGAGCTTGCACGCCGGACAGTCCGCCGAACCACGCCAGTTGTACCTGGTTGTTACGAAACGCTGTAATCGCCGCCGCATAGGATTTGACCGGAATGTAGCGCACGTCAACGTTAAGTTGCTCAGAGAGGTAATCTGCAACGCCACTAAAACGCTCAACCAGCTTGGTTTGATCTTCATCCGGAATTGCCGTGAATACGAAGGTTTCCGCCGATGCCGCAGTGGTAAAAAACAAAACGCTGGAAAGCACGAGTTTCCGTATAAGATTAGAGGCCATTTGAATTCCTTGATGGTTTGTACGATGAGTAAACAGAAAGGCCGCAACCCTTTTTACAACTGCGGATTGCTTTCACATCTGCGGATTGCAGGATACTCTGATTTTATTTAACCCTGAACAGCTATACGGATTGCAGGTTTAAATAGGTCAGATATCAGGGCGCGATTCCCGTTAAATTCCATTCGAGCCCTGTAAGGGGCTTTTTATACCAAAGAGCATTATGGATATTATTATCTGTACACCTGCGGGCGCGGGCTCAAAAGCCGGCAACAGGGCCACCGCAGAACGCTGGGAAACGCTGCTGGAACAAGCGGGGCATAACATATCGGTTGTGACGGATTACCATGGCGAACCCTGTGATCTGTTCCTGGCCCTTCATGCCTGGCGAAGCCATGATGCCATTCGTGTGTTTCGAAATGCTTATCCATTCAAACCGTTGATTGTGGCGTTAACGGGAACAGACATCTACCGCCACCAATATGAATACCCCGAACAAACCCACTATTCCATGCACACCGCTGACGCATTGATCGGCCTGCATGAGAAGGTTGGCGACGATATTCCTGGTCGATTCAGGGAAAAGCTGGTGACGCTTTTTCAGTCTGCCGATACGCCAGCGCCTCACAACACGAGCGCAACATCGGCATCGCCGTATTTCGAGGTGTGCGTAATAGGGCATCTTCGGGAGGAAAAGGATTCTCTCCGGGCTGCCATGGCGGCCCGGCTGCTTTCATCTGAATCACACCTTCGCGTTTCCTGTGCCGGCAAACCTCACGATACACATTGGGAGCAACTCGCGAAACAGGAGATGCAGCAGAATTCACGATTCAGATGGCTGGGCGAATTGGAAAAAACCGACATCGACAAGCTAATGGCCAACAGTCAATTAATGGTTATCAGTTCAGTAATGGAGGGTGGGGCGAACGTCGTGTCGGAAGCCTGTCGCGCCGGCCTGCCGGTTATCGCGTCTGATATTTCCGGGAATATCGGATTGCTGGGGGCAGACTACCCGGGGCTCTATCCGGTGGGCGATACTCAGGCACTCTCTGAACGGCTGGCCCGGGCTGAGAACGATCCGCAGTTTCTGAGCAGCCTCCGTGAGCATGTAACAACGCTTGCTGGACAATTCACGGCAGAAAAGGAGCGAGCATCCCTGGAACAGGCGATCGCACTTGCGATGCAACGCTGTTCCGGGATTAGCGCCTGAGCTCACTCTCTCAGAGTAATGGGTTCAATCGGTCCGCTTTCATCCTGAGGCAATACCCGTCCGATGATGGCGGTATGGGGATAACCCAGGGCTTTGAGTTCGCGGACACAGTCTTCTGCCTTGTCTGCAGAGACACTTGCCAACAAACCGCCTGCCGTTTGCGGATCGAAAATCAACGGATAGCGAGGGTGTTTTACCCACTTTTCCTGATCCCGAATACCACGGCGCAGGCGTATATTCGCCGGCTGGAGTGAACTGAGAATGCCCGCTGCGGCGGTTTCTTCGGCTCCCGGCAAGATGGGAATCGCAGAAAGGTCAAGCTCGGCATCTACGCCGGAAGGCCGGGTCATTTCAACAAGGTGACCAAGCAATCCAAACCCTGTGACATCCGTGCACGCTTTGGATCCAAAGCTCCGAAGGCAGTCTGCAGCTTTCTTGTTGGACTGCACCATGGACGCAAGCGCGGAATCAATCCAGCGGCCTTTAGCGGCCAATTGGGCGTGAGCCGCAAACAGTGTTCCGGTGCCGATGGGTTTGGTGAGAATCAAAACATCACCGGCTTGTAAGCCGCCTTTGCTCATCACCTCATCCGGGTTAATCAGGCCATTCACTGCGAAGCCCAATGCAAGCTCTTGGCCTTCGCCGGTATGACCGCCTACCAGAGCGCAGCCTGCTTCATTCAGCACCTCTACCGCGCCAGACATCATCTGATAGAGCACATCTTCTACTTTGGACTCAATACCGTAAGGTATGGTGGCCACTGCGGTAGCGCTCTGGGCCTCTGCGCCCATGGCGAAAACATCACCCAGGCTGTGATTGGCAGCCACGCGGCCAAACGTGTAAGGATCGTCAATAAACGCCCGGAAAAAATCAACGGTATGCACCACGGCTTTTCCCGGCGGTACCCGCAGAACAGCGGCGTCGTCCGGGGCGTGCAGTCCGATAAGAATATCGTCCCGTTCAATGGGCTTGAGTTCACTCAGCGCCCGTGAAAGTACGGTGCTGCCCACTTTGGCACCGCAGCCACCGCATCGCATGGCAACGGCGGAAATGGCTTGAGACGCTTCCTCCGGATTTTGTGCTGCGGCTGTATCCGGCAACGCCGCGCCTGTGTCCATTGGTGGCAGGTCGGAGAATTTCTGCATGAAGCGCCGGTCAATCCAGTCCTTCCAGCGCCATACGGAGGCACCGTCGAACTGCATATCACCGCGAGACGCAACGGCGTATTTATCCCCGGTGCTAATCAATGCCAGCCATGTTTTCTGGGGCTGAAAATCCTTGGGTGTTTTACCCAACGCCAGGCGCTTCAGGTTATCCGCCAACGGCGGCCCCTGGCGTACGGCAAATACACCGGCTTTTTCACGTGGGTGATTGGTGACATTGGCAATGTCGCCCGCCGCAAAAATATTGTCGTCGTTTTCAACCTGCAAGGTGTCTCGTACTCGCAGGAACAGCCCGTCATCCAGGGCTAACCCCGTATCCTTCAGCCAGCCGGGGCCGCCAGCCCTGGTTACCCAAAGAACCTCGTCTGTTTGCAAGGTTTCGCCGGCGGCCGTGCGCAACAGCCCTTCGCTAACCTTTTCCACGGGAGAACCAAGGTGTAGCTTAACGCCACGCTCAGAAAGAGTTCTCTGGAAAACGTCCCGCACTTTGGCGTTGTGGGTGGGAAGAATCTCATCGGCGGCATCGAACAAGTGAAAGTGCAGTTGGCCGGAATCCTGACCGCGTTGTTCCAACTCGTTTTTCAGTCGGTACTGCATGGCA
>LAZR01000967.1_pt1 | contig 19561 bp, 19 predicted proteins | sample 329461 | NCBI WGS metagenome assembly LAZR01 (sample SAMN03002196, study PRJNA259156) | marine sediment metagenome | biome: sea floor; feature: Hydrothermal impacted sediments; material: marine sediment; isolation source: Loki non-amplified sample from Loki's castle hydrothermal vent sediment ...
AGAGTAGCAATTGCTTCAATTTTAGTATTAGAACCAAAAATTCTAATTTTAGACGAACCCACAGCTCTCCTTGATCCTTATATGGCTAAAAAAATAATTAATCTCTTAAAGGACATTCAGCGAGAGAGAAATATTACAATAATTATTAGTGAGCATAGGTTAGATTTAGTACTTCCCTTTGCAGAACAAATGATTTTAATAAAAAAGGGAAATGTCATTGAATATGATTCTTGTGAGAAAGTCCTGAATGGAAATAATTTTCAGAATTTGAGGTTAAACCGTCCTGTGGTTTATAAAATATTCCATAAACTAAGGGAAGATAATTTATTTAACGGAAAACTTCCCGCTTCAATCCCAGCGGCAATCAATTCTTTAAAGAATAATTTAAAAGATTAAAAGGTGATGATATATCTCGAATGAATTGCCATTAATTATGGTAAAAAATGTTGATTATACGTATCCAAATGGTACTTCCGCTTTAAAAAACATTAATTTAAGCATAAATAAAGGAGAATTGGTTGCCATAATGGGCAAAAACGGAGCTGGTAAAACAACACTTATTCGAACCTTGAATGGATTAAATAGACCAGCTAGTGGCGATATTTTCATCAACAAAGAGAATATCAAATCTAAAAGTATAGCAAACTTATCAAAATATGTAGGGATCATTTTTCAAAATCCCTCTCACCAGCTTTTTGCTAACTCTGTAGAGGATGAAATTCAATTTTCTCTGAAAAATCTTAATTTGAGTGATGAAGAAATTGTGTTAAAAACAAAAAAAATATTAGAGGATTTCAACCTTGAGAAATATCGGGAGAGATCCCCATTAAACCTATCAGGGGGGGAATCAAAGAAATTAGCTATAGCTTCTATAATTTGTAGAGATACTGATATCTTAGTATTCGATGAACCCACCATAGGTCAAGACGCGAGAGAAATTGAATATTTCATAAAACTAATCAACAATGAAAGGTTAAAAGAAAAAACAATTATAATAATTACTCACAACATTGAATTTACATTTGAACATATTCCTAGAACAATTTTAATGGCAGACGGACGGATAATTGCAGATGGTCCTACAGAGGATGTTTTAAGGAGTAATCTTTTAGTCGAAAAGTCATCATTAGTACTCCCTCAGACACAGCAATTATCCTATGCTTTGAGTGAATTAGGATTAGGTGATCCAAGCAACTTAACGACAAAAGAGGATATTATAACCTATCTAATGAATATTTTAAAGAGAAAGGCCTCTACTCTTAAGGAGGAATAACATAGAATGTCTTTAGAATTCCTTAATGCATTTAAATTTATGAAGAAAGAATCATTTCTACATAATCTAGATCCTAGAGCAAAACTAGTGCTTGCATTGACATATTCTATAGGAGGTTTATTATTTAATCAGATAATTCCATTACTCATAATTTTCCTCAGTTTAATTCCATTTATTATTGCCGGTAGAATATTTAAACAATGGATTAAAAGTATTCGCGGTTTATCATTCTTAGTTATCTTTATCATAGTTTTGAACACCTTGTTTTTATCTTTGTCATTTGCTTTAGCAATGATGTTAAGAATCTTCATTATGGTCTCTGCGTTTTCTATCTTTTTCCTAACTGTAGATCCAAATTCTTTAGCTCTTTCTCTAATATCGATGAAACTCCCATATGAATTTGCATTTTCATTTTCTTTAGCATTTAGATTTGTTCCAACTATTGCATTAGAAGCCCAAAATATTATTGATGCTCAACAAAGTAGGGGATATGAAATGGAGAAAAGAGGAATTGTTAATAAAATTAAAAATCTCTTCCCGTTATTAATTCCTTTAATTATTTGTTCAATAAAAAGAGCATTTAATGTAGCGGAAGCTCTAGAATCAAGAGCTTTTGGAAGCAAAAAAGAGCGATCCTATTATTATTCAATTAAATATTCGATAAAAGACTGGTTATTCACATTTTATCTGATAACATTTCTAATTCTTCTCATTATTACCAAAATCCAAATGAGAATAATACCATTTTTGGCATGGAGTTTACCTGTTTGATTGTTAAAGAATACTTTATAGAAGAATTAGATTTAAATTATTTTATTGGAGTAAACCGAGTCCACATTGATATCAAACAAGTCTCTGACCATAATGCTATTTTCAAGGAAGAAGAGGCACTTAAGTTTTTATTAAATTTGATAAAGGGAATTCAAGATGATGCTTCAGGCTCAGTTATACAACTTATCAAGGAGAAATATGTGTTAAATTTAGATCACATATATCTTGCTAATTATTACGTACAAAAAGCATTTGCTCAAAAAACCAACATTTCTAAGAAAAAAAATATTGAATTGTTACTGTATTTATCAACTCACAGACAAATTAGCAAAGGTTTTGAATCATTTGGAATTGATTACAGTGATTTGGAAAGAGGTGAGCTGCTTATCTGTATTATTTCACCAATTAATAACCTGGAAAAAATAAGCATGAAAATTTTAAAAGAGTTTAATGCTGTAGAGATTGAATTGGGTATAAATAAAATGACAATTGAGAAAATCAAAAGAATTAAAAAATTTTATAAATTTTCTGAATCTCAGATTAAAAGCGTGCAAAATTCTTATGGAATTCAGAAAAATAATCTCCAGGCATTAGTTGAGAATTTAGATGACTTATCTTCCTTTTTGTTTGATTTAATTTGTGAGAAAATGGCACTTTTAAATCTAGAAAAAAAAAGTCAAGGCTAGATTTTCAATGAATCCTTCTTAACTCTAATAATCTCATCTTTCTCTAAGAAAGATATTCCACTAAAGTTGTTTAATACTTCAATCCGGATGATTTTATCTGGATTTTTAAGATTTACCTTATTATTTATTTCTTTTGCAATACATTCAATTAAATTAACCCTTTCAATATTTTCATTCTTTCTTCTTTTAAGATCTATTTTGAATGTATCACTATCCTTTAAAAAAGGCTTGAAGTGGTTTATTACTAATCTGGTAATCACCTTATTATTTGATTCACATACGAAGTCTATTGGTACAATTTTTAGGATATATTGAAAAAATTGGGGATCTTTTTCCAATACTTTTTGAATTTTTCGAATTACTGTTTTAGAATTGATATTTGTCAATGCACTAATCAATCCGGGAAATTTAAGAGTTGAGATAATGGGGTAATTATCGCCACATATTAATAGTGTAAACCATAATTCAGCTTTAGCACTAGTTTCATTAAACCTAGAAGTTGAGATTAATAAATTAAAATTCTTCATTAGTTTTATCCTCATTGATTTGACAAAAACTCTAATATCTCTTCTTTTGGGATTTTACCAATCCTAATAAACTTTGGTTTCGCAGTAGAACAGTCAACAATAGTTGTTGATAATTGTGATTTCGACTTACCTCCGTCAATTATTAAGTCAATCGGGCTTAATATTTTCTTCGCTACTTGTTCTCCACTAACACAAGGGCTTTCACCGGAATAATTAGCAGAAGTTCCGATTATTATTCCTGGATAACCTTCTTCCTTTAAGAGTTTCAGTATATTCAAAATAATTTCATTCTCAGGAATTCGTAAGCCAATTGTGCTTTTAAATCCTGTGACTTCTGGTGGGATGATACTAGGTTCTTTTTTTTTTAAGATCAAGGTTAATTGACCCGGCCAGAATTGTTCAGCTAATTTCTTGCCTAGATCATTGAACTCAGCAATTTTTAAAGCTTCTTCAATATCAGAAATTAACAGTAAAAAGCCTTTAGATCTTTCTCGAAATTTAATGTCATAAATTCTGTTAGCTACACTTAGATTTTGAGGGTCTCCTCCAATTCCATAAACAGAATTTGTTGGAAAAGCAATGACATTTCCTTCTATTATATTTTCTACAGCTATTTGTAGATATAATTTAATTTCTTTGAGCTCTTTCCCCCCTAACTTTACTAAAAAACCCATTTGAATTCTGAAAAAAATTGAAATTATTATTACAAGATGAGAATGAATTAAAGTTAAAGATTATTTTGGGTTTTGGTCTTGAAAATTTAATTCCACTTGTACCCGTTCCCAATCGTGGTTAATCCGTTCTTGGATTTCAATTAAAGTTTTCTCAGAGAGAGCCGCAAATCTTTTCTGTTTTGAGACATACTCAATTATCGGAAGCCTCTTTTTGGGGTCAATCAATGCTTTACTCTTCTTAGACAATCGTAGTACTCCATTCTCTACTTCATACAAGATCCAGATTCCCGTCTTTACAGCCAGTCTTGCCAAATCAATGCTGTCCTCCGCTAAATATCCCCAACCTGGAGGGCATGGAGAAAAGATTTGGATGTATTTACAACCTTCAATTGATTTGGCTTTTTTGAACTTATCATATAAATCTAATGGGTCGCTAATCGAAGCGGTAGCCAAATACGGCAAATCATGCGCTCTCATTATCCGAGGAACGTCTTTCTTGTATCTTTCTTTACCGAATGGTGTTGTTGTTGTTACAGCTCCGTGAGGTGTGCTTGATGACCTTTGAATACCTGTGTTCATATAAGCTTCATTATCATAGCAAACATAGATGAGGTCAGTATTACGCTCTGCTGCACCGCTTAAACCCTGTAATCCAATATCTGTCGTACCACCATCCCCCGCAAAAACTAATGTTGTCATTTCCTTCCAAACTTGGTCCGGATATTTGTGAGCTTTTGCTTTAAAAGCGGCTGAAAAACCTGTACCCGCAGCAGCTCCGGCAGCAAAAGCCATATTTATAAATGGAAAGGTTGGAGCAGTTTTCGGATAAAGACCTATAACCACATTTAAACAACTCGCGGGAGTCACCAAGGCTGTATCTCTCCCTAAGGCTTTCATAGCCCACCTCAGTGCAATTTCAAGACCACAACCTGCGCAACAAGCATTACCAGGGAGAAAGAATTCTTCTTGGCAAGCTTCATTTTCTAAAACATTTTTTAAGGACACCATAATATTATTCCACCTCTAATTTTCCATACCAGAATGTTCCTGATAACAAATCATCTGGTACTTCTCCAGTCTCATGTAGTTTAATTAGAATTTTTAGTTGTTCTTTTTGTTGTTCTAAAGTCACTTCTCGTCCTCCGATACCATTCATCATAGGAAGGATTTTTGCAGTTCCGGGGATACCATAAAGAGCAGATAGAACTTCGCTTGAGATGGGGCCTCCCGTGTTGGAACCAAAGGCAGTGGCGCGATCAATAACTCCTAGAACCTTTACCTTTTTTGCAGTTGTAATCACCTCTTCAACAGGAAAGGGTCTGAAATATCTTAATTTAACCAATCCGACCTTATATCCTTCTTCTCGAACAGCATCTACTGCATCTTCCATTTGTAAAGCAAGATCACCATAAGCTAATACTCCTACATCAGCGTCATCCATTTTATATTCTTGAATTAATCCATTCCCATATCTTCTCCCAAATACTCTTTCAAAATCGCTTGCTACAGTTTTAATCTTTTCTTTAGCTAACATCATTGCTTCTTGAATCTTCATCCTGAATTCTGAATAGAAGCCTGAAGGCATAATTAGATTTCCGTGCATCATCGGTCTCTGAGGATCTATGAAAATATGTGGCCATCCCTTCTCATCGGGTAAAGCAGGCAAGAAGGCATCAACTGCATCTTGATCTTCTATAATTATTGGTTTTGAAGTGTGAGATAAAATAAATCCTCCGTACGCAACAAATTTAGGTAATAATATATCATGATCTTCACAAACCTTATAAGACATTAGGATCTCATCATAGATTTCTTGATGAGTAGCGCAAAAAGAGGTCATCCATCCAGTATCGCGTTGGCTGCAAACATCTGTAAAATCTGCCCAAATATTCCATGGGGGTGCTACTCCTCTTGATGCTATAGCCACTACAATAGGAAGTCTAGTTCCCGCTGCCCAATGAAGCATTTCATGCATATAAAATATCCCTTGTCCTGCAGTTGCAGTGAAAGTTCGGGTTCCAGCAATACTGGCTCCAATAACGGCAGCCATTACACTATGTTCGCTTTCCATTTTTATATATTGTGTCCCAGGCATTTCACCCCCATCAACAAATTCAGAGAGTTTTTCGACAACTGTAGTTTGAGGAGTAATTGGATATGCACTTATTACTTGCACCCTAGAAGATTTCGCCGCATATGCAGCAGAAACATTGCCTTTAATTATTTTTGTTTCTTTAGCTTGAATAAAATCCTCTAATTCAGGTTTAATCATTCTCTTCGTCCTCCTCCCTCTTCATTTCTATTTGCTTTGTTGGGCATTCTTTTGCGCAAATACCACATCCTTTACAATATATATAATCAATGTTAAAAGAACCATCTTGTTGTTTTTTAATTACTCCTTCTGGACAGTATAGCCAGCAGATTCCACACTTGTTACACCCTTCTAATATCACTGGTCTAAATGATCTCCAATCGCCAGTGGTTCCAATACTTCCATCTAGCGGTAATGATATCGGAATAGGGGAGAGTTCTTTCCAATTTTTATATTCCTGAACTTTTGGACGTTCTTTCACAGACTTATTAATTTTTTTCCATTTTTTGGACTTTGACATATTAAATCTCTCTTACAGTTTCATAAGCAATTTTTGCGACACTCATGTTTTTTTCTGCTTTGTTTTCTCCAAATTTTTTTGTAATAACTTTATTCATTACATCTAAATCGTAATAACCGGTAATTTTCCCAAAAGCCCCTAACATAGGAATATTTAAAATAGGTCCACTAGAATGCATAAATTTATTTTTAATACAAATGCCTGTGGCATCTACTATAAAAATTTTAATTCCTTTTGGCAAATCATCTGTTTTTATTGGTTTAGAACTGTTAACGATAAGGGTAACACCTTTTTTAATAGTTTCCCTTATCCTAGGGATCTTAAGCAATGAAGTGTCAAACAAAAGTAAATAATCTGGATCTACCACACTATCATACCTTTTGATAGTTTTATTCTTAGAAATTTTTGTAAAGGCTTGTATGGGCGCGCCCCTCCGCTCTGCACCAATTATAGGTATTGCAATTGTGTCATTAAAATTTTTTTCAAATGCCATTTCAGCTAAAAGTTGACTTGCAGTGATACAAGTTTGACCACCTCTGCAATGCATTGAAATTTCTATTATTTTTTCGTCTGACAATTTATTCCACTTTTTCTTTCTCGATTTTTAAATGTTATATTACCACGCAACCCATAAAAACGCAATAAGGATAAGCTATTTTCCTTGGTTGGCTACATAATTTTTTCCTCTACTAACAAAAGTAAAGGAATCAATAATATAATATCATGGATATTTAAATTATATATTGTATTCTCAATCAATACACTTACCCAAAATTTATATTATTATCTTTAAAGAAACTATTCGTTTAGTTATATCCTAAAAAAATGAGATCAATAAAAAATTTACGGAATAATTTTATAATTGAAAGGTCAAGTTATCTAAATATCATTTTATCCCTTTTTTTCCAGAAAGAAAAAAAGATATTTAATAAAAGAGATACTCTATTGCTTGATGATATGTCAGAAAAGGCTAATAAATCAGAAGAAGAATTTTCTTTTAATTGTCCCGCGTGTAAAAATGGAATCATCCAGATAAAAAAAGTAACCTATGATTTACCGGATGATGATAAGATGCTTATAGTGTTGTTTGAATGTGACCAATGTAATTATTATAAAAACGATGTTATCCCTCTAACAACGAGAGTTAATCCTGGGATTATGACTTTGAAGGTGGAGAACGAAGAAGATCTTAAATCAAAAATTTATCGATCGCCAATGGCAGCTTTAGAAATTCCTGAACTTGAATTACTTGTGGAACCTGGACCAAGAGCAGATTTTTATTACACGAATATAGAAGGCATATTATATAGGTTTGAAGCTGCTGTTTCTATATATAGAAAAAATCTTGATGATACGGACCCAGAAGTTCCTGAAATTGATCTCATCCTAAGTAATTTGAAGAAAGCAATGAAGGGAAAATTTGAATTCACCTTAAAAATAATTGATTCCGAAGGAGGGAGCTATGTCATACCTAAAGATGATTCCAAATTAAAATTTGAAACACTTGAAACTAAGGAATCAGAATAAATATAAATTATGATTTTGACATTAATTTTTAGTAGAAATAATATTTCAATCTTGTGAAAAATGAAGGGAAATCAAATAAAAAAAGTCGGGATTTTAACGGGGGGAGGTGACTGTCCTGGGTTAAATTCAGTAATCTATGGAATCATGCTTAAAGCTTTTGAAGCTGGTGTCGATTGCATAGGTATCCAAAAAGGTTGGAAAGGGTTTTTAGACAATATAACAGTACCTCTAGATATCGCTGAACATGACGATCTTCATACCATCGGAGGGACAATCCTCTATACAAGTAGAACTAATCCTTATAAAGAGCTTAGTAAAGTAAAAACTGACGAGGAAAAAGAGAAATTAAAAGAAAATATCGCAAAAGAAATGGCAACCAAATTCAAGGATCTAGGCATCGATGCCCTAATTGTAATTGGCGGAGATGATACTCTCGGTGTTGCTAATGCAATGTATAAATACACTGGTGCAAAAGTGGTAGGAGTGCCAAAAACCATTGATAATGACTTACAAGGAACACATTATACGTTTGGCTTCTGGAGTTCGACGCAATTAGCCTCTAATGCAATGGATAATCTTACTACCACAGCTCGGTCACATCAGAGAGTATTTGTTGTTGAAATAATGGGACGAGATGCTGGTTTTTTAACAATGTATAGCGGAATCTCTGCAGGAGCAGATATAATTCTAATACCCGAAACGCCCTTTGATTTAGAAAGAGATGTAATCAATGTGCTTAAAAATAGAGCAAATGCCGGTTATAAGTATCATATAATTGCATGTTCTGAAGGAGCTTATCCCGACAATAACTCTTTAAAAAAGCACTTCAAGACCATTTCTCAAGATACTATTGATAATTTGCCAAAAGATTCATACGGAAATCCCGTGTTACCTGCATTAAATATGTCTCAGATATTAGTTAAAGAACTAAATCTTAGAGCTGATTTAAAAGAAGTATTTGCAAAAAATGATGTTGACCTTGAATGTCGAAGCGTTGTATTGGGCCATACAATGCGAGCAGGTACCCCAAGCTCGTTTGATCGAATTTTAGGACTAAGATTTGGACTAGCAGCTATGAAACTTGTACTGAATAGCGATTTTGGAAAAATCGTTTCCCTCCAAGGGAATAAAATCAAAACCTTTCCTCTCGCAGAAGGTGTAGGAAAGAAATATATAACACCAGATAATGATAAAATGGAATTAAGGGATCTTTTAGTAAAGGTCCGCTATTTATCCAAACAAAAATAAATTTTATCCTTTCCTTTATTTTTCATACAAGATATTTACAAAAAGTTTTTCTTTATTATAAAATACCAAGAAAAACAAACTATTATTTTTTAATTAAATCAATTTAAATAAAAAAATGAAATGGAAAAAAATTTTATTATTAGTTTCAAATTTCAGTACTACTGGTTATGATTTTTATGATTCTGCCTTTCCTCCCTTGGCTCTTGAATATATTGCCGCATATGTCGAAGATTTGGTAGAAGTAATGATCTTAGATTCTAAAGCTGCAAATTTAAATCTTCTTCAAGTTAAAAAAAAAATCGAAAAATATAAGCCTGATTTAGTGGGTTTATCAGTACCAGTTACTAGTGCAATAGAACTTGTCCTTACACATGCAAAAATTGCTAAATTATATGGAGCAACAACAGTAATAGGAGGGTGGCATCCTACTTTAGCAGTTGAGCAAACCTTATCTTCTCCATGGATTGATATTTTGGTGAGAGGAGAAGGAGAATTAACTTTCCGTGAACTTATTGAGAAGGGTTCTCCAGAGAATGTAGACGGATTATCATATAAAAAGAATGGAAAAATTATTCATAATCCGGATAGACCATTTCTGAAGAATTTAAATGAGTTAAAATTTCCCGCTCGCAATTTGGTTAAGGAATATAAGTATAAAATATTTAATATGAACTGTGATGCTATTGAGACCTCACGCGGATGCCCACAAGCGTGTAAGTTCTGTAGTACAAATGTAGTTTATGGTCGAACCTGGAGAGCTAGGTCAGTTGAAAATATTATCGAAGAATTGGAAATTGTATCAAAAAATAAAAAAGTTAAAGATGTATTTTTTGTTGACGATAATATTCTTGTGAATATGAAACGTGTAGGGAGATTATGTATTGAAATTATAAAGGGTAAAAGGCAAGGAAGAATTAAAAAAAATTTACATTTCTTCTTTCAAGGACGCTTGGATTCAATAGCAAGACGTCCACGAATTGTTAAATTGATGGCTTTAGCAGGCTTCTGGCTTGTTTTAGTAGGTGTTGAAGCTACTGACGATAAACGATTGAAATCAGTTGAAAAAGGATGCAATATGGAGCAAATTGAGAAAGGTATAAAGATTTTACATGAAAATGGAATAACAGTAATGGGAAATGTCATTTTAGGGGCTAATATAGATGATACTTTAAAAGACGTTCTTACTACAATTAAAAGAACTGGAAATTTGACTTTAGATTTACCAAGTTTTACATTGCTAACACCATTTCCTGCAACCGGTTTTTACAAAGAAATGAAAGAGAAAGGAATGCTCCTCACAGAAGAGTATAGTAAATATAATTGGTTAAATCCTGTGATCAAAACTAATAACTTCACACCCGAAGTTCTAAGAAAGCTACTCTTTCTTGGGTTTTATGCTGTTGGATTCTACGCTGGAAATTTAAAAAATAAGATTAATCTATTTCGTAGAGCTGTTGGATCAAGAGGATTTTTTTTTACTCTCCGGCCCTCAAGAATTTACAAATCAATTACAAGCTATTTAAAATGGAAAAAAATTGTCCTGAAAAACTTGAAAGGAATCAAAATGAAAAAGATAAAACAAATAAGATCAGGCAATCTGAACCAAATGGAAGATTTAAAAACTGAACTTATCAATCTTCTGAACTAAATAATGGAGAATGAAATTTTTAATATTCTGAATCTCGATTGGAAATTTTTTTTATTAATTAAACCTAATTATAGAACGACGAGTGGGATTGTTTTTCCTCGTAACCAGTTTCTATTTTATTTACGTAAATAAATAATCAATTGTTTTATTCGATTTTTATCCATAGTGCTTTTCTTCTTCCTGATCGGCATCTATCGCGTCTTGTTCAATATCCCGACCAATCCATCTCTCACTTAAATTTTCTTTATAATATTCATGTTGGATTATCAAATTCATTATTTCAGTTGTTCCCGTCCAGATCTCTCCTATTCTGGCATCTCTTAATAATCTCTCCAGAGGGTAGACAGTAGTGTAACCTATACCTCCCATTATCTGCATTGCATTATTTATAATCTTCCAACATGACTTTGTTGAGAATTTTTTCGATTCAGATACTAATCGTCTCTGCAATGAGGCTGGAGCTCCCGAATCAATGGTTTTAGCAGTGTTATAAACAATCGCTCTTACAGCATCTAAAAGAGTAATACTATCTGCAATTTTGAAATTAACTCCTTCGAAATTTTTAATTGTTTGCCCAAAAGCTTTTCTTTTTGTACTGTATTTAGTTGCAATTCTTAAACTTGCTCTCGCAAGTCCTATAAAGCCAGCCGCAGTTGTTAATCTCTCTGGAACCATCATTTGATAAAAGATTTGACCTCCCGCACCTTCTTTTAGGATTATATTCTTTCGCGGTACTTTTACATCTTTAAACCTTATGCGCCCAGCACCCCCACCGCGGGTTCCTAGCAACCCAAAAAGATATTCAACTACTACATCATCACTTTTATCAACAATAAATAAACTTAATGATTGACGAGAATCTATCTTTTGAGTTAAATCTGTTTTTGCATAAACCAAGAAAAAATCAGCACCCTCTGCTCCTACCACAAATCTTTTTTCTCCATTTAGTATATAATCATCACCCTCCTTTACAGCCGTACATGTTGAACCAAAAAAATCGGAACCTCCTCTTGGTTCCGTTAAAGCTTCTGCTGTGAACTTCTTCCCTTCACACATAGGTTTTAAGTAGTTCTCTTTTTGATGATCTGTCCCAAATTTATTAAGTGCTTCCCCACATATGCTTGGTAATGAATACAGACATGCGAGTGAACTCCCTAGTACTCCAATTTCCTCCAAAGCAATAATTTCACTTTCCCAATTTAATCCCCGTCCTCCATACACTTTTGGGAACCTTATTCCTATTAAACTATGTTTTGCTAATTCATGTAACCACTCTGCTGGGTATTGTATCTCATCTTTATCCATTTGTTTTAATAATGTAGGTGGTACGTTATTTTTTACAAACTCACGGACTTCTTCTTTAAATACCTTATTTTCTTCGTTTAATAAATAATCATACATTTTATTCACTATTTATGACTAAGATAATTAAGTAATTATACTATTTCCATTGGGGCATTTCTTCGTGAAATATATCTTTCACGAAGATGCGTTTTAAATGATTTTCTGATTATAATTTTTCAATTGATTATTACTTCAAACTTCAGCAATAGTTCAATATTTTAATCTATAAATATCGAAAATTCATTATTTTAAATAGGTTACAACATCACTTTTGATATTTTTAAAAACTTAAGATGACAACATATGTTTACAAAAATAAAACGTGCTTATAACGAATATCCTAGAGCCTTTAAGGCTCTAACGCTCTCAGCATTTATAGATATGCTGGGTTCTTTTATATTATATCCTTTTTATGCACTCTATATAACCGAACATTTTGGGGTGGGGATAACCCAAGTAGGATTCTTATTTAAAATCTTTTCAGCAGGAAATATACTTGGAGGTGTTATTGGAGGAGCCCTTGCTGATCGGTACGGTCGTCGTGTGATGGTTTTAGTAGGTTTGGTTGTAAGTGGGATAGGAAGTATCTTAATGGGATTAGCTAATGATCTCTATATTTTTTATATACTATCAGCATTTTTAGGTTTTTTTGGCCATATGGGTGCTCCTGCACGACAAGCAATGGTTGCGGATCTACTTCCAACAGAAAAACAGGCTGAAGGATTTGGAATTCTAAGAGTTGCATTTAACATTTCAGCAACGGTTGGACCAATCCTTGGTGGATTTTTAATAACCCAATCCTATATGTTACTCTTTATGACGGATGCTATTAGTAGCTTAATCACTGCCATTATCGTATATGTTGTTATTCCGGAGACTAAACCCCAGAAAAGTGATAGTGGAGCTGAAGAATCAGTAATGAAAACTATTAAAGGATACAAGGAAGTGTTAAAGGATTGGGTGTTTGTTTTGTTTCTCTTGGTGTCAGCGGTGACCGTGTTAGTATATATGCAGATGAATTCCACACTTTCAGTTTTCTTATGGAATGTTCATGGATTTTCACCTCAGAGTTTTGGTTTATTGTTAAGCATAAATGCGATTATGGTAGTATTTTTTCAATTATTGATAACTAGAAAGATCTCAAAGTATGATCCCATGAAGATGATGGCTTTTGGGACCTTGTTTTACATGATAGGGTTTGGAATGTACGGTTTTATATCTTATCCATATTTGTTTTTTGTTGCTATGATTATCATCACGGTTGGAGAAATGATTGTGACTCCAGTTGCACAAGCAGCTGCTGCTTCTTTTGCTCCTGAAGATAAACGAGGACGATATATGGCAGTCTTTAGTTTTCAATGGGCTATACCGAATCTCTTTGGTGTTTTAGGTGCAGGGTTAATCATGGAGAATCTTGGACCAAATTGGGTGTGGTATATAGCGGGGATTTTGTGTCTGATTTCAATAATAGGGTTTTGGTTACTTCAAAAGGTCATTAAAGATCGATTTTCAAAAGAAATTGAAGTAGCAAATGAGATTCTGATTGAACGATGAATTTTAATACCTAACTAGTTAATCACTCGACTTCAAATTTAATTTTTAGATACTCATATTTTGAATTAAGCAATTCTAGAACTTTTTTAGTAAATGACCTTAAATTTTTCACATAATGCGGTTGCTTGTTTAATTGATCAAACAAAAAAGCAGATATCTTGTTTCTAGTTGCCTCAAGACCATGTTTTTTGAGATATTTTAACCATTGAGTTGATGTTTTACAAATTTTTTCTATTACCTTATCTGGAAATTCATTTTTCTCAAGAATCTTCCTATGATGTTTATTCAATGAAATGCTAACCTGATCTATCTGATCAGCAATCCCCATAGAATATCGACATAGACTAATAATATTTGAAGTAATTCTTGAATTTCTAGTATTAGTTGCTGAATCAAATGATCCCCATGCTTCATTCCACTCATCAATTTTATTTCCGATCAGATTATCATGAAAGAGAGCCACATTAATTATATCACTAATATCAACATCATAACCTCTCCTCAACTTTTTATTGAAAATTTCTCTAAGTTTGGTCCCCTCAAAGTAATTTTCAGATGTAAAATCTAATAATTCATTTAGATTATCTGCAGTACAAATAGCTTCAAATTTCATTTCATCCGTAAAATCCGTAGTCCACTGTAAAGTTTTTTCCCATTCCCTTGTTTCAATATTTTTTATCCAACCCAATTGTTCTAATATATGATCTAACAAGCCTACCTGGAAGGTCCAAAAGTTTATTTCATTTGTAAAGCGTTTTTTCCTCCATTCTCTCGTTGTGAATTTTCCTAAATATAATTTAACAGTCCCCCTGAGTAATGCAAGTTTACCATTTTTCAAAGCTGTTCTTGCGCTTTCAAAATATGGATTATTTGAATCGTTAGAGTAAGCAACAATAATATCTAAAACTTCTTTTGCCTCAGATGCCACAACATTGCAGGGAATGGTTCCGTCTGAGGGGTACACATGTATTTTATTTTCTAGGAACTCTCTAAATAATTTAAAATCATCATTTGAAGGTGAGTAATTATGGTTAGTAAATATTATCTTGTTAAATATATAGGAAGTATAACCATTATCATCAGCTCTAATTTTAGAGGGTGAAACATCTCTTAACTTATCACCCTCCTCAATGGCATCTGCTTTTGTATCCCAAATCCCAAATTCTTCCATTAATTAATCATCAATAAGTTATTCTGGTTAATATTTAATGAGTTTCATCATTTGAGTTATCTTTAGTAGTTCTTGGTGGAAGTGAAAGTTTAGTAAAACGTGAATTTAACTTTCGATATCAAAAGTCATCTTCAAAAGCTTTGATTTGTCATTAAGGAGTTGTAATACTTTTGCTCCAAAAATTCTAAGATTCTTGCTGTAATATTTTTTGAAATGCCCTTGTGTCATTATATAATTATGAATCAATTCTCTTGTTTTATCAGCGCCATGCCTCTTTAAGTATTTTTGCCAATGAACAGAAAGTCTTGTTATTTTAATTATTTCACTTTCTGGGAATAAGATTTCGTCAAAAATCTGATTATTATACTTAACTAATGCTTGTCCTACTTTTTCAAGATAATCTGCTATTCCATAAGAAAGGCGGATAAGGCTAATAACGTTTGATAAAGTTCTTGTAGAACGTGTATTTATGCTTTCCTCAAATGCACACCAACTATCCCGCCATTCTTTTATTGAAAATCCTTCAGCCTTATTTAATACCATGGCTACGTTTAGGATATCACTTAAATCTACATCATGTCCTCTCATCAACTTCTTTTTCAAAATACTTTTCAAATCCGAACCATCAAGGTAACTTCCTCCACCAAAGTCTAGGATCTGATTGATATCATTAGAAGAGATGATGATGTGTTCTTCTCTTTTATCTGTCATGGGATTATGCCAAAAAACCGTTTTCTCCCATTCCCGAGTAACTTTATTCTTTATCCATCCATTTTTTTTTAGAGCGTGTTCCAATAAATTAATTTTAAAAACCCAGAAATCAATATCGTCAGTAAATCTTTTTCTCCGCCAGTCTCGCGTCGTATATTTTCCTAAATATAGTTTGATTGTCCCCCTCACTAAACTAAATATTCCATTTTTCAAGACATCAATTGCATCTTCATGGTAAATTGACTCTGGAGTTTTAGATATACGACGAATTTCTTTCAAGATAATCCTAGCTTCACGACTTACGAGATCATTTGGAACACCACCATCGCTGGGGTAAGATCTGCTACCTCCGCTAATAAACTTCCTAAAAAGCTCAAATTCATCAGTAGGTTTCACGTAATGTGGGTTATTGAACATTTGCTTACTAAACACATAGTTTGTAAAACCGAAATTATCAATCTTAGTTTTATTCCCTATAGGTAAAATTTCCCTAAGGTTGTCCTTTTTTTTAACGATATCGGCTTTAATGTCCCAACAGTATCCCATAGTTATACGAAGTATTATATAGAGTGTAGTTTTTAAAAATTATCGATTTAAAATATAAAATCAATTTTTTATTTATTGATTCTATTGGTATTATATGGGTAAGTTTTTTACCGTATTCATGTTAACACCTTGGGATTCACTTAATTCAAATTCATTGACTGAAGTAAGATTACTATCATTAAAGAACATAATTAAAACATTTCCCGTTATAGAACCTGAATTTTTTGATGACCTTCTCTCAAACCTGTATAAATTCAAACATTATTCGTGGATTGAATGTATCAGAAGAATAATTGGGCCCAACGGTGAAGATTATGATATCACACCTTGGAATTTTTTATGGGTGATGGATAATGAAAGGAGAATTTTTCAAATTTTATTTCAGAAAGCTAAAAAGGAAATTAAAGATTCTCAAGCAACAATGGTTGCTATAGCTCCTCCTGAATTAGGTGAATTATTTAAGCAACATAAGGAAAGTGCAATCTTACGAACATTATCTCTATTAAATGATCCCAAAAAAATGAAATTTGTGATGATTTTAGCCCCTAAAGGAAAATCTTTAACCGAGGAACAACAATTACTACATATAAATAAGAATTATTTAGATAAATTTAAAATTAATAAAAACCTTAAACAGATGCCCAATATTAAGGGGCAATGGTTCCCCGAATATTCACCCCGCTGTCCTAATTGTAACAAATTGATTACTGAGATAAGGGGTTTTAATGTGGGTTTATTAAAATTTAGATGCCCTTATTGTGGGTATCAGAAAAGGTGAACATCAATATGTATGTTACCGCATTAGATTTAGGAACAACCGGATGTAGAACATTTATTTTTGATTTAGGAGGTACGATAATCGCAAGTGATTACCAAGAGTGGGGGAGTTACTATCCATCCCCATCATATGTAGAACAAGATGCTACTGTTTGGTGGGATTCTATCAAAAAGACAATTGAACGGGCAATCAAAAAAAGTGGAATTGATAAAGCTGACATTGTGAGCCTTTCTGTGACTAATCAACGTGAAACTATTGTTCCAGTAGACAAAGAGGGTAATCCTCTTCATAATGCATTAGTTTGGCAAGATCGACGTACAATTGATCAAGTAGAATTTATCAAAAAAAAAATAGGATCTGATAAAATCTATGAAACTACAGGTTTAACTATCGATCCTTATTTTTCTGCCTCAAAAATCCTTTGGTTCAAAGATAAAAAACCTGAAATTTATAGGAGAGCTCACAAATTCCTACTTGTAGCGGATTTCATTATTTACAAATTAACCGGTGAGTTTTATTCCGATTTTTCAAATGCATCACGAACTATGCTATTTGATATTAAAAAACTTAAATATTCAGATCATATTGCTTCAGAATTAGAAATTGATTTAGATAAAATGCCAGAAGCAATAGAGAGTGGTGTTGATATTGGAGAGATAATAACCGACGAGACTTTGTTCGATAAAAAAACTTTAATAATTACAGGTGCTGGAGATCAGCAATCTGCTGCCTTAGGTGTAGGTATAGTTAAGCCTGGTGAGATAAAATGTACAACTGGTACTGGAAGTTTTATCCTTGCGTTTTTGGCTGAGCCAAATTTCGATCCCCAGAAACGTGTTCTATGTAGTTGTCATGCTGTCCCCGGTACATGGGTTCAAGAAGCTAGTATTTTTACATCTGGGGCGACTCTTCGATGGTTTAGAGATCAAGTTGGTCAGGCTGAAAATTTATTAGCTAAAGAAAAAGGTCAAGATCCATATGAATTAATGACTGCTCAAGCAGAAGAATCTCCGATTGGTGCAAACGGTTTGATTTTAATACCACATCTAGTTGGAGCAGGATCACCACATTGGAACCCTCATGCTAAAGGAATTTTATTCGGTCTAGCCCTGGGTCATCAACGTAAGGATTTATATAGAGCTGTACTTGAAGGCGTAGCTTTTGAAATTCGTAAAAATATAGAAGTCTTTAAAGAGATTGGTATAAATCCTAAAGAATTAAAGTTGACTGGTGGGGGATCTCGTTCAGATTTATGGAATCAAATTATTGCCGACGTACTAGGTATTGTATGTGTAAGAAATGTGATCGAAGAAGCAACGTCTCTTGGAGCTGCGATACTTGCTGCTTCGGGGGCAGGATTATTTCCAGATATTGCAAAGACCGCTGAAAATTTGTGTAAAGTGGATAAAAAATGGGTTTCTAATGAAGTAAATAACCAATTCTATGAAAAAATGTATAATTTATCAAACGATATATATAATCTACTGGCAAAAAACAATTTTTATAAGAAGTTAAGTGAAGTAAACTCTATGAAGCTAAATAATTAATAAATTCTCTTCATTTTTTTTTACAACTTTTACCGAGATCATCAATTTTATATATTTAAAACGTTATTTTTTCTATAATTAATAATACATAGTGTTGTTTGGACGAGAATTTACTGAAAAACTCCACCCTAATATCAAAAAATTTAAGAAAAATAGAATTACTAGCTAATAACAGTAAAAAAAAAAAAAAACAAAAAATCGTCTAAAACTATTAAAAAGTAAGATAATAACAAAGAATGTAATAACATTAATATTAAGGATGTGAAAAATATGGAAAATACTTCTGTTGCCCCTATAAAAGAATTTAATAAAAATCAGAAAATTGTCGCTGGAGTTTTCTATGTAGTGATTGTAATTGCGAGTCTTGCCTCTCTGGCAGGGGCTATCTGGACTCTTGCTGATGTTTTTATTGGACCAACGGGGAAATTACAATTGTTTAATAAACTAAATTTAGGATATAAAATTGCAATTATTGGTGGGTTCTTAGCAGGTCTATTCTTCTTACTTGTGTTCTTTTCAGGGCTTTTCAAAAAATCTTCACGGTCACTAATCGGTTTTATTTATAAAAAAAGAGAACTAGAGGAGAGATATAAAAATCGAAAGGGTGTAAAAATTGCAGCTGGTGGATTATTAGTAAGTGTAATAGGCATTATAATAGGTTTAATTCTTGCTATCATTTGGGATATGTTGGCCGGACCAAGAGGATCCTTTTCAGATATTACTTTTTTAAGTAGCACAGGACCTTGGGTTTTAATAACTGGAATTGGTCTATTTCTTCTTGTTGGTTCTGCTCTTTTTATGATATATTTTTGGAAAAATGGATATTTCGTAATTCTGAAAATAATGGGTGCCTTAGAAAAGGAGGAATAAAAATAATAATCATAAAAAAAATAATCTAATCTTTTCTAATCTTCATTTTAAAATCAGAAATCTTTTGCTCCTTT
>LAZR01000969.1_pt1 | contig 19551 bp, 31 predicted proteins | sample 329461 | NCBI WGS metagenome assembly LAZR01 (sample SAMN03002196, study PRJNA259156) | marine sediment metagenome | biome: sea floor; feature: Hydrothermal impacted sediments; material: marine sediment; isolation source: Loki non-amplified sample from Loki's castle hydrothermal vent sediment ...
CCCTTAACACTCCAGGGTGGAGATGATGGCCCTTTCTTTCGACGCTCCTTCTCCTCTGTGCAGTCGGGGCAGCGCCCAGTACCATCGCACATATCACCGTAATATGGCACTTCCTTATCCCCGCCACACGTTGGACAGGTTCCGACCAGCACTTCACCGTTCCAGAGATGTTCAAAACATTTAATGAAATTCTCTACAAAAAGACTTTGCAGGGTTTTTTGCGCTACCGCATCATTGGGCTTTGAAATATAGATAGACATTACCCCAAAGTAATAGTTTCCCAACTTTTCAGCATCTTCTCGCGGGAACTCCCCGCGTAGGTGGGGCTTGAAATATGTTCTAATTGCAGATAAAATACGTCTGGCACGTTCTTCGTGGCTATAAAGATTGTGTCCCCCTCTCCCTCCACTATAGGCATGTATTAGATGATTCTCCAGAATTTCTAAAATTTGTTTTTCTTCCTGTTCACTCAGCACGGGTTGCCCCCTTTTTACTTTTGTGCGTTGCTCTCTCATGGCTTTCCCTCGATCTTTACCCACTCCCCGCCTTCGCCGTTGCATTTTGGACATATATCCTCGGGCGTTGGTACCGCTGGAACCTCACAATCACACTCCACCCACTGCCGGCCTTTGTAGAAGAGCCAGGCGAGGGATTCAAAGCGAGATGTACGTAAGTAACCACTCCCATCGTGAAAGCCATTCTGTTCTAACAAAGCACAACACCGAGCATATTTTGAAACATCCTCCACCGGCAACTCATACGAGGCGTTGCGGTCACCGGGCCAGTTGGGGACGGAGATAAGTCCGCTTTCGTCTAATTGACCCTTCAGTTTTTTGAACGGATCAAGAAAAAGCGAGTCCCACCCCTGCACCTCGGCGATTTTGAGTTGAATTTGTTTGTTAGTCGGCATTCTTGGTCTCCAAGATTAGTTTGTCAATCGAAGTATCAAAAACCCGCAGACCAAAACTAGATTTTATAGCCCCACGAAGTCTTTTCTTAACTTCCTCTAGCGCCTCTACCCGCGCCGCCTTTTCACCGGGGCGGTTGTTCCACGCTTTGACTACCGATTCCTTAGTTTCCCCTAACAGACGAATATTGCATTGGGTACAACGAATGCCATATCGTTTATCATGGGGGCGTGGGATTGCGGTAGTTTCCCATTCTGGTCCAACTGCTTCACCGCCACACATACAGGGTTTCAGTGGTTTACTCATTTCTTGACCTTAGCTAGTTTGTGACTTAAATCCTCAATAAATCGAATTGCCATTGCCGCAACTTGATAAGATTCTTTAATTGCTTGGGGCATATCATCAGCCTTAATAGCATCCCACATTTCATCTACTTCTTCCTTAATTACAGCATAACCATGATGAGCGGTTTCAAATTGTGGGTGTTTCTGCCGGGCACTTTCTAATTCGTTTAATACAATATTAACAGTTTTCATTTTTCGGCCTTGATTTGTTTGTCGATGGTGTCAAAAAGATATTGGCGTATTTTACTGGTAGACCAACCGCGTTCAACCCATTTATCTACGAGTCTTCTTACTTCTTCCAGCACCTCCACCCGCGCTGCCTTGACTTTCTCATTAAGAATTACTTCTATTTTGTTAATGGATTCCGATAAATATCCTGCTTGAATGTCCGGGGCTAATTCATCGGCCAATTGTTGTAGTATTATACCAATTTGTTCCCGTGTCTTACTCATGTTACCTCCTTAAACTCTATCATAGCATTTATTTCAATTACCTTACTTATTTTTTAACCTTGGCTAATTTAGTCAGCGTTGGGTCGATCATCATTGTCGCCCATAAGCCAATTATACATAGCAGTAATACCTTCCTCATAACTCATCCCAGCATAATGAGTCCCTTGATCAAAAGCATCTTCTGCCCACTGCATTACCTCATTAATTTCTTCTTGTGTTCTTACTATTCGTTCTAAGGGTTTTAGTGGTTCACTCATGCTACTCCTTAAATTCTATCTCTTTCCCATTCCAAGTATGGTCCGGTACATACTTTGTTAACAGGACTGTCAACTCCTTATCATGGGTTTTTAATATTTTTCTTAATGCAAGCCCTGCCTTATGTCGGGTCATATATGCCACAAAAGATGCCCTATGGTTGATAAGAGCTTTGGTCCAGGCAATGTATGCTCGCCAATAAACGGTACATGCTGCAAGCACTTTTAGCGGTAGTTTACTAGGCTGTACGTACACTATACAATGTCGTCGCCAAGATATTTGCTTCTTAGACTTAGTACGGTCAATAGTATCCAACCGTTCAAATATATTTGTCATCCTAGTGACTAGAGTATCGTGATACGGTAACAAAAAATATCCTTTTTTAGGCCCGGTGTAATTAGGTCTACCGGGGTAGCGTTTGTTCATTATTCTCTCCCTGCAAATTCAATTCCATCAGATAGGGCAAGATTCCACATTTGTATTGCTCCTGATTTGAAATAGATTTTTGCCCAGACAACTTCTACCATTTGGCCGCTTTGCATACGGTCCATAAATAAATCGTTAAATAGATCATTTAATTCTCCTGTGTTGCCGCTATCAAAGGTTATATGAAATCCTTTTTTCCCACTTATTTTAAAGCCGCTTTTCATTGTTGATCTCCTTTTTTTTTAGAATGCTTTGGACATAGTACTCTACCTGTACCAAGTTGAAACTTAGGGTCTCTTTCCGCCTTTATGTCTAGTTCCCACCCTAACGCACGTGCTTTTTTGTAAGCGGTGGCCCTATCATCGGCGATAATAGTTTTATTGGGCTCACCTGTGTAATATACAAATCCCTTTTGCAATCGAATTCCTGTACAATCCGGGTGGTCACAGTATAAATCCATAATATAATTACTGTTTATTCCCATTACATTTCACTTACTATTAACATAGCTTTTTCGTAACCATCACTGTACGCTGCTAGAAAAGCTAGTTCCTTTACTGTAAAAACTTTCTGGTTCATATGGATTGTTATAAAACGCGTAGCGAAAAGACTATAATATGACTCAATTTCAATGTCGAACTTTTTCTGGAACGCTGTTTTTAGACAGTCTGGGAATGCTTTGTCTAATTTAGCGGCAATTATTTCAGATTTTCTTTTAGTCATTAGTCCTCCAAGATCATGTTGTTGGTTCAAAATGTTTTTCATAGAGCCAGTTTGCTAAATAAATAACTCCTTCAGGATTTATACGCATCTGACTTTTAGGTATCCAAATCGAACCGTGCTCAAATGAGATTAAAGCCGCTTTTTCTGTTACATCTTCAACCGCTGGAATTGAAAATGACGAAAGAATTGGAAGTGTGGTATAATTGCCTTCATCATGCCCTGAGAGCATAAATAAGTCAGCCACCAGTTCCTTATACTTCATTACTCTTCTTTCTCAGCAAGTGGGCAATCGGGATCAATCCGATCAATTGAACGGATTACAGCTGCCCCTGTACTAACATCATATTTTGGGTGGCAAGCATTTATACAAAACTCAGATATTAAACTGATGTTTTTATACATGTGGCATTCTTGGCACTCTTCTATTTCAAGTAATTTCATTGTATTTCCTTATTTTCCTTCATAATTTGATCTTCATTTTCAGCCGCAGCCTTTAATATTTGTTTATAGATCTCTGTATGGGAATAAGCCACGAATAACATAAAATCTAGGTCCTTTTTTGTTGGACTAATAGTTGTCCCGTGTTTAGCTTCTGCAATAATATCATTAATTAAACATGGTAAACAATGTTCACTAGCCTTTTTATCATGCTTAAGATAAATTGTTTTAAAAGGCCAGTACCAACGTTTTCGGCGGTGGACTATCATCATTCACGATCCTTTAGCACTTTTTGTACACAATCTACCATTTTAATGCACTTATCCAAAAGGTTGCTCACCGTATTTAGTAATCCACCGCTATTAATGTCTAGAATAAGATTAATGGACTCTTTGGCACTTTGTAGATGATCCCGCAGTATCTGTATCTGTCCTAATATATCTTGGACCATTACTTACCTGCCTTAATAGTCCATATCTTAAATTTACTATCACGCACAAACGACCAGCCGTTCTCTAATAGGAATAGGACGGTCCTTGTGTAATTTGTTACCTTTTCTCCCCCAGTAAACAGATTTTTCATCAAAACGTCTTTTACCTCTGCCTTGCCATGATCCTTAATATGTAATTCAATATGACGGACTAATATTAATTGTCGTTGAAATGGAGTTAAATTTGTGCCTAAAAAGCTGGGTGGCAGTCCACCAGTTTGCTTGTATACTTCTGCTGTAAGCCAGAGGAGAGGTATTAGAGAATAATTTGGAGGGGTCATGTTGTGTTCTTTTTTATAGTTTCGTTCATGACCTCGGTCAAAGGATTAAGATTATGTAATAATTTAACCATATTTACTTGTAAGCCCCATTTATCAAAAATCTCTTCTGGTACATATTCATGTATTATACGTCCATTCTGAATTATAACTATTCCCTCATGAGTAATATAAAGTCCATCGGGAATGTCCGCTACGTCTTGATTACCAAAATGGGTTAAGTCTAGAATGTCAGAAACTTTCATTTGAGCCAATAGATTATCACCATAAGTATTGTAAAGTCCCATTTTATTGCTTCTTAGTTTCTAAGTTTGCAAAAACATGAAAAACTAATGAGCCACTTCGCATAATTGCAGTACCTAGAAAATCAGGAAATTCTTCAATATCGTTAAATGAGTCACCTTTACCTACAATACGAATTTTAACAGTCCAACTGTGCTTGGCAACAGGATTAACTAATGCCCATAAAAACAGTTTACCGTCCTGTTCAGCAATATGCAAGATTTTTGCACCCTCGAATAAATACAGAGATTGATAATCCGTTATTTTTAATTCGTATTTGAATATTTTCATTTTAATGCACTATTTCTTTGTTTTGGTTTAATGGAATTTTGGTTTCTGCTATAGTAAAGTTATAATAGGTTATGGGGTATATGGTAGGTAAATACTAATGAAATGTTAACGGGAATTTAATACTATAGGGGGTAAACCTTTAACTTTTTTTATATTTTGTTTTAATGAGTACTAAGTAGTTCATATAAAAAGTGCTAGGAATCTGTTATAGGATTACTATAGGAGCATATAAATACTGGGGGGAATCTGTTATATGGAGTTATAGAGAAGTTATAGCACCCGGTTAACAGAGTTATAGAGAAACATGGGGGGAGTTATATAGCGTTTTTGGGGCAAGAAAACGCCGAAATCTTGCGTAAAGGCTTGTTTATTATAGGGGTTAAGAACTATTTTGGTAGGGGGTCATATATTTTAGGGGTTAATATTAAAAAAAAGATATAAATGTTATAAAAACATAGTGATCTGGGGTAAAAATGTGAGGGGGAAAGGGGTTAAAAGGTAGTGAATTAATGTAATTAGAAAAATATAAGAGGGAACCAAACCCTACCTATCCCTAAGTTTAACGGAAACACTTTTTTTTATTGGAGGGGGGTAGTCTAGAATTTTAAACTATATTTATTTATATATATCTTATCTCTTTTTACTCCTTTCTACTACTATTATTCAACCCTATTCTCCTACTTTTATATACAATCTTAACTTATTTTTAATATTAACCCCTAAAATATATGACCCCCTACCGTAATAATTATTACACCTAATCTTATAATCCTTTAAATTACACTATGTCTTTGGGTACCTCAATGATTCAAGCTCGTAAGGTATATGCTGATGGCATAACTAGTTCAATTGAACTATCTCGTATGTTTAAAGTCTCACCTGGTACTATTAATCTATGGAAAGAGTTGTATGATTTTGAGGGGTACACTAATAGGAAGATGAGTATGTTAGCCGAAGTTGCGGTTGATGAGGTGACAAGTAAAGAGACTGAGATACCTACCGCGTTAAACCTTTTAAAAACTCAATTACTATTCGCTGTCAGGGAAGGGGATATACCATTCAATAATATAGGTGAGGTAAAGCAATTAATAGAAACTATGCATCTTGTTGAGGGAAAGCCTACAAGTATTACCCTGACATTGGACGATGCACTTGATAAGAAGAAGTTGTCTGATATGACTGGCCCAGAAGTATTAGTAATGGCAACCCGTTACGTAGATGATGGGGTTGCAAAAGCTTAGTGACCTATCCACTTCAGTATCCTACCAACTACCTTCCTTTTAAACCACCTAATCGATTGAAACATATCATTATAAACCGTACCCGGGTAGGTCATTATCTTTTAATGTTGTTGGGGTGCTAAGTTGTTGAGAACTAAGAACTTAATGCCTATTTACCCCAAGGGGGGTCCAATATATACATATACCCCATTCTATATTTTTTTACAATTTTTCAGAAACACTAAATCACTATGAGTAATATCCCCGGTATCAAATGTAAACACACAATTATTACTCCTAATTGTAGAACATCAGGTGATATGGTTGCTTTTAATAAGGCCGTAGCCGTATTACGAACTGGATATCACAATGCTTTGGATTTTAAAGCAAATAAAAAGGCTAACTTCCATCTCGTTTTAACAGTTGAGCGATGACCACTAACCTACACATGCTTGAAGGCCTAGAGTCAAATGACCCACGTCGCAGAGATTTATCTATCCGATGGTTAGCGGACCACGATAATTTTTACAGGTTCAAATATATATATGGGTTCAATTTATTAGACGACGAGACTCACCGGGTCTTCGTAGATGAAGTTTGTAGCGATAAAAGTAAAAGGTTAGGCCGGTTTTGGCCCCGAGGTACTTATAAGACTACAATAGGCAGTGTGGGGGGTAGTATAGAGGAGTTAAGGCAAGACCCGGAGTTGGCGATTTTAATAGCCATGAATAGTGGGACTAATGCCGCAAAAGTTTTAAGTGAGATAAAAGCTATACTTAGGAACAACGTGGCTTTTACCCACTTGTACGGCAATTGGTTGTATAGATGTCCTCGCGAGCAGCAATACAGTCTGATCATTAACCGTAGACAAAGGCCGCAAAAGTCAGGGTCAATAGATGTAATTGGGAAAGATAGTTCAGTTACTTCACAGCATTACGATCTAATTATATTGGACGATATTGTAGATGAGAAGGATAGGGATAGTGTAGCGGAGCGAGATAAAACAAAAAGGTTTATGAACGATGTAATTGATTTATTAAACCCCGGTGGTCGGATTAGGTTAAGGGGTACGTTCTGGCACCATGAGGATGTATATGCATATTTAATAGAAGACCTAAATCTAGAATTGCAAGAAGAATATAATAAAGGTAACAAAGAGTCAGAGCCATATAAATTTACAATAACTCCTGCTCGTGATGCTGCCGGTAAATTAAATTTCCCAAATATTTTAAGTGATGAAAAGTTAACAGCATTACGTATTGAAAAAGGTTTAGCCTCGTTCAGTGCGCAGCAAATGTTAAACCCGTTAGTAGAGGGTGCAACCGTATTTTTAAAAGAGCAGGCGCATTATTTTGATATAGATGATTATAAAGATGAGGATGGACTTCTGCAAATAGACCGGTATAGTTTCTTTGGTAGTTGTGACCCGGCGTTAGGTAGGACTACTACAGGTTGTTATGCGCCTATATTTACCGGGTTGGTTAACGATATAGGGGACTTATGCCTAGTTGATATGAATATGGAGATTCGCCAGCCTAGTTCGATTGTAGACACAATTATAGATAATGACGCAATTTATTATTATGAAGAATTTAGCATAGAATCTAATGCAAGTCAGGTACTTTATGGAGAACTATTAGATGCCCAGATAAGGGAGATGAATCTCAAAATACATACTGAAAGGGTTGCCCGAGGAACTGTAAGTAGTACCACGAGGATGAAGAAGCCTCGCAGGTACGTACCCCATCGGGAAATATATAATACTGAGAAAAAAGATGCCCGTATACAAAGCATTGAAGGAGCGTACAGTGTGGGGAAAATAAGATTTAGGCTTGATTGGAAGACGGCTCCAAACAATTACGATATTGCTATGAAGCACATATGGAACTATCCCCAAATAACTCTTAAAGATGCCCCCGATTGTCTAGAAATGTTATATCGTACAGTCTACTCTCAGGGCTTAAATTTCATGGCCGTGTAATGGGATCACAAGTTATATTAGTAATGGTATTCATCATCTACTTAGCATTTGGGATTTTTACAATTGTATTCTCGAGCACTACTGGCCGAGCCGAGTATGAGACTCTAAAAAGTTCAAGAGAGTTCTTGCCCCTACTATATTATGGACATGGAATATTCTTTGCAGTGGCATTAATAACAGTTTGTTGGACTACTATTATTTATTGGACGGCGGTATCGTTAGTTACACAACTATCATATTCAGTTATTCTTACTAAGTTAGGTCAATAATAAAATGATAAACAGTTGGCATCACGTTGCAAATAATTTTTATTTTCGTCGGCGTAAGGATAATGGTGTAGAAATGGTTAAACACAATGTTGAAGGGTTTCCACCTGTTAATGCTGTACCTGATCTTGTTTTTACAGATAGTACATGGGCGTCATTAATTGCGCATGTTTCTGCACGTAAAGAGGATTATGAAAATACAGCGTTGTTTAGAAGATTTCATAATGGTGCTAGTTTATGATAGCCCAGATGATAAATAGTATTAGATTTACCGCAGGGTTAGACCCTTTAGACAGTAAGGGGTTTGCTAGCAGAAATCTTATGACTGATTTCGGGTCTTTATTACCCGTTGAAGTGAATGATAATCCTGATTATTATAGAACAGTATTGGGAGTATATACGGCTATAAATGTGATATCTCAACATATTTCGGCGTTAAGGCCAATGGTGGGGACCGAGGATAGTAACAGGGTATTTAATGAACAGACTGATAGACCACAATTTAGTATATTTAGAAAGCCTAACCCTTGGAAAACTTGGGGTCAATTTCTGAATGCGAGTCTTATCCATTTACTCTCAACAGGGGAAACGCCCTGGCTTTTGAGAGACTATTCTGGTTTTGGGAAAATGATATGGCCTTTAGTTCCCCTTAATTTTAAAGTATATGGATCGAGTACACAATTGTATGACCATTTTGGATACGTGATAAACGGTAAGGAAAAAAGATATGAGGTAGATGAAATATTATTTATTAAATTCTTTGACCCGAAGGACGAACTAAGGGGAATGTCCTCAATAGAAGCGGCTAGGGATGACATTAATTTAGATATAAATGTAGTTACTGCTAGTCAGAATATATTTGATAAAGGGGCAATACCTAGTGGGTTAATGAGTACAAATAAGGTTTATGGAGAATCAGCGTTTCAGAGGTTTAAGGAGCATGTAAAAGATGAGCATGTAGGGTTAGACCAGTTCGGGAAAATAATGTATTTAGATGGTGGTTGGACATTTAAACCGTTTAGCCTACCTTTGAAAGATTTGGAAAGTATAGCGCAGAGGAAAATAACTTTTGAGCATGTGGCTACCGCATTTATGGTTCCCCCCATATTTATGGGATCGTTCAAAGAAACGAGTCGGATAAGCAACGCAGCGGTACAAGAGCGACTACTTTGGACCAATGCTTTAAAACCAATAATGGATATGTTTGAAGGGGTGATTACGGAATTTTTCTTACCACTTCTTGTAAATACCCGTAGTGGATTTAAGTTTAAATTTGATGTAAGTGATGTAAGTGGTTTGAAAGAAGACCCTACAATTAAATCGGTTAGATATGATCGAGCGGTAAAAAATGGTGGTGCTACTCCGAACGATTACCGAACACAGGTCTTGGGACTCCCGGCATCGACTGCGAAGGGGATGGATGATCATTATATAAATGGCACTCCAATTACGCAAAAAGGTCAGGACACGACAGAAAGTGTTCAACTATCTACTTTAGAAAATATAAAAAATACAGCATCAAAATATTTAAATCCCGCAGATATAGTAAGTTCGGCTGTAGCAAAAGTTAAACAAGTTACAAGGAATATTGTTGAAGAGGGGAAAGATTACGAAAAACAAGACGATTTATTAAGTTTACTATCCATTCGTAGGCGAATTGGAGGGCAATTTCAAAAAGATTTAGATAAACTTTTTGTTAGGCAGTTAAGTGAAATTGTTAATTCAATTAAATCCCAAAAAGATTATGTAATAAAAGCTATTAAAATAAGAATTAGTTGGGTTAAGTGGGCTAAATTGTTTAGGGAATTGGGTGTATCATATATGGAAAGGGGTATAATCGAAGCATCTACCGGCTATGCAAGGCCGGAGGCATTGACTGTATTAGTAGTTACTGATAAAGTAGTGCAAACTTATTTAAAGGAAAGGTCAGTACAGTATGCGTTGTGGATAAATGAGACTACTAGAGATTCTGTAGATAGAATAATTCAAACAGGGTTAAAAAGGGGACTGACAGTAAATGAAATAGCGGCGCTAGTCAACAAGGAAATGAAGCCTCAGTTTATTAGCCGGGCGCATAAAATTGCTAGAACTGAAACAGTCAGTTCTACTAATTATGGCAGATTGGAGACTATGAAGTTAAATGCTTTTAAGTTTAAGAAATGGAACAGCCAGAGGGATACAGATGTTAGAGATGAGCATAAAAGTTTAGATGGGGAACGGCGTAAAGTAGATGATGATTTCTCAAACGGGATACAATTTCCTAACGAGCCTAATTGCAGATGTTATTTAACTAATGTAAAAAAATTATAAGGATAAAACGATGTCCCCTTCAATAAGTTATGGAAAATCCTATGGGTCGGCCCTAGCCATTAAACATGAACCTATTTTGGATGAGGAGGGGAAAGCTACAGGGGAGCAAAGGTTTCAACCCCGATTTAGGTTTACTGAATTTGCAGTAGACCGGCATAGTGAAGTAGTTGTCCCAATGGGAATGAGTTTAACTAATTGGAAAGCAAACCCACAAGTATTTTTTGGACATGGTATGGGGGCATTTTTTAGCGGTCAGATACCTACTATTGGTAATGGAGTACCTGAAACTATAGATCAAAATGATAAAGCTGTAGATGGGGATGTATTTTTTGATGATGATGGGACAGATGAGTTTGCAACTTTAGTAAGTTCTAAAGTTCAAAAAAGATTATTAAGAATGTCATCTATTGGGTTTAGAAGTTTTAAACGGTCTAGTCTTGATGATGAACCTTTAATAAAGGGACAAAAAGGGATTGCACATTTAAAAACTGAATTATTTGAATTGTCTATAGTACCTATCCCGGCTCTTACAAAGGCTCGTAGGCTTAAACATAATGAAATTCGGGACGAGTTCAATATGTTTCTCGGAGAGGCTAAAGAAATGGGGTGGGATGGTATAGAGGAACAGGTTAGGTATCTTGCTCTTGAGGAACAGTTATTAGAGCCTGATGCCGCTGAATTTCTAGGTTTTAGTAAGAAAATTATACAGGGTGGGGGCGTACCTAAGAAAACGGTAGATACTTTAAATGAGGTAATAGAGGCTTTTAATAAGGCTTCTGATACATTTATAGCCCTATTAGATAGGGCTTCTGAAATGGGTGTAACTATTGACGAAGCGGAAAAGGCGTTAGGAACGTTAACCGTGACTACCCTATCTACAGAAGAAAGAAATGGTACTTTGAAAAATTTAAAAGAATTAATTAATCAAGCCAATGAAGGCTTGAAAAGTTTGAATAATTAGAGGCACGTGATGTCCCAACTACAACACAAGCGGAGTTAATCATGAGTGAAGTTGGAACGCTAGATAAAGACCTAGCTAAAGCGGTACATGATTTAGCCGAAACTGTAGAATTACATGTTAAAGATGGACGGGACAATAGTGCCGAATCTAAAACCCAATTCTCGAAAATGGGTGAAGATATTATGACACTTCAACGTACTGTAACCGATTTTGAGCATGTAGTTTCGGAAAAATTGGACGTTCTAAGTGAAGATAACGAGGCTGCAAATGCTGAAATTTTTGATATTCACTTAGATAATAAAGACCTGTTTAATATGTGGGGCTATGATAACGATATTACCAAAGTCTTGTATAAACCTCGTACCCATTATGATAGGAAACGAGGATGGGTCAAGGACGGAAGTTATGATGGTTGCGAAGATTTAATGCAATTAAATGACTTTCTGTTTATTGCATCTCTTGCACGAGCCGGGGAAAAACAGGATTGGGCTAATTATAGTAAATACTTAAGTAAGTTTGAAAGTCTTAAGTTATTTAATTATGAATTAAGTTCTAATCAAATGACTCGAAAAGAGTTTAAGGCACTTAGTTCAAGTGGGACTAATACCGGAAATGAGTTTGTACCTACTCAATTATCAGCCCGTATTGTAGATGATATTAGGTTGGCATTAAGGGTAACAGCTCTATTTCCTACTGTACAATTACGTGGCAAGGGTGATACCTTTGAATTTCCTCTAAGGGGCGCCCGTCAAGTTGCGTATTTAATGCCTGAATCTACTACTGATGATTCGAGTAAAATTCCAGCAGGAACTGCGCCTACCGATAAAATCAGTATGTCGATTGTAAAGCATGCACTGAGAATGCTTTACTCCTACGAGTTTGAGGAAGATTCATTGGTAGCTGCATTACCATTTGTTGTGGCTGAAATTACACAGGCTTTAGCAGATGGTAAGGAAGATTCAATTATTAATGGAGATACTTCATCTACTCATTTAGACTCAGATGTGGAATCTGCATTTGACATTCGTAAATCTTGGAATGGTTTACGGAAAGCGTCAGGTGGATCAACCGGTAATGGAGCAGTATCCATATCAACCTGGGACGATGATGCTCATTTAGCAATGAGAAAGTCTATGGGTAGGTTCGGAGCACAAGTTGCAGATTTAGCCCATATAATGAGTTTCAATGGGTTTATCAATACGTTAAAGATTGATAATACTCAAACGGTTGATAAGTATGGACAATTTGCTGCTATCCTTTCAGGGGAATTAGGGAAGTTATATGGTGTTCCGATTATCGTTTCCGAGTTTGTCAGAAACGATTTAACTACTGCTGGCATTTATGATGGTGCTACTACTACAGATACCATTATTTTGTTAGTAAACCGTAGAGCATTTTGGTTTGGCGAAAGAAGCCAATTGCGACAAGAATCAGATCGTGATATTGAAACTCAACAAAATAGAGTTGTTATGAGTCACAGGGTTGCATTTAAGGAAGTGATGTCTCATGGCACCGGGGAAGAAAGTGTTTCCTTTGGTTATAATATGACCTCTTAACTAATAAAACCACGTTGGGGGACTCGTTCAGAGTCTAAGTTCGGCTCCCCCGTCAACGGGGTTGAAGGGAAAAAACAACGATGAGTAATATGCTTTTTAAATCAAATCGACCTGGACCGAGTTTGTTAGCATTGTCTAAAACTATGGGTGTGAATCTATTTGGACAAGATGGTGTTGACTTGCGGTCGTATTTTGATCTGCAAGCCATGATTATGGGGCTTGGATTTGAAGTACAGGTTAATGATACTGAAACTATTGCAGATTGGAGTGCCGTAGGTTCGGGTCTTACTGTAGCAAATGATACCAGTGGACGAGTAGGCACGAATGAAATGAAGTTCACTTCTACTACGGCCTTGGATGGTACGCAATATGCTGAGACATAGTTAATAGATGAATCTAAAATACCTACCCCAATTTCAGGGGCGTTGGGTAGACGTCAAGCAGATTGGCGGGATACTAGGTATTTAGGCTTTTGGGTTACTAATAAAGCTGGAGGTGATTTTTCTACTGCGGGTGAAGCCAAGGTGACTATTATGAATAATGGGGTTGAACAAACACAGGTAAATGTTCAGGCTATTGTTGATACAATTCATCAATGGTTTCAGATTGATATGCAAGAAGAAGGTTGGTCACGCGACCGCGTAGAATCCTTGCGTATTTATGGAAATGTGGCTATTGGAGAGGACTTGTATGTAAATAACATAGTTCGCTATCAATACGCATTTGACCGTGGGCCAATGTACGGTTGCGCATTTCCAATCAAAAGTGGTACAACTATTACCCAAGGTGAGTTAGTAGCATGGACTATTGATGGCCTTATAACGTCTTCTACTGCTGCTGTCAGGGATATAGGCACTTGTGTGCTTTATGCAGATGGAGTACAGGTAGCACCGGGTGGAACTCTGGTAGGTGATGGAGGTCGTACTAAATGGGCAATTGTACCAGGGACGTTTATCTATATTAGTCGTTCAAGTGAAGCCAATCAGGCCGGTGAAGGAATGGAATGGGCTGCTGCTAGGACACTAGTTGGTGTAGGCACAGGTGTTGATGAGTTTGGAACCTGCAAAGCACTAGAAGCTGCCGGTAATGCGAACGATGATATATTCGTGATGAAGGTCATGAACGCAGACTTCATTGCTTAACCCAGGAAAGGAGTTTAATAATGAGTAGTGATGTATTATATAAAACTAACCGACCTGGACCAAGTTTACTCGCACTGTCTAAAGTTATGGGAGTCAATTTGTTTGGAGTGGGAGGGATTGATTATAGGGCTATGCTTGAAACGCAGGCTCAAATATTAGGCCTCCCATTCTTAGTACAAGTTAATAACTGTCAAACTGCGGCTGATTTTACCAAGAGTGACACTGGTGTATTTGATGTTGCTGTAGATGCTTCTGGTCGTGTTGGGACAAATGCGATCAAAATGACATCTACCGGGGCGTTAAATGGTACACAATATCTTGAGACTAAACTGATAGATGAGTCTAAAGTACCTGCTCCCGGACCGGGGAGCAAGGGGGTAAATCAAACAGATTGGCGAGATACTAGGTATTTAGGTTTTTGGGTAACTAATACTTCAGCTGGTGACTTTTCTACCGCAGGGGAAATGAAGGTTGCTATTGTCAATAATGGAGTAGAATCTACTCAAGTTAATGTACAAGCAATAGTAAATGATGTGCATCAATGGTTCCAGATTGATATGAACGGAGAAAGTTGGACTCGTGATCGAGTTGAAAAACTTCGTTTTTATGGAAATGTTGGAGCTTCCGAAGACCTATTTGTTTGTGACATAGTTCGCTATCAATACGCGTTTGATAGAGGCCCGTTATATGGTTGCGCCTTTCCAATTAAATCAGGCACAACTATTACACAGGGCGAACAAGTTAGGTGGACTATTGAAGGTCTTATAACATCTTCTACTGCTCAAGTTGCAGATTTAGGTACTTGTGTACTCTATGCCGATGGGGTACAGGTATCTCCTGGTGGCACTTTAGTTGGCAATGCGGCAAGGTCAAATTGGGCTATAATTCCAGGTACATATATGTATATACATAGAGTATCTGCTACTACTATAAATGGCGAAGGTCTTATTTGGTCTGCTGCTAGAACTTCTATTGGAGTTACTGATGGAGTAGATGAGTTAGCAGTATCAAAAGGACTTGAAGCTGGTGGTGCTGCAAATGATGATATATTTGTACTCAAGCGCATGGGCGCAGATTATATTAGTGCATAAAATAATGTTGGGAAGGGCGGATATTTATTGTTCTAAGTCATCTGTGGGGTGTGACTATTCTCTTCAATATCTGTCCTTTCCTTTCATTACCAAGGGTTAAAAATTATGTCTTTATTTACAAAATTTAATCGAAAATCAATGCAGAATATGGTTGCGGCGGCAGGATATACAGAAAAAAGAAGACTTAAAGTAAATGCTGCTGCGATCCAGACTAGTGAAGTATTTACAGGATCAGGATTAGACGATTTAACTCCTGCTGGTACTTTTACTGGGATTAGAAGTCATTTGTATAAGGTTATTGTTACTACAGCGGCTGGTACAGATAAATATGATTGGTATAGAGATGGTGTGTTACAAGCAGCATCTGTTGCGATGGCTGGAGGGGCTGTATCTCTTGATAATGGAGTTACTATAACCTTTGCGGCTTCTACAGGGCATACTCTTGCAGATTTCTGGGAGTTTGAGGCAACAATTACTACTGATCGACATAAGATTTCTGCACCAAATGTTACAACTCTTAGACTTTCTTTAGATTATAAAGTTTGGTATAAATGGGTTGTATCAACAAGTGAGCCATCCGCTAATCCAATTACTACATCAGCAGTTGTAAATACAGCGCTTATCCAGTCAAGTATTTTACCTGCTGGCAATGGTATGTCAATGAGAGTTCCTTGGGGGTTAGTACCAATGGCTGTCGGGGGTACAGTTCAACCCGATCTATATTTATGGATTCAGAAACATACTTCTGATGCCCAAATGCAAATTGCGGAGTTATAATTATGAGTGATCTTTTATACGTCCCGGCAGATATGGGAGTAGTTGCTGCTGATAGTTCTAATAACGCTGTTTTTGCAGATGTTATTGGGAATAAGAATGACGATGCGCTTACCCAAGGTGCTAGTCCATCTATATTCGCATTAAGTGGTGGGGCTACTAGATTAGTTACAGTCCAGACAGTTGACGGTTCTTCAACAGCTTGGACTATAGCTGCGCATAGATTATTTACCGTAGCAGGGTTAATTAAATGTCGAATTGCAGGGGTAGTCGACGAAACACTAACTGAAAATAATGGGGATGAAACAATTGAGGTTGGAATAGCAGGGGCAACAGCAGCTTTAATTGCTCAATATGCTACTCCGTTAGATTTAATAACAGGGGATATTTGGACAAATGGCGCTACATCAACTTCTGCACCAGTTGGATTTCCTAGTGATTGGGCTTGGTTAGCAGATACAGATATAGATTTACTTGTAGCCGGTTCTACGGGGATAAATGATGGACAAATTACATTTTATTTAGAGTGGGTTCCATTAAGTGTAGGCGCTACAGCAGTTGCGGCGGTTTGGGATTAATTAATGAGTGGCGAAAATGCAGCACCGCGTTCTGTACCTGCTATAGATTCAGTATTAAACTCTAGTATTGAACAGGTTGTGGGGAACAAGTCTGATACTCACGATGGAGATAGTCTTAAGGCTTTTACACATACAATGAACGAGCATGTACACAATCAATCTAGGGTATATCCAACATTAGCAAATGGACTAGATGTTATTTCAGGCGCAGGTTGGGTATTAGGAGAGTTTAAAGAGATTGTTCCTAATGCTGCAATAGGTTCTGATTTTGATATTCACTATATTAGTATTGAGGCATTAAGTGCAAACGAAACCTATGAGTTGGTACTATATGCTGTAACAACGGAAATTGGACGGGTACGGTTTATTAAAAACGCTGTTCAAGACGGAACAATGAATATTCCTTTCCAATGTGATATACAGCCAGCAGGTACACAGATTCAAGCGAAATTGGCTACGGAGAGTGGTGCGGATACTGCCCGAATAAGCATTTTTTATCATTACTATTAAGGAGTAGAAAATGAGTGCATTAAATAACTCGATTAACGCAGGAGATAAATGGACCGGTTCGCCTGCTGGATCAGTGGGAACAGCAGCGGTCTTAGCGGTTACTTTTAAGAAAAAAAGTAAAGCAATAAGACTTGTAAACCTTCATGCTACAAATAATTTACTTTACTCCCTTGATGGAGGTTCAAATTATTTCACAATAGGACCAAATGGTTCTATTGACAGGGCATACCGCGTGAATACTTTACATGTTAAAGGTAGTGGCTCTAGTACAGGTTACGATTTAGAATATACTGAGCAACAATAAGGGAAAAAATTATGGTAGAGTTAAAAAATCCTCTTTTACCAGGGGGAGAATTTCCAGATATATCAGAACTTCGTACTGCACCTGGAACAGTAGTTGCCAATAGGGAAGTTGTTGTAGATGGCAGCAAGGATATTTTTGGTTTTAGAAATTTATTTTCTCAAAGTCAGAAAAATCTATATACTAATAACCCTTTTTATCGGTTTGATGGGAGTAATGATTATATTGAATATGCCGATAACGCTAATCTTGATGTAGGGGTATTTGACTTTGGCCTGCGGATTGTTTTTAAAGCTGAAAGTGTAACCACTGCAAATCAGTTCTTGATGAATAAAACTTCGGCTACTGTTGGTTGGGGTTTAGAAATCCGCCAGGACGATTTGTGGATTCACATTGATGATAACACATTAGACTCTACAGCAATTATAGGAACTGCTGTATTTACCGCTGGGGTGATTCATGATGTAATTGTTTCCTCTGATCGTGATGGAAATGCCTCTGCTTATGTAGATGGTGTACTGGTCGGAACGGTAGATATTAGTGGTACTCCACTTACATTAGATAATGGTGAAGTTTTACGTATAGGGACTGAAACAGGGGGTACTACAAAGGCATTTAAGGGCGAGATTTATAATTGGGAATTGTGGAATACTACCATTTCAGAAGCAATAGTTTTTGATCTTCAATCAGGTGGCACTTTAAACTTTCTTGATATTGGGGCTAGTAATACGGAAATACTTAATGAAGGTGATTTTGCCACTAATGCAAAATGGTCTGCTACTGGAAAAGCAACTGATGATGTAGGAAATAAAGCCGAATGGACCTTTGCGGCGGGGTCTTTAGTTGGAACGGTTGTCCAAACGGCAGGCAACCGAGCATCAACCGGAATCGGTGGAAAACGATTTAGATTTGTTTATACTCCATCGGTTACTACTGCTCCAGATGGGGATACAGCTTTTACAATTACTAATGCTTTTCCATCGGTGGCCGTTGCTTTAAGTATGGTTGCCGGTACAGGGAAATTAGTTGAATTTACCAGTATTGAGGCCGCAGCATCAGGTAGTTTTGTTTTAGATATTACTGGAACAACTACAACACAGGGCCAGTTTGCTGTCGACGATCTAAGTCTGATTCAGATAGGCAATGTACTTTCAGTAGGTGGAGATTCTTTCCAATCTGCTGTAGCCTATAATCGCGGGGCGGTACAGTTAAATGGCGTACCTTCAGGGGCTACTTTACATAATATTGAAGTAAGTGGGGATTGGGCTGGGATTACATTTACAGTTGGTGGATCACATGGAACAACTGTAAACGTGGCTATGCAGTTTATTGATGAAGCAGGGTTGGATATTTCCCATGCCGTTACAGGGATATTTTATTTAGCAGATGATTCCGCAGGGCTAAATATTACGGCTACCGGACCAGACGGGGCAAATGCAATAAATACAGACGGTTCTGCTGTAGAATTATTAACAGATAAGGTGTGGGCATTTACTACTGAAGCCGATGGAGACTTATCCTTTGACGTGATTCATGCAGGTGGTGCAGTAAATTGGTATTTAGTTGTACAATTACCTAATGGTCGGATAGCAGTTTCAAGTAAAATTGAAATAACATAAGGAGTTTATAATGGATTTAGTTGTAGGTCTTTTAATTGGTTGGGCAAAGGTTCATTATGGTACTGTTATTGTAGAAGATGAAAAAATAACAGATTTCTCTGAAAAAAGTTCTAATAAGAAAGGTTTTGTTAGTAGGGGAATTTATATTTTTGAACCATCAATATTTGAAGAAATAGAACATGGAAGAGTTGTTTCATTAGAAAAAGAAGTCTTTCCAAAATTAGCAGAAGAAAGAAAATTATATGGATATTTTCATGAGGGTCACTTTATGGATATTGGGATGCCTGAAACATATGATGTATTTAAAAGAAATTTTTTGGAAAGATTGGTAATGAGTCCTAAAAATAATGTTAGA
>LAZR01000970.1_pt1 | contig 19546 bp, 15 predicted proteins | sample 329461 | NCBI WGS metagenome assembly LAZR01 (sample SAMN03002196, study PRJNA259156) | marine sediment metagenome | biome: sea floor; feature: Hydrothermal impacted sediments; material: marine sediment; isolation source: Loki non-amplified sample from Loki's castle hydrothermal vent sediment ...
GATAAGATTGGTTATATTACGCTAAACAGGCCTGAAAAGCATAATGCGTTAAGTTATCAATTGCTTGACGATATAGACGCTGTTTTTGACCATGCCGAAGCTGATAATAGTGTAAAAGTAATTGTATTAAAAGGTGCAGGTAAAAGCTTTTGCTCTGGTTTTGACCTTAAGGGATCCTATTATTTAACACCTCCTGAAGGTGGTTGGAAATACAAAAATTCCTATGATATATTAAGAAAAAAAATATATGCGAAATATACACGTATATTTAATTTTCCAAAGGTAACAATTGCTCAAATTCATGGTAATTGTACTGATGCCGGGTGTTATCTTCAATTATGTTGTGATATTTCAGTCGCAGCAGATGATGCTATATTAGGGCATCCCGCTCAATTATGGGGTGGATCACAAAGTTTACCACTTTGGCAAATGTATTTAGGTGAAAAAAAAGCACGATATCTTTTAATAAGTGGGAGGAGAATTTCGGGAAAGGAAGCAGCAGACATGGGACTAGTGAGTATAAGTGTTCCTCGAGATAAACTTGATGAAGAGGTGAATAAATTAGCAGGTGAAATTTCCAAAGTACCCTCCGATGGAGCTTTACATAATAAGCTTGCCATGAATACTGCTCTTAAAATACGAGGTATTGATGCCTTATTCGAATACTTTGGTCAGATGAATAGATTCACTAGATTTATTCCTCAGAGACCACCTAGAGAATAAGCACTAAATTATTTATAATAAGTATAAAATTTTTTATATCCACATTTTCTTTTTATAAAGAGGAGGTATTTGTTAAAATGGATTATAAAGAAATAATTTTTGAAAAATCGAATCAGATTGCCACAATAACGTTTAACAGACCGGATAAGCTTAATGCGATGACACCCCGAATGATGGGAGAACTCTGGGATGCTATTAGGAAAGTAGAAGATGATCCTACCTTAAGAGTTACAATATTAACTGGAGCTGGAAGAGGATTTTGTGCGGGTCAAGATTTATCAAGCGGGGGTGGTACTTTTGATAATTTAGACCAGCCACAAGACGCAGCTGAGAGAGTTAAAAAAGAAGGGAGTACATTAAAACGGTATTTCTCATTGAAAAAACCGGTGATTGTAGCAATAAACGGCCCTGTTGTTGGAGTAGGAGTAACAATTATTTTACCATTTGATATCAGGATCGCTTCTGAGCGCGCGCGTATTGGTCTCGTCTTTAATCGACGTGGTGTTATCCCAGAATATGCCTCTCCTTGGTTATTACCTCGGATTATTGGAATCAGCAAAGCTGCGGAGTTAATGTATACAGGTAGAATTCTCAATGCTAAAGAAGCTTTAGAATTTGGGCTTGTTAGTCGAGTAGTGCCGGACAATAAACTTTTGGATACAGCAAGGGAATTGGCCGAAGAAATCTTATTATGCGCTCCTGTCAGTGTTGCTCTTACAAAAAGAATGCTTTATCAATTCCTTTCAGAAACGGATGTTGATAAGGTAGAAAGTATCAACCATCAATATCTTGGGTGGGTTTCAACAAAAGCAGATACACGGGAAGGTGTAATGTCTTTCTTAGAAAAAAGGAAACCCGAATGGAAATTAAAAGTTCCTGGAGACTTACCTGATTTTTTCCCTTTGGAGTGACAACAACGTGTGTGCAAAATTTAGAGGTATACAAGCCTTGATTTACTCCAGGTTATGGAGAAGGCAAATATTCGGAAAATTAAAGAAAGATTTTCCTCAAAAAACCACATTAGCAGTATTTATTACAGATGAACCTCCCGCGGTCTTAATAACTATTGAAAAAAATATCTTTGACATGAAAAAGCTAGAGGAGATAAAAGATATTAATGAGTTAGATAATATCGATTGCGATGGATATTTTGCCGCACCACGAGGTTATCTTTATGGTGGTGCCCCTGCTTTGATGAAAGGAGTTGGTGAAGGAAAAGTTAAAATGAAAAATGAATCAGCAATATTTGGGATAATACTTAGAAATATTCGTCAATGAGTGAGTGATAAAAGTGACCAAAGTACAGAAAATGTCTGCTCTTGAGCGAGTTCTAACAGTTTTAGAAGGAAAAATCCCCGATCGTGTTCCTAGTTTTATTTTAGGTGGAGATTGTGATTTTGTTTACAGATTTATGAATTCTCCCTATAAACTTACAGATGAAGATATGAAACAATTAGAGAATGATAAGGTTTCCTTCATGATACCCTTTATCCATTCTATTGTGGCAAAATTTTCTACTCCTGAAGTGTTTGCAGGTGGAATTGACGCGAAAATTGATATGTGTTGGAGCACCACAGGTGGTGGGTTAGTAAAATTAGATTCATTTGACAAGCCTTTAATTAATAACGGAGGAACTTTTGATGTGGTTGTAAAAGAAGACGGGATACCGCATTCATGGTATACAGGGCCCGCACTCTTGAAAAAGGAACACATTGAAGAATATTGGGAGAAGGAAAAAGACCTTAAACCCAATCCTGCAGTATTTCGAAACTTATCAAGAATCCGAAAAACTATGTTAGAGAAATATGATATTGTAGTTTCTCAAGGTATAACAGGTCCATTTGAAAATTGTGTGTTTGGAATTGGACATGCTAATTTCGCTCGTTTCGCAAGGAAAGATCCAAGCTTTCTACAGCAACATATAGATTTTCAATGGGAAACAATTGAAGAACCTTCTTTGAAGTTATTAATGAATCAAAAACCAGATGTTGTAATGTGTGGCGATGATTATGGATTTAATAGGGGTTTGCAAATAAGTGTTAAGCAATGGCGCAAATATATTAAACCTAAATTAGCAGAATATATTAAATATGCCCATGATGGTGGTACCAAGTTTGTTGTTCATAGCTGCGGCAATATAGGTCAGATCTTCCCTGATTTTGTAGAAATAGGCATAGATGGGGTAGAATCTTTAAAACCTAAAAATAATGATTTAAAAATGTATAGAGAAAAATATCCAGAAATAACTCTGATTGGTACGATTGACGATTCTGAGATGCTTATATATGAATCTCCTAAATATGTACGAAATTCAGTAAAAGAAAGTATAAAGGTTTTAGGAAAAAAGGGAGGATATATTCCTGGACCAACAAACTTTTTGTTAGATCAACCCCCAGAAAACATTGTAGCTCTATTTAAAGCTATACAAGAATTTGGGAAAATATATTAAATTAAATCTTTTTTATCTTCTTATTATTTCATTTTCACCAGATTACTAAAAGATCAAAATAAACCATAATTTAATTAAAAACCATAATCTTAGCTACAAATATTATAATTGTAATTCAAAATTATTTACAAAATTATTAAGATGTGCTCAGAAGTTTCAAATATAAAAGTCGAGGAAAAAGAAAATTTTAACCATTTTCTCAATTACGACATAGTAAATAAAACTTACTGGCTTCAATGGCTAATTGTATTTCTAACAACAGCTATAGTAGTAATTATATCTTTTCAATTTATAATTAGCACAGTTTCAAATAGTTTAATTTTACTTATATACATTCTAGATGGGTTCTTACTCTTTTTTCCTTTTATTTTTGGATTTTTCCTTAAAAAAACTATTCGCACATTTATAATTGAAAAGGGAAATCCCTTAACATATGGAAGTGACCGCAGCCATTTAATTTATAAGTGCCATATGAGAAAAATAAAAATATCCTCAAAATCTTTTCAATTAAATGAAATAAAGAGGTTTGAAGTTATACAACGTATGAAAAGAAATAATTTAAAATGGTATTGTGCTTTAATTTTTAATTCGGGAGATTATTTGACTATCACAACTACTTTAGATGAACCGTTAGTGTTCCATTATGCCATAGAACTAAATAAGTTCTTAGAGTTAAATACTTCTTTAGATAAAAAATTGATGCAGAAAGAATTAATTCCTTATATTCCCTTAAAAGAACAAAGAAGGATTAGATTGTTGAAGTTTTTAAAAATCTTGTTTACTATTGTTATTGCAGTTTTTTCTGCCATACTTTTTACCCTATTTTGGATCGGGAATATTGAGATCCTCCCCGGTTTTATCATTTTTATCTTTCTTTTATTTTTTGGTGTTTTTATGATAATGAGCGAAAATGGTGCCACTTTTGATGGTCTTTGAATAATAAGATATTGTCGAATCTTTAATAAAGGGGCTTCTTAAAGTTAAGAAAACACAAATTATGCAAGATTTACATTAATTTATATTTTTTTAATACTTATTAAATCATACTAATGACTAACAAGAATCAAATGTTAAAAGATCAAGGAGATATTAAAAAAAGAATAGATTTCCTTGTTAAAGAAATAAACCTTAACAGATCACTTCGATATCTCGATCGGCAAAAAATCTCAGCGAAAGAATACGATGGAATGGAAAATGAGTTGCGAAAGCTTGATCCGAATAACCCTCTTTTCTATAATATAACACAAAAAGAAAAGAAAATAAAAAAAATACTTAGAAGTTCCATCATCTTGATTATCTTCATAGCAATTTTTAGTATTTTTATTTGGTTTTTTTATATGTTTCGTTATAACCCATTTGTATATCCTTATACATAAAATTCTCAGTTACATTCCGTCAAATAATTATAACGGAGTAAATTCTTAGTATGATTTTACTTTTTGATTCAAACTGAATTAGAAATATTCTAGCGATTAACCAGATTTCTAAAGATCAATGACTCAAATCATGATGAGAAAACTTTATCTGTTATTTTAATTAAATCCTTAAAACGATAAATCTCTCTTATTTAAACCGAAATTTTTACTAAGATTTTTTTTTGTAAATCCAAGGCAGCTTTCATTTTGGCGTTTAGTTTTAAAGATTCATTAACCACATTTAATGCGTCATTATAGAGTTTCGTTTCAAAATAAATTCTGGCTAAATTGTACAATGCAAGATCATTATTAGGGTCTATTTTAATAACTTGCTTATAAGTTTTAATCGCTTCATTTGCATTACCTAATTTTCTATAACAGTATCCTAAATCCATTAGGGCAATTGTATGGAAAGGATTAATTCTTATTGCAAACTGAAGATTTTTGAGAGCATGCTCAAACATTTCATTCAAAAGATAAGCATGACCAAGAGCCGACCAACTTACAATCCTTTTAGAATTCTCCATAGAATCATCGTTTTTTACAACATTAAAAATAAATCCAGATAGTATTCCTAAAATAAACCCCCCAAAATGTACCATAACCGCAGTTAGGAAAATTATATGCAAAAGTATATAAAAAAATAAGTGAGTTAAGGTGATATTTAGATAAATCTTACTAAAGAATAATATTATATAAAACCCTAGAATACCAAATATTGCTCCAGATGCTCCATACAACCTAATATCTATTAAATCCGCATTAAATAAATTAATTGCAGTTTGAGATAAGAAGGCAGATATCCCAGATCCAATATATAGTATAAAAAATAAACCATGTCCTATTTTTTTTTCTAATTTAAATGCAACTATACAAAAAACGCTCATATTCGTGATTAAATGTAAATAATTAACATGAATAAACATTGCAATGAAAATATTCCAAATATTTTTTCCATTAATGATTTTATTTGGAACGAAAGCAGTTTCCTCTATAATCATTTTCTGGTTTGGCACTATTTGAAGAATTACAAAAACAATAACATTTATAACTACAATAAGAATTGATATGTATTGTTTATGAAAAGAAATTCTGTCAGGTTCTACTACCATAATTTCTCTTACCTATTTTCAATGTAAGTTTTATAATAATTTTACAGAATATTATGATATTAGTAATTCACAAATTATTAATAAATATGGATTATTTTCTATCGGTACTTTTTATTCTTAGTTAGTTTCCTGAAGTATTTTTAAGAAATATTGTAATTAAGCCAAATTTCATAGAAATTGAGAATTTTTTTTTTCTCAATCATTTAATCAATTTATTCTCCTATTAAGATTTGTATATTCAGGATTTAATTTGATATCTCGTCTTTTTATTTTTAACTATACTAGAAAGAATTTACTGTATCAATTTTGTCATGAATCTATTTGGGAGGGTTAACACACCAAATACTGTGTCCTTCTTCTATTACAATTTCGTGAGGTAGTTCCATTGAACATTCTGGTGTTCGTGCATCTGAGCTACATCGAGGATTGAAATAACAACCAGGAGGAGGCCTTATTGGACTTGGTATTTCTCCTCTTAATATCACTTTTTTTCTCTTGTGTTCAGGATCAATTGTCGAACGAGCGGAGAGTAAAGCTTGAGCATAGGGATGGCTTGTATTATCAAAAATTTGATCAATACTACCAGTTTCGACAAATTTACCGAGATACATAACTGCAATTCGATGTGCAATGTGATGAACAACGGATAAATCATGGGTAATAAATAAAAAAGCATAACCGAATTGTTTTTGCAATCCCTTAAGCAGGTTTAGAATTTGGGCCTGTACTGACACATCCAATGCCGATGTGGGTTCATCGAGGATAATCAACTGAGGATTGCACGCTAAGGCTCTTGCAATAATAATTCTTTGCTTTTGCCCCCCTGAAAATTCGTGAGGATAGCGATCCAAATGTTCCCGCTTCAAAGCGACTATTTTCAATAATTTCAAAACCCGGGAACGTAACTTTACAATGTCAGTGATACCCATTAAGTTTCTGAGAGGTTCACCAACAATTTCAATGATTTTCTTGCGAGGATTAAGAGAAGCATCTGGATCTTGAAATATTACTTGAATATGCTGTCGTTGTGTTTGTGTAAATTTATAATGTAAGGGTTCTCCATCGAAATATATTTGTCCCGCTTTCTTTTTCACTAACCCTAAGATTGTTCGAGCAATAGTTGTTTTTCCACATCCACTTTCGCCAACTAAGCCAAGTGTTTCACCTGTTTTTACTTCGAATGAAACACCATCTACAGCTTTAACGTCAGCAACATGTCTTTTAAACCAACCCATATAAATTGGATAATATGTCCGGAGATTTTCAACTTTTAATAATGTTTTTCCTTTTTCTATTACTTTCTGCTCTCGAATCTCACCATAATGAATAGTTCTATATGCAAATTTCTTAATTATAAAATTCAATATAAAGGATAAAAATAATAAAATCATCCAATAGTTCGGAGCCGCTATACTAAATTCTACACCTAGTCTAAATGCTTCAAAGGTTAAAAAAACTAAGGAGGGTAAAACAGTTAACCCTGCTGTTATTATATATACTTTTCTCTTTAGTAATTGTGTTTTATCCCCCCAACTTGTAAAAAAGAGTGTCGCTCCTATTAGGATTAAAGCAGATAAGAAAAGGAAAAGAATGGATGTAGCTAAATTATTTAATTCTGTAACGGGTTCTGTAAAAATAATATTGATCACTTTTATACTACCTCTTGTTTATTGTTTTTTGAATTTTCTCTTGCTTTTTGTGCTAAATCTTTGTATTTTGGATCATAAAGATGACAAGCAACAAAATAACCAGGGTCTTCTTCGATCTGCTCAGGGTTAATAGTGGTGCATGGTTCAAAGCAATACTCACATCTTGGGTGAAATCGACACCCACTCGGTGGGTATATCAAGTTCGGTACCATTCCCGGAATGGTCTTTAGATTTTCTACTCTTTTTTCTACACGTGGGATTGCTTTAATTAGACCCTGAGTATAAGGATGTAATGGATTTTTAAATAATTTAAAGATAGAGCCATATTCAACAATATAACCGCTATACATTACAGCAACACGATCACAAAGTTCCGAAATGAGTCCAAGATCATGTGTAATCATCAGAATTGAAGTTTTATATTCTTTTTGAAGTCGTTTCATTAATTCTAGGATTTGGGCTTGAATTGTAACGTCTAATGCGGTAGTAGGTTCATCTGCGATGAGGAGTTTTGGGCTACATGATAAGGCTATAGCAATCATGACACGTTGACGCATACCACCACTAAGTTCGTGTGGATATCGATTAAGAATTTGTTCTGGATCGGAAATTCCGACATCCTTAATAATTTTAGCTGCCCATTTATCTGCAACCGTGAAAATATTGCCTTTCTTCTTTAAATCCTTAATTTTTTTTTTTAATTCTTCCATTTCATCTAAAACTGCGGTAAATTTATCTTCCTTTTGGCGGATATTAGCGAGAGTTTCTGTATCAATTTTTTCTTTAGTGATAACTTCCTCTTGATATCTAATTTCACCTGATTTATTGAGTCTTCCTTTGGCTATATCAATTTCCTTTTTAAGCTGTTTTAAAAGCTGTTTGATCGATTCTTTTTTTGCTTTAATTAAATTATTCTCCTGGGTGAATTGTCCTGCTTCTGCATAGAGTTCATCCATTTTATGATTTAAATAAACTTCAATAATCTGAGCGCCCACTTTCATAACAGGATTTAGTGAGTTTAATGGATCTTGGAAAATCATAGTTATTTGATTTCCTCTATATTTTTGCATAACTACATCGGGATCATTTAGTAAATCAACATCTTGAAATATAATGTTCCCACCAACTATTTCACCGGGAGGTCGGATTAATTGAAGAATGGATAATGCCGTTACTGATTTTCCACATCCTGTTTCCCCAACTAGACCAAGAACTTCGTCTTCATAAATCTGAAAGGAAACTCCTTCTACTGCTTTAACAATTCCTTCTTCTGTATAAAAATATGTGACTAAACCTTGAACATCTAAAAGTATCCTATTTTGTCTGAGTTTTTCATCAAAGCTTGTTAGAAACTCTTTTCTCTCAATTAATCTTTTTTCTAATCCTATTAAGCTCTTATTTATTTCATCTTTTGTTAACTTTTTTCCTAGAATCCAGTTAATACCAAAGAATAAACCCATCAAAAGGATATGCCAAAACATAGGAATAAAAATACCAAAAGTTAAGCCCAACGTAAATATTAGAAGTGCCCAAATTCCATAAGAAATCGCTAAAGCAATTAAATTACTCTTCCATAATACATTTTTTGAAAACCTTCTCTTATAACTTATGAGTGAATTAATAAGCCTAGATAAAAATATTGAAATTACAACAACCAAACCTGTAAAGACAAGGTTATTTATTATATTATTTATTGATGCAGCAACAAAAATCATTTTTTAACTCCTTATAATACTTTTAGTTTTGGATCTAAAGCATCCCGTAATCCATCACCTAGAAGCTGAAATCCAAGTGCAGCGATAGTTATCCAAACCCCTGGCCAAACCATTGCCCATGGTGCCCTATACATATGGGATCGGGCAGCACTGATATCCCAACCCCATGTTGGAACATCTGATACTGCAAATCCTAAAAACGCTATTCCTGCTACTGCTAATGTGGCAACTGCTAAGTGAAATGTTACTCTTACAATAAGCGTTGTCCAAGCATTTGGGAGGATATGTTTAAACATGATTTTGAACCTTGAAGCACCTGCAGTCTTACCAGCATCAACATAAAGTTTGTGTTTTTCTTGTAATGCTGATGCTCGTGCAATACGGGCATAAGCAGGAATTCCAGCAAGTCCAAGCGCTATCATGATAATTGACAACTGATTGCCCCAAATGGCAATAAACAGAAAAGCAAGAATTAAGGCAGGAAAAACAACAAACGCATCTACTACCCGCATTAATATATTATCAACCCAACCTCCAGCGTAGGCAGAAATAATTCCTATTAATATCCCTAAAATAAATGCAATAAACACAGAAAGAAAACTAACTAGTAATGAAAACCGAGAACTCCAAATATTTCTTGCAAGTATGTCCCATGCAGATTCACCAGTCCCTAGTGGATTCGCAGGTGAAGGAGGAGCATAAGCAGAGCCCTCTATATTAACCCAAACCGCAATATCCTCAAAAGTGAATCTTGAAGCCCAATTTGGAAAAACAGCACACCAAGCGATAAATAGAAAACATATCAATCCTAATATAGTTAGCGGAGTTAAGAATCTTCTAAAAAATGTACGCTTTGATTTGATTTTTCCAATTTCGTATTCTAGTTTATTTATTTCACGAGCGCGAAAGCATGGAAGTAAAAAGAATTTTAAATATCTAATATATCTCTCTTTTCTTGTATCTCCATCCAATCTTATTCTGTTTTTAGATTGTTTTCTCCCAAATAGTTTAACCTTCTCGTAAATCTCTTCTTGAATTGCCATATTTAGTCTTCACCTTTTATGTTATCAGTCGAATAATATATAAAATTTAATCTTATTATGTTTATTAAGTGTAAGTTATTCGCGGATCGAGTACAGCATATAAAACATCGATCGTTAAATTTACAACAATATTTATTAAGCAAAATATTACAACAGCCCCTCTTATCATGAAATAATCCGTAGCTAAAAGTGCTGTTACCATTGCATTACCTAACCCATTAAAACCAAAAATTAATTCTATATATGCTGCTCCCGCAATAAAATATCCCACATTAAATCCAATGAAAGTAGAATAGGGAACTAAAGCATTACGAAAGGCATGCTTATTTGTAACATCTTTTTCTGTGCATCCTTTTGCTCTTGCAGTTCGTATATAATCATTTTCAATAACATCTAACATGCAGGCTCTCGCAGGCCGTAGCATATGTCCAAAAACAGCAATAAAGAATACAAATGCTGGTAATATTAAATGTAATATAGTATCTAGAAAAAAATCTAGCCTATTAGCCAAAAGTGAATCGATGGTACGAAAACCTGTAACGTATGGCAGATTTTGACCAATATATCTGGTGGAATATAGTCCTACAACTGGAAGATCAATAAGACCAAAGGTCATAGCTGGAACTAATTCTCTAAATGCATATTGAAGTAAAAGTGCAACCCAAAAAGCAGGTAGAGATACCAATACAAGTGCGATGCCTCGAAAAACATGATCACCAGTCTTACCTCTGTGAATTGCTGTATATTTCCCTACTTTTACAGCCGCTAAATTAACTACAATCATTGGAATAATTGCAATTTCTAAAGTGCGTGGAAAAAAAACTTTTATTAAATCAAATACTTCCAATCCTTCATACTGTTCATTAATAGAAAGCCCCCAGTTTCCAGTGAAAATTCCACCAAAAAAATCTGTTAATTGGAGGAAAAAAGGCTTGTCAAGTCCATATGTATGTAATAGCTCTGCCCTAATCTCCTCTATCATAAATGGTTCAAATCCAACAGTCAATCTGGCAAGTGGCCTATCAATAGGACTACCAGGAATAAACCCAATAAAAAACCAAACTGCTGTCATTATTACAATAAACATAATCACCGCAATTAAAGCCCTTTTAGCAATATATTTAAGCAGACTCACGATATTTTACTCTCAATTCCTTTTTCTTCTTCACTATCTAACCTTTTCATAAGAAGAGCTTCTTCTTTTTTAATATAAATTCTAACAAGTTCTTTTACCTGCCATCCAGCAAGTGCTCCAAATAAATTAATAGAAAATAAAATCAAAATATTTAACCATCCCTGCCAACTGCCAAATAGTAATAAAAAAGGAGAAATTGGGGTCCAAGTCGCGCCTTCCGATGGTCGCCAGTAATGTATGTAATAGTACCAAAAAACTGAGCACCCTAAAATAAAAGGAACTAGCCATAAAGAATGTTTGATGCCGTAGAGATAGATATCTTCTTTATATGTTAGAATGAAACATGTAAAAAATAATATTAGTATCGGTATAATCCCAATGAAATTCCAGTTTTGTAAAGCAGAAAGCCCAAGCACTTGTGTAAAAAACCATTCATCAATGAAAGGAAATGTGGCTACTATCCAAATTAATTCTTCACGGATATTTCGCTTCCACACTTCTGAAATTATTCCAAAAAAAACGAAAAAAACCAGTAGAAACGCGAGGAATATCTTCCCTTGCCTTCCAGCGTCAAAAAAGAAGTGGTCTTCCTGCTTGGTATCAATTTTCATTTCATTTTCCTTGTTCTGCTCTATTAGCTTTTGACTAATGTGAAAAGTAAATTTATTAATGTAAATTCAAGTAGTTATATAAAATTATTTAATATCTCTAATCTGTGTAAGTGTTTTATTTAATTATACAATTTAGTATTTGATTCTATTATTCTTAAAATTAAAAAAAAAAAAAATTGAATTTAGATTTATTTTAACGTATAATTTACAGTCTCCTCTTTCTCAAAACATAAACCAGGCCAACAATCGAAAGTATAGTAATACCGATTACTATTCCCATTGAGAATCCAGGTATGATGGCTGCTGGGGGTGCCCAACCGGTTTGTCTGAAATCAAAAATTGACATACCGAATGGTTGGTTTGGTAATCTACCCGCCCAACTCCATGATTTATGCAAAACAGCGTTACCCGTGGGTTTAAACAAGTAAATAGAGATTGCATCTAGATATACCTCATTCATGACAGTACCATAATCGAGCATTATTTGATTAGCATCAGTTACGAATGGCCAACTATGGATTAACTGACGCATATTCCAATTTGTTGGTTCATAAAGTGGATCTATCGCTGTAGCCCATACATCACTGACATTCTTCTTAGAGGGAAGATATCCCCAACTATTCCAAATAGAGAAGGAATCAGTGGGATTCACCGTATTTCCTATACCCAATACATCGTCCAGATGCCATTTTGCAGCATTAAATAGATGTGGATATGTGGCTATAAATGAACTTCTCCACGTCTGCTTAGCAGCAGTACCGTCGGTGTTCCATCTGTTTTCCTGAATCTCAAATGGATAATAATCTGCTGCTGAAACAGGTCCGTAGGGCTCAACTTTTACCCCGATGAGTGACATATATGTTTTGAAATTATCGTACCAATGTGCATAATCGGCGTGATCCAAATGGGTAATCGTAGCTATCGGAGTAAGACTATTCGCAACAGCTTGCCACTCCGCATTAGTGCTCGTAGCAGTCAATGAGCGAGCTGTAGCACGATTAGCTTCCTTATTCCCATTTGCTAAAAGAGGTGCATTAGGCCAAGGTCTGTCAGTATAAGAGTATGAATCGTTATTGAGTAACCACCAACGTGCTTCAGTAAGGTTAAAGTAGAAACCTACTTCTGTTCCTGAACCATCGTGAGTCATCATCGGATGTAGTTCATCGGTAACATAATCAGTAAACAAAGCATCCCAGAAAGGTCCTTTAGTAGGAATGACATACGCACCTTCTATATCTGGAAGAGCGGCATGAGGATAATTAAAGGCAAAACTCATAGCATACCTTAGAGTCTTATCAATCTCATATGGACTCATCCGAATATCATAGTACCCTCCGACAGGAAACTGCTCTGACAAGTTTAAGGATACTTTTGCGTTTATCTGGGCTTCATAATCTGCCCATTGTCCTTCCATTCCTGCGTAGTCAATTTCACCACTAAGTAAAGCAGCGTACATTGCCTCAGTAGTATCATAACGTTGTACAATAACATCGGTCATATTAGGCATAATTGGACCAGCACGATTTGTGTCTTGCCAATTTCCACCCCAATAATTATCATTTCTTTCTAATGTCATATACTGATCAGCTGCGTTATATTCCGTCAATATAAATGGACCGGTTCCTATACCTGCTGTAACGAAATCAGCAAGACCTAACATCCCCGAATAAGCTGGACCCTTAACATCCATGTATTTCGTTTTAAAGTTTGCATTTGCTTCAGCTCCAGGATAATACATAGGTCCGTCAGCCTCAAATTCACCTGTAGTTGCGTTCCACGTTCCATCTGGGAAAACCATACTCATTGTATACAAACTTGTAGTTTTCCAGAAAGTAAATGCAGGAAAATATAGATTCAACGTTAATTTATAAGGTTCACTCGGATAAAGCGTCACATTACCAAAGACATTCGAATTAAGCTCACCACTTGGGGCGTTTCCAGTTCCCATAAAAAACTTTGTTGCAGGATATGCAGAATTATAACTCCCATTGTAAACTGGTTCAGGATTCCATACAGATCTACCCGTCCAGTTGCCAATATCACGAGGCCATTGTAGATTTGAAAGAGCTGTTTGATTTGTCCCATCAAAATATTCAGGTGGATATCTCGAATCAGGTTTGTTCCACCATAATTCTGGATACGTACTTGAATCGTTATATACCTCATTACCAGGAATACTTAAAAAAGCTTCAATACTATGCCAAGTCCATTGAATGATTGACTGGAAGGTTCCACTTCCCCATTGCCCATAGAACGACTGACCTACGTCTCTTTGTCTGTCCAAATTCCATTTCACTACACTAGCATTAAGTTCCATTCCGTTCGTGAAATCTATTCCTTGCCGTAATGTTAAGTTAACATGTAATTTATTTGCAGAAATAGTTTCAGTCTCTACTAGCCATGGCGTAACGTAAAATGAAGCGGCATCAGGATCTGTGTTCTCAATTCTATAGAGTGATTCATAAACCCACCCCCGAGTCTCAGAGGAAATCCCTCCTTCACCAACAATTGGATCAAAATTTACGTAATTTTGAAGTGTACCGATTACAAGTGTTGCGGTAGATGATTGACCACGTACAGTCGGCAATTTTATGAAATAAAAGAAAGGCGTTGCGAGCAATAAAGAAATTATCAATAGTGTTGTTTTTCTTTTCATAATTTTATCAGTTTTCACAATTTTTAGAAGATATACACTTTTTTAGTGTGTTAAAGGTTATTTATGATCATAATATATTTAAATCTTCTCCAAAAGAGTCATTATAAATCTTAATATTATATTCTCTTAAAAGCTAAAAAATCCTAACTGCCTTATAATAAGGAAAGAAGTACACAAAACCATCTCTACAAAATCTACCCGGTTTATCAGCACACCCTACGGAATCTCAAAACCTAAGTATTAGCTCATGAAAAGTTCTATTTTTTAACTTTTTTTTGAATTTTTGTTCATCTTTTCTTGTTCTGCCTGCACCCCGAGAAGTATAATTTCTTGGGGCATGGGAATATGAAATTTTTTTCTTCTATCTTCAAAAATTAGTCACATATCTATTAGAGATAACTCTTGTTCACCATCTTCTTCTTGCTTTTTTTTAATGTAGCCATATATATATCCAATTATACTTCCCAAAATTAAGGCAAAAGGTGTGAAATACGCAAAATTGATTCCTAAAATTATGATATCAAAACTATTTAGAATTGTATAAAAAAACCATTGATAAATACTTATTAAAAATGATGAGATGCCAGCTCCAATTATACCTACTTTTAATCCTGTCTTTATTGGTAACTGATCTGGTTTAAGATTCTTAAAAGTAAGAATTAATGCTGAAATCCCTCCTATTGTATAATAAATATCCCCATACCAAATAACGAATAATTGAGGATAAATCATAAATCCAACAAAAGCAATAATTGTAAATAATAGGATACCCGAAATAATATTGTACTTCGCATGTATTAGAAAAACTATAATTGAAACAATAGCAATAAAAGGTATCATACTCAAAGTTATTGCCACAACAAATGAAATTGCCACACAAATTCTCCCCCATCTTTATTATTTAAGAAATTCATCAGAATTATTCATATCCTGCTTTTTTTTTAATTAAGAAGAAATCCAATTTAGAAAAAGCATTTTTCACTATTTATTTTTATTTAATGTTAATAACCAAAGAATTATTGAATAATTATGATAAGATATTTATATTTTGACAATTAAAAGATTTAAATTTTTAATAATACAAAAAGGTGAATTACACTGGTTATTGAAACAAATATAACGGATATGTTAGGGATTAAACATCCGATAATCGCAGCTCCAATGGGACCGTTTTTTACTACAGAACTTACGATAGCTGTTTCCGAAGCGGGAGGTCTTGGTGTATTAAGCCATACAGGGTTATATAGTGAATATAAAAACTCTGGTAGAAATGCTGTTGAAATAATGAAAGATAATATGCTGGAAGTAATTAAACACACAGACAATCCTTTCGGATTTAACATCAGAACTTCTCGAACCGAACCTATTGCTAAGGTTCTTTGTAAAGAGATTCCGGAATTTATTATGAACAATCCTAAAGTAAAAGAACAATGTATATATGCAGTGACGAGCGCGGGGACTTCAAAAATGCTACCAGAATCAAAGTCATTTCAAGAACTAAAGAAAAGTGGTTCAAAAATTAAACATTTTCATGTTGCTCCGGCTTTCTGGCTAGCAGGCAAATGTGTTGCTACTGGTGTAGATGGTTTAGTAGTTACAGGTGGTGAAGGTGGAGGTCATCAATCTTATGAACGTGTTAGTACGCTGGTTTTATTACAGCAAGTTGTACAAAAATACCCTGATGTTCCAGTAGTTGCATGTGGTGGCTTTGCCACAGGTCAAGGGCTAGCAGCTGCCTTAGCTATTGGTGCAGGAGCTGTCGCTATGGGTTCGAGATTCATTGCATCGAAAGAAAGTGAATTTCATGAAAATTACAAAAATATAGTCCCTCCTGCCAAAGCCCAAGATACAACAATAACTACAGGTGGATTAAGTATAATCCGACTATGGAAAAACGAATATTCATTACATCACAGTGTGGTAGCTAATAAGGAAGAGAAAATGGCCGAAGAAGCTGCTATGACTCCTGAAGCGATGAGAGAATTAAGTATTAAATATGAATTAGCTTACCAAGGTAATATTAATGATGGAGCAGTTCCATTAGGTCAAAGTATCGGAATTGTCAATCAAATAGAAGCTGTTCCAGATATTATTGATACAATCATGAGAGATGCTGAAAAAAACTTAAAGAAGGCTTCTAGCTACATAAAATAAATTCTTCAGTTCTTTTTTTCTAATCTAATTTTCTTTTTCTTTTATATTAAATGAACTAAAAACCTCTGAGTAAGCTATTTTATTTAAAATTTGTATCGCAGTTGAGTTATGTCATCCCGAATATTTTTTGTTAAAGGGTATATTTTGATTCATTCGGTAACATGATATATAGTTGATCTCTCATCGTTTCAGATTCAAAACCTTCTTTTTTTAATAAGTTGTAACAAAATCTATATCTTTAAAGTTAATAACTGAAGGATTCTAGAATAATTTTAGTAAAGATATTTAATTTCAAACAACTAATTAATTTCTGAATAAGTAAATATCAACAATCTATAGGTAGAAAATATGGTAGGTCAAGAAGAAAATATAGGTAATGAAGGAATAAAGATAGTAAGAACGACATCTGCTTTTGATTGTGGAGGTCGATGTCCCTTAAGGTTCCATGTTAAAGATGGAAAGGTTATAAGAGTAGAAGGCGATGATTCTGCTGATCCTGATAAACAGCTTCGTACATGTCTAAGATGTAGATCAATTAGACAGTATATCTATCACCCAGAGAGATTGAGACATCCATTAAAGAGAGCAGGTCCTAAGGGTTCAGGTAAATTTGAACAAATATCTTGGGATGAGGCTTATGATATAATTGCAGAAAAGCTTAAAGAAGTAATAGAAAAGTATGGAAATCAAAGCATCTTCTATATAACAGGTGGCGGTTATTTTGGAGCATTGCATGGAGCTGGTGTAGCTTATGCAAGATTATTTAATGCACTTGGTGGATATTCAACATCCTACGGGAATATATCTTCCCAAGGAGCAATATTTGGAACTCAAGCTTCATATGGATTTGGTCAGATTTTCGTAGGGAATAGCAGGGAAGATTGGATGAATACAAAATTAATTATATGCTGGGGTTGGGATCCTGCTCGTCAAATTTCAGGAACAAATACATTATGGTGGTTAATCAAAGCTAAAGAAAAGGGTGTTAAAGTAATTGTCATTGACCCACGTTATTCAGATACAGCTTTGGTGGCAGCTGATCAATGGATTCCAATAATACCAGGAACGGATACAGCTATGATGGTAGCGATGGCCTATGTGATACTTAAAGAAAATTTACAAGATCAAGAGTTTCTTGATAAATACACTCATGGTTTTGATAAATATAGAGAATATGTAATGGGTGATGAGGATGGAATTCCTAAGACACCAGAGTGGGCGGAGAAAATCTGTGGTGTAAAAGCGTCTACAATCGAAGATCTAGCTCGTGAATATGCAACCACGAAACCCGCCGCATTAGAAGATTGTCAAGGCCCTGCTCGTTCAGCGATGGGTGGCCAATATAACCGGGGAGCTATTACTCTTTCAGCAATGACCGGAAATATAGGAAAACCTGGTGGAAGTGCTTGTGGTGGTCTCCATGGGATTCCCTATGGTCATATGTTCAGAGGTATTATGATTCCTCCGGGTAGGAATACCGCATGGCCAAAAGGGAAGTCTCTGAGGGGAAATATTAATCCTAGAGATCGATTAGATACTAGAGTTCATGTAAATAAAATATTTGATGCGATCCTTAAAGGTAAGTCTGGGGGATATCCCGCTGATGTGAAATTTGCTTGGTTTGCTGTTTGTGATTTCGTAAACCAGATAGGAAATGCAAATAAATCGGCAAAAGCTATGAGTAGAGAAGATTTATTTACTGTTGTTCCAGAATTATGGTTAACACCTACTGCTCAATATGCTGACATCGTTCTTCCTGTAACTGGATTTTCGGCAAGAAGTGATCTTACAAGACCCTGGCCTTCAGGTCCTTATTTTGGTCATATGAATAAAGCAATCGACCCTATTGGTGAATGCAAAGATGATATACAAATAGCAGAAGAATTCGCTGAAAGACTAGGTATTAAAAACTTTAAAAGAGAGGAACTTCTTGAACAATATTTAAAAAACCCCCAACTTGCTCCTATGAAAGGAATTTTAGACAAAATTGACGATATTAATGATAAATGGCTACGCTTACTCTCTGTAATGGCACAAGATGTTCGGGAACATGTTAAAGATTATGATAAATATAAAAAAGAAGGGGTTCATAGAATAGAACTTAAGGAACCGTATATAGCATTCAAAAAGAACATAGATGACTTTGAAAATAATCCATTCCCAACCCCTTCAGGGAAGATTGAAATTTATTCCGATCAAATCGCAAGCTGGAATAATCCAATTTGTCCGCCAATTGCAAAATATATACCTACTTGGGAGAACCGTGATGATCCACTTACAGAAAAATATCCGCTTCAACTGATTTCACCTCATCCAAGGCAACGGGTGCATTCAGAACTATATAAGATTGAATGGCTCATGGAAGCAATACCTCATCGCATGTGGATAAATCCTGCTGATGCAGCACCTAGAGGCATTAGAAATGGTGATATGTGTTTAACTTTCAACGATAGAGGGACGGTGGCAATAGAAGCTTTTGTAACAAAGAGAATTATTCCAGGAGTAGTTTGTATTTATGAAGGTGCATGGTATAATCCTGATGAGAATGGAATTGACAGAGGGGCATGTGCAAATACACTTACTAAAGATGTAATGAGTGAAGGAGGCGCAGCTGCGTTAAAAACCTGTCTGGTTCAAGTGAAATTAGAAAAGGAGGGTGCCTAAATATGCAAGTTGGATTTTATTTTGACCAAGCAAGGTGTGCAGGTTGTAATACTTGCAGAGTGGCGTGTAAAGACTGGCATGATCAACCATCAGGTTCAGCATCATGGATGAGGATCAACTACCAAGAAGAAGGTCCATTTCCGAATGTTTTTGCTAGCTATCTTATCTCAAATTGTTATCATTGTGAAGAACCTGTTTGCTCTTTTATTTGTCCGAATGA